>Ga0182024_10000994_pt1 | contig 73649 bp, 59 predicted proteins | sample P32metaG_FD_120480 | JGI IMG/M metagenome (GOLD analysis project Ga0182024, IMG submission 120480) | Permafrost microbial communities from Stordalen Mire, Sweden - P3-2 metaG (Illumina Assembly) | ecosystem: Environmental > Terrestrial > Soil > Wetlands > Permafrost | place: Sweden: Stordalen...
CAGTTCGACGAAGTCGCCATCGTCGAGGGGAACGCGAAAAGTCCAGCCGGGGGCAGGGAGACCAGCACGCGACCCCGAGATATGACCCGCGAAGCGAACCCTGGTAACACAGCAACCGAAACTTTCAACGGATGTAACGACTACCTCGGCACATGCCGCGGGAGTTGCAGCGCGGGAAATGGCGGTTTCGAGAGCCCGCAGATCCAGTTGTGCAGCGAGGACGCGCCCCAGATCGCCCCGCATCACCATTTTTCCGGCCATGGCAAATTCCGAGTAGCCGAGGTACCGAATGGCAGCCACCGCGATCCCACAGAACAAGAGAAGCATCAGGCCCGAAAGGGTGCCGCTGCCGAGAGAATTCTGGTGCAGCAAGGCGACGAGTGAAACCCCTATTCCGACGGCATAGAGAATCAGAACCGCCTTCTTTGGCGTCATTCCCCGATCAAGCAGCCGATGGTGAATGTGACTGCGATCCGCCGCGAAAACGTGCTGCCCGCGGAGCAAACGGCGCCCAACAGCAAGGGTCACGTCGAGCAGCGGAATCGAAAGTGCGATGATCGGCGCTGCAAGACCGCGCAGCGTATGGGACTCGCCGATCCAGACTACGCTGAAACAGCCGAGAACAAACCCGATCGAGAGGCTGCCCGAATCTCCCAGAAAAACAGTCGCCGGGCTGAAATTATACCGGAGAAACCCCAACAGAGCGCCGGCGAGAGGAATCGTCGCCATTGCAAGCAGAGTATTGTGCTGTAGCTGGGCGCCTAGAAATATGGCAAAGGTGGAGACAAGTCCCAGACCCGCGGCCAACCCATCCATTCCGTCAACCAGGTTGAAGGCGTTGGAGCAGACCAGCAGCCAAACGATCGTCAACGGTATGCCCCACCAAGCGTCTTGGTGAGAACTCAAACCCCCGGCGATGACTATTCCTTTCCAACAGGCTATTCCGGCGCCCACCAGCTGACCGGTAATCTTCTGCCAGGGCCGCAAACCGAACAAATCGTCCATCAGCCCGACAACCAGGATTACCGAGGTCGCGGCTAGAATCTTCCAGACCAGAGCCAGTTGGTGGTCGAAGGCACCTCCGAAAAACCGGCGGACAATCAGACACGATGCCACGTATGCCAAGGCAATGGCGAGCCCACCTCCGCGTGGAATCGGGGCCCGGTGAATCTTGCGTTTTCCCTCCGGGCGGTCGACTATACCCAGCCATCGAAAGGCGCCCCGCAATACCTGCGTCAAAACCAACGATAATGCGAAAGCGGCAATCCCAACCCAGATCAATGAGGCCATTTTTAGTTAGTCCTGAAGGACTCCAACAGGGCTTGTTTATGATGCCTGAGTCTTGATTATAGAGAGGGCGGTAAAAATAAAGCTACGAATAACGAGCGTGATTTTCGAAAGGAGTACTATGCTTGGTAGTCCTAGTACCAGAGGCTGGTGCGGAGAACGAAACTGGAGTGTACGGGAGCTCGGACTGTGGCGTTGCGGCTACAGATTTCGAGCGCCCATCCAAAGGCCCAGCGAGGCTACCTTCAACTGGTGATTCACCAACCGGCCGAGAGACACCGTATTGCGGCGGGAGAGGCGCTCATAATAAGGCCGGAGGGAGGGACTGATCCGCAAACGCTCGCGCCGCGAAGACAGAATGCGCCAAATCGCTACGGGCGAGGCTGCGGCTGGCTTTTTCGTTAGAATCCGGCCGATGTGCTTTTGCAAAGCGTGCCGGAGCAGGAATTTGGTTTTTCCATCCCGGTATTTGAGCGAAACCGTCAGGCTGAGCGCAAGTGCGATAACGGCCGAATCGAAAAACGGCGTTAAAATGCGAACGCCATCCACGGACCGGGCGACGGGCAGCATGATTCGCTGCCAGCTCAATCCACCATCTATTTGCCCGTTCAGTTGTTGCAGCGAGGTCAGGTGCAGATCGCGAAACGGCGCTAGCCTGGCGGCACGGCCCAGCGCGAAGCTCTCGAGCCATTCGCGGTATTCCGCTTCCGGCAGACCGAGGGCGGAGAGAAGCTCGCGATCGGCGTCCTGCACGGCGACACGGGGCACGGCCCATGCGAGCCGTTGATCCGCCGGAATGGAATTAGTGGCTGCGAGATAGGCATTCAGCTCGGACGGAAGGCTGTGGAAAAAGTGTCCAAAACCGAGAAAAAGACTGTCGGCGTGTTCGCCCATCATGAAGGCTCGGCACTGGCCGGAAACCGAATGGATGAGAGACCAAAGGTTGAACGCCTGCATCGTGAGACACGGCTGGTCCTGACGACGAGAATTGAGCGCCAGTACTGCCGAGTGGTGCTTCGATCTGTCAAGCATCACCGGTTCCGTGTGAATGCCGAGAGCCTGCGCGTTCTCGCGCGCCTGTGCGAACTCCGAATACCTGCGCCATCTGAAATGCTGAGTGAAGCACTTCAGTCGTCCGGCGGCGAAAAATGGATCGCGAAGGATGGCAGCGAGCAGGGTGGAATCGGTGCCGCCCGAGAGCAAAATCCCGAGGGGTTCCGAAGCCGGAAGGGAACCCATCCCAGCTTCGGTGTATGTCCGAATCAGGGATTCGAGCCGATCCGCGGCGCGATCCTCATCGTTCTCCACGGCGTCCGCCATGTCGCTCCAGCAGGCGTATTCGTTTGAAGTCTCGCCCACCGCGGAATAGAAAGTGACCGCGCCCGCCGGCGACCGGCCGATGTCGGTATAAATCGTTTCGTGGTTCATGTCCATCGACCCGAACGCCACGTACTGAAAGAGCGCGGAATGCCGCACCGAACGCTTGGAATCGCCTTCGAGCTCGGCCAGGCTGGTCGCAAGTTTCCAGGGCGTGCCCTCGGGCTTTGACAGGAGGAAGACCGGATAAGAGCCGGTCAGGTCGGTAATCACCACCGCCGAGTCCGATTCGACTACGACAATCGCGAACTGGCCCCGCAGAGACCGCGCGAGTTCGACCCAGCGGGCGCGATCGGAAAGCGCAATGGAGCGGAGTTCAGCAGGGTCGAAAAGCGCGCCGGTTTCGGCCCGGATCGGCACGCCGTCCACACTGACGAACCGGGAGTGCTCGCGATTCGGATGACTAAGGTCGGTGATCATTTCGAAGAAAGTGCGCTCTGCAATGGTTGCGTCCCGAGCCAAAGCCCAAACGCGGCGAGCTTATCCAGTTCCAGCCAGAGTCTTCCCGAAACGAGAAGGTTACTCCGGACCAGGCGGTCGTACTCCCCGCGCAGTGCGGTTGGGAGGGCGCGGCGCTCGTCGAGGTCCGGCATCAGACGCCATACTCGGGCGGGATTCGGCGATGCGCGCTTCGCTACATCGCGTCCCAGCAGGCGGCTCGCGATCCGGCGGAGCAATACTTTGGCGGCGCCATTCTTGAATTTGTATTCAAGCGGCAGAGATAACGCGAACCGGATCATCTCGAGGTCGAAGAACGGGCTGACGAATTCGACTTTGTCATCGAAAGCCTGGCTCACCGGCAGGAATGAGTTTTGCCAGGAAATGCCGGCCCAAGTCTGTCCGCCGAGTTGTTGCAGCGTGTGCAGGGGGAAGCGGCGGGCGAAAGGCTCCATCTCGGAGCGATCTTTCGCGTTGATCGACTCTTCCCAAGCGAGGCAGGCAGCCGGGCTCGTTCCGAACAACGACAGCAGAAAGCCCTGGTCGGGCGCGCTGCCAGGTTTTGGGAACAGATGATCGAGCTTCGCTGAACTGCTAAGCGCGGCGGTGGTTTCGAGGTAGGCCCCGGAGCCGCCCGGAAAGGCGGAAAAGAAGCGATCGAAGCCAAGGAACAGAGCATCGGCATGATCGCCCGTAGCCAGTGTCGTTATGCCATCGAGTTGGGCATGCTGAGCCAAATCGAACAAGACGTGAGCCTGTCCGTGACAGCAGGGCGAGTTCTGGCATACGGAATTGAGTGCGCGAGAAGCCCTCCTCCGGCTCGCGGAGGTAAGCTGCACGCGTTCGATGGGAACTCCCAGAGCTAGCGCATTAGCGGAAGCGCTGGCAAACTCCGAGTAGCGCTTCCACGAATAGTCCGCTGTCAGGTTTACGGCCTTTTGTCCAATGGACCGGAGCAGCCAGGCGATCAAAGCCGAATCGACGCCACCGGAGAGGAGGCACGCTATCGAACCCCGCCCTTTTGCAATGGCACTCAAGTATTCCGCGGCAATTTCAAGGAATCGTTCCTCGGCGGCTTTAGGTTCGATATCGGTGGTGTGGAGATAATCCTCCCAGTCCAGATAGGCAACCGAATCGATATCGCCGCCATGGAACCAGGTCACTCTGGCCGGATAGACCTGCTTGATATCGGAGTAGAGAGGCTCAATTCCCACTCCGCTCCGGGAGACGTAAAAGAACAGGGCCTCGCGCGAGAGCTGGTTGCGTGAGAACGGAACCAGATCCTGAAGCCGCGAGCTGATGCGGAAACCGTTCCCATCGCTGCGCGGGATGTAGAATACCGGCCGGGAACAGCCGAAATCGGTAATCGCGATAGTGGTCGACTCATCTTCGATCACTATGCTGAACTGCCCGCGCAACCCTTTTGCGAATGCTGTAAAATCCGCCCGGGTGTGGAGAGAAGCGAATACAGGGGAATCGAACGGCAAGAGAGCGCCAGCATAGACGGGAAGGCCTTTGATGGATATTTTCCGGCGAACAGACTGATCGCGTTCCCGGGCAACGGGGCTGGTCTCGGTGTTCATGGGAGGGCGACTGGGCCGCCGGCGCGAAACATTTCAATTCGACTGATAGCGATCCGAGACATAACCCCGGGCCTCGCGCGCGGCATTTCGAATACCGATGTACCCGCGTACCAATGGCGAAAAAAGGCGATCGAGCGATCGCCGGTCACGAAGATAAAACATATCTATCCGGGGCATGTTCATCGGACTGGCGCCAGGAGAAACAAATCTGAGCGAGGTTCCCAGGGCAAGCTCGAAGTGCCGTGCGGCGGAAGAGCAGACGCCCGGCGTGCAAGATCCGTAGGGGTATGCGAGCCAGCGGACGGGACGTGCCAGCCGCTGCTCGATTTCTTCGCGGCACTCGGACAGCTCGCGGTCGCAATCTTCGGCGGACAGTGCGGGCAGCCGGGGATGGGTTGCGGTATGAGCGCCAATGTCGATGCCGGGCGGCGTCGCCGCCAGTTCCTGCCAGCTCAGCAAGGGCAGTTCGGGTACCAGTCCAGCCGGCTGGCTCGGCCAATTGTTGTGCAGTCCGCAATACCGGCTTACGACAAATACCGTCGCCGGAACCCGGAAGTGCTCGAGAACCGGAAATGCATGCTTCGCGAGGTTGCGGTAGCCGTCATCGAAGGTGACCGCAATCGAACCCGGACAACTCGCTGCCCGATCAAGGGGAACGAGAGGGATGCCGGATCCGGCCAAGCTTTCAATTTGGCGCCGGAAGACCTCAGGTGGAGTTGAAATTACCGATCCGGAGTCGTCGAGGGAATGGTAAGTCAGAATGGCGGACCGGCAGTCCGTCATCGCTCCGCAGCCCTGGGTTTGGGTCGCGCGGCAGGTATTGAGGGCTCGTGGTTCACCATCCCGAGCCGGTGGCGCACCATGGCGAGCGCGAAAGCCACCCCGCTCGAAATGAAGTAGAGGAGATGGAACGGTATGGCCGCCAGGGCGAACATTTTGCCTCGCTGACCGGCCAGAAACAAATAGAAGTGATTATTCAATAAAACCAAAGCGAGCAGGATCACAAGAAAGGCAGTGCCCAGCTTGTGCATGGGGAGGTAGACCCAGACGAAACCGATCACGAGCAGACAATAGGCACCCACCATTATCCCGGTTCGCCGGTGCCAGGCTGTATACCTATAGGCGTAGCGATGCCTCGCGAACAACGCGAGCCATGCCATCAACACCATTGGGATGATCAATAACATGTGAAACACGTAGGCGAGCGAAGCGATCGCCGCCAGTACGCCGACCATCAGGCCGACGATGAGACGGCGGTTACCCCCGGTGGCGTCCAACCAATAAGCGGAAAGAAGAATGAAGAAGGTAGCGAAGAGCGGAACCAGGAAATACGCTCCCCGGCTTACGGCCAGATAAGCGCCAAGTGCTCCCAGCAGCCCCCCCAGCACTACGCTGATCCGCTGGCTGATCCGCAGATTCAGATCGTTCGGCATCCAGCCCGAACGGAAGGTCAACTCGGACCAGGGAAGCGCGCGATAGAAAAAATCGGTCTTCATCACGCTGCCGAACTCCCAGCGCTTCAGGTGCTTGACTTCAATATCGCTGCACAGCACAAGCTTCCGGCCAGCAGCGGCCAACCGGTAGCCCAGTTCGATATCTTCAATGGCCGGGGACTGGTACGCTTCGTCGAATCCCCCGAAATCGAGGAAAATCTGGCGGCGCACGGCTCCGCATCCCGCCCAGAAAGTGACCGCTTCGCGGCGGGACCGCTGATGGACGTAATGATGCATCAGGTTGCGGTATTGAGACATGAAGTTTTTCGCCGACGGCCAGCGGTCGTACGACCCCATCACCGCATCGACGTCCGGATTCATGGTAAATTCCGCGGCGATCCGGGACACGGTCTCGGGCTGCACGCAAACGTCGGAGTCGACAAAGAACAGAATTTCGCCCCGCGCCGCTCTGGCTCCAATGTTACGCGCGAGAGCGGGGCCTTTGCGCCCATCAGTGGACAAAACCAGCGCTCCGAATTCCCGAGCCACGTCGCGCGAGCCGTCTGTCGATCCGTCGTCGACCACAATACATTCGAGAGCAGGGTCGTCCGACGCCGCAAGGCTGGCAAGACACTGCCGCAAATAGACTTCGGCATTGTAGACGGGGATAATGACCGAAACTGAGGGCATTGTGAATGTAGCCGTATTTTAGAGTGGGAGAGCCCAAAGAAGCAATCGGGTTCGTCGCTGTCCCGGCTGGAACCACAGGGTTTTGGTACTGGTACCGATTACGGATTCCCCTTCCGAGGCGACCCGCGAGACGCGGTTAATCCGATCGCCGCGGGCAACAGAAAAAGCGGAAGCATCACGACGTAGTAAACAGCGAGGTCATTTTCGCAGTAAGAAGGGGTTCTTAAGCATTATGAACGGAACCAGTGGTAAGTCGTGCGCAGTGGGCGCTGGATTATCTCCGAAAGCCGTGGAGAATGTTCCGTGCGCCGACACATTCATCGCCTCCGCCCAGGTACCGGGTTCCATCATCGCCAGCGAGGAAACGGCGAAGAGGATCAGTGCCAGCCGGGGGAGGAGGCTTCGGATCGCTCCAAAACAAGCTATCATGGCGGTCGGCACGCTCGCCAATTCGGTTTACAATCCCGCTGTCCCGGACGGGACAAAGGAACATTCGATAATCGACGATGGGCTCAACACCCACAGGATTTTCCGAAATACGCCGCAGAGGCGTAATCCTCGGGGATGGCTCGATGATTACGCCGGGAAAGACTGAGCGCCGGAGAGCGGTTCTCCGGGTATTTCTTATCTGTTGGCTCGTGTATATGGTGTTCTGGGCGCCTTACATCGTGCGGGAGCACTTTCCCGCGATGTCGCTGGCCGAGCAGGGGACACTGAATGCGGAACACTATCTGGGGTGGACCGACGACATTTTCCGAGGCCCGCACGGCGGAGCATTCATCAACAACAATCCGGGAGCGTCGCTGACTGGAGCCATTCCCCTGGTGCTTTTGAGGTCCGTTCTCGCAAGAGTCGATTCCTGGAACCAGCGCCAGCCTCGCCCCGACCACCGGAATCCGGACGAGGGTGAGGTTTTCGGGCGGGCAGTACAGGAGGGCCGGGGTTTCTATTTCCTGCTGATCGGGTTTTTGACGGAAGCCGCGGTGATGGCGCCGGCAACCGCGGGCATGCTGGCCTATCTCTGCGCGCGCATGATCGAATCGGGTTTATCCGCCGCTTCCGCCAGTTTGATCGCCATCCTGTGCGGAATAGCTACCCCCCTGCTGTTTCGAATAGAGACTCTAAACCATAATCTGCTGGTGGCCGACGCGGGTTTTACCGCTCTTCTGGTGTTGTGGGATCCGGAAGATCGTCCCCTCACCCCCGGGAGAGTATTGTGGGCCGGTCTGCTATCCGGATACGCCCTCTTGTGCGACTACAGCGGAATAGTGGTGATAGCGATCACGGCGCTTTATACGTGGCAGCGTTCGGGCGGCAAGTTTTCCCGAGGGCGCGCACTGGCCGGATTCGCGGGAGGAACGATCCCGGGAATAGCGGTTCTGGTTATCTATCAGGCTTGGGCATTCGGATCACTTTTCCATCCATCGCAGCAGTTTATGCCGCCGACCGCGCCGACCGCGCACGGATACCGTGGTTTCGACTGGCCCTCTCCCGCGCTCGCCTGGGCGCTTTTGACCGACCCGCGATTCGGCCTTTTCGTCTATTGTCCGGCGCTCCTTGTGGCGTTTGCCGCTCCTTTTCGAACGCGAATCGGATATAGACTTCGCGGCCGCGAAACGTGGCTGATCCTGACGTACTTCGCACTCTTTCTTTTGTTTTGTTCGGCGAACCAGTATTCCTGGCTTCAGCCGCTTACCGGGTTCCGGTATCTCGTGCCGGTGGTCCCCGGACTGGCGCTTCTGTCGGTGCAGGCGGCTCAGTCTCTGCCCCGGCCGATCCGGCGGCTGTTGGCTTGCCTCTCCTGTCTTCAAATGCTGTTGCTTTCGGCTGCGCACGAAAACGACGTGAGACGGACGCTGGGTACGCTGTGGGAGACGCGTTTCGAGCCGCTTTGGCTCATTCGGCTCGCTGAATCCGGGGCTCCGTCCGCGGTGATTCACGTTGCCGTCCTCTTTGCATTGATGGCGTTGGTCGCGGCGCTAATTTTGGTTGCGACGCTGTTTCGGGATGCCGGCGAGGTTGCGCTGGGGCGGCAGCTGCCCCCAAAATGAAAACATTGCATCACGGAACGGGATTATGAAGTGGCTTCGGACGTTGTTGTTTTCGATTTGCATTTCGGGGTATGCCGGCGAAGACCGGCAGGTAGCCAGTTGCCTGAACGGACTACCGGATTGCGACATCTCAGCGCTGTCGCCACAGCAGATGAAGTCCGTTGCCAACGCATCGCGAGCTAAGAACCTTTCGAATTGCGAGGTGGGACTTCCCAGTTGCGACCCGACCCGCCTCACACGCGAGGAAGCCGAGCAGATGGCAAAGGCTGCCCGATCCCGGAACGCCCGCAAGTGCATCGACGGACTCGGCAATTGCAACCCGCAACTTCTTGGGCCCGACGACGCGAAGGCCATGGCTGCCGCAGCGCAGGAACGGAATTTCGACCGATGCCTCAAAGGAGAAGGGACTTGCGATCCGATCCGATTGAATAAGGAACAACGCACCGCCGTCCAAAAGCGCGAAGCCGACAGAAACTTCGATCGTTGTCTGAAGGGCCAGTTCACATGCGACCCCGTTTCGTTGTCGAAAGAGAACCTGACCAAAGTGCAGGAAGAGGCGGGGAAAAGAAACGCGGCCGCATGCATGCAGGGGGCCTTCGGATGCAATCCGCTTCGCCTGCGGGACGACGAGTTGAAACTTGCTCAAGCGGCGGGGGCGCGGAGGAACGCTCAATATTGCATTCAGGGGCTTATCAGTTGCGATGTGGCGTCACTCGGGAAGGACGAACTCCTTGCCATGAAGGCGCAACTCAGGAAGAAAAATCTCGATGCCTGCCGAAGCGGAATCGCGACCTGCGATCCCGCTCAGCTTTCACCCGCCGAGGCCGCCGAAGTCGCGCAGCTCTCGTCGCGCCGCAATCTCGACCATTGCGTTCGCCTCCAGGCAAGCTGCGATCCCTCGGTTTTGACCAGTCCGGAAATGGTGCTGGTTGCGGAAGCAAGCCGTCAGCGCCAGAAAACGGCGAGGCAATAGATTCCGCCGCTTCCCCCCGGGTAGTACTAACCAAACTGCGAGTCTTGAATAATTGCGGCAAATCGGGTCAACTGATGGACTAGGGCGGTTAAATTCCTTTGTCCATCATTGCGCCCACTACGCCATCGGCGATCGGTCCCTTATTGGAGGTTTCGGCCCGCCTCGGGAGAAATCCGCATCTTGTCCAGGCGGCTACGGGAAACACTTCGCTGAAGCGCGATGGCGTCCTGTGGATCAAGGCGTCGGGCAGGTGGCTTGCCGACGCAATTCGGGACGAGATCTTTTTTCCGCTAAGTCTCGATGACACGCTGCGGCAAGTCGAGGCGGGCGTAGATCCCTCGGACCATCCTGGCTGTCCCGATCGGCCGATGCGCGCCTCGGTTGAAACCGCTATGCACGTGGTGCTTCCTTTCCGCGTGGTTCTCCACGTTCACTCAGTGAATACCATCGCCTGGGCAGTGCGGCGGGACGGACCCGACGAACTCGCCCGGAGACTGGAAGGAATTGCCTGGCAATGGGTCCCCTACACTCCGTCCGGGCTGCCGCTTGCGAGGGCTGTCAAAGCCGCTATGGCGCGTGCCCCCGGTACCCGTGTTTTGGTTCTCGCCAACCACGGGCTCGTGATCGGCGGCGGCGACTGTGAGGAAGCTGAAGCTCTGCTTTCGGAGGTGGAACGCCGGACGGACATCGCAGGCCGGTGTTTCCCAGAGCCAGCTTGGGGCGTTCTGGAGCGAATCGCGGATCAGAGTGCGTGGCGGGCCCCTGAGGCCGCGGCTATTCATGCCCTCGGGACGGACGTTGCGGCTCACAGAATCGTCCGCGGAGGCATACTCTATCCCTGCCAGCGAATCTTTCTCACGCCGCGCGTAAAGTCCTTTTCCGCGGATATCGAAGGAAACGAAATCCAGTGCGCGGATGAGCCCTTCGTGATAATAAGAAACACCGGAACACTGGTGCGCAGAGGGTTGGGTTCGGCCGAACTCGCGATACTCGCCGGACTGGCCGAGATTCTACTTCGTATTCCCGAATCCGCGCCGGTTCGGTACCTGAGCGGGGAGGAGATTCAGGATCTGGAGTCTCCCAATGCCTACAACTACCCCATGCTCGCCCAGCAACACCTCGCGATTTGAAGGTCACCGGAACTCTCTCAGGCTAAGTCGACCAGGGGATCGCGCCGAACTTGTTCTTCGCCACCGTGGTCAGAAGGTTGAAGTACGACTCGAGGTGGGGTTTGCGGCACCACCAGCGAACGAATCCGTCGTATCCCTTTTCTCCCAGTTCGGTGCGCAGCGCTGGGGAGCCTGCAATACGTTCCAGAGCGTCGATTAACTCCGCGTCTGAATTGTAGACGAAGCCGCCGCCGCTCTCCCGGACGACTTCGGGCAGGCCGCCGAGGTCGCGTGCAATGACCGGTGTTTTGCGCGCGAAGGCTTCCACGCTCGCCATCCCGAAAGTTTCATATGTCACCGACGGGATCACGCAAGCCAGCGCGTGAAACTGGAGGGGCCCCAGATCCTTTTGCGAAACCGGGCCAAGGAACTTGATGCGCGGATTTCCGGCGGCCATGGCGCGCATCGCCTGTTCCTGCGTGCCGGTTCCCGCCACCAGCAGATCGCAATCGGGCGCTCGGTCCCAGATCGGGATCAGCGTCTGGAGTCCTTTTATCGATTCCAGCCGGCCGACAAAGAGAAAATAGGGCCGGGCTTGCGGGCGAGGCCCGGGATTTCGCCACTCGTCGTCCACCCGTTCCATGAAGTTGGGCAGACATTCGAATTTGCGTGGAAACCCCCGCTCGCCGTGCAGGCGGGCGGTAAAGCGGCTGGGGGAAACGAACTGGTCCACATGGCGCGCCATGCGGTCGAGCAATCCCGTGTACCGCCAGAGTTGGGGAGGGCGCCTGGCGTGCAGGCTGCAGCGTACGCAGTCCGGCTTGTCGCAGACGGCGCGGTCGAGTTTCCAAAGCACGTGAAGCGGACAGATTAGCCAGTGCTCGTGGGACGTGTAGATCTTGACGGCGCGCTTCCCGGCCGGTTGCATGGCGAGAATCGCGGGGCCAAGCAGCGAAATGTTGTGGAAATGAATGACATCCCACGGACGCGAGCGCAGGACCTCCGCTAACGCTTTCGACTTGAGCCAAGGCCTGCCGGTTTGCTGCGTCAACAGCGGCGAAAGCCCCTTGTAGCCGCTACGCAGCCCGTGCCTGACGATTCCAGGATGCTCCGGGAATTGGATGGGCGGCTCACCCGGATGCAGGAGGTGGTAGGAATCGAGACAGTGGACGACTTCGACGTGATGCCCGTTTTCGGCGAGTGCGGCGGCCAATCGGCGCACCGCAATGGCATCGCCGCCGAAGCTGTAGGGAGGATAAAAGGTAGTGAGGTGAAGGAAGTTGAGGGGTCGTGTCACGCGGACGCTACCTTTTCGATCACGTCCATCATCTGCTGGGCCGCGTGATCCCAGGTGAGCGCGTGCGCGGCGGCGAGCCCCGCCTGGCTCATCCGGCAGAGCGTTTCGTTCGAGGACAGCACCGACTCCAGCGCGCGTTCGATGTCCTGCTCGCGGGGAGGGATGGAAATCGCTCCCTCACCCAGCAAAGCCGCGAGCGGACTTTCATTCGTGGCGATCACGGGACAGCCGCAGGCGGCAGCTTCGACGGCAGGAAGGCCGAACCCCTCCATAAGTGAAGGAAGCACCAGCACCGATGCCAGGTTGAGCAACACGACGACGTCCTCGTCGCTCAGGTAACCCGTAAAGACGACGCGCTCATCCAATCCGAGCTGAGCCACCTGCGCCGCAATGGTCCCGAAGTACGTGTGAAAGGCATCGCCTGAAATGTCGCCCACCATGACGAGCCGGACATCGGAGAATTCGCTTCGCGGAGCCAGTCGTGCAAAGGCGCGAACCAGCGCTTCGAGATTCTTGTGCGGGCTGAAGCCGCCTACGTAGGCAATCATCCGGTGGGCGCCGTCGATTCCGGCGCGCAGCAGGCCGGGCCCCGGAGCCGCGGCGTCCAGCTTCCGGAACACCGGATCCGCGGCTTCTCCCACTACAAAAACCCGGCTTCGATCCATCCTGAATCGATCGACGATCTGATCACGCGAGTAATCGGAAACGGTGATCAGCGCATCCGCTTGCCAGCGTCCCAGGGCGCTTTTCAAGTTCCATGCGAGGCGCGCTGCCCTTCGCGGCACGGTCAGCTGCGGAAAGGTCTCGGCGATCACGTCATGCACCATCACAAGCGCGCGCGCGCCGCCGAATACCGGGACGTATGTGTAGATCGTGGGAAAAAGGACCAGGTCGAAGCCGGGAGCGGACAGAGCGCGCGACATTCGCCACATGTCGGGAATGGAGCGTCTTCCGTCGGCCGAAGCGGCCTGTACGGCGGGTATGGACGCCTGCAGGATCCGGACCTCGGCTTGTTCGGGCCAGGGCTCGGTTGCGTCCGCCGAATCGGTGAAGAGCGTGTACCGGTTCGCGCTGTCCAATGAAACCAGCGCACGAAGCAACGCGCGAGCGTGCCGGCCGTAACCACGGCGGTTGTGCCAGCAGGTCGCGTCAACGGCTATTCGCATTTTTGTGGCGCCCAAAGTTGAAAAACGGGCGATCAGGCTGACGTGCCTTCCGAAGCCTTGCGGATCAGAGCCTGATAGTCGACTTTATTCGAGGATGTCCGCGGCAGGGCTTCTGGGAAGACGAAGACGTCGGGGCTCATATAGTCCGGAAGGTGCTGATTGCAGAAAACCTTCATGTCTATGATCGAAGGCCGCGGTTCTCGCGGAGCCACTGTGTAGCAGACAATGCGCGTGCCCTGTTCACTGTCCAGTAACGCAATCACCGCCGCCTCGGTGATCGCGGGGTGCCGGTAAAGGCAGCGCTCCACCTCGCCGAGCTCGACGCGAAAACCGCGCCGCTTGACCATGCGGTCGCGGCGACTCACATAGATGAATCCTTCGCCCTCGCGCTCTCTGACTACGTCGCCGGTATTGTGCCACCTGACGCCATCGCGATCCAGGAAATTCGGTGTGTTCGCGCCCTGCCCCCAATAGCCGGGAAATACCGAAGGGCCGGAGACATATAACAATCCTTCCTCGCCCCGAGGCACCGGCTGAGCTTCGTCATTGAGCACCATTGCCAGGCAGTGGTTACCAGCCTTCCCAATTGGAAATGGCTCTGTACGGTCCTCCGGGATCGGTTTCGGGATAAGCGCACAAGTGCAGGCATTGGTTTCGGTTGAACCCCAAAGATTGTAATAGGAGGGGTGCGGCCATTGTTCCAAAATCAATCGCAGCCTTTTTATCGGGAACGGCTCCCCCGCGAAGAGCACGGCGCGCAGACTGGAGCAATCCACGCGGCTCAGATCTCCGAACTCCGCCAGCAACCCAAGAATCGCGGGTGTGGAATACCAGACTGTGATCCGTTGGTTGGCGATGAAGCGGGCGAGATCCTTTGGCTTCTTCCCCAGCTCGCCGGAAACCAGGTGCGTGCTCCCGCCATTCCTGATCGGAACAAAGATGTCCAGGATGGACATAGCGAAGTGAAAGGGCGCGTGGTTGCCGAAACGGTCTTCCCCGGAAGCGTTAAGTATCTCGGAGCACCAATCCACATAGCTGGTGGCATTACGCTGTGTCGTCATTACGCCTTTCGGAGTCCCGCTCGATCCGGAAGTATAGAGGATATAGGCGAGGTCGTCGGGGCATCGCGCCGCGGGATCGGCTTCCAATGGCTCGTGCTGCAAAACTGTATCCCACGCAGCGGCATCGAGCGGCACGACAACCTCCGCCGTATCATTCAAACCCTGGCATCGGGGATCGACGAACGCAACTCTGACCTGACAACTGGTGAGAATCCGCGCCGCACGCTCCATCGGCCCGATCCAGTCGATCGGAACATAAGCCGCCCGCGCCTTCATGATGCCGAACAGGGCGGTGAATGCCATGGTCGTTTTCGGAATCACCAATCCAACTCGGTCACCGGGCCTAACACCGTGCGCGACAAGGAACCCGGCGACGCGGTTGGCACGGTCGTTCAGTTCCTCGTAGGTAATGGCGGCGCCATCGGCATCGGCGGCAGCGAGACGCTGCGGAAAACGCCGAGCACTCTCCTCAAGCCAATCGCAAAGATGAGACCCTTCCGTGCGCACCGGGCGCTCGGGTTGAATTGCGTTACTTACTTTGAGTGCTGAAAGCTCGATGGAACTCATCGGCTGCCCGTTACCAACACTGCCTTGGATCGTTCGGAACCGGGGCCAGGGCACCGATTGAAGAGTCCCGGCGGATGCCACGGCGGTAAAATCTCAAGGACCTGAGCCAAGGCGATTCCAGGCGATTTCCACAAAGCGCTTCGGCGCCCATATAAAACAAATTCGCCTGTCAAACCAAGGGCGCGGTTGATCACGTTATCGGCGGCGACGTGAAAAAACGACTGAGGCCTGCTGAAATGATCGATCCCCTGTCCCTGCAGGATAGATCCGAACGGCTGTTTCCCCTCCAAGATGAGCCGTCTTGCCTCGGAAGGAAAACGGTCCAGAAATATCTTGATGGCGGCATAGACCGCCGTCCTTTCGCTGTTCTCGACGTCAAGGACAATCTCCCGCGCTACCACGTCGTCGGTGACGATCCTCTTCAATATCCGCAGGCGCATGGTTCGCTGCCAGGCGTCGGCGAGGGTAGGGGTCAGATCGCGGTTGTGAACCAGCAGACTCCGGTACGGCTCGGGAACATCGCGCCCTTCCACGCGGACGACTTGGGGCAGAGGCGCGCCGGACGCTTCGTAAAACTCGCTCATCGGAAAGAACAGGTCGGGGTCGGGGTTCATTAAGGTTGCCGTTTCGCGGCTGCAGGCCGTTCCGATGCCGTTAGACCTTTTTCGCGTTGTTGCCGCCTAAATCAAAATGGATCGACTCTTCGACTTATTCTAACCTGACCCGGACGCATGAGTGCCTTCCAATGCGTATAAGAAGTCAGTTTTGGTAACAGTACTGTTCAGCCAAAAGTCACTGATTTCAGGGTTGCATTGAAGGGGTCCGCTATACTAAAGTGACTGCACACACAAGGCGGCAAGCGGAGAGACGAATAGCCGCAAACGCACCGCTCGGGGAGCCCATTTCAAGCTCTCAACAATCCAATAAGGAGAAGCCGAATGAATGGAGCGAAAGCCGAACCGCCAAAGGCGCCTGGAGTGGGTGAGCCGTCGGATAGCGCTCGCGGTAACTCATTGGTTCCAGGTGCTATCCGACCGAGGCTGCCGGAAGACTTTGACGCCGCCTACAGCGCGGCACCCGCTTGGGACATCGGACGGCCTCAGGAGGCCTTTCTTTCGTTAGCAAGGTCGGGCGCTATTCGGGGCCGAGTCCTGGACGTGGGCTGCGGGACCGGCGACCACGCGCTGATGGCCGCCGGCATGGGACTGGATGTGACTGGAATCGATCTGGCTCCGGCAGCCATCGCGGTCGCCGAAGCCAAAGCTCGAGACGGAGGACTTACCGCGCGCTTCCTGGTTTCGAACGCCGTGGAGTTAACTTCGGTCGATGGGCAATTCGACACCGTATTGGATTGTGGGTTCTTTCATGTACTGGAGGACGAGGACCGCCGCTCGTTCGTCGATAATCTCCGGAGGGTGATCAGGCCGGGCGGTCAGTATTTCATGCTGTGCTTCAGCGACCGTCAACCGGGCCATTGGGGTCCGCGCCGCGTGAGTCAGGACGAGATCAGAGCCAAGTTCGACAAGGGTTGGCATGTGGACTCGATCGAGGCGGCCAGATTCGAGCTCAGGTTCGACCCCAAGGGAGCTTTGGCTTGGCTGTCGCGGATTACGCTCGCGTAAGCAACGCCGCGACGATAGTGTTTTATCCCATCCGTTTCCTCCGGAGCGTTCGCTCTTCAGGCCTTCTTGTTTTTTACGAACGACGCAATAGCGTCAATACTGTCAAAATTCTCGACGCCCGCCTCGTGAGCCTCCACTTCGATGCCGTACCGCGCCTCGATGAGCGTGACCACTTTGAGGATTGCGACCGAGTCGAGAATCCCGCTGGTACGCAGGGGCGTGTCGTCCTTGAGGTTGGATGGCTTTTCGCCGGGCAGGAACTCCGCAAGAATGTACCGCCGCAGTTCTTCTTTTATGTCGTCCATAAACTTAAAGTCCCGTGTCTCCCTGTTGCCGTACCATATATCGGGAAAGTTAAATCTCCCGGACGTTCGCAATCGCGTTGCGCCAGTGCCGCAGCAAATCGTACTGCCGAAAGCGTCGCGCAACTCCCGCCAGTTTATATGGCCGCAGCCTCCATGCATTTATCAGGCGAACATCCTGGAGTTTACCAGCCCGGTACTGGTACCCCTACTACAGCTCCGCAGAAGAAGCTGGATTGAGGAAGCAGTACACTGTTCTAGAAGCGGTGTCCGGACCTGGGGTCGCGGGAGATCACCCGGTATCCCTTCTGAAAGCCCCGGTATCGCAAGTGGGAATGAAGGAAGCTCGATTGGCTGAACAACTAATCGCACCGCCGCTCCCGATGACGGTTACCGACGTTCGATCGCCGTTTGCGACGCCGGACCTCCGCCGCTTTACGATGCTGGTAATTCCCCTTGCCCTTCTGCTGTTTCTTTTCAAAGCCTACCGTCTGGAGCAGCCTTCGTTCTTTTCCCTGTCCTGCCTGGTCTTTGGCGGGTTTGCCGTTTCCTACTGGCTTCCGCTCCGCTGGAAAGAAACCTTTCTTATTCTTCTCTCGTTTGCGGGTGCCTGCGTTCTGCTGGGTCCACTCGTCGCGAGCATGCTGATAGGGATCGGTCTGACGATGTTTGCAATCGCGCGAAGCGGTCTCGATTTCAGAAACAAAGTCCTTGTCCTCCTGGGCCTGCTTGCGGCACTCGCATGGGGCCGGACCCTGGAAAACTCTCCTGTCCCGGATGAGTTCTGGCCTGTTTTTGGCGCCATCTTTATGTTTCGGATGATCGTCTATATGTACGAGGTCAGATATGCCGCAACGCCGATTTCACTCAAGGACTACCTCAACTATTTTTTTCTTCTTCCGAATTATTACTTTTTGCTGTTTCCGGTGGCAGATTTTCAGACCTTCCGCAAGTCCTGGTTTAAGCGCGACATTCATACTGTGGCGCAGCAGGGTGTTTGGTGGATCTTCCGCGGGACTACCCATCTTTTGTTGTATAGAGTCATCTATCAGTCGCAGGCGAGCCTTACGCCGGCTAAGTTGCCGGTAGCGGCTGTAGTATGTCTGAAGATCGTTTCTTCCTATGTCCTTTACCTTCGCGTTTCAGGTCAGTTTCACATAGCTGTGGGCATGCTGCTTCTTTTCGGATACGACTTACCGGAAACGAATCGACGCTATTTCCTTGCGTCCAGTATCAACGATCTCTGGCGAAGGATTAACGTCTACTGGAAGGACTTCATGGTGAAGGTGTTTTATTTCCCCGCCTACTTCAAAATGCGGCGTCAGGGGGATATTCGCGCTCAGATACTCGCCACGATCCTCGTGTTCTTCGGAACGTGGTTCCTGCATATCTATCAGTATTTCTGGCTCCAGGGCAAGGCCCGTGTTTCTCTTAACGACGCGCTTTTCTGGAGTATCCTGTGCGCGTTTGTCTGTTGGGACATCCTGGCAGGAAGTTCGCGTCGCGGGCAAAGGCCCGCCACGGGATGGAAGGCCGGATTCAGCCGCGTGGCGCATGTCACCGGAACATTCGCTCTCACCGCTTTCCTGTGGTCCATGTGGAGCGCGAACAGCTTAACTGAGTGGGTGCAGTTTCTGCGGACAGGGAACATCTGAGCATGACGCCTAACCTTTCGTCCCCGACGCGAAACACGAACAAGCGTGACTTTCGAATGAAGACCGGCATGATGATTGTCTTCATGCTTACCTTGCTCTTAGTCGATCGCCTCCCGCCCCTGGCCCGTCGTCTGCCCGTTCTTGCGCACCTCGATACGCTGATTGCCCAGCTGCATAACGGCAATCTGAGCGCCCAGGATTTGCACGCACTTGTAGCCGGCTATTATGAAGGGCTCCGTAACGATGTCCCCCTGGGTGTCATCGAGAAGGACGATGTCCGCCCCGTTCATGGCTTCCTGCGCTATGAACTCAAGCCCAACCTGAAACGGCGCTATCCCGCAGGGATGAGAATCACCAACAGTTTTGGAATGGCGAATCCCGAATACTCATACGAAAAGCCTCCACAGACTCGGCGCATCGCGCTGATTGGCGATTCGGTCGCTCTCGGCCCCTACGGACTGGATTACGAGGCGCTCCTCGAAAAGCAGTTGAATCAGACGGGGTTGACGCCCGGAATCCGGCAGTTTCAGATCCTGAACTTTGGGGTGTATGGATACAGTGTTCTGCAGATGATGGACGTCGCGCTCGATAAGGCGCCGAAGTTCCACCCCGATGTATACATGGTTGCCCTGACTGGTTTAGAAACTCACGGATTTGAGGGATGGCGAGCTCACGTCGCGAAATTGACCCTGAACCGGACCGATGTGAAATACGATTTCGTGCGCACAGTTGTCGCTCAGGCGGGCATTCAACCGGCAGACCGTCTGGCGGTCATGGTAACGAAACTCAGTCCCTGGTTCGTTCCGGTGATCCGCGAGGCACTGGAGAGGATCAGGATTAACGCCACATCGGAAGGTGCGTCGATGATCATCGTTCTGGTCCCGGCTCCCATCGATCCCGACATTACTGCCGCGGACCACGACAAATTACGTCAGGCAGCGGATAGCATCGGCGTTCCCGTGCTGGATTTGCGGGATACCTTTCGGTCGCAGGATACCAGCAGCCTTCAGGTCTCGCAGTGGGATATCCATCCCAACGCGCGCGGCCATGAATTAATCTTTGAGCACCTTTATACCGGGCTTCAGGCCAACCCGGTGGCCTGGCGGGCAGTGGCTGGCTCGGAACGTTCTGCGAGGCACTGATGATGGTTCCCCGGCGCGGGCAAGAAAGAGTTACGTTAAAAGATAAGCTGTAAGAGGGGTGACCTATCACTTACAATGGTTCTTTGATTACCTCTGAGAAGAAAGCGCAATCCGAGGACATTCTCCAGAGTCTGGAACCTCCCATCGACTTTCCAACGGTCCTTCGTAAACGCCATCTCATCAAAGAGATCCTCCTGGAAAGAGCGCCCCACATTCGGTCTCGGATCGCAATTTTGGGTGGTTCTACTACAGTGGAGGTAAAGTCGGCTCTCGAAATTTTTCTTCTTCATCGCGGGATCGAGCCGGAATTCTATGAATCGGAGTATGGCCGCTTTTCCGAAGACGTACTTTTTGAAAATCCGGAGCTCGAAACGTTTCAGCCTCAGATCGCTTATGTTCACACGACTTACCGTAACCTTCGGGCGCATCCCGCTCTTGGGGCCGGCAGGGATGTCTTCGACGCGGCTATTGAGCAGGAGCTCCTCCGGTTCCGGACTGTTTGGGAGAAGATAGGAGCCCGGTTTCCATCCTGCACAATCATTCAGAACAATTTCGATCTGCCCGCCAGCAGGCCTTTAGGCAGCCTGGAGGCCGGCAGCTACTTCGGCCGGGTTACTTTTGTAAACCGGCTGAATTATGAATTTGCGCTGGCCGCAGCCGATAATCCGAAGCTTTTTATTCATGATATTCAATCAGTTGCGGCGGAGCTTGGGTCGGAGAAGTGGTTTGACGCCAACTACTGGTTCAGTTACAAGCTGGCAACCACGCCTTATGCTTGCGCTGCAATTGCATCAAGTCTCGCGAACTTGATCGCCGCGCTCTACGGGCGGACAAGAAAGTGCCTGGTTCTGGATCTGGATAACACCCTGTGGGGAGGAATAGTCGGTGATGATGGCGCTGCCAATCTGAAACTCGGGTCTGAGACTCCGATAGCCGAGAGCTTCCTTGCCTTCCAACAATACGTGAGCGCGTTGAAATCCCGTGGGATCCTTTTGGCAGTCTGCTCGAAGAACGAGGAAGCTGCCGCGCTGGAAGGACTTCGTCATCCCGACGGCGTCCTCAGGCCCGAGGATTTTGCCGTCATCAAGGCGAACTGGTCGCCTAAGCACGAAAATATAGCCCAGATCGCGGCAACGCTGAATATCGGTCTCGACAGTCTCGTATTCGTCGATGATAACCCAGTGGAGCGAGCTATTGTGCGTCTCAATCTGCCTGAGGTCCTGGTTCCGGAAGTAGGAACCGATCCGGCGCAATTCTCCGTCCTGTTGGAACAGAGTGGTTGCTTTGAAACTCTTTCAGTGAGCGACGACGACTTACAGAGGTCTCGTTACTATGGCGAGAACAGTACGCGCCAGCAGCTGGAATCGAATTTCAGCGACTATGGAGACTTCCTGAATTCGCTGGAAATGGAAGCGGAGATCCGGCCATTTAATCCGGTTTACCTGGATCGAATCACACAGCTGACGAACAAGAGCAACCAGTTCAATACGACAACGCGCCGATACACAAGAGCCGAGATCGAGCGGATAGCTGACGATACAGAATACATCCATCTGTACGGCCGTTTGAGGGACAAGTTCGGCGACAATGGACTGGTCAGCGTCGTGATCGGCGAAATTCAGGACCGGACGCTGTCGATTTTACTTTGGCTGATGAGTTGTCGCGTACTGAAGCGCGGCATGGAAGACGCCATGATGGATACTCTTGTGCGCCATTGCCGGGATCGCGGGATCCAGCAAGTCGCCGGATACTATATTCCCACCGCAAAAAACGGAATGGTGTCCGGCCTTTATGGCGAGCTTGGTTTTGAAAAGGTGAGCGATGACGGACTGGGTTCCACAGTCTGGCAGTTCAACGTTCCATCCGGCTACTCTTCGCGAAATCGTTTTATAAAGGTGTGCGAGTGACTGAAACCAACGTTTTTGATCGGCTGCAGAGTATTTTTCGCGACGTGCTGCGGCAGCCTGACCTGATATTGACGCGCGAGTCGAATGCGGCCACCGTTAAGCGATGGGATTCGCTGGCGCACGTGGATCTCCTCTGGAACATCGAACACGAGTTCAAGGTTCGATTCGCGCTGGGCGAAACTCAGGATCTGAAAAACGTCGGCCACTTGTTGGATTTGTTGGAGCGGAAAATAGCCGCAAAGGCCTGATCGTCTCCATGCAGTTCCATTCAGTCGGTTTTATTTTTCTGTTCATGCCCGCGGTTGTGCTGGGCTATGCAATCCTGTGCCGTGTCTCCGCCGCCGCGGCTAAGGTCTGGCTGATTTTTTCGTCGTTGTTGTTTTACGCCTGGAACGAGGCACTGGCGCTCCCCGTTCTCGCCATCTCCGTTGTTTTCAACTACGGAATTTCTTCAGTTCTGGATCCGGAGAAGCCCTATAGCGCGATTTGGCTCAAGCTCGCTCTTGTAACCAACATCCTGTTACTCGTGGTGTTTAAGTATGCGGCTTTTCTGGTGTGGAACGTAAATGATATCTTCCGGACTACCTGGAGCATCCCGCATCTTCTTTTACCGCTGGGCATCAGCTTTTTTACCGTACAACAGATTATGTTCCTGGTCGATCGCCACCAGGGCGTAGCTCCGCGTCCGAAGTTTCTCGACTACGCGCTTTTCGTATCGTGGTTTCCATACATAGTTGCGGGGCCGATCATCCGCTGGAGGGAGGTCATCCCCCAATTTGCGCCGGAAAATATGCCCGTTAACAAAGAGAACGTGGCACGGGGAACGACTCTCTTCATCCTTGGGCTGACGAAGAAGGTGATCCTCGCGAGCGCCTTCCAGCGGTGGGCCGACCCTGGTTTCCTGCATCCGGCGGGCTTGGGTTTTGCAGGCGCATGGATAGCGGTTTCCGCATTCACACTCCAGTTGTACTTCGACTTCAGCGGCTATACGGACATGGCTCGGGGAGTCGCTTTGCTCTTGAATGTCGCGCTGCCTGAGAATTTCAGGAATCCATTCCAGTCGTTAAGCATTATCGAGTTCTGGCAAAGGTGGCATATCACCTTGACAAACTTCATCACGACATACATCTACACACCGATTCTGCGGATTGGACGACCTACATTCAGAAGAGCGATGTTTGCCACCGTGGTAACGATGACCGTAGCGGGAGCGTGGCATGGCGCGTCGTGGGGCTACGTCGTATTCGGCCTGTGGCACGGCGTGGGTCTGGCCTTCAACAACATCTGGCGCAGGTACGGCAAACCCATACCAGCCGCCATTTCATGGTGCGTCACGACCGTCTTTGTGCTCGTCGGTTTCGCCGTTTTCCGCGCCCGCACCCTGGCTGAGGGATGGACCGTGATCCGCTCGATGTTCGCACCCGTGGATCTGGCCGGGGCGACTTTCAACCTCATGCTTGCCGGCAAGAGTCCCATGGCACTCCTCTTGATACTGGCAGGCTTGGGTCTGCTGCTCTATCCGCCGACAGCTTCGCAGGTATCTTCGCAGAGTCCGTTGCGGCCGCGACTGGCTGCCGCGCTGGCGGTTTGCACCTTCATATGTTTACTGCTTATGAACTCAGCGCCGGTTGAGGATGTTTTTTACCGTCAGTTCTGACCAGCCCGGTGGTTCACTCACTCTTGGTTAGCGTCTGCAAGTCAGGACACTCGCGGTTTGATTTCAGAGCTCACCTTCCTTGCCTCTCTCGACCAGTTCGACGAGTAGCCGGTTCGGCCCTCGAAACCAGGCTACCCGGCGGCCTGCAAAAGCCACGGCGCCGACAGGAGCCGAGATCAGGAAAAATCCTGCTGTTCGCATGTCTTCGCAGGCAGCCTCAATATCTTCTGTCGAGTAGCACAAATGGTTCAGCCCGCCGCCCTCCTGGAGCGCGTTGCTGAGTTTGCTGTCGGCGCGATCCGGCGCGACCAATTCCAAATACACTTGATCCTCGGGCAGTTTCAGAAACTGCACATAAGCTGTCTGGATGGGGTCGTGGATCACCTGGCTCATAAGTTCATAGCCCATCCCAACGTAGAATGCCGAGGCTTCATGCACGTTTTTCACGGCCATACCGGCATGATGCAGATTCAGTTCCATCGATGGTGTTCTTACCGGTCGTTCTTTACCGAAAAGAAGCTCCCTTGGATTCAGTTACTGCGGGTGATCTGAGAAATTACGTGCTCGAGTTCGCGATCCGCATCAGCCGGGCTGACATGAACGGCATCATACCAGGTCGACGGACCGCCTCCGAACGACTCTGGCCGGGACAAATCGACGACCCTGGCGCCATATCGTATTCCGAGTGCGGTCACAGCTTTCCTGGCTTGGTCGATGACCGGGCTTGCCTGAAGCTGGTCGACCGCGGCTCGGAGCTCCGGATGCATGGGCGTGAACCACAGCACCACTTGCGCCCGATCGCGCGACGCGTCTTGCAACAGTGATTCTAAACGCCCCACGCGCGCCGTCGAGACAGAGCCAAAGTCGCGGTAAAGCGGGAGCCGGGAATTCATTGCGTCCAGAATGTGGCCGCGCCGGTCATACGTGCCATTCAGAATTTCACGGTCCGATTTGACAGGCCGCAGTTTCCCGTTCGGATAGTACTGGTAAAACGGTTCTTCCGGCGATCTCCAGTTACTCAGGCTTGTTCGGAAATCAGTGAACGTCTTGAAATTAAAATAAGACCAATAGAGGCGAGCATAGTGCATGGGCAAGCTGGTGCTGGTGCCCAACTCCCGCGAAAGATCGTATTGCTTCGACAAGTCCCGCGACAGCTCAATGTTCGAACTCAAGAAAACCGTATCAACACCAATCACGACTGCGCGGGGCGGCACGGATTGAAGATGGGAGAACAGGCGGTAGAACGCCAAATAATCGTCCGTTGTCCCGCTATTGACAGAAGCGTTAAAAAACCTCAGGCCCGTGAGCCGGTCAGCCAGTTCGGGCCTTAGTCCGGCGGAAGTGCTTGTTCCGAGTATCAGTCCGCTCACTTTTTGTTTACTATATGCGCGGAATAAGTCGATCTTGGTCCGGCGGGCATTGGGAAAGATCTGCGGAATCGGGCTGCCGAAAAAAACACGGTGCGGATCTGTCGCTGTTACCAGCGCACAAAGCCCGGCCCCAAGCAAAACCAGGGTCATGCAGTAAGTAAGCAGAAATCGGGAGGCCGGTTTTTTCTGAAGCTCGACCGCAGACGCGGCAGGTTGTGATCGCGCCTGCGAATCCGGCGAGGTTGCTAGTGGCACTTTAAGTCACCTTCAAACGAGCGATTACTCGGATACCCTGGCATTTCTTAGCCATTCAGGGGCTATAGCGCCGGAGCGAACTTCACTGAATCGGGAAAGGGTACCGGCAGAATAGTACCGGTCATCGCGAGACTCCCGGTAACTGGGTCGATCTTGAATTCGATGACGTTTTGAGTCTCCACGTTGGCAACAAACAGATAGCGTCCGGAGGGATCGATCGCGAAACTTCGCGGCCTGCTGCCGCGCGTCGAGACGTATTCGACCGGAGTCAGCGCTCCGGTAGAGGCATCGATCGCGAAAACGGCAATGCTGTCGTGCCCGCGATTCGAGCCGTAGAGAAACTTCCCATTCGGATGCACGAGGATCTCCGCGGTAGCATTTTCGCCGTGGAAATCCTCCGGTATCGTGCGCGCCGTGCCGAGCGGTAAAAAAATGCCCTTCGCGGCGTTCCACTCAAGAGTCTTGATAATTGATCCGCTCTCCTCGATGAGCCAGGCGAATTTGCCACCGGGATCAAAGGCGAGGTGCCTTGCGCCCGCGCCGGCGGGTGTTTCCACGAAGGGCGGATCGTTCGGCGCAAGAGTGCCCGCGTGAGGATCGAAACGATACACGTAAACCCTGTCGAGCCCCATGTCGGCGGCAATGGCGAACCGGTTGTCCGGAGATACATTGATCGAGTGCGGGTGCGGTACTCGCTTGGGGCCAGCTCCTGAATCCCGGTGGACGACCACGCACGTCGCTTCCCGAAGATAGCCGTCGCCGCCGATAGGAAGCACGGCGATATTGCCGGCGTCATAGTTCGCCACGAGCACGTCGCTTCCGGTCTTGTCAACGGTAAGGAAAGTGGGAAGCTTCCCGCCGGAGGACACGGAATTCAACATGGTCAGCCGACCGGTGGAGGGTTCGATACGAAACGCCGACACGTTCGGTACCGGCAACTCATCCGCGCTGTACAGATAACGTCCGTTCGGGTGAACCGCAAGGGAAACGGGGTTTTGTACGCCGCGCGCAATGGCTTTGGCGTTCGGCCAGCCCGCTCGGATTTGAGAAAGCATCCGTGGAACGCTGCTCCATGAAGCGTGGGCATTCGCTTCCCAGAGTCTCCCCGCCGCCAGACCGGCCGGCTCCACCTTCCCCGTGGCCGGGTGGAACCGGAACGCGTAGATCCCGCCGCCGCCGCGGGCTGTGTAGGTGCCGACATACATCCAATAATCGTGCGCGCTTACAGCCGTGGCGAGTGGAAGGCCGGCAGTGAGAAGGATCAGCGCGCCGGTTGCTTTTCGGAGTCTGGTAAGCATGAAAGGATTGAAGTGACGCTGGACCTTCTACTTGAAGTGCAGTTCGGGATGAGCCAATATTGCCTTCGCAAGGGCGTCGCCGAAGATCTGGTGTCCCGCCTCGTTGAAGTGTATTGAGTCCCGGTAGTAAACGTCGACACCGCGCGCCAGCGCGTCGTTGAAAGCGACCGCGCCGTCCTCGATCATCAAAATATCCAACTCCTGAAACATTTTCTTAAATGCGGAGTGGTAGGGCTCTTTCAGGTCGCTCGCAGCCACGACAAGACCCCTGCCCGCACTCACGGCCTTGATCTGGGCGAAAAGCTCGCGCGTTTCGCTGGTGGCTCTGTCGAAACCCGGATAGCCTGCTCCGGATTTCGCGATATCGTCTTCGACACTGCGTTCCTTCTCCGATTTCTTCTGCAGAAGGTCGTTGTACCAGTTCGAAAAGACTCGCGAGTGCGATCGCGCGGGCTCGAACCACAGCGGGAAGTGCGAAGGAATTAAATATTCGATTTGACCGGACCTCCAGTAGGGACGTCTCATGTTGTGATTGTTAATGAAACTTTTCTTCTCCAAGTCGACCTCGTTGTTCATGAAATCGTCGTAACCAGCCTGCACAACAATCAAATCCGGTTGTACCTGGGGCACGAATCGTTCGAGAACCATTCGCTCCTGTAAAGTTCCATACCCACCGGCCCCATAAGCCACGGCCGAAGCATCGAGATCCCGCGCCAGAACGCAGGGGTACGGCTTGTCGTCGCTCACTTCAAGTGCGTGAGTGTGTGAATCGCCGACCACCAGTATTTTCTTGCCCTTGCCGTTCGTGCTGCAATCGCGAAGGCCGGACGCGTCCGAGGAATATCGCACGCCATAACTGACACCGCCAAGAGTCGTGCGCGTATAAGTAGCCTTGTATGATTCTCGGGGGGCCCAGCCGAGCTTGTCGTCAAACCGAAAAGGGCCGGGTTGCTCGTTGGACAGGATCGAGATTCCCCTGTGCCGCCACAGCTGGGCTCGCTGGTACATTTCCGCAGCCGTAAACAGGGCAACCGAACCCAGCAAGATCAGCAGCAATACCCGTATCCACAATTTCGACCCGATGTTCTTATGAGGGGTCACATCACCGTCCATCTCGGGGTATCCTTCTTTCCGCGCTTTCCGCGCTTGTCGCGTAGTCCCGGCTCGCGAAGATAACACGCGAGTCCTGCTGCAAACTCATCTTGTGAAATGCGCCGGAATTGCCTGCGCAAGGGCCTCGCCCGCAATCCGGTCGCCGGTCTCGTTCCAATGCACTCCGTCGCGCGCAAACACATCGACGCCCAGCGCGGACGCGCGGCTGACTGCCGCGGCGCCGTCCTCAACGAAAGGAATGTTCAGCTCCCGGAAGATTTGCCGAAAACCGGAGAGATAGGGTTCTCTCAGATCGGTCGCGAATATAACCAGATCCCGGCCCTTCAACAGTTGCTGAAGCTGACCGAAGATCTCGCGTGTTTCCACTGCCGCTGCTTCGAAACCGGGATGGTCCGCTCCGGCCTTCTCAATGTCTTCCTCAACCGAATGCGCGGTCGCAGCCGATCGGTTCACGAACCCATCGTACAGATTAGAGGCCACACGGGAATGCATCCGCGCTACCTCGAACCAGGTTGGGAAATGATTCGGCAAAAGGAATTCGACACGCCCTCCCCGCCAGTAGGGCCGCTTTTGGAAGTGATTGTTCTGCCAGCTTGCTTTCTCGAGGCTGAAGTCGTTATTGATGAAATCGTTGAAGCAAACCTGGAGAACAACCAGGTCAGGTTGCTCCGCGGGGAGAAGGCGTTCGACAACCATTCGCTCCTGCAGCGTCCCGTACCCTCCCGCCCCAAATCCATCGACCAGTGCGCCAAGACTCCGGCCCGCGACGCAATAATACTCCCGGTTGTCGTTCACTTCCCACGCCTGGGTAAAGGAATCCCCAACAACCAGAATCCTCCTGCGCACCCCTGGTCCGGCATCGCCGCAGACCCGTCTACCGGATGAATCTGTAGAGAATCTGGTGAGGTACTTTGATCCGCCATGCGTGTATTGCGTGTAAACCTTTCTATACGATTCGCGCGGCGCCCAGCCGAGAACAGGGTCGAACCGGAGAGCGCCTGGCCGGGTGGCGGACATCAGTGGGACTCCGTAGTGGTGGTCATAAATGCGCACTCCGGCCTCCACGCACAGTAATCCCGCTCCCGTCCCAAGTACGATCAGAAGCAAGGCGGCCGCGACGATTCTGAAACGGGATTTCTGCCTTGACGCAGTCATATGAGCTGGCTCGGGGCAGGTGTCGGCAGAGTGGCACCTACTGCCTTCCGCGCGCTATAGCCTCGGCCGCCGGCGCGCCTGTCCGGTTAGCGCGCCCGGTGAAATACCCCGCGAATTCGCCCATTGCGGAACTCACAACCAGAGCCGCAAGCAGCGGAGCCGATTTGACGAAGGCCGTCAGTGTGCGGCGTTTGCTCACGGCCATCATCGTCATCCGGTAAAAAAGAACCAGCGGAAGCGCGGGCGCGAAAATTGCCCAAAATACCCGCCGGGGACTGCCGGCGAGACCAGCCCGCGTGGCCGCGTAGGAACGGCCCCAAACGAATCGCTCCCGCAAGGCAGCTCCGATCCGCAGGTTCTGCCGGTGCTGATAGACGATGGCGTCGGGCGCAAGACCGATCTTTTCTCCTCGCTGGCGCAGGGCTCCATTGACGGATGCTTCGTGGAACACCTCGCGCCACACCGGCGCTATCCTTTCCAGGGCGGCTGTCTTATAAGAAACGTTCGCGTCGCTTGCGATCGGCGACTCGCCTTCCGTCAACGGATTCTGGTACCGCAGGAAATCGCAGAAGCAAACGGCCCAGTTCAACGGGCGATCGAATCCGTTCTCAATAGCACCGCCCACTCCGGCAAAGGCATGCTCATGACTCGCGATCATTTTCTCCGCCCAGTCGGGGGCTGCAACCCCTACATCCTCGATCAGCGCCACGATGCGGCCTCCCGCCAGGGCAATTCCCCGCGAACGCAGCTCGTCGTGGTGCTCCCGGCTGCCACTTTGCCCTGTATAAGTCTTCAAGTCCGATATCTCCACGAATCGAACGCCGGGATATCTGTTCCGCACGGCGGCTATTCCGGCAACCGAGGCAAGGTGGGGAACAATAATTTCCATCGACTGCGCCACCGTCTGACGCGCCAGCGACGCCAGACAGGGTTGGAGATGATTGGCATCCGGCGATCCCGTGGTATCGCTTACGATCGCCACGATGACCGAAAGTACCGGTTCCGGATCTTCAGTCATCTACTCCACCTTAAGCAAAGCATCGCCGGGGCCGGCCAGATAGCCCACGAATTCGCCCGCGACGTAAATGATCAGCACCGGCACAAACAACGGCAGCGCCTGCACGAACTTCGTCACGTGGCAGCGCTTCGAAAAAACCCGCCGCGCCATTCGTATCCACAGCAGAAGCGGGACCAGCGGCGACGCCGCAAGATAGGCCAGTTTCCGCCCCAGCGGCATCTGCCGCGCACGCGCGCCGGCAAAGGCCCGGCTGAATAGGTATCGCTGCCCGAGATAATAGCCAAAGTCGAATGGTCCCCGGTGATGGACCGCCATAGCCGGAGCCGCGTGGAACTTGATTCCATCCGCTGCCAGACGGGGATGCAGCACAGCCTCCCAGTAGCCGGCGTTCAGAATTTCCCGGTACTTCATCAGGAGCGCGCGTGAATAGGCGATATTGGCGCTGCCCAGGTCGTGCGCTTCGCCGTTGCGCCAGGGGGGCAGATAATTATTGTATTCGCAGAAGTACACGACCCAGTCGCGGAGACGGTTGTAGGAATAATCGAGGACCGGCCCACCCACCACGCCGCAATCATCCGCCTCGAAGGCCTCGAGCGCGCGTTCCAGCCAATCCGGCGCCGCGAGACAGTGCTCTTCTATAATTGCGATGATCTCACCTTGCGCCGCCTCCGCTCCGGTGCAGCGAAGAGCCGGAATAGTCTCACGCTCGGACCGATGGATCACCCGGACCCACGAGAATTCCCTCTCGATTCGTTGAGCGTATTCGTGCGTTCCGCAGGCCACCACGATGACTTCCGCGCCGAGATGCTCTGCCTGGCCCCTCACAGACTTAAGGCAGTCGTCGATGAAAGGTGGGCCTACGATCGAGGCGATGACGACTGAAACGCGCCGTGGGCTGTTGTCCATTTACTTTTTCGACGCACCGCTCCTGAACGGATCTTTCGTCAGAGGTTCCGACAGCAGGAGAACGCTGAACCTGTCCGAGCCTGAGACCTTCATATCCCGCCAGTTTGCCGGCGTGGAGTTGGCGGGCCTGTTCTGCGCTACCACAGCCTTTACGCCGATCCCTGTAAGGCGCTCGGCGACCGATTCCAACTCCGGCGCGCTCAAATTCCAGAACTCATCCGTAGCCGCGATGTCCGCGACAACGCGCTGTCCGCCGTAACGGGCATAGTACGGGTCGAAGGGAAACCCAACGACAGCCAAACGATCCCCACTCCGCACCCCGAGATTGCGGAGGCCGAGTGCGACCGTTTCATAATCGGGTGGTGTTGAGCGCGCCAGGTCTTTGACGGTATTTACGCTTAGTTCCGCCATCCCGGCCATGAACGGAATCATCATTGCTGCGGCAACGGCGGCGCAAACCGCCACGACGGCCTGTTTGTGGACTCGAGCCATTAGCGCGCCATAGATCGCCAGCCACAGGATCACGAAAAATACAGCTATGTAGCGTCTTTCAACGTGAACAAAGGAGTACATCAACAAGGCGGTGAGAGGCCAGGTCACCAGCCACGACGCGCGGAGAAAATCGGGAAAACCCGGCTTGCGGGCGGCCAGGAGGAACAAAACGAGCGCTCCGCCAAGGAACGGAGTCTTTGGAGAATTGAGAAGGTTCTCCTGGTACACCTGCAGCGTGCCTTTCAGCGCAGCGAGCTGTTGACGGAGATTGAACCGCGTCTTTGCCCCGGCATACCAGTAGGATGGATCGTACCAAAGGGGGAACGTGCCCTTGATTGGAGAGCTGAATTCAAGGATCAGGGGCTTTTCCATCAACCTGCGGGGAGCGTGCTCGGGGCTGCCATACAGATGGGAAGAGTCGCTCGTCGAAGCTGCATACGGAACCAGGCCGTAGGTGAGTGGCAATGCTTGTCCGCGGTCCGACCCAGTCCAACCTGCATACATCTGAAGGCCGTTTACGTGCCACCCATAATTGAGCTTACCTGCCTCCCCGAAACTGAGGTGCCCCACCCGCTCACTAAGAAGCGTTACCAGCGGCGCGGCGGTAAGCAGGAATACCGATAGCGACAAAAGCAGCCTCGGCCGGCTTACGCGGACTGAAGGCGGGTACAGCAGAAGTCCGCCGAGGAGAATCAGACCCAGGGGAAGCATGGGGGCCTTGACGTAATAACCCAGCCCTAACGCAAAACCCAAAGCCACATAGTGTTTCCAGCTGGTGCCGGGAAGAGAAAGGCGGCACGTAATTCCGGCAACGAGGAATACGATTACCGCCATGCAGAGATCGGGATTGACGGCGCGGAGGCCGCCGTCCTGCAGCGTGAACAACAGGAATGTGCAGAAAGCGAACGGCACGATGTCCCGGCTCCCCTGATCGCTCGTTGGCCGGAACGTATCCGCGTATGACAGCCAGTGCCGCAGGAAGAAGTGGAAGGCCCCCAGATTCAGAACGAAAATACAGAAATTCACGAACTGAACGAGTGGAAATTCCTGGCGCGGCGCAGGATGGAACAGCGCCAAGGCCATGCTGAGCAGCGCGGGATAACCTGGGCTCCACAGGCCGTTCACCAGTGCGGAGGGACCGCTTCGCAACGCTTCTGAGCCCAGATCGAGATAACTCAATCCGTCGGGATTCATGTAATGCCGCTCGGACAATGCCTGAATCGCCGCGCATCCCAGGCAAAGGGCCCACCAGAAAGCAGCAGAACCGAACACACGGCGGGAGAACGACACCAATGCCGGGAAAGACTCTTTCGGCGGTGATGCCGTATGACCAGCGGCTATATTTTCTATTGACGCAGACTGCATTGCGCAAGCACAGGAAAATCAGGGGCGGTGTCAAATCGCGATGCGCTCGGCCGGGCCGGGCGAGATCTCGTCATGCCGGGATCACCCGGTTTGGCCGCCTGGTGACGTCTTAACGGCTGGCTTTCGCCGCGAACTGCGTTTCGGCGAGGCTCCGCGCCGATGCGCGCCGCGCCACAACCGCCGGTTGAAAAGAGCCTGGGCCGGCCGGCACAGGCTGACTGGAGGGACGCCCCACGCCCATATACTCGAATCCCGCTTCAACCGCCCGTTCAGGGTCGAAGAGATTACGTCCGTCGATCAATACCGGACGTTTCATTTTCAAGGCAACCTGCGCCAGATCGAGATCGGCAAACTCAGGCCATTCCGTCACCAGCACTACTGCATCGGCGCCAGCCGCTGCGGAAAGAGCGTCATCGCAATAGCAGAGCTGCAAATGGGGATACTGGGCCCGGCAGGCTTCCATGGCGATCGGGTCGAAGACGCGGACCCGCGCTCCCATGTGAAGCAGCCTTTCGGCGATCTGGATACTCGGAGCATCGCGCAAATCGTCGGTGTCCGGCTTGAACGCGAGGCCCAGCAGGGCTATGGTCCGGCCCTTCATGATGAACAGCTTTTCCTGCAGCTTCTGGATCACAACGCCTCGCTGCAACCTGTTTACCGCGATGGAAGCCGCGAGAATGCGGGCCTCATAGCCGTATTCCGCCGCAGTGTGGAGAAGCGAACTGACGTCCTTGCCGAAGCAACTTCCGCCCCAACCGATTCCCGCGTTGAGGAAGCCGCTCCCAATCCGGGCGTCAAGACCGATACCTCTCATGACTTCGACCACGTCGGCGCCCACGCGTTCACAGATATTGGCCATTTCGTTGGCGAAACCGATCTTGAGCGAAAGGAAGGCATTGGCCGAATACTTGATCATTTCCGCGCTCGCGAGGCTCGTGCTGATAATGGGCACTTCCGTCATCACGGCCGGACGTGGCGCAAAAGACGGCGCGTTAAAGCGCTGCTCGGTCAAAGGCCGATACAGTTCCTTGAGCTTGGAAATCGCCTGGTCGCTGCCGGACCCCAGCACGATGCGGCCGGGATACAGAGAATCGTGTATCGCGGAACCTTCGCGCAGAAACTCCGGATTACTCGCCACCGCGAAGTTGAACCCAGCAGCGTCCCCGGCCCTCGACTGCATAACGCCATCGCGCACCAGCGCTTCCACCAGATTCCCGCATCCCACCGGCACGGTCGACTTGTTAACAACCACGTAAAAGCGACCCGGCTCCATGGCCGCCCCCACCGTGCGTGCGGCGGATTCCAGATACGCGAGGTTCGTTTCCCCTGACGGGAGAGATGGGGTTCCGACGGCGATAAAGATGACTTCACTGTCCCGAACGGCCGTCGCGACATCTGTGTCAAAGGCGATCTCGCCACGCTCCTGAGCGAGCGCAATCAGTTCCTCGAGACCAGGCTCATAGATCGGCGAATGCCCTTCGCGGAGCTTTCTGATCCTCGCCTCGTCGACATCGACGCACGTAACGCGATGTCCGAGAAACGCCAGGCACGCTCCTGTTACGGCGCCGACGTAGCCCACCCCTATGACCGTTACTTTCATGATCCTTTTTCCCCCTGACTCAGTGCCTGGTCTCGACAGCAACCCTGTGGCCTCCGGCTGCGCATCCCAGGCTAAAACAGCGTATAGATAAATGGCGCCATCGCTGTGCTCTCGGCGAGTACCAGCAATGTCCCGAAAAGAAGCATCATAACCAGCAGAGGCAAGAGCCAGAATCTCTTGCGTATGCGGAGAAACTTCCAAAACTCACTTAGAAACGACATCTCGTGTCCTTCTCCATCCGCCGCCAACCCGGTGCAACGGTGGAAGAATTCAGTTTACGGCAATACCGGGCAATAAACAGTCATCTCAGTACTACCGGACCTGGTACTCGGCGGAACTCCGGTTCTGGTCCCCGGAAGGCCTTCAGTCCGGTGTGAATGTATGCTGATACTGCTGTCTCATTTCGGGTTTCTGGTCCTCCTTGCGCAGAAAACAGTTACCCACCGCCAGAACTTCGATTTCAGTGCCCATGAAACAGCGGAATGCGTCTTCGGGAGTTCCGACAATCGGTTCGCCACGCACATTGAAACTGGTGTTCACGATTACCGGACAGCCTGTTCGCTCCTTGAAAAGCGAGATCAGCGCGTGGTAGCGCGGGTTGGTTTCGCGATGAACGGTCTGCACGCGCGCCGAATAATCTACGTGGGTGACGGCCGGGATATCGCTGCGCGGCACGTTCAACTTTTCAATGCCAAAAAGAGCTTCCTGTTCGGGCGTCATCGGTTTCCGCCGGTGTTCCACGACATCCGCCACCAGCAGCATATAGGGACTGTCGGAATCGAGTTCAAACCATTCCGCGACATCCTCCCGCAACACGGAGGGAGCGAAGGGCCGGAACGATTCGCGGTACTTCACCTTCAGATTGAGGATGGACTGCATCGAAGCCGATCGGGCATCGCCCAGAATCGAGCGGGCGCCCAGCGCGCGGGGACCGAACTCCATTCTTCCCTGAAACCAGCCGAGCGCTTTACTGGATTCGAGAGCATTCACGGACTGGCTGATCAACTCGGAATCGTCGAGAACGCTGTAAACCGCACCCGCCGCCGCCAGACGGCGCTCGATGTCCGGCTGGAGGAAGCACGGTCCCAGGTACGAGCCCTTCATCCGATCGCCACAGCCGCTGATTTGCCTCGGCTGGTTTTTGTAAAGGTGGCTGGCGGCCAGAGCGGCGCCGAGCGCGCCTCCCGCATCGCCTGCCGCCGGCTGGATCCAGACCCGCTCGAAACTGCCGTCGCGAAGTACTTTGCCGTTCGCCACGCAATTCAGGGCGACGCCCCCGGCGAGGCACAGATTCCGTATACCGGTTTCGCGCGCCAGTGAACGCGTCATTCGCAGCACGACTTCTTCGAGCACCGCCTGAATGGACGCGGCGAGATCCATGTGCCGCTGCGTCAGCAATTCTTCGGGCTTGCGAGCGGGTTCCCCGAAGAGCGCGTCGAACCGGCCATTCGTCATCGTAAGCCCCGTACAGTAGTCGAAATACTCGAGATTCAGCCGGAAAGAGCCGTCCGGCTTGAGGTCTATCAGGTGGTCGAAGATTTTGTCCGTGTATCGCGGCTCCCCGTACGGAGCAAGACCCATCAGCTTGTATTCGCCCGAATTGACCTTGAACCCCGTGTAGTAGGTGAAGGCGGAATAGAGCAGTCCCAGAGAATGAGGGAAATGGATTTCGCGAATAATCTCCAGATGATTCCCGCGACCCAGGGCGACCGATGTGGTGGCCCATTCGCCAACCCCGTCCATCGTGAGAATCAGGGCTTCCTCGAAGGGAGATGGGAAAAAAGCGCTGGCCGCGTGGCTGAGATGATGCTCGGTGAACAACAGCTTATCGCCGCTGTTTTTCGATTTGCCGAAAGAGTTCAACTCGTCGTTGAGCAGCTTCTTTTGAAACAGCTTCTCGCGAATCCACAGGGGCACCGCCATCTGAAAGGAGCGCAATCCACGAGGTGCGAACGCGAGATACGTCTCCAGCAGGCGTTCGAACTTCACAAAAGGCTTGTCGTAAAAAACGATGTGATCGACGTCGTCGAGGGTAGCCTGGTCCTCGGCCAGACAGTATTCGACGGCGTGGACTGGAAACGACGAATCGTGTTTCTTGCGCGTGAAACGCTCTTCCTGAGCGGCGGCGATGATTTCACCGTCGCGCACCAGTGCCGCGGCGCTGTCGTGATAATAAGCGGATATGCCGAGGATTCGCATGGATGATTGCAGTCCGACAGATTAGTCGGACGGACCAGATCAGAATTGATTCGCCATGTCCTCGGGTGGAGGACCTGGCGGACGCCGTTCCTGCCAGTAACTGCTCGCTTGGGCGTCGAAGTGGAGCCGGAGCGGGTCCTTGCCCAGCAGCCTTGCCAAAAACCCGGCCGGAGTAAATATAAGGTAAAAGAGCACTCCGGTGACGATCGGAGTGGTTACGCGCCCGAGCAGATGCCCCAGTTGCATCCAGACGCGATTCAATGGCTTGAGCAAAGCCGGTGCCAGGATGGCAACGGCGAGGAAGGCCGCCGCGACGCCGAACGCCCACAACCGAACCGGCTGATGTTTACGAAGCGGCGAGAGGCCAATGAGGAGGAAGAACGCCGAAAAAACGAACCCAAAACTGCGGTTCGACGGGCCGCGAGCCACATGTTTGCGCGAGAGATCCTCGTGCGCTGCCATTAGTTTTCTCCGAAATCACATCTGTGATGAGTGGAATCCCAAACCTGAACACCAGTCACGATGCAGAGGCGACTATGGGCGTATTATATGGAAAACTGGAGAGTGAGAGTATTTGAGGAGTTTCGAAGAATCAGAAGCTTACAAACGGAGATCCGGTACCCGAAGCATGAGAGCTTTGGGTACCGGCAGATCCCAGATGAACTGACTAACTCAGCTAAACAGTTCGCCGGCGACGATACGCCACAAACGCCAGACCCGCAAAGCCTAATCCCGTCAACATCATGAAGGTTGGCTCGGGAGTAACGGTAGCGGTTTCGGTCACCATGCCGATAGTACCCCCCAATCCAGAGTTCGGAATGCTCCAAGTGGAGGAATCCAACGTATATGTGATGTTGTTCAAAACAAGACTAGTATCGGCGAAGGTAATAAACGTAGTTGTTTTGCTGGTTGAGATTTTTCCGGAAAACGCGCCCGTCAGCGAGCCCGAAGCGGTGGGCGGAGGCGCCGTTTGAGTGATCGACAGAGTAAAGCTTGCTCCGTCAGTCGTCACCAGATTGCTATTGGTAGAGAGAGTTCTAAATTGCACTACATTGGCGTCATCGCTGCCTGCGACGCCGGCAGGAAAATTCACATAGCTTTCCCCCGTAGCATTGATGGTAATTGAGTTGCCGTCGTTTGCGATGGTCATGGTGTTTGTACCATCGCCCGTGCACACGGTGGCCGTACCACAACCAAACGTACCGGTGGTTGTGAAAGTTACGTCCGCGGCGAAAGCCGGAAGGGCGAAAGCCGCAACGAAGACTGGCAATGCCGTCTTCGAAAAAGTTATAAAGCGTCGTACGTTCATCTGTAGTCTCCTCCAATCACCCTGCTCTTGCAGGCTAGAGTGATTACTTCACAGAGTATGCAAGTTCCCATCAGATTACAAGAGGTATGTATCAAAATGTAGCCTGTAGTACTCAACGGGTACTGGGAGTACCGGAAGAGTCCGGGGGCAGTCCGGCCAGCAAGGCCCGAATCTTCTCCTCATCGGCCTTGCCAGGCGCACCGGCGAGAGCTGCCTCGCATTCCCGCCGTGCGCCCGCTTTGTCGCCTTTCTGGAGCAGCGCCATGGCCAGATGGTAACGGTAAACAGGCTGTTTCGGGTCCTTCCGGGTCGCATTGGAGAGGATCTGAATCGCGCTGTCCGGAAGATTCTTCTTGATGTAGATGTACGCTAATGTGTCGGAGAGCGGAAGAACGCCAGGCTGCTGGCGGGAGGCTTCCTGAGCGAGCCGGAGCGCGTCATCCAGGTTTTCGCCCTTTTCCGCGAGCAGGTAGGCCAGATTATTCTTCACCAAAGCATTGTCTGGCTGCAGAGTCAGCGTTTCCCGATAGGCACGCTCCGCGTCCGCATTCTTCCCGGCCCTGCGAAACGCCAGAGCGAGCATGGCGTTGGTCTGGGCGTCCTTCGGATTCAGGTTTTTGGCGGTTTCAAACTCAGAGACGGCTTGCTGGGTGTCCCCTTTTTGAAGATAGGCATCACCCAACCTCAAATGATCGAATGCCGAACTCGGGGCCGCGCTGGCCATACGGGAATACTGCTGCACCGCAATGTCCAGCTTGCGGCCGCGCAGTGCGGTATCGGCCAACAAGGCGTCCAGTTGAGCGGTGGGTGCCCCGGGCTTCAGCTTTTCCTGATTGAGAAGCTGGACAGCGGCATCGTAATGCTCCTGAGCGACCATCGCATTCACCAGACCCTGAAGCGGCCTCATGTCTTTTCGGTTCGCTTCGTACAGGGCGCGGTACAACTCTTCGGCGGCGGGATACCGCTTCTGCGCCAGCCTGACAGCAGCCAACTGAAGCTTCGGCTCGACGGCATCGGGAAATTCCTGACTCAACTTGTCCACTTCCCGGGTTGCCTGGTCGAAGTCGCCCATCCCGGTGAGAGCTTCCGCCCGCAGGAGGCGGGCTGCCGGATGGCCTCCGGTCTGAGTCACAATGTCCTCGCTGTAACGGCTGGCCTCCTTGTAGTTGCCCTGGCGCAGGGAAACGTCTGCCGCGAGGACACGCGCCGCCAGCAGTTGCGGATTCAGCCTGAGGCCTTCCTGGAACTCGGCGAGTGCGGCCTCCGTATTGCCTTTCGCCAGCCAGGCTCTGCCCAAATTGTAGTGAATCAGCGCATCCTTCGGCTGTTCCTTTACGAGCTGCGACAGCTCGGTTAAGGCCGCCTGACTATCCTCGGGTTTGCCGCTAGCGAGGTGGATCGCAGCGCGCAACGAGCGCGCCTCGACGTTTCCCGCATCGGCTTTCAAAATGTTCTCGAGAACGGGAAGGGCCTGCGCGGACTTGCCCATCGCCACCAGTACATCGGCGCTCCGCTGCTGAAAAGTCGTTTTCTGCTTCCCTCCCAGAGCCGCACCCTCCTGGAGAACCCGCAGGGCGTCATCGAGCCGGTTGTTTGCGCGGTAGAAATCGCCAACCGCCAGACGCCCGTCCGGAAAGTCCTTTGAGTCGTCCTGAACTTGTTTTAGCACGGCGGACATTTCCTCTACCTTTTGAGCGTCGAGATAGTGCCTTGCAAGCTGGAGCCGGAACAGCAATACTCCGGGATTAGCGGCGATTTTGTTTTTCAGGAGCTGCTCGGCGTCCCCATCCCGATGTTCAGTCATATAGTAGCCGTATAGCGCATCATAGACGGGTATGAAATTCTTTTGGCGGCCCAGAAACGTCGTCCCGAGCTTTTCCGCCTCGGGGCCCTGGCCGTTTCGGATCAGGCTCTCCATCAGGGCCTGAGTGACGTCCCCTTGTCCGGGCTTCACCGAATCGGCTTTCCTCAGCAGTTCGATTGCCTCGGAGTAATGCCGGTCGATCATGGCGACGTAACCCTTCAGGCGGAGTCCGTCGTAGGAATTGGGGTTGCGCTTCAGAAGATTGGCAGATGTCACGACCACGCGTTGGTAAAGTTCCGCCGTGCGCGCCGGGCTGGCGAGGTAGATAGCCATGCTGGTCTCGGCGAGGCTGACAGCTACATCTTCCCGGGAGGGGAGCAGATCGCTTGCCCGTGTAAGGCTTTTAAGTGCGTCGCTAAGGTGGCCCTGCTTGAACTGGGCCAGTCCGAGTCCATACCAGGCGTCACCGAGATCGGGTTTGGCCTGTGTAGCTCTCAGGTAGTCGATTTCGGCCTCTGCATACTTGTCCGCCGCCATTGCCTTCTTGCCTCGTTCGGCATAGGCCGACGGACTGATGGAACACGCGACGCTCAAAAGGCAGAGGCCGGCAAGCAGGACTGCCGACAGTCTTATCAATCTTTGGGAATAGCGCATATGGGAAAACTTCCGTGTGAAATCTCCGGCGGCGCATTCCGCCGGGATTGTCGAGTGTGTGCCTGCCTCTACGGCAGGGGGACCACCACAGCCGAGGATGTCCCCTGCGCGTTGGTGGCTGTAATTGAGACGCTGGCGACGGCGGTCGCGGGCGTGGTAGTGCTCGATGAACTGCTGACGAACGAGAACGGAATCGTGGCCACAAACTGCCCCCCGAAATTCTGCGCCGCCGCGCTTTGGAACCACACCGCAGCCACGCTGGACAGCGGTATGCTTACGCTCGCGCCGTTCAGATTGAAACCGGCAGCCGCCGTGAAGTTTAGATCCAGCTTGGTCAGAGTCTGAGAGTTGGAGACCCCGCTGATGGCAAGCGTAATCCCATTCGCGCTCTGGCCCGTTACCTGCGCGCCAATCAGCAGCGCCGCGGCCGCGGGCACCACCAGTTGCAGGTTCTGAAGAGCGGGCGGAGCCAACTGCGCCCCGGAAGCGGTCTGGAACGTCGGAGTCAGGGTAATTGTGCCGGACGTCGAACCCGTCTGCAGCCGGATGGTCTCGCTTCCGCTCGCGAAAACGGCCGCCGTTGTGTTCGCCGGGATGGAAAAGGCAACCGTTCTTCCGCCGGTCGAAAACTGGATGGCCGGGTCCGCCGAGAATCCGTCCGGGGCCACGGTCATGGTGAGGGTTCCGGTGACTGCCAGAGGGTAGGGGGCAGCCAGACTCAAATTGATGGCGGGCTGCTGCAACGGGACCAAAGTTCCCTGCGGGCCGGTGAGTGAGTAGCTGGGGAAAGCCGGGGGTGTGCCACCCGCTCCGGTCAGAACGAACACAGTCCCGTCTAAATGAAGCGTGCCCGTCACGCTTGCGACGGATGCGGGGGTGAACGTAATCCCGAAGCTCACTGATTGATTCACAGCGATCGTCAGCGGTACCGCGGGAAGGCCGGTGATTGCGAACGGGGAATTGGGTTCGCCAATAAATATTCCCGAAATGATGCCCGGAGCCGTCCCGGTGTTGGTAATAGTGAAAATGGTCGAAGAACTCTGGCCCAGTTGGGCCGTCGCAAAGAACAGGCTGCCATTGGGTGAAACAGGATTGATCGACGCACCAGTTGTATATGAGTACTGATAAAGCGGCCCCAATCCCGTCGCCGCGATCGTAAGAGTAGTCGCTCCGACCGTCAGAGCGCCGGTGAAGTTCCCCCCCTGAGGGGGAGTGAACGTAAACGTCAGGGGCAGCGATCCGCCCGGAATAATCGTTTGCGGCGTGGGCGGGGCATTCGTCAACTGGAATCCGATGCCTGTCAGGGAGATGCCGTTGACGACCGAGTTGGCGCTGCCACCATTGAAAACATTCACCGAAACATTAGCGCTCCCGCCAATCGGCGTAGGGATCAAAGACACCTTATTCTGGCTTACTACCAGCGTTTGAGTCCCCTGGGTGACCGTGAAGATAAGCTGCGTTCCCGAACCTGCAAGATTGATCGTCACGGTTTGCCCCGGAAAGGCCAGTTGCACGGTCCCGCTGTCCGTGGCAGCCGCCGTTGGGGTGTACACGAGTGCGATCTGGAGAACCTGCCCGGCTCCGATCGTGGTGGGAAGAAGTTGCAGCCCCGTAGTCTGGAAAGCAGTACTGCCGCTTAAAGTCAGGGATTTCAGCGTACCTGGCGCGCTGCCGGTATTCTCTATCGCCAATACGGCCGTAGTGGTGGCTCCGACCGCGGTGGGCGGGAACTGGAGAGTGCCGCCGTCACTCAGCGGAATCGCATTCCCCTGCGGTTGAATGGCATAGCCGAGCACAAAATTGGGAGACGTCCCGGTGAGGCTCAGCGAGATGCTGCCGGCTCCGCCCCCCGACTGAGTAAACGGGATGGATAAATTGGCAAAAGCCTCCGCACCCGACCCCGGCGTGTATACGATAATGTAGGCTGCGGATTGTCCCGAACTCAGATTCGCGGGCGCGCCGGACGCCAGGCTGAAGGCCGGCGATCCGAGAAGCTGCGGGGCGCTCAACGATGCCGTCCCGTTTCCGACATAGGTCGCGGTGAGGGTCACCTGCACTGACTGGCCCACTCCGCTGGCCACGAAGCCGATAGTGCCGCCGTTGGCAATGCTCTGTGTGGTGGTGGCGCTTTGAACCAGCAGTTGGAACTGAGCTGAGGCGCTGCGCGCGGTTCCGAGAATACCACCCGCAATCAGGAACGCGGAAAGAAGGAGTTTAGAATGACGCATCGGCCGCCATGCTTCCCGAAGGAACAAAATAAGTCTGTCCCGTTTGCCCGTTCAACAGCCAGAGCGGCATGTTTCCGGAACGCAGGTAATTCAGCAGCAGAAGGCCGCCCGGCATCGGTTGAAACGAAGCCGGGGTAATTTCGAGATCGCTGCACGACGGCGATTGCCCCGCCGGAAGATCGTAAGCGCAAAGGGTATTACCGCCGATCGCATAGAGCCGCGCGCCGTCCGCCGAAGCCGCAAGATCCCGCACCACGGGTGCGGCAAGCAGCCTGCCGGGGACTGCCCCCCGAATCCCCGGCCGGGTAACCGCGACTCCACTGGCGGCGAAAAAGCTTGCGTCGAAGCTGCCGGCGATGGCTCCTGAAGGCAAGGCGAGAAGGAGGATTTTACGCTCGGCCCTGTCGAAAACAAACAGCGACGCGCCATCCGTCGAGAATACGACGGTACTCGGATCGGCCAAAGAACCGATCAAAACAGGGGCAGTGTCCTGATTGGAGAGGTAAATAGAAGCAGTTCCCGAAGCCGGGCTCGACAAGGCCACGTAACTGCCATCCGGGCTCAAGCTCCACCCGGACGGGGCGCCGGCAAGCGCGGTCAGATCGATCGGATCATGCACAATCGGCGCCGAGTCGAGTCCGGTAATTCGCTGGAGTCGTCCCGCTGCCGGCGCCCAGATCGCAGCAGCGGTGGAATCCCCACTCCACGCAATCCGTGAGATCGCGCCGGCGACGTGAGCAACAGAGGTAATGGATGCCGGCTGGGAGAGATCCGGAATCAGGTTGACCGAAAGGCCGCTCACGCCGAGCGCGCGCTTCCCGTTGGGCGCGACCCATACCGAGTCCCATGACGGCTGCGGAGCGGAGTCAGGTTGTGAGCCGAGGTACGCGGCTCCCGGTACTCCCACCATGGCGCGTATCGAATGTTCCACGCTGTCGAAGACATAGCCGGTCGCCGGTCCGCTGAAGGTTTTCTGACCGCTGAGGGAAAGCGCTGACGCGGCGAGCATCAACAGAATATATGGACTCTTCATTATCTATTTAGTTCGTCTTCTTGAATTCACTGGTTAATCGTAACCGCTCCCGGAGTAATCGTCACTGTTTTGGTTGAGGAACCAGTCAGGATCACGGCGACGACAACTCCAACCACTATCCCGGCGCCGGCGCCAAGCAGCAGGTACTTATGCCTGTGCCAGAGCGATTGCCGAACCGGTGGGAGCATGGCCAGGGTGTTGGGGGAGTTAGTCTGCGAAATTGTCGTCTCGCCTGTTTGGTTCTGATAGGTTGCGGTCACGTGGATATCGAACTTGCCCAGCGCGTCGTTCGGAACGAAACCGCTCGCGGCAGCCTGTCCCCGCGCATTGGTCCCGGCGCTCGACGTCGGCGAGTTTCCGGGGAAGGAGCCTCCCGGGCCCGAAGGGGGAAGCCGAAAGACGACCGTCGCGCCTTCGACAGGCCTGTCGTTTTGGTCTCTTACTTCCACCACAGGCTGAATACCGATGTGGCCGCTCGTGTTATTGATTGCATGCTGCCCTTCCAACACGAGGACCTTTAGGCTCTTAACCGTGGGAATCGGCGCCGCGGGAGCCGGTGCCGGCGCCGGGGTTGGAACCGGGGTCGCGGGAGCCGGGGCGGGAAGCTGAGCCGCCGGCGCAGGAGTCTGGGCTGGTGCCTGGGCTTGGGCAGCCACCAAAACGATCTGCATGACCAGGAATATTGCTACGGATCTCTTGAATACCAATGAGTCGGACCTTTGGTCGATTATAACGCTGCGTCCTTTAAAGGAGGAGCTGCGCAAAGCATGGGAGATTCACTACTTGATCTGCCGCCGAATCAGTGGGTAGACGTCGCGAGCGAAATCGAAAGCGAGATCGCGGGCCCCCTCCACCCCCTTGTCCGTAACCGGTACGATGATACGCACCAGCGACGTGTCGGTTCTGCCGTGCATAATCATATCGGGGATCGCGTAAAACTGGGCCACCACTTCACTCGACATGACGCGCCCTCCCTGGTGGTACCAGTACACAACCAGCTGGCGGGCAGGAGCCTTTTCCACGATATATTCGTTGGCGGGCAGGAGTCCCCCGGCACCTGTATCGATTGAGACCACGCGCGTGGAAGCGGTCTTCCATCCGGCTCCCGGCAAACACCACTCGGGCGAATGCGGAGCTCTTCCGTTGCGGCGCGAATTGAAATACCCAACGAAGAGGTTGAGCACTTGGTTCTTACCGGAAACATAGTCGCGATTCAGGAAATCGTCCGGTTTCAGCTCGGCCAGAGCATCGGGATCGACAGGCTCATCCGCCGAGGCCTTCCAGCCGTTGATCTGAGCCGGAAAACGGCTCCAGGGACCTATGTCGGGGATGACCTCCTTCGCTGAAATGGTGTAGTAGAGCCCCGCCTGCGCAAGCAGCAGACCGATTACCACTAACGCCCGCCGGTTCTTCATGCTCCCACCGCGCCGCGAAACTTCCGTTCTATGTGATTGAACATGGCATGCAGGAGGACGATACACAGGAACGCGATTACGAATACGATCCAGCCAGTGGATTCATGGAAAATACCCTCGATCCATTCGGGCCGGTACGAGGCTGCGACCGCGCTCGCCACGATTCTGACTGCATTTGCAAAGACCGCAACCGGAATGACCAGCAGCGCCATAACCGGACGCATCCACCGGCGTCCGTCCAGCAGGCAAACGTAAGCCTGCCCGAGAAACGTGAGCGCGAGCAGGGAACGGAGGCCGCTGCAGGCTTCTACGACGTCAAGCGTCGTGGTAGGGAGGCGGAGAATATTCCCCTCCCGGAGCACCGAGAAACCGATCAGATCGAGACCTCTCTCCGCCATCTGGCTGGCCGCAATCTGCAGGGGGAACGTAACGCGCTGAATCACAAACGATGGCAGGGGAATCATCAGAAGAAGGAGCAGCAGAGGATATATCAGCGCGCGGCAGGTGGCAAATCCCCGAAGAAACAGAATCGTGCCCGTAATGGAGAGAACCAGGGCAATGCGCGTCGCGAACGCAAACGTGTTGAGGCTCGGCGGGCCCATGCACAGAAAGGCGCCGCCAAGAACCATGAGCACGAGCCCGAAATTGTTCGGCGCTGGGGTTAGCGCGCGCAGCCTGTCGCGGTCCTGCCAAACCACGTATCCGATCAGGAATGGCACGAAAAATCCGTAGCTGACGTTGGGGTCCGAATACCATTCCGCGCATAACCGTGCAAAAACCACGGCGTAGCACAGAACAAGGGAAGCGGCTACGGCCAAAGCCGGCCACGGTATCCGCAGCGGCTGCGTTGGGGTCATTGGAGTTTTACGGGCATACCCGCTCGGGCGCTCCAGCTCGGACCGCGGTGATTCTTCCAGACCATTGATATAAGCTGCCAGACGATTGAGCAGCACGCCCGCGGTGAATCGTTCGGAGATGCGCAATTCCTCGGGATCCCGGGAAAATGGCTTTTCGGAGCAGGAAAGAATATGACTGACAATCTTCTCCGCTACTTCCGGAGAGGCTCGATATAACCATTTCGAATCCGCCCCCGATGGTACCAGATCCGGAATGTGGCCGGTTTCGGGGCCTACATACAGGACAGGAAGCCCGAGCGCCAGAATATTATAGATCTTGCACGGATGGATAATCCCGACAAATGGGCTCCCGGTGACAACCACATGCAGATCCGCCGCAGCGAGAGAGCCCGAGATCTTTTCGATGGGCTGATAGGGCAGGCACTTGATGTTGGTAAGGCTGTTTTCCTCCGCGAAAGCCTTAACTTTGGGATGTTCGCTGCCGCCGCCGATAAAGCAAAAAACAATTTCCGGGCGGGCGGCGAGAGAGCGTGCGGCTTCGAGGAGCGGCCGCAGCGGATGGCACGGGCTGTGGTTTCCCGAATACATCACCACAAACTTGTCTGAAAGGCCATGGAGGGCACGGAAGGCATCCCGCTGATCCTGATCGAAGCGGATCGCAACGTCATGCGACCAGGGTGGAACGATCTCGACCGAATCGGGTCTGGCGCCCCTCTCGATCGCTCTCGACCGCATGAAACGGTCCAGCACGACCACGCGTGACGATTGCCGAAGCGTGTATTTCAGCATCCAGCGAAAGATCCTGGCGAGGCCCGATTTGTCCTTCAGCCAACCGGCGGCGATCGCCTGGTCCGGATTCAGGTCCAACACCCAGTAGACCAGGCGGCCTCCTCTAAGCTGAACAAAAAGAGCCGCGAAAAAACCGATCAGAGGGGGAGTCGTCAGCGCGACAACCACGTCGTAGGCCGGAAGACGAACCAGGCGCCATGCCAGACACACAAGGAAAATGGCGAAATCAACAGCTCTCCGCCACCGGGTGCTTTTGCCCAACCTTCCCGTAGGGATGCGGCTGATCCGCACGCCCTTCCACGTCTCCTCACGTGGAAAACTTTTCGACGGGTCGTCATAAGCCCGGTCGCTGACCACGGCATGCACTTCGTGACCTTCACCAGCCAGATGGACAGCCAGATCCGAGGCATGCTGGCCCGACGATACCACATCGGGATAAAATGCCTGATTCAAAAAAAGAATCTTCAACGTCTAACCTCCGATTTCCGTTGCCAGAGCGTGTCGATGCACGCCTTGGTCCTGATTCTCCGATTTTAGTAGAAAGTACGGCCCCAACACCAGCACGTCCATCCTGGTACGCAGAAAACAGTCGAGCGCCTGGTGGGGGGTATCGACGATGGGTTCGTTTTCGTTGAATGAAGTATTCAGCAGGACCGGAACGCCGCTGATCCTGCCGAATTCGTGGATGAGATTCCAATATAAGGGGTTAATATCCTTTTCCACCGTCTGCAGTCTTCCGGTCCCATCGTAATGGGTGACCGCCGCGATTCGTTCACGCTGGTGCGGTTTGATCTTGTAAGCCATTGTCATGAAAGGAGATGAGTAGCTGGTTTCGAAATATTCACTCACCGCTTCGGCGAGTACGGAAGGACAGAACGGCCGGAAAGACTCGCGCTTCTTGATCCGGCTGTTCAGCACGTCTTTCATTTCCCTGCGTCTCGGATCGGCGAGAATGCTGCGGTTCCCAAGCGCGCGCGGGCCGAACTCCATGCGCCCCTGATACCACCCCACCACACGACCGTCGGCCAGCGCCTGCGCCGTGCGCGCGATCAGGGCATCTTCACCCAGGCGATGGTATTGCGCGCCGGCGGCTTCAAGAGCGCTGAGAATGTCGTCCGTCGAATATTCGGTTCCGCAGTAGACGTGACGCATCTGGAAGCCCCTCGGCTTTTTCAGATACTCGTGCCAGACGTAGAGCGCGGCGCCGATCGAAGTGCCGGCGTCATTGGCTGCGGGCTGGACATAAACATCGCGGAAGTCCGTCTTCTCGAACAGCATCCCGTTAGCCACGCAATTCAGTGCGACACCGCCCGCCAATGTTACGGCCTTCAGGCCGGTTTTCTTTTGCACGTAATTCATCAGCGCGAAATAGACCTCCTCGAGCACCGTCTGCGCCGACGCCGCGATATCCATGTGGCGCTGCGTAATCTCGGCCCGGGGCATGCGCGGCTCTCCGAACTTTTCCGCAAAGACTCCCGAATATACGTTTCCGAGCACGGGCTCCCCTCCCGCCCACGTCATCTCGACGCCTTCATTGTGGTGACGGAAGTAGGACAGGTTGAGGCGAATCTGATCGCCATCGATCCTGATGACGTCTCGGACCTCGGCCGCATACCGCGGTTCTCCATAGGTACTGAGTCCCATCATTTTGTATTCGTCGCCATAGTTGGGAAAACCCAGGAATTGGGTAAAGGCGGTGTAGAAGAGCCCCAGCGAATGCGGGAAGCGTACACTCCCCTTCACTTCGATGTGGTTACCCCGGCCGACACCCCACATGACACTGCTGAAATCGCCGAAACCGTCCACCGAAACCACCGCGGCCTCCTCGAAGGGAGATGCGAAGAAGGCGCTGGCCATGTGCGCCCGATGGTGTTCCACGAAATGAAAGCGGGCATTCGAGATCCCGGGTAGTCCCGCGCGCTCCAGCTCGGGCCTGGTCTGCGTCAGCGTAATCCCGTTCGAGGCCCGCTGCGCCGCCTGACGCCACAACGAAGGACTGGCGGCGGTGCGGAGGATCTTCGAAAAGAGATTGGCGCGCGGATCGCGGGAGATGGCAATGTGCCCGATGCGCTGGACGCCGGTGTAGGAGATACAAGCGGCCGCCGCCTGAACAGGCAGACCGGCCCAGTGTTTGATCCTGTTGTACCGCTCCTCTTCGACAGCCATGGCGAGGTTGCCGTCGATCAGCAGAGCCGCGGAGGAATCGCCGTGGTAAGCATTCAATCCGAGAATTGCGTTGTTGGACACTTAGTTATTTACCGCTGCTTTCTTTGAACCGAATCGGGGCCGAACGCCGCCGGTTTCGGGTATGGTTGAAACGATTTACCGCTGTATTCGTATAAAGGCCGGATATCGTGCCCGTCGCAAAAACGGGCAGGGTTTTACATGCGCGCCAGCGAATCCGAGACGCGCGATGAGCTCTCGGCGGGCGTGAGAAGCAGCGTACCCCAGACGCCTTCCTTCTCGGGGTGTGTTGAGCCCGGTTTCTTGACCCACTGGCGGTCGTTCAGGCGATACCCCCGGTAGTCGAAACCGCACAGTACGTCCGAGATCGCGCGATCCTCATCGGGCGTGTGAGACTCAACCAGAACGTAAGGGCGGCACGCCGTAAAAAGACGCCGGCAGCCGGGCAGCGCAAAAGTGCCACCCCCTTCTATATCGATCTTGAGGAAGCTGGGGGAACCGTGGCCCATTTCGGGAGCGAAGAACGAATCCAGCGTCGTCATCGGTACGGATATCCTGCGAGCGCTTTCGGCCTCTCCGCCGCCGGCCCACTCGGCGTGCAGCGAAGAACTGTGGTGATGAGATGCGAGGTAGAAGTCCGACGTGCCAATCCGGTCGCCGCAAGCCGTCTGAAGCACTTCGACGTTCTTCAATTGATTGAGTTCGAGATTAATGCGGAGGACTTTCAACACGTCGGGATTGGGCTCGAACGTGTAAACGTGCCCCCTGCCGGCGGCGATTTTCGCAAACCAGATTGTGTAATACCCGATGTTGCCGCCGATGTCGGCGATCGTACAGTCTCCGGGGAGAAGACCATCCCTAACAAAGACGCGATCCAGAATCTTGAACGTTTCCGAGTCCCAGAGCCCCAGAATGGCATGGAAGTTAATCGACTCGTCGTACTGCAGCTTCACGCCCCGCAGAGGCCCCCACCATAGCGGATAGGGCCGGCCGGGCTGAAAAACCAAGCCCAGTGCCTGACGGGCGAATGCGGAATTGAATCGCAAATGTCGGAGGTCGCGGAGATTCATGATGGATGGTCTGGATGCAACGTGGCTGCGTTTTCAGGTGATTGACACGGATGCAGGCCCACATCCGCGAGAACCGAATCGTATGCTTTCATGAGCTTGTCGATAGCCACGGCAGGGGCGAAATGAGAGCGGGCCAGCGCCCTGCCGTTCTGTCCCAACGCCGCCCGAAAAGATTCGTCGGACAGCAGACGCACTATCGCATCCCTCAGTGGCTCGAACGCCGCCGCGGTTACAAGGCCCGCTTTACCCTCTCCGACTTCGCGGCAAATGCCAACCTGGTCGGTGATGATAACCGGGACTGCCGCCGCCATCGCTTCAATCACGGCGATCCCGAAGTTCTCCGAGTACGAGGGCAGCACAAAAACGTCGGCCTCTCTTAATGCCCCCTGCTTTGCCTCGCCGTTCAGAAACCCCGGCCAGTAAACCGAGTCCTCAATCGCCAATTCGCGGCACTGGTTCCGCATTGTTTCAATCAACGCGCGGTCGCCGTCGCCGGCTATGACCAGAGCGGCATCGGGAATGGTTTTAAGAACGCCGTGAAAAGCCGGTATCAACAGGTCGAGTCCCTTTTTCCGATCGATACGGGAAAGGAAAAGAACGATCCGCCTGGCGCGCAGTTCGGGATAACGCGCGCGCAGATATTCTTCGGGTATGCCGCCGGAACCATTCGGGAAATCGACTGGATTCGGAATGATTACCGGTTTGTCCCTGAAGCCGCATTCGACCGCTTCAATGCGCTCCTGTTCGGTGGTGTATTGAATGAAAGCGGCGTTTTGGAGCACGCGTTTCTCGATCAGGGCGAAGGACAGCCGCTTGAGCCGTGGCCGCCGGTTTTCCATACCCCAGCGATTCAGCACGCCATACGGCCGGATCACATACGGAACGCCCTTGTAACGAGCGATCAAGGCCGCAACGTTGGAGCACCAGGAAAACAGGGCGTGAATGTGAATCAGAGAATAATCGGATGCATGACGCCAGAGCCAGACCGTGAACGGAATCGAGCAGAGGTAGAAGGACGTCTGCCGCGGAAAGTACCAGTAGACCGCGCCGGCCTCATTTACCGGTTGGCCGAACCTGACGTCGAGGCGTTCGGGACCGTTGTCATCTGTGGTGGCCACGTGAGTTTCCATACCGCGTCCGGCGAGTCCGCTGGCTATTGCCCGAATTGCGAAGCTCGGTCCTCCCCGGGAGGGACCAACGGATGGGATCACGTGCAGAATCTTCATGCGGCCCGGGCGCTCGCGCATTCGAGAATCGAAGCCAACCGGTCGCGATAGGTGTGATTGCCGGTGACGATGAGCCGGTGCGCGGCTTCCTTCAGGCGGACGCGCTCCCCTTCGTTGTTCACCAAACGGCGAGCCTTCTCGATCATCTCCGGAATGCCGCCGAAATACAGCACAGCCTGTCCTTCGGGCCCGAATAATTCGGCATGTTCTTCGGTGCGCTCAACCAGCATTGCCGCTCCCATGGCAGGCACCTCGAAGCTCCGCATGCAAACACCGTCGCGGTTGGCCCTTCGAACCAGGCACAGCGCCACTTTCGCGGCGGTGACAGCCTGGCGAACGAACGCCGGAGACTTCAGCCCCTGGGCCAGGTTACGCGTCTCGGCGAAATGGTCCCAATAGCCTCCATAAAGTGCCACCCTCAGACCTGCCGCTGCCAGGGCGCCAATGTAGGGCACCCGGTCCCTGTCCCCGCCTCCGGCAAAGATCACATCGCTCTCGAGCGCGCGCATTCTTTCCGGTGCGAGCTGCTCGCGAAAATGCAGATGCGGCGCGTAACCGAAAGGCAGATATCCTACCCGCCGGCAACCAAGGGCGCGCAAATCGTTCAGATTGGCGCGCCGCGTCGAGAGCACTTCATCGTAGCCGCAGACGGCGCGCAGGAACCAGGGAGCGCGCTGAGCCTCATTCCAGGGATCGTCCGTCAGAAAGTTGACCCGATAAATCCCGAAGGCGCCAATCCGGTCCAGATCGAGGCGGGTGACGGGCGCGAATCCGGTAGACAGAAAAATCCGCGGCCGGTGTTCCGCGCAGAGATCCGCTACGGACCGGCTGAACGGACGGAGACGGGCCGGACGCCGCTTGAGCAGATGCCAACTCGCCTTTTGAGGCAGCCATCCGCCATCGGCCCCGCGCGTGTCGACAAAGTGGACCGTCAGATTCAACTCCTCGGCGGCGCGGCGCAAATGAGAACCGACATGCTCCTGCCCGGGATTACCCACGATCATGATCGGATCGAGCGCGCCTTGCCCGGTCATTGGCCCGTCTCGCGCACGGCGTCGGCGAACCGCCGCTGGAAATGGGCCGCGGTAAATTCAGCATCGTACCGGCGTTTCGCATTGGCGGACCAGGTCTGCCATTTGCAATCCGTACCCAGCAGCTGCAGAACGGCTTCGGCCAGAGCGTGCTGGTCGCCGGGCTCCACGGCGATCCCCGATTCCGGGGGGCTGATGACCTCCTGGCCGGCGTCGTGGACGCTCGAAAGGCAGGGGCGGCCGACGCGCATGGCCTCCAGATATACCAGCCCGAATCCCTCACCGCGGCTGGGAAGCACCAGGCACCGGGACTGCCGCAGAAGGCGCTGTTTCTCCTCTTCGGAAACGGCGCCGAAGAATCGAATTTGCCCCGACGCCGATCCCGACGCAGCCAGGCGCTTAAGATTGCTCTCCGCGTCTCCGCCACCCACGATCCACAGTTCCGCATCGGAGACGGACTGGAGAACCAGAGGCCAGGCGGCAATGAGTTCGCGGTGCCCCTTGTAATCTTCCGCGGCGTTCATTCTGCCGATAATGACGGCAGCGGGGACTGGTCCTGGCGGTTCGACGCGACCTTCCGGCATGCCGGCGCCGAGCCGGACGGTGCAGTGCGGCGCGTTCTTCCACCGGGGATTGACCTCGGTGAAGCGGTTCCAGGTGAATTCGCTGTTAGTGAGGAACATGTCAATCCGGTCGACGAGCCGGCGGGTGACACTCTCCAAAGGGCGCCAGCACTCTATGCCGTGGAGGAACAGGTACTTTCGCCGCGCGCCGCTTCCGAGAAAAGGAAGCAGCTTGAGCAGATCGAGATGCCAGAATATGAGCTGTTGCGCCCATCCGCGAACCTTGAGCGCATCGGATATGGCGCCTGTCTTCGAGTGGCTGCAGCGTCGATTTCCGGCATCCGACGAACGGATACAAAGGGTGCCGTAGCAAAGAGCCCGGAGTTCCCCGGAGCCGCACGTACGGGTGAGACCTTCGAGAGCGAGCCGAGCGGTAAACTGAACGCCGCCGTAGTATTTCTCGTCGAAACAGGGTGAAACAAATACCGACCGCATTTATACCGCGGCGGCCTCGACCGGCTGCAGCGGACGCGACGACTTGCGTTCCACGCGCCGGACCCACGCACCCACGACCAAGCTGGCCATCGCGCCCGCAGTGACTTCAACAAGGGATCCGCTGACGTTCAGGCAACTAATGCCCACCAGAAAGAAAGACGTGAAGTTCGCCCAGTTGCCAAGCCTGAGATGGACGCCTGCGCAGAGATCCAACGCGCCAATGAGGGCCCCCAGCAAAAAGAACCCAACCAGGACGCCAATGGTCCCGAAGTTCCCGTAAAACTCCAGTACGGGGCCCACACCAATGCTCGTTCCGCCGGCAAACTCAAGCCCTGTCAATTTAGAGACCAAGTCACCGCTTCCCGCGCCGACGGGCTTGGAACGCCAGATAATACGCGGAACCATTCCCATCATCGCATCCACAATGGTGGATCCGTGCATGTAAGCGTCGGTACTCCCGAGGTACTCCACGGCCGTGCCGACCAGAACGGCCTGATTGAGGCGAACGTCGATATAGTCAAGCTGGTCCGGATCCTTGGGGTCAAACAGATCGAACGTGGAAGCGGTATGCCATACCAGCTGGAGTTTTGCGGTAAGCGAAGTTGCCTCGCCCCCCCACAATACTGCGCGGATTTCGTCGCGATCGCGCATGTAAGTTACATAAACGGTCATACCCACGTACGCGGAAATAACGGCGGCGAATGCCAGAATCCAGCGAGGCCGGAAAAACTGTGCGACGAAAAGACCGATCGTCGAGATGGCGAGGACCCCGTAACTCATGAACCCTTGCTTTACAAGCACAACCAGGGGGATCAGAAAGGTCTGCGGAAGCGCGCGTATCAGTCCGGGCTTTCCATCCGTCTTCGCTGCCATCCAGCATTTAAGACAGCAGCCGGTCACCACAAGCTGCGAAGCCGACGTCGGCACAGCCATCAAGCCCTGAAAGCGCCCGATGGTCGGCCGGAGGATGAAATAGGCAACCATACCCATGGTGATGTATCCGCGGGCTTTCGTGGTATCCATTTCCGGTTCAAATCCAACCGGCGGCGCTTGAGCAAACCCTTTTCCGAGCATCGCCCGGCCGAACGCAGGCCCGGCTATGACGACGCCCACGGCGAAGGCCGCCATGGCGTACGTGGCCTGCTGGAACCCAAGCAGCGTTTCCTCAGTACCCTCCAAAGCCGCCCAAGGAAATGTGTGGATTAAACCGCCCAGCCAATACAGCATCCACATTTGAAAGCAAAACGAAGCCACCAGCCCGCAACCTGGCCGGCGCAGCACCATGTAGAGCATGGGGAATATGATGAGGCCCCATGTCCATAACAAAGGAACGAGCGAGTCGCTATCCATGAAGAACCTTCCCCGAGTCATGCTGGGTATTCTGCAGGATCGTTTCGAAATTGACCGCTACGTCGTTCCACCCGAGGGGACGGAAATCCTCATAGGTTCTGTCAACCATTTCCGCCACTTCATCACGGTGTTCGTCACACCAGTGCAGCCGGTCAATGAACCCACCGGCATCCCGTATGGGGAGGACCCACCCGTTTTTCCCATCGCGAACGAAATCCGGCGCTGCGCAGTTGGTGGTGGCGAGGATCGGCAGGCCGCTGGCGGATGCCTGCGTCAGCACAACGGCAAATCCGTCCTCCAGCGTGGGGAACAGAAAGAGGTCGCCACCGGCATACCACCCAGGCAGCTTCGCCTGTGGTTGGCGTGGAACGAGCTCGACCGATGACGGGAGCTTCGATACGAACTTTGTGGCTTCCGAGGCGACCGACCCTATGGCCTGGAACTGGAATCTGCGCGGATCCACGGCTCGTGCAATCCTCTCGAAATCGTACAGGCCCTTTCTGAAACACATAGTCCCGGCAAAGATCACTCGCAGCGGCGCGCCCGACCGGATTCGGCGCTGGCGTTCCGCCAGTACTTCACGGGATGGGCGAAAGGCCCGCGCATCGACGCCAAGGGGCAACACCGCCAGTTTGTCCTCGGGAACGCCGGCTTCGACAAAGCTCTGCCGGGCGAACGCGGACAACACGCACAGACGATCGCACATCTCGTATTCGCGTTCCTCTCGTTCCACCATCCAGTCGCACGGGGAATCCAACCTGACTCCGGTCCTCGCCGATTCGTCGCGCAGAATATCCCGCTGACGGCGGATATGCGCCGAACCGCGAACCAACAAATGACGCGGGATCTCAGGCGTTCCCAGAAACAGGTTTTCGGCTATGCCGCTGAACGCGTGGACCGCGTCCCAGCTCTCCTGCCCCACTTTCTTCATCGCCCACTTGCTGAACACGGTATGCAACGTACTGCTCGCCAGGTCCGCGATGCGCAGCCCCATCCTGTCCACAAGTCTAACCGCGACGCCGTGAGGCCAAAAGCTGCAGATTCTTTCCGCGGGAAGGCCAAACCGCAGCACCGCCCAGACGGGGTAGTTGGTGAACACACGAACGTCGTGACCCCGGGCAATCATCGCGCGCGCGAGGTCGAAGCCATGGAACCTGCCATGCACTACTATGGCGATCTTCATGCGAAAGAGTTCCCGAGGGTCATTTCGGGAGCGGAGGCGGCTACATCCCGCCAGGCACGCGCAATTCCCTGCGCCGCATTGAGGAGCGAAAAATCGCCGACTTTCTTTCGACAGTCGAGGCGTATGCCGGGATCGGACAGGCAACCCGCGGTACGGACTATTGCCGACGCCAGACTTTCCGGCGATCCGGCCGCGGCGACGGCTCCCGTTCGCCCTTCCGCGATCAAATCGGGCGCGCAGCCGACGGCGTCGGATACTACGCACGGCACCCCGTGATGCAGGGCCTCATTGACCACGAGGCCCCAAGTCTCAAACCGCAGGCTGGGCAGAACAAGCATATCGGCGGCGTGATACCAGGGGCTCAATTGCGTCTGATTGCGGAAGCCGGGAAACAGCGCGCGCACGCCCGGCTCGCTCCGGCATGATGCCGCGAGTGAAGCCTGCTCGGGCCCGCTACCGAGGAACACGAGAACCACGCGGGAGCGGAGCTCGGGAGGGAGCAGTTTGGCTGCCGCCGTCAGGACGTGAACACCTTTGCGCTCGCTCAGTTTCCCCGAGAACAGAACTGCCACGTCATTTTCTTCGATGCCCGCTCCGGCGCGCGCCGCCGACCGCAGAGATTCGCGGTCCGTTTCATCGCATCGGAAAGGCGCGGTATTCACGCAGTAAGGAGCGAATACCATTTTTTCTTCCGGGACGCCCAGGCGGCGGTAATGGGCATAGGAACTCGACCCTATCGGCAGCACCCGCGCACATAGTGAGTACAATCGCCGCAGCGTCCAGTCCCGAGCCGCGGACTTTATGGAATCGCGTTTGGAGGCGCGATCGGACGTTTCCGCCCGAAAGAGAATCGGCCACCCGGTCCTTCGAGCCGCATAAAACGAAGCGATATTGAATAGCTTCGAATAACCCGTCAGCAACACCGCCGAGCCCCTGGATGCCTGGAGCATACGGTAGAGGCCGCGAGGAGAGACTTCCTCGAAGGACTGCGCTCCGCCTTCTTTTGCCCGGGACAGGAATCTGACATCGTTGCCCGCGGTGAGATCCACATCCCATGAGAAGGACGTATCGAATTCTTTGTCGCGGTACCCGGCCACGCTGAAATCGGATCCATATATTACGGTGACGGGAATGCCGCAGATCTCCTCGACCAGCCTGTATACGGGCGCGTGATACTGCACGGGATGGGTTTCGACGACGATCAGCGGACGGGATCCCGGTCTCATCGAATCGCTTTCGTCCTCAAGCTTGTGTTTGCCTGTTCAACGGAGTCCGCGACATTCCGCCCGCTTCGGCAGAGCAGATCCATCACGGGACGGAACTGCCGCTCGTAGTTCCACTCCTCGATCACCCGCTGTCTCCCGCGCTCACCCATGTTCCTTGTCGTCTCGGGCTGCATCGCGAATCTCTTGAAAGCATCTGCCAGGCTTGCCGACGACGAGGGATCGCACGAGATCCCGAAACCCGGTTTGACGAACATCTGTTCCCAATCCGGGCGGCTGGAAACCAGCAGAGCCAGCCCGCAGGCAAGATAGTCGTAGGGCTTGTTGGAAGCCCCCGCCATGCTTCCCATATTCAGGTCTCCGGTTTCCAAAGGCATCAGAGCCAACCCGACATCGTGCCGGCCGCACATGGAAATCAGTTCGCCGCGAGTCGCCAGAGTACCCACGATTTTCAGCCGGTCGCCTATACCGAGTTCCACCCCGCGCGCCCGCAGCGTGTCGACGTATCCTGCCGCGCCCACGGTTTCATAGCCCACAACGGTCAGAGTCACACCCGCCGGCAGCGTGGCCAGCGCGTCGATGACGGCGATCGGCAGTCGGTCCGGCACAATGGATCCGTGATAAAGAACGCGCAGGTTTCCTTCGGCTAATCCGTTCCGGAGGGGCGCTACCTCCGAGGAACGAGGGCAATTCCAAACCACCGCGGGCCTCCGTGTCGAGCCCGTCGACCGGACCAGATGCTCGCCGCGTTTCGCATTGGGGACTACGCACAAGGCGGCGCGACGAGCGAATTGCCTCCGCGACCAGTACAGATACCGCGAGAAAAGCCCGGCCGCGTTTGACTGAGGGGCGTCGTGTTCATGGAATATCGTTCTCATCCCCGTGAGAGCAGCCAGCAGCCCCAGCGGGCAGGACTGTAACTCGGAGAAATAAACGCAATCCGGACGCCAGCGCAGAAACCACGTGAGACACCACAGGTTGAAGAGCGCATAATGCAGCTTCTGGCGAATGCCGGGAGATTGAAAACGCATCCGCCGTACCTGGATATGCTCCCGCTCGTCGAAGCGCAGTTTGTCCGCTCCGAGCGCGCCCGTCCCGAGGAACAGGACATCCCAATCATTTTCGGCGAGGATTTGCGAACTATGCTCCAGCGGCGGGTAGGCGGCCGGGTTCGTGTACTGCACGTAGATGATCCGCTTCCTCTTCAAAGCCTTTTTCCTTCGCCGGCTCGCACGCGTTCGCGATCGCGAACACCCAGGAAAGCAGCGCTCGGATGTACGAGAGCGGAATACACTCCGGCGGCGTCGTCGGCTGCGTCCTCCGCGGTTCTGACGGGTTTAGGTGCAGCCTTCAACTGCCGCAGCAGACCGGGCTCCCGTATGATCCTTTTGATCCCTTCGGCCCATGCCGCCGCCGATCCCGGAGGAGCGATCAGGAGACCGTTCTCGCCGTTTCCGACCAGTTCGGCAATGCCGCCCAGCGCCGATCCAATCACCGGAATCCCCGCCGCGAAAGCCTCGTAAATCACCAGCGGGCCGGTTTCCAGACCCTGCGAAGGAACCAGCAGAGCATCATAGCCGCGCAGATGTTCAACCACCGCTGTTGCATCCAGAGCAGGCATGAATTGGATACGGCCATCGGATCGCGCCCGATCGACCAGAATTCTCCGCCGCCCCTTCGCCTTGTCACCCTGCACGACGGTAAAGACATCGAGCCGAAGTTCCGCGCCAGGCATCATTGCCAGCGCTTCGATCAGGACCTTCAACCCCTTGATGGGGTCCACACGGCCGAGAAATGCAAAACGGACCGGAGAGGATGGCTCGCGCGGTGTAGTGCCGGGGTTCAACCCGTGATCGGACGCCGCGTGAGGCGATCCCTGGCGGCTGAGCGTAATCTTCCCGGGAGAAACGCCGTTGGCGACAAGCGCGGAGCGGACCCATTCGCAGACCGCGAAAATATGATCGCTCTCGTTCCCCAGAAATCGCCTCACCGCGGCATGCCTGATACCCACCAACTCCGTGCCGCGAAGCGCGGTCCACAAGGGGCCTTCAAGACCTGTAGTTCCGGCAAAACTGCCCACGCCTTCGGGAAGAGTTCCCAGCAGCCAACTGGCGGGTTTTGGCAAGCCCTTTCCGTGCAGCATGCATCTCGCGCACCGTTTCACGCGCATTTCACCATCGCAGACCCGAGTTCCCCAGCGGAGCATCGTCCCGCGGCAGCATGTGACTGTTGGCGTGTGATAGGTGAAGACGACAGGAATTTTTCTCGATCGCGCCGATTGCGCCAACGGCGTCGACACTGCGCTGGTGAAGGCATGCAGATGGAGCACATCCGGCCGGAAACGGTCGAGGATCTCTTCAAAGTTCTCCACCGCCCTTGGATCGCCCTCTCCGTAAAGCTGGCGCAAATCGATTTTCTCCGCGATGCCGAACCGGTGAACGGGCAAACCATCATGAAAGTAGGTTCGGTTTTGTCCTGCCGGAGCCGCGATCGCAACTTCATAGCCCCTCGCCTGCTGTACCCGGGCCAGAGATGCAACGTAAACTTCCGTGCCCCCGACCGGATCCGGGTAATAGCAATACGGCACGTGCAGCACTTTCATGTCATGCCCCAGCCGAAAACGGTCTTCATGATTTCCGGTCAGGCTGCCTTTCGCGGCAGGACCGCAGATTTGGCGCCGGCTTTGCAGATCGCTTTAACGCGTTCGTATGTATTCCGGCCGATGAGCGTCGCTGCGAATCGGCGAAAGATGCCTTGCGAAAAGAAGTATGCCGGATCGCGCCTGAGGCCCTGCCAGTAACAGCGCCTCGCGTCCGCGGTCATAAACGCGCCGAAGTATTTTTCCGCGCTCGTAAGATAGTGACGTCCGTAGACCTGCCGCCTGGCGCGCAGCTTTCGTTCCTGTAATTCGGCGGTCTTCTCTTCCGACTCGTAAACCTGGTCGAGCAACCAGAAGATCGAGCGTTCCTCGCTTTTGTCCAGAACGGTTCTGCTGTGCATATTATCCGAATGGACACGATAGTCCGCGATCACGGAGTCGACATAGTAGAATTCCGTTTCTCTGGCGATGCTCACCGTGAAGTACCAATCGGAAAAGGCGAGATTCGGGGGCACCGGAAGGTGGCGCATAAAATATTCGCGCCTGACCATCATCGTTGGCGCGCAAATGAAATTGCTGGCGAGCAACTCGATCAGTTCCCAGCCCTTAAAATCCTTGCCGTGATGCTGGCGGTCGCAGGCGGGCAGGAACTCCTGCCCCGCCGGCCCAATCACCGAAGCATCGCCATAGACCAGGCCCACTTCCGGAAACTTCGCGAGAATCGGAACCGTTCGGTTCAGGAAATCCGGCCGGTAGCGGTCGTCGGAATCGATACGGGCCACGTATTTTCCGCGTGTCTCGCGAATCGCCCTTTCGATCGCCAGTGCATGCCCCAGGTTGCGTTCATTCCGGAACACTCTCAGCCGCTCGTCGGCAAAGCTTTTGAGGACTTCCCAAGTCCCGTCCGGCGAATGATCGTCCACCGCGACAATTTCGAATGGAACGTCCGTCTTGAGGTTCAGGATGCTCCTGATACAATCGCCCGCGTACTGTTCGGTGTTATAGCAGAGAACTACAAAGCTGACTAGTGGCTGGCTGTCGCGCGGCATTCTGCTTCCTCCAAAGCGGAGAGGGCGCTCCGGACGGCCCCAGGATCGCTAAGAGCTGTCGTCAATACCCGGCAAATAACCGAAATTTCGTCGGCGCCCACGGCGCTCCCGGTCGGTAGCGCGAGCACTCGCCGGGCGAGCGCGGTAGTGTTCGGCAGCATGAGATGCGCGTTGGGGAAGTGAGATCGATACGGCTCCATTCGGTGGCAACCGGGAAAGAAGTATCGGCGCGCGAGAATATTCTCCGCGTGCAAAACGGAAACGAGTTCGTCACGGGTCAGGCCGGCGGCTTGTTCGTCGACCTCCAGAATCACGTACTGGTAATTGCACTTCTCGGATGGATCGTAGGCCGCGATCGTGGTGCCGGCGAGATCGGCGAGAGCGGAAGAATAATGCTGGTGGTGGGCGCGATTCGTGGCAACGAACTCGTCGATGCTTTCCAGACCGGTCAGACCCATGACCGCCGACATCTCGGTCATCTTCCCGTTGGTGCCGGGATAGATCACGTTATCGTAACCGGCGAACCCGAAATTCTTCATCAGCCGGATTCGGCCGGCGAGATCGTCGTCGTTTGTGGCAACCGCTCCGCCTTCGAATGTATTCAGAAACTTGGTGGCGTGAAAGCTGAGTACTTCCGCGCGGCCGAAATTTCCAACCATCGTTCCCTGCCAGGAACATCCAAACGCGTGAGCCGCGTCGAACAGCAAACCCAGGCCTCGCCTTTTTGCGATCTCTTCCAGCGCCGCGACGTTGCACGGCCTCCCCCAGAGGTGGACTCCGATGATGCCAGTCGTTCGAGGCGTGATCAGGCACTCCACCTGCGCCGGGTCGATGTTGTGAGTCAGCGGATCGATATCGCAGAAAACCGGAGTGATCTCCTGCCACTGGAGCGAATGCGCCGTGGCGACGAAGGTGAAGGACGGTACGATGACTTCACCGCGGAATCCGGCGGCCCGGATGGCGATTTCAAGCGCGATCGTGCCATTGCACATCGCGATGAAATGCCTGACGCCGAGAAACCGGGCGGCTTCCCGTTCGAACTCCTGTACTCTGGGCCCGTTATTCGAGAACCAGCGGCTCTCGATCACGTCGCGGATCCGCTCCATCAAACGTTCCCGATTACCGACATTCGGCCGACCCACATGAAGCGGGCTGGCAAATGCCGGGGCGGCTCCGCAGACCGCAAGATCGGACAAGTTCACTTTTTCAGACAGCGCTTCGAGCGTCACCGGATCTCCCTCATTGGTTTGGCGGGCACACCCCACGCGACGACCCCGCGCGGAATGTCCGAGAGAACGACCGAACCCGCCCCGACCACTCCTCCCTCGCCGATCGTTACGCGGTCTTTAACGATTGTGCCGATGCCGAGCCAAGTCGCCGCGCCCACCGTCACCCAGCCGCCCAGATGAACCCCTGGACTAATATGGACTCCGTCGGCGATTTTGCAGTCGTGATCCACCGTTGCGCCGGTATTGACGATCACATTTGTGCCAATCGAGCAGCCCGGATTCACCACGGCACCGGCGGCCACAACGGTTCCTTGGCCGATGGAAGCGTCCGATGAAACGACAGCGCGAGGGTGAATCGCGGAAACCAGAGCGAATCCCCGCTCTCTCGCGGCCTCCGCGAGCCGCATTCTGGCGTGGCAATCGCCGACCCCGACAATCAGGCTCGCGGAATCCAGATTGCGAACCGTTCGCAGTGCTTCAAGATCGTGGTACACGGTAAGGTCCAGAAACCGATCTGGGGCGGAAGGGGTGTTGTCGACAAAACCGGCGAGTTCGTATTGGCTATTCAGCCTGACAATATCGGCAACTACCCGAGCGTGGCCGGAAGCTCCCCATATAAGCAACTTCCGCAATGACTCGACCCCGGCGAATGTCAGCTCAAACGCCTTTCGCGGGCTGTCCGGCAAATCTACCGAGCTTCCTGAGCTTGTTTCTCAGCTTGCGGACGTAATACACCTTGTTGTAATAGGTACATCGGCTATTCGCCTGTGCTACAGAAAACCATCTGAAGAATGCTTGGCGATTCCCATCTTCAGGGGAGTGAAATCGGCCGTTCACCATTAAAGTCTCGCCACCCCACGGAAAGCGCAGGCAATATAACAAGGCGCTGGACGACAAAGCTATATCGGCGGCCGAAGCCCTGAAATCATGAATCTCGCACAGTCCTTTCAACCCAAATGCAAACATCCTTTTGTGGTCTGTGAGATAGATCTTTACAGTGGGCATCCGGCGCAGCAGAATGCCGCTGTTGTGCCGCCGGAGCGTCCTTAAGAAGGCGGCCGCCCGCTGTATCAGTTTCTCAATATCCACTTTTTCCGTACAAACCTTTACGGGGGAACTCCGCGCCTGTTCATAATCGGCCAGATACCGTGCCATCGCCAGCTGAGAATTGAAGGGCTCGCCGATACTCCACTCGTCGCCCGGGTACATCACCAGGGCGTCCGTACCTGTGCCGCGTATGACTTCACATGCGCGGTCGACGCGGTTTATGTGCCGGTTCATATACTCGTTCTCTTCGTGACAGAAATAAACGAACGAAGCGGCAGGTATTACTCTTGAGGGTTTGAGCACTTTTATTTCCCGCACGACCTTGTCCAGCGCTTCCAGTGCCGCCGCTTTCCAGCGCGTGGTGTCCGTTTTATTTCCCCACCAACTGGCATAAGAAAACTGTGTGATCAAAACGTCGACTGGGCCGGTGATATTCTTCACCGGATAAAGCGACTCTTCGGACAAATAGATGCAGTCGTTCAGGTTCAAAATCGAACGATCCCGCGACTTGATCGCGAGCCACGAATCACCGCGAGAAACCGGCTGGCAGAATACTCGGAGATCCTGCGACAGGTTAGTCCATTCGGCGGATAATTCTCTGACATCCCGAAACCCAAGATTGCGACAGAAGTTAATGAGGCGCTTGTCTTCTGTATGTTGAAACAGCACCGCAATCCGGTGACGAATCGCGGGGGGGATCATTTTCAGGCTTGATGGCGAGAAATGATCGGGATGCTCGTGACTGAACCATATGTGAGTAACGCCCTCGAAGTCGGCGGATGAGAATTTTGCCGGCGAGAGCAGCGCCCAGCTGTTGTCGAAGGCCAAGCCAATGAGCCACGGGTCGATGAGAAGGCACACCGGCCCTTCCTTAACCAGGAAGGACGCGTGATTCACCCACTCGATGGTCATCGTCGCACCCCTGTTATTACGCTGCAACAGAAGAACGGACTAATTCTTCACTCCGTCCCCCGATACGAGTGCCTGCACTGCGTCGAACTCATTGAATACATCCCATTGAAGATCGGGCCGGGCCACACCAGGCCACTTCCCGTACCATCCCATAGAGCGCGGCGCATCATGAAGCTCAAAGAAGATTGCATCAATGCAGTTCACTTCCACCACCGACATATCGCGGACAATCATGATCTGAATCTTGTAGCTGCCATCATTGAGCAGATTCTGCGGGATGTGACACCTCGTCGTCATTCGACCGCTCGCCATGGACTGAGCCGGCGATGGTGTGGCAAGAACGCAGATGCCTTCAAGCGTATGGATTTGCAGCGTGATATGAAAAGTGGCGCCGGAAATGAAACTGGAGAATTCCACCTCAATATCGAACGGATCGGCGATCGTGATATGTTGCGGCCTCGCGGCCAGGACGCGCGCCGAATGCAGACGCGCCACGCTGGTGCAGGCATCCGCATCCTTCTCATCCCATACACGGTCCAGCATTGTCCTGGCGGTTACATGAAGGTATTCGCTGACCGCCAGCCGGGCTGGAAGATCGGCTTTTACTTCGCCGCTTGAAAGCCAGATCGCCCGAGAGCAAAGCGATTGCAGCGCCGTCATATTATGACTCACGAAAAGTACAGTCCTGCCCTCGTTCGCCATGGCCCCCATTCTGCCCAAACATCTTTTCTGAAACTCTGCGTCCCCGACCGCCAGAACCTCGTCTATGACCAGAATCTCCGGTTCCAGGTGCGCCGCGACCGCGAATGCCAGCCGCACATACATGCCGCTCGAATAATGCTTCACCGGCGTGTCGATGAATTTTTCGACCTCGGCGAACGCTACAATCTCGTCGAATTTCCGCCGGATCTCGGCTTTTTTCATGCCAAGTATCGCTCCGTTCAGGAAGATATTGTCGCGCCCGCTCAACTCGGGGTGAAATCCCGTGCCGACCTCCAGCAGCGATGAGATGCGGCCATGAACGCGAGCTTCGCCCTCGGTCGGTTCGGTGATTCGCGACAGAATTTTCAGCAGCGTGCTCTTTCCCGCTCCGTTGCGGCCGATAATCCCTACCACTTCCCCTTGCTTCAACTCGAAAGACACGTCCTTCAGCGCCCAGAACGACTCGGCTTTCTCATTTGAAGACTCGCGGGCGCGGCGAAAGGGCCAAGCCAGCGCGTCCGTCAGGGTATCCCGGAGCGTGCGATAGCGCTCGCGTGAACCAAGCCGGTAAAGTTTACCCAATCCTTCGGCGCGAATGACAATATCGCTCATAGATGCAAATCAATCAGCATAGATGCAAATCAACCAGTTATCAGACGATATCCGCGAACGTGGCTTCCGTGCGGCGAAAATAAAACAAACCGCCCGTCAGAAGCAGCAACACCGCCGCCACCGACACCCAAAGCAGGGTGCCGGGCCCTCCGGATTTTCCGAACAGCGCCCAACGAAAGCCCTCGACAACTCCCGCCATCGGATTCAGTCCGAACCAGGCGCGCCACGGCTGCGGGATCAGTGTGCTCGAATAGGCCACCGGCGTGGCGTACATCCAAAACTGAGTCAGGAATGGGATCGTATATCGAACGTCGCGATACTTTACGTTCAGCGCCGAAAGCCAAAGCCCCACCGACAAGGCCGTCGCCAGTGCAAGCAGCACAAAGAGCGGCAACCATACGACGGCCGTGGTCGGTCTGATGCCGTAAAACAGCATCAGGCCGAGCAACACTACGAAAGCGATGGCGAAGTCCACTATGCCCGCCAGAACCGATGACAGCGGAATAACAAGCCTCGGGAAATACACCTTCGTTATGAGATTCTGGCTGCCCACAAGGCTATTGCTCGATTCCGTCAGGGAGAAAGCGAACAACTGCCACGGTAACAGCGCGGCAAAGGCAAAAACAGGATAAGGAATCCCGTCTGAAGGCACTTTCGCCAGCCGGCCGAAGAACACGCTGAATACCGCCATCGTCAGGACAGGCTGAATGATGGCCCAAGCGGCGCCCAGCGCCGTTTGCTTGTAGCGCACTTTGATGTCGCGCCAGACGAGAAAGTAGAGCAGTTCGCGATAAGCCCATACGTCCTTCAAGTTCAGGCTTAGGAAGCCTTTCGATCGGCGAATGACCAAAACGGGAGGCGTATCTTTCCGCAGCGCAGTCATGCCGGCCCTCCCGGATTTGAATTAAACGAGGGCACTCTCATCCTATTCACGATTGAAATCGAGGTCATACGGACGCGGTCCGGCGCGCAAGCGATGCGAGCACCACGGTCGACCATGCGCGCGACCAGTGCAGTCGTCCGGCGCGGAAGTCTTTCCAGCAATCGCGCACGGCGCCGCGGTCCAGCTGGTTACCGGCCAGAGCGGTCTCTTCAAACTGGTCCGCGTTCCCGGCCATCCATCGGGCAAAAGGGAAAACAAACCCGCGTTTCGGCCTGGCAGCGGCTTCCTGGATGGACGGGTGGCCGAACCCGTCCACAAGTCTTGGCTTGTTGATTCCGGCGGCTATCTTGTTGCGCGGTGCAATCAGGCACCCCGCCTGCACGAGTGGATCGTCCAGCAGCGGTACACGAAGTTCGATCGAGTGCGCCATGCTGAAAACGTCCGAGTCCCGCAGGAGTTGATCGTGCAGGTAGCGCTTCATCTCGAGGAAATTGAACCGGTTTGTATCCACGTGGCCATTTACGCCGGGCATGCGCAGGCCCGAAAAGCTCTCATCGAGCGAACGATTGAGCTCGGCCGGCGCCATACCCAGCAGCCGGCTGACTCGGGCCGGCGGAAAGAAGCCGCGGACCAGCAGGTACAACGACTCGTCAAAGGGCCGCCCGCCACAGTAGTCGAACCGCTCCCATTTTTCGCCCCCTCCGTTTCTGCCATATTTCGAAGCACCGAATCCGATCATGCGGCGAATCAAGTCGGGCGACCGCAGGTATCCGCCGAACAGCCCGCGGCCGCTCGCTCCGCCGATCAGTTGCCGATAATGCCGGTAGCCGAAGAACACCTCGTCGCCCCCCAGCCCGGAGAGCACTACTTTCAACCCGGCTCGGCTCGCCGCGCGAGAAACGAAATACGTATTTACGCCATCGGCCGTTGGTTGGTCCATTGCCCCGAGGAAACGCGGAATTTCTTCCTGAAAGTCTCTTCCGGTAACACGGATCTCATGATGATCGGTGCCGAATGCCGCGGCGAACCGCCGCGCTTCGGCGGCCTCGCTGAACTCCTGTTCGGGAAATTCGATCGTCAGCGTGCGGACGGGAGCGCTGTGGTTTCTGGTTGCCAGAAAGGCGATTCCAGCCGAATCGACGCCACCGCTGAGAAAGACGCCTGCGGGCACATCGGCCACCAGGTGGCGGTCCACCGAATCCTGGAGAATGGCCGCAATATTCGCTTTCGAATCGCCATCGTATGACAGTTCCCAATATTTCCGGATGTCGATCCCGCGCCGACTCAATCTCAGCAAATGGCCGGGAGGCAGACAATGAACATCTTTCTGCCAGGTGCGCGGAAACGGTATCGATCCCAGGCACAGAAACGCGGCGAGGGCGGACACATCCGGTTCGCCGGACGACACGCCGCTTTGAATCAGGGCCTTCACTTCGGAAGCGAATGCCAGCCGGTCCTGGTCGACGACGTAGTAAAGCGGCTTAATGCCGAGGCGGTCCCGCGCTGCGAAGAGGAATGGTTCGGATCCCTCGCGGGCACACGCCCGCGCGTCGTAAATCGCGAAAGCAAACATTCCGCGAAGGCGGCGCAGAAGCCCATCGGCGCCCCACTCTTCGTAGCCGTGAATCAGGACCTCCGTGTCCGACGCGCTGCGAAAACAATGTCTGGATTTCAGGCTGTCACGAAGCTCGCGATAGTTGTAAATTTCGCCGTTGAACGTGACCCACACGTCCCCGGTTTCATTCGACATGGGTTGCGCGCCCGCCTCACTCAGGTCGATGATCGATAACCTCAAATGCCCCAGAACCACCGGGCCGTCGCAGTAGACGCCTTCTCCGTCCGGCCCGCGCTTTCGCTGGAGTGCCAGCATGCGGAGCACGGCCTCGCGGTCTCCGGCCGCGGCATCGCCGTCAAGTCGGACTGTCCCAGCTATTCCGCACATCTGAATTGTTGTTTTTTTCGAGAGTGACTTGCCGCACGTGGCTCGTGCGGTGAAGTAACGCTCATCCTTCCGAACTGGTCTTCTGATAGCGAGCGTAGGAGTTGTAGTACGGCTGATATTGGTGTCTGAGGTTGGTCCGCGCGTCCCAATCGTTGAGAATAGTGCCAAGCACGTTGATGTTATCCTGCGCAAGCTGATCGCGCGCCGTTACCGCGCTTTCGCGCGCCGTCATACCGGAACGAACCACCAGAATCAGGCCGTCGGCAAACCTCGCCATGAGCCGGGCGTCTGAGAAGTGAATCATGGGTGGCGTATCGATCAGAATCAAATCGAACTGTTCCGCAAGTTTGTCCAGCAGGGCGGGGATTTCCGGCGAATGAAAGACCTGGCTCAGATTCAAATCGCCAATCGTTCCGCTTGGCAAAACGAAGACTCCCTCAATGTGCGTCTGGCAAACGGTCGGAGCCGTCCTGAGCGAACCGTTTCTGTTCGCTTTGCCGGACGCCATAACTTCGCCGAGACCTTCGTTATTCTCAATTCCGAAGATTGTATGCATGCGCGGCCGCCGCAAGTCGGCATCTATGATGAGAACCTTCCTTCCCGACTCGGCGATCGCAATCGCCATATGGCTCACAACCGTTGTCTTTCCTTCGCCCGGACCGGGACTGGTCACAACTATGATCTTTGGTTGGCGGCCGCGGCGCGACATCAGGAGAATCGAAGTGAGCGTGAGGCGAAACGATTCGGCGTGAATCGATCCGTTGCCGGATGCGGTTAAAGGAACGACTGGAACGGGTTGGCCGCGCTGCGCGCTCGAGCCCGGAAGAAGCCTGTTCCACCTCTTGCCGGAAACACCGTCGGATGTACCGCGATTCGCGCCTGGCACGAGCCTGCTCCACCTGCCGCCGGAGACGGCGCCCTCCAGGCTGCGAGCCGATTCGATGGACGGAATCACTCCGAGTTCGGGGACTTTGAGAACCCGGGGTGAATAACCCGGCATCCCGAAAATCAGACTGCTCCGCCACGTGGAGAGCTGGTCGATCGCCAGAATCAGCACCACGCCGGCGAAACATCCCCCAAGCACACCGAAAAGCTCGTAGGTCTTCGCATCCGGCTTATAGGGCAGTCCCGGCGTCGTGGCGGCATCGATAACCCGAGCGTTGGTGGTGGGCAGGGCGGATGCTATAGTCGACTGGTTCACCTGCGCCAGCATCGCGTTAAGTGTCCCTTGATAGAGATCGACCTCGCGTTTTAACTGGAGGTATTGGGCAGCTTTATCGGATTGGGAAGACACCGTTCCCGCCTGGCTCGCATAAGCGTTAGCAAGCAATTTTTCGTGTCTGAGCACGTTGTCGTAATCGGTTTGGAATCGCTGAAGAATCCTTTCCTTCTCCTTCTGCATTTCCGCCGTAGTTTCCACGATTTCTTCCTGAACCCGCTGTACCTTGGGATTGGCGGGGGTCAGTGTCTCATTCAGCTTGGCCAGATCCTGTTTGAGCTGCGCGAGCTTGGCCTGACTTTGCTGATACAGAGGGTTATCCATGACATCCGGCAGAGAATCGGGAGGGCTTGCTTTGACGCGCTCGTATTTTGCCTGCTCGGCAATTCTGCTGGCCGTCATCGCGGCGAGTTCCCCTTGGAGTTGCCGCAACTTGGTGTCGGCGAGAGTCTCCTTTTCTTCTCCTACAAAGGTCCCGCCCGACTTGCGCATGAAATCCTGCAGCCGGTTCGACGCCTGCTCCACTTTGACACGGGTTTCTTCGAGTTGGGTCTCCAGCCATTGCGACATTTTTTGGGTACTGATCGTTCGCTGCTGGGTGCTCTGCGCCTGGTATTCGGCGGCGATTGCGTTCGCAAAAGTGGAAGCGATTTCCGGAATCGTCGATTCGGAACTGATGTAGATAATATGGGTTAGAGGAACCATCTGGATCCTAAGTGAGCCTGCGGCCATGTTCAGGCCCTTCCTCATCTCCAGCAGCGGGTCTTCCTTGCCCCGGATTAGTACGCGCAGGCCTGAGAGCGCGCCGCCTTTGGGAGGCGTTACGGGCGCTAATTCGCGGCGGAGACGGTCGACCACCGGGCCTCGGACCGAGGCACTCATAAGAATCCTGATTTGGGTATTGATATTATCTTTGGTTACCGCATAATTTCCCGCGAGCGGATCGGCCGAGCTGAGATTCATGAAACTCTCATTGAATCCCTGCAATTCAACCGTCGTTCCTGCGAGATATATTGGTTGCTGAACGACCAGGACCACAAAAGCCGTAAGCGCCCCAAGAATTGCAGTGACAAAAACCAGGCGTTTGCGGCGTTTGATCAGTTGCCAGTATCCGAGAATCGCGCCTCCACTGTCCTCAGACGGGGGATGAACCTGCACCGAATTCACAGCAATTGGAAACGGCGGTTCGCCCTGTCCCTGCAATGCCCCGAGGCTGTTATTCCATCGGCTCTCGATTTTTCCCATTATGCGCGACTTCCCAGATTACAAATTACCCTTTATTTACGGCTTGTAGATAGTTTCATACAAAAGCACCGCAGTGAGGATAGAGATCCCCACTGTCTCCAGACGGACAAACCATTGCGACTCAAATATCTTCGATTTCTTCTTGGCCGGCACGAAGAGAACGTCGTTGGGTAACAGCGGGTAATCATTGCCCTCGGTCGAAAGAACCTTCGCCAGATTGATTGGAATCATTGCCCTGCGTGCAGTGTCCATTACTGGCCGCAGAATGACGGCCCGCTCCGGCAAGGCATCCTCGGCCAACCCCCCCGCCTGGGCAATCAGCTGAATAGCGGAAATATAGTCCCGATCCCCGACGTCGATACCACCCTGCTTTCCGGCGAAGGCGCCCATAAGATAAACCTGCTCGGCGCGATCCACCGCAATCACGTCGTAGGGCTGAAGCTCAATGTCCTCCGCCGGATTGATATTCTGAGTGAGGCTGACGAGGCTTATCTCAACGGAACTGGTTTTTGCTCCAGGATCCGCGACGGCCGAACTGAGAGGAATCGGTCCGGACTCGATCTTTCGGGTCACCTTGACTCTTCGGCCGGCAGTTGGCTGCAGACCTCCAACGGTCTGCAGCATCTCGACAAGCGTGTGACGGCCGGACAGCGGATAGATTCCAGGTCTCATGAATTGTCCAACAAAAAAGACGGGAGCGCTGCGAAACTGTGTCACTGTTATGCTGATCACAGGATCCCGGACATATGTCTTCAGACGGTTCTTGAGATCATCCTCCACCTGTTGTACCGTCGATCCACCCATTTTCACGACTCCAAGCAACGGCAGTGTTGCCGTTCCGTCGTCTTCGATGCGGAATGCCTTGTCGTTCAATTCCTCGGCGTTCGGAGCATGAATCATGATCTGGTCGCTGGGACCAAGCTCGTAGTTGGGCCGCACATCGATCGGGGTTTGAGCGGCTGGCGCCGCAGGCACCGCACCGGGAGCCGCCGGTGAGCTTTGTTGCGATTGGGCCGGCGCCGGCTGCGTCGTAAACGGAGTGATTTGCGCGTACGCCACAGCGAGCGTAGCCAGCCAAATCACTGTCACGGAACTGATCAACTCACAAGCGCGGGAGTGATTCACGATGAAGACCTCTGGTACCTGTGCCTAATATCCGTCATCCAAGAGTCTCTTCGGCAAACCCAATCGGGAGAGCAATTCCGAAAACCCACGAACGGCTGGTACACAACAATCATAAACCCGGTGCAAAAGATACGCTCTCGAAAGTCGCTCCGCCCTTTCGCTGCTTCTTTTCGCTGTTCGGGAAGGACGCTGGGCGGAAACACAATCTCCGCAGCTGAAACACGACTGGCACCGCTAGATGACGACGGCTGGGTTCGCCTGTCGAGAAAAACGGGGCTGCGTCGCACAAACCAGATCGGCGTCGATTTCCGCCGCGATTGATCGCTGGAGCAGACTGATCGAGACTACAATCCGATATTTGTTACGCTGCTCAAGCAGAATGCCTTCCATCCCCGAAAGCGGACCTTTACGGATAACGACTCTCTGGCCAACGCGCAGAAATGGCCATGGCATTGCCGCCAAGCCGGATTCCACAATCATGCGCACCGCCGAAAGCTCTTCGTCGCTGATGGAAGCCGGTGTGCGTCCCGCCCCTACCACGCTCAGCACTCCGGTTGTCGTCAGGACGGGCAATCTGTCGTTTACGTCAAAACGGCAAAACACATAACCGGGGAACAATGGGCACTCAACATCCTTGATTCGATCCGACCATCTTTTCGGCCTCCGGTAGGCCGGCAGATACACTTCCAAATTCTTGCCTTGCAGAATGGTGGCTGCGACCTTCTCAAAATTTGTCTTTACGTGAACCGCGTACCACGACCGGAATTGTGAGGACATCGGATTTAGGCTGTCTTTCGGGCAAGCTACCGCCCTTTTCGTCACACAAGCATCTGCTAAATGTTCCTCAATTATGCGGGGTAACCGGGGCCATGTCAACGCCGCTAAGTACCGGTACGCGAGCCGGAGACGTCGCTTTGGGATTGATTCCAAAGGGGATCTCAACAATGAGGTCTATACCGACCGGCTCCCGGTTACGCAGGGCCGGCAGGAACTCCCAACTTTCAAGGTCCTGGATCGCCGCGTCTGCGGCCGTTCCCGAGCCGTCGATTGCAGCCACAGAATCGATTTTCCCATTCTTGTTCATCGTGGCTGACAGTTGGATCACTCCTGAAAAAACTTCGCGCGCCGGGACATCTGCCCGAATCGGTTTGCGAACGGGCAAGGGTGCCCTCATGGGAGCCGCGGAGCCACCTCCGTCGACGTGCTCTCGCTCGGCAAACCAGATGGTCCAATCCCCCGTATATCCTGGCAGGCCTTTCATCGGCACCAACATGGTATAGACCACTCTTCCCTTGAATCGCGCCTCGATTAGCTTGGGAATATTGCGGGAGGTTGGAGGCAGGGGAGCGGAGAGGGTGTGTTCAAGCGGAGCGATTCGCGTGGCGACATACGGCTGCGGCGCGATTGCTGCCCCTATCGGTCCTTTCAACGGATCCTTCGGGATTTTGAGTGAAGCTTCGACCGCATCGGCTGTTCCCGCTTTCGGTATTACTGTGACTCCGGGAATTTGTATGCCGGACCGACCACCACCATCGGATGGTGTTCCTGTAACGGGTCCAGCGGATATTGCCGACCGTCTGGGCGGTGCCGCATCGATGGATCCGTTAGGAACAGTATTTACGATCAAGACGTTGATATCGGATGCGCCGCCCGAGCCGGGCAGCACGGGTGCATCGGGTAAAATACTTCCGCCCCCCGGGTCGGAGGGAGCCGCCTGTTTCGCCGGAGGGGGTGGTACAAACCGCCTCGAAAATCTGACCTTGGCCCCAGCCGTTAACGCCGACAAACCAGCATCGGGAATTGCCAGCTTGGGCGGTTCCTGGAAAGGAGGCGGCTCTTCGAGTCTGATCCGGGGAGTCGCCGCTGGCGGGGGCGCGGCGGGGGCGAGAAACGATTTGGGAACGGGTTTGACCGGGTTTGGCGCCGCTGCCGCCTCAACCGGATGCTCCGGACGAGCATCAACATCGGCGCCTCGCGCTACAGCGATCATGTCCGCGGCGGGAGAATTTGGCTGAGGCGGCATTCGCTCCGGAGCGCGCCAGACCAGGCGATTGTCGTGTGCCGCATCGGGCGCCTGATGGATAATCACGTCGCGGCTGAGCTGTTCGGCTTTGATGCGGGCGGCATCTGTTTCCGGCGAGATCCTGGGGATCTCTTTCAGGTGATACCAGACGATGTGTTCATGGGGTTGTTGGATCACGGGGTCGCGGAGCGAGGGCTCCCGGCTAATTCCACCGTCGGAAACCCAAAGCAGCGCGAAAGCGGCCAACGAATGCAGCAACAGCGAAAACGCGAGGGACGGGGGACGCGGGCCGCCCCATTGAAAAGGGGGTGAGGTGATGGCACTTCGGGATTCTTCGTCGTCCGGCATCTCACGATAAGTCTACTGGTCGCCATTGCAAGCATCAAGCTTTTCTCCCGACAGCTTCTCTCTCGACAACCTGATCGGCTTAATCTGGTCAGTGGCACGGCCGTTAATTGCCAGCCGGTTTGAACACGTAGGAGACCGGAGCGGTTTGAGCTCCGCCCGGAAACTCCGCGGCGAAGGTGTTGCCCGTTTGCGCCAGTGGCTGCACCGGCGAC
>Ga0182024_10000995_pt1 | contig 73621 bp, 64 predicted proteins | sample P32metaG_FD_120480 | JGI IMG/M metagenome (GOLD analysis project Ga0182024, IMG submission 120480) | Permafrost microbial communities from Stordalen Mire, Sweden - P3-2 metaG (Illumina Assembly) | ecosystem: Environmental > Terrestrial > Soil > Wetlands > Permafrost | place: Sweden: Stordalen...
ACTTGGGAACAGACGCTGAACCAGATGCGGCCCTGGCTGCTGCGCTGGATCGGGTTTTGCCATTGCTGCGGAAGGAAATTTGATGACGTTTTTCTCGACAGCACTTAACATAGTAATACTAGTCGATGCGCCGAAGGCGAAATGTGCCCCAACCGCGGAGCCAGCGTGAGAAGCGTGATGGACGAAAATGCGCGGCTCTTCCACAGCATGCGCGCAGCTTGCCGCAAATCGCCCAGGCATCCGGCCGTGACCCGGATCAGGGCCGACTCAACCGGAGCTGCGTTTGGCGTCTCAGGGTAATTCTCGGTCGCCATTTGATGGGCGGAATGCGGCCGAATCAGCGATCCCTATTGAGCTTTGGGCCATTCTTGCGTCTGGCCGTTCTGATGGACAGTGACACTTGTCACCTTCCCGTCGGAGCCTTTCGCAAAGGTCAGCTGCACGGGGACGTTTCTCAGGAAAAACTCCGTATCAGACGTTGCGCCGAGCTCAAACTTCGGCTGTCCCGGCAGTTGCGTATACAGACGGCCATCTTCGCGGCTGATCGTCATTTTTGCCCCGGGAGCTACCGTGTAGTCTCCGAGGATAGGATCGGAATGCGCATCATCGAGCTTGATCTCAGCTGGGCCGGCGGCCGGAGCCGAATTGTCGCTCGCGGGGGGCGGCGTATCTGCAGCTACGCTGACAGACACAAAGGTAATGGCGCAAATGAGGAGGCAAGCGGAGGCGTAGATTTTCATGATTATCGGGAAGGATTGGGTTGTTTGGGAGGACAGGTTATACGTCTACATCTGTAAACACATGAACGTTGACAGCTGTAAACAACAAAATGCAAATAAAGTTCCATCGGGTTGTGGCTCCCTACCCTACTTTTTGCGCCGCCAGGCAAGCGGCGGTACGTCTTTAGGGGCTCTTGGGCACCCCCGCCGTCCCTAACGCTCCGGAGGCATCACTATTACAAATCGACCGCCCCCGTTTGCAGGACTGACAACGATTTGAGCGTGGCTGCTGTTAAGTCTGGCCACGGGCACCTCTGCGACCGCTGTATGCTGCAAATTCAACGCGGGGCGGATTTCCACCCAAGATGGCACTGCCGCGACACTGGCAGTCAAAAGAATGGCCCCCAGACCAACTAACATAACGGAAGGCGACTTCTGCTGATATCGATTGATCAGCTTCATTCGCCTTTTCAGGCACCTGAATGACTCGCCCATTGCCAGTGCACCAAAAGGGGCGACTGCGCCGCGAGTCTCGCGAAGTGTGCGCACAAGCGTGTCTCCGTACGCCTGTCCAGATTCGGCTCGCATCCATTTGATGGCCGCTTCGTCGGCCGCTTCCTCGCAAAAATGGCCCCAGCTAATCGCGCCGATATGAGCGAAAGGGTTGAACCAGTGTATCGCGCGCACCAGGGTAAGCGCCCAGTGGAACGGCACATCGTACCACCGGTAATGGGCAAGTTCGTGCAACAGAATTGGGCGCAATCCCCCGGTCGATCCAGCGTTCACCAATGAAGCCGGAAGCAAAATTCGCGGGCGAAGCCATCCCATGATCGCGGGGGATGACACGGTGTCGGCAACCACCAACCCGATGGATGCCGTAACCCCGGCCTTTGCTTTGCAGTCTTCCAGGAGTTCCAGAAGCAAACGATCCGTGGAAAGGCGTTCGTACGACCAGCGCCGGGATGCGCGGAAGGTCTGGATCCCAACGACCGCAATATAAACAACGACGCCCGTCATCCAAATCCCAAACAGAAGAACTGCGTGTCCGGAACCGCTTTTTTCAGCTGCGATAATGCCGGCTGAAAGTTCCGGCGGCAGGCGGGCCCAGGCTGCCGCCGGCGCAAGACCGTGCGCCAATGCTTGGGGGACTGGGATTCGGAGCGGGAGCAAGAAGGCGATGGGCACAAAGCACCACCAAAATCGGCGCGATGGGCCGCTAATCCTTGCGGCCAAGCTTAGGTCGAATATCAGCACGATCAGGACAGCCGCCGAGCCGCGCAAGGTGAGTTCGATCAAGTGGCTCATGCTACCTTCTCTTTTCCTTCAAGATCCCCTCCAATTCATCGAGATCCTGTTCGCTCAGTTTTCGGTTTCGCGCCAGGTGCTTGATCATCGGCGAGAGAGCACCATCAAAGATTCGTTCGAGAAAGGAATCCGCTTCCGCATTGCGAAGCCGGTCTTCTGTCACGGTTGGACGATATAGGTAGGATTTGCCGACCTTTTCGAACCGCAGCGCTCCCTTGGAGTGAAGCCGATTGAGGAGTGTTTTGATTGTTCCCACGCTCCAGGTCTTGGACGAGGCAAGCGCGGCCACGACATCGTGAGATGAGCACGGTGCCTGCCTCCAGACGACTTTCATCACTTCCCTTTCAGCGTCGGTGATACGTGGAAGTTTCATTGACAGATGTAAACGCATATTTGTTTGCCGCCGTAAACATCTAAATCAGATCCACAATGTCCTCCTCAATGCCCCTCCATCGCGAGACGGAGACCAAGCCGTCAGTCCTCCGGCGGGATGATAAGGGGAATAGCCTGACGGCGGTTTCTGCGGTAAACTTGGAAATGCCTGTCCAGCGTGAAGACCTTGGAATCGGTGCGCTGTTCAGACATCCGGACAAGGCATCCGTCCGCGAGGGACATAGGTTGGTCCGAATAGGTGTCCATGAGTGCGAATACCCGTTCCCACTCCGTCTTTATAGAAAAATCCACGGCCCAGGCTCCAGAAGCGAGATTGTCGCGCACCGAGGTAATCCCTTTGGGAACATCAAGGACAAGGAAGCATAGCTCAGCCAGCACCGCTTCGCATGTGATGAGCGGCGGGCTCATGGTCCGGGTCTGCTCCACCGTCCAGGTGTGGAATTTCTCCCGCCGGTCTAGGAGCGCCACAAGAGCGCCCGTGTCGGCCAAAACGATGCTCATTTCAGGCCGAATCCTTTCAAATACCTGGGGTTGTGGCCCAGGTCCCGAACGCCGCTATCGATAGAGCCAACGGAAGCCTTCATTAAGTCGTACACCGAAAGCTCGGCTGCGGCCGAGCGAAGCTTATCCTCCAAGGCCTCACGCATAACGGCGGACTTGGTAGTGCGGCGGCGCGCAGCCATGCGCTCCAGGCGAGCAGCGGTGTCTGTGGGAAGTTTGAGCGTCAGCGTTGGCATAACTCATCCGGTATTACCGTTCGCTGCATTTGTCAATACCGTCAATCTCAATCGGTTTCACCTGCTGAAACCGCTGTGAGATAATGGCACTTCTTGCGTGCCTCGGGCAAATAGGTCTCCATGCCTGGGTGAACCTGGGCGAAACCTCTGCCCGCGTACCCGATCCGCGACGAACCTACCGGCTGACGCGGTTCGTTATTCTCCGGCTGCTCGGTTTCGTCTACGTCGCGGCATTTTACTCCGCATTACGCCAGATCGTTCCGCTTATCGGCGCGAACGGCCTTCTGCCTATCGGCGCGTTCCTCGATCGAGCGCATAGCTATTACGTCTCTTCTTCGGCCGCGTGGTATTTCATTCCCACGATTTTCTGGATCAATCATTCGGACGTTGCGCTCCTCGCCGTGTGCTGGTGCGGGCTGGCGCTAAGCTGCCTCGTCTTGGCCGGGTTCGCCAATGCGCCCATCATGACCGTTCTCTGGGCGCTTTATCTTTCGATCATCCATGTCGGACAGGTCTGGTACGGTTATGGCTGGGAGATCCAGCTCAGCGAAACCGGGTTTCTCGCGATCTTTCTATGTCCGTTGCTCGACTGGCGGCCTTTCCCGCGATGTGAGCCTCCAACGGTTGTAATCTGGCTCTTCCGGTGGCTCGCATTCCGGATCATGCTCGGCTCCGGCCTGATCAAATTGCGCGGCGACTCCGTCTGGCGAGACCTGACCGCGCTGTATTATCACTTCGAAACGCAGCCGATACCGAATGCCTTAAGCCGCTGGTATCACTTTCTGCCCCGGATCGTCCTAAAGCTGGGCGTACTTTTCAATTATCTAGCCGAAATTGTCGCGCCCTGGTTCGTCTTCGGGCCGCGGGTTGGGCGCCTGATTGCGGGCGTGGTGATGACCGCCTTCCAATTGACCCTGATCACAAGCGGCAATCTTTCGTTCTTCAACATTCTAACAATCGTCCCCGCGCTGGCATGCCTCGATGATGCATTTTGGGCGAAACTCCTCCCTCGATCTTTGGTTCAGCGGGCCGCGGCGGCCGAGCCGAGCTTTGGGATGAACGCCGCGGGCTGGTTGTTCGCCTGCGTGGTTGCGGTCCTGAGCATAAAGCCGGTGGAAAATCTCATGTCATCCAATCAGATCATGAACTATTCTTTCACCGAGTTCGATCCGATCGAAATTGTGAATACCTATGGCGCATTCGGCTCGGTCGGCCGCGAGCGGATGAATGTCATTTTTGAGGGCACCGACGACGATTTGCCGCTGCCTTCCGCGGATTGGAAGCCCTATCCCTATCTGGCACTTCCGGTTGACCTCAATCGGCGTCCTGTTCAGGTTGCCCCTTACCAGCCGCGGTTGGACTGGCAGATGTGGTTCGCTTCGATGGCCACATACCGGCAATACCCGTTTACTCTTAACCTCGTTTGGAAGCTGCTCCACAACGATCCCGGCGCCCTCAGCTTGTTTGGCGGCAATCCGTTTCCGTCGCATCCGCCGCGCTACATTCGAGCCACCTTGTACCACTACTGGTTCGCGCAACCCGGTAATCCTCAGGGACGGTGGTGGAATCGCGAAGTGCTCGACTCCTGGCTGCCGCCGCTGTCGATCGATGACCCGCAGTTGCGGCAGTTTCTCGTTGCCTACGGGTGGTTGCCCTCGCCCGCCAGCGGCAAGTAATACAAATACCTGAGTTGGACAATCATCAGGGAAGCCGAGCTAAATAACGCACGTCCAGTGCGGTCGGAACCTTGTGCTTCGCAGATTTTCTACCTAGAGTTATTATATATGTCTAATCCCGGCTATTCGAAAGATAACCCGTTTAAAGCAAAGGTGATTGAGGAGCGGCTCCTCACCGAGCCGGCCTGTGATAGGGAGACGAAGCATCTCGTGGTCGATATCGCTGGCAGCGGCCTTGAGTACACGCCGGGAGACTCGCTCGGGGTCTTTGCCTGTAACCGGACCTGTGAGGTCGATGAAATTTTGCAGAGATTGAAAGCGTCCGGAGATGAATTGGTTACGATCCCGCGTGCGGAGGGTCAGATTCCATTGCGCTCGGCGCTGACCAACCGGCTGGCTCTGGCGTGCCCCACCCGAAAAATCGTGGAAACCTTGGCGGGCGCCGTTTCGGATCCGGCCGGTGCGGCCAAGCTAAAGGGAATGCTGGAACCCGCGGCAAAGGAGACTTTGACAAAGTTTCTCGGCGATCGGGAATTCGTCGATCTGCTGGAGGAGTTCCCCGGCGCCAAAATCGGTCCGCAGTTGTTTGTGGATCATCTTCGCCGACTGCAGCCGCGACTTTATTCAATTGCATCGTCCCCCAGGCTTTTTCCCACCACGGTCCATTTGACGGTCGCTGTCGTTAAATATGAGACCAACGGCCGGGAACGGTTCGGGGTTTGCTCCAATTATCTCGGAAATGAGGTCAAGGTTGGAGAGACGGCCGTTCCCGTCTTCGTCGCCGATTCTCATTTTCGCATGCCCGCGGCAGACGACCGGGATCTAATCATGGTCGGGCCGGGGACCGGAATTGCTCCTTTCCGCGCGTTTATCCAGGATCGCGCGGCGACGGGGGCCAAGGGCCGCAATTGGCTGTTTTTCGGCAACCGGCACATCAAAAGCGAATTCTTTTATGAAGAAGAGTGGCGCGAGGCGCTGGCCAAGGGCAATCTCACCCGGCTCGACACCGCCTTCTCCCGCGACCAGGCGAACAAGATTTACGTTCAGGACCGGATGCGTGAAAACTCAGCCGAAATGTGGAAGTGGATTGATAGCGGGGCCTGTTTTTACGTCTGTGGCGACGCAATCCACATGGCCAAGGACGTCGATGCCGCTCTGCGCGATATTGTGGCAAAAGAAGGAGGGAAGGCGCCGCCGGAGGCGGCGGCCTATGTCGCGCAGATGAAGAAGGACCAACGATATCAGCGGGACGTATACTGAAAGGTTGTAACTTCGCACCGGGCAATTATTTCTCCAGTCTGCTTGAAAAACGACGCCTCCTTGACACCGTTTAGGCCTTAGCCGATGCCACCCGTCAGCACCAAGTGGATTGTTGGGAAAAAGGTTGATCTGATTGCTTTCATCGGCGGCGCGCTGGCGGGCTATCTCGTGTTCTTCATGCACGCCGGACTCGGATGGGACATGCTGTTGATCTACATCCTGTTCATCACGTTTCTCGACACCCCTCATTTTTTCGGCACCTACCTGCGCACCTACCTCGACAAGCAGGAATTCCGCAACCGGCGGAGGTTTCTGCTCGCCAGCCTGCTCTGGATCCCGGTGGGGCCCTTCATCATTTTCATTTGCTATCTGCTGTTCACGGCGGGGGTCGCGAATTATATGGCTCCATTTGAAGTGTTTGTGCTCGCTGTGGGAATATGGGCCTATTGGCACGTGGTTCGGCAGCACTACGGGTTCATGAGGCTGTACCAGGTGAAAAATGGCGAGACAGGCCTCCGGGACCGGAAAGCCGACAGCATCCTAATGCACCTCGGGCTGCTTTTGCCTTTTTTCGTATTCGTCATCCGCCACTCGGAAAGCCGCCAAGCCTTTGGCCTATCGGCCACGATTCGCCCGATGCCGACCCTTCAGGAACTTGGCGGAGTTTCCGGAATAATGTCGGGTTCATGGGTCCGGCAGATCGCCTGGGAGCATTTTGCGGTGGGTGCCTGCTCGCTGGCGCTTGTGTGCCTGATCGGCGCATTCGCTCAAAGACAGTATGCCAAGTGGCGGCGGGGCGAATCCCTCAATATTCCGAAGATACTTCTCTTTTCAGCCGTCCTTCCGCTGCACATCATCGTGTGCTACGCGCAGTCCACTCTGACCGCGCCCTTGATCACGTTCAGCGCATTCGTCACGATCTATCACGACATCCAGTACCACGTGCTCGTCTACTGCCACCAACGCAATCGGTTTCGCGATCCGGAGATGGCGAAGGCTTCAGGTATCGCCGCGGTATTATCCAAAAATGTATTTATCTTTGGCGCGACGGCGGTCGCTTTCGGGCTCACCGTGCGGTGCTTCGGTTGCAGTGTCCAGGTGTTCAACGGGGCCCAGTGTTTCACGCCCAGTCTCGTGTCCAATGCCCATCTATTCGGATCGGTTTCCACGGACACGCTCTTGGGCGCATTCTTCCTCGGGTTTCCCTGCCACCACTACTTTGTGGACCAGTTCATTTGGAAACCCAGCGCGGACAAGGGCCTTCGCAGGGACTTGAACCTCGAGGCGGTCGCCAGGGCTTGAATGCCCTGTTAGCCTGCTAGCTCGGTGCCACCTGTACGCTGACTTTCGCGGCGAGGGGACGCGGAGGCGAAGCGTCCGAAATGAGCATCGCGATCTCGGACCAGCGGCTGGCGCGCACCATATCGCGCCGCCCCCATTTGGAACTGTCGGCCAGCACCACGCTTTGCTCGGCCTGGCGAATCATCGCTCGTTCGCACTCGACGACGAGCTGGTTGGTGTTGGTCGTGCCGTCGGCGTCGAGCCCGCCCGCGGAAAGAAACGCCCAGCGCGCGTGGCAACTGTCGATGTCCTCGATTGTCTGGGGCCCGACAAGAAGCGCCGAGCCGGGGTAAAGCTGTCCGCCGGTCAGGAAAACATCCGCACCCTCCCTCGCCGTGCGAAGCCGGTCGATCTGCAACGCGATCAATAGAGAGTTTGTCAGTATCCGCACCCGGCGATTGGCCATTTCCGCCGCCATTCCGAGCGTCGTTGTGCCGCCGTCGATGATCAGGACGTCGCCGTCGCGGACAAGAGCACAGGCCGCCCGGGCGATTCGCGCTTTTTCCGTACTGTGCAAAGTTTCGCGCAGGTCGCTCGGGACTATATCGCCATCCCGCGCGTTTTTTGGGGCGCCGGCCTTTCGCTTGATGCCGCCCCAAACCTTTTCGCCCGCGCCGCGACCGGCTATCTCCGCGAAATCGCGCCGGGCCGTCGCGGGCGACACATCAAATGCCCGGCAGACCTCCTCAAGGGTCACATCGCCCTGGCGTTCCACCAGTGTGATGAGCGCGCGGTGTCGTTCCAACCGTTGCATGCCTATTGCGCTGCCAGCGCGCGCATCCGCTCGATCGCCTCCAGCGCCACCCGCCCCTGAACGAAAATCGAAGTGGTGCCGGCCACGAGCACGTCCGCACCCGCGGCTACCATCGCGGGGATGTTGGCCCAGCTGACGTTGCCATCCACTTCGACGTGCGCAGCGCTGCCGGCCGCGGTGAGCAACTCACGGGCGTGCGTGATTTTTGGCAGGCAGTGCGGCAGCAGCTTTTGACCGGCGCGTCCGGGAATGACGGTCATTATCGTGACCTGATCGACATGGGGTAAAAGTTCGGAGCAGGATTCGACGCTCATGTCCGGGCCTATCGCAATTGCGGGCGAAGCTCCCGCCTCGCGGATCGTTTCGATCAGCCGCCTCGGGTGGCTCGCAGTCTCGGGATGAAAACTCACCCGCGCCCCCGGAGTGCCTGTGAACCACGCGACGTGCCGTTCGGGTTTCTCGACCATCAGATGAACGTCGAGTGGAATCGGGCACGCGTCTGCGATCGCTCGGCAATAGTCCGGTCCCAGAGTGAAATTTGGCACGTAATGGCCGTCCATGACGTCGATGTGAAGCCAGTCGACCCGTCCCGCCATCAAGACGTCCAGCACTTCGCGCAGCCCGAGCGGATCGGCGCACATCATCGATGCAGCTATTTGGATTTTGCGAGGCATGAAACGAACAAATGAGCGATTTATGGATAACTTATTACCCTTTTTTGATCGACAGCGATCATTAAACAATCATTCTAGGGCGGATTTCAAGAGTGTTTTGCACCAATTACTTGCTCGATAAGCCGGGCGGGACTTTCACCCGCACGGTTTCGAACCTTCCCCCGCCGGCTCCGGGCGAGGTTTTGCTGCGCACCCGCCGGACGTCGGTCTGCCAATCGGACGTGGTCATTTACAAATCAGGCCTTCCGCGAATCAAGAAATGGCCAGCCATCATTCTGCATGAGGCGAGCTGCACCGTGGAGGCGGTAGGAGAAGGGGTGACAAAATTCGCTCCGGGCGACCTGGTTGGCTTGGGATGCGACCTTCCGTGCGGGGACAGGGATTGCATCTATTGCGGCGACAACGGCACTGGCGATTGGACGAGCTGCCCCAACACCCAGGCCACAGGACACGAATTTCCGGGTTTGGCCCGCTCGCACGCCCTTCTACCCAAGTGGTTCGTCGATCTTGGCCCGATCGTGAAATTTCCCAAGGGATTTGATCCCGATTACGCCTGCCACCTCGAACCTCTGGCTTGCTGCCTCGAAGGCATGACGCGGGTGAACGGTTGTATTGCGAACCGGGTCGTCGTGCTCATCGGCGCCGGCTCTCAAAGCACCTATGCGCTCCAGTGCGCGCAGGCAATGGGTGCCCTAAAGATCATAGTCGTAAACCGCGGGGCTGAGCGTCTGGCACGCGTGATGAGCCAATTTGGAGACGGTCGCGTCGCCGGTCTGAGCTGGGATGAAAACGTTGTAAGCAATGTGTTCGCGGCCTGCCGTCCATTCAACGAGCCGCATTTTGTGATGATAAACGCGCCCGCACGCGAAGGCTACGAACTGTCGGTCAAGCTCATGGGGTACGGCACCGTGCTCGACGCCCATGCGGGCGTCAAAGGCGCGGGAGGCAAGCCTCGCATCGCCCACGAAGTCGATCTGAACAACGAGGTCCACTACAAACTCCAGTGCTACCAAGCCACACACGGCAGCTCGATGCGCGGGATCCGACTCGCCCACGATCTGCTCTGCCGGGGCGGACTTCCAAGTCTCGGCCGAATGACCGGCGAAACCGAACGGTTCCGGCCCGACCAGATGCTGAACGCCATCCATCGCGCAGCCGACCGCGACAGCTTGAAGATCATAATCAACTGGGACTAAATCTCGCTAGTTTTCATCCCCACCCATGCGCGCCCTCGTCCTTGAATCCAATGGCGTCATCCGATACCAGGCGGACCGTCCCGCCCCTACCCCGCCCCCCGTCGGCCTCGGCGTCGAAAACTGCGTCCTGGTGCGCGTCGCCGCTTGCGGAATTTGCGGGAGCGACATTCCGAGAGCGTTCGACGGCGGCGCCTACCATTATCCTCTGGTCCTAGGGCACGAGTTCTCCGGGGTGGTCGAACAAGACGGCGTCGACCGCAAGAAGGGCGATCGCGTGACCGCGTTCCCCCTCATCCCGCGGCCGGGCGAAAAAGCCTTCGATACCGGCGATTATGCGCAAACCACGAACTACGACTACTTCGGCAGCCGGAGGGATGGAGGAATGGCCGAGTTTGTCATCGTGCCGGAGTGCAACCTATTTCCGGTGCCCGCTAATATTAGGCTGCTCCATGCCGCCTGCACCGAACCCGCAGCCGTCGCCCTCCACGGAGTGCGCAAGTTGGGCGTTCATAAAACCGACGATGCCGCCGTCTTCGGCGCGGGCCCCATCGGCTATCTAGTCGCCCAGTGGCTGAAGATCGCCGGCTGCGCCCGGGTCTTCATTGTAGATGTCGACGCTCGAAAGCTCGAACTTGCCGCCGCTATCGGGTGCATCCCCGTAAAACCCGATGCCTCCGGCGATGCCGTGCAGAAGATTCTAGACGCCACAGGAGGCAATGGCGTCCAGCGGGTCGTCGAGGCGGTGGGCTTGCCGCAGACCTTTGTCCAGGCGACCCAGGTCGCAGCCTCATTTGGGGAAGTGGTTTTTATGGGAAATATCCACGGCGAACTTCGTGTTTCGGACAAGGACTTCTCGAATATCCTCCGGCGTGAACTTACGATTTACGGAACCTGGAACAGCAAGATCGTTCCCGCCGGCGCCGACGACTGGAGCACGGTGCTGAAGATCATGGACCAGGGACTCCAGATCGCCCCGATGATCAGTGACACGCCGACGCTGGATAAGGGGGCCGAGATTTTCTCGAGCATCCGCGAGCGCAAGGCCTGGCACCACAAGGTGGTCTTCCGCGTGACCCCCGAGCTCTGCTGAACTCCAAAAATTGAAGTGAAAATTCACCTCGGGCTAAAAACCGACTGCATCGAAACACGCTACAGTTTCGGATGGCTCTTCGATCTGCTGGCCGAGGAGGGAATTCGATTCGTCCAGCTCGGTTCATTTTACGAGCTCTACGCTGTCGAAGACTCATTTTTCGCAGACCTCCGCAGCCAGGCCGAGTCGCGCGGCCTTAGGATCAAGAGCGTTTTCACGGCCCACCGCGAGCTCGGCGGATTCTTCACCGGCGATCGGCGCCTGGAACTCGCCGCGCGCAAGGGCTTTGACCGCCTTCTCGAAGTTGGGGCCCTGGTGGGCGCAGACTATGTCGGATCCAATCCCGGAGCTGTTTTTCGCGATCATCCCCCGGGCCAAAAAGCAGCCGGCACCGCAACGTACCTCCGAAACTTGAAGGAGCTGTCCCGGCGCGCGAAGCAACTCGGCCTCAGCGCGATCACAATCGAGCCGATGTCATGTCTCGCCGAGCCGCCATCCGCGCCGGATGAGATTCATCATTATATCGGCGAGATGCGAGCTGATCATGCCGCGGATCCCGAGAGCACCGTTCCCGTGTATCTTTGCAGCGACATCTCCCACGGACTATGCGATGCCGGCAAAAAAATCGTCCGCTCAAACGTCGAGATGTTCGCCGAGTGCCTGCCGATGGCCTGTGAATTCCACATCAAAAACACGGACGCGATTTACAGCTCCACCTTCGGATTCAACGAGGAGGAGACGATGCGAGGTATCGTCGATCTGGCTGCATTAAAGGCGATCTGCGACCGCTCAGCCGCCAAGTGGCCCGTGAACGATGTCGTGGGATACCTCGAGATCATGGGTCCCAAGATCGGCCGCGATTATAGCGATCCGCTCCTCGGCCGTGAGCTTCGCGCCAGCCTGCGCGCCCTCAAAGCCGTCTTTGACTGAGTCAAACCGAATGGATAATCTGGAAATATGAATACCCCGCTGCGCCCCCTGGTAGCTTTTGGCCTGCTTGCATTCGCCGCGACTGCATTCGCCGATGTCGGATCGCTCGAGTCGTCCTTCCGCACCCCGCCGGACAATTCCCGAATCATGATGCGCTGGTGGTGGTTTGGCCCGGCGGTCACCAAGCCCGAGATAGCGCGGGAGATCCGGACAATGAAGGCCGGCGGAATTGGAGGCTTCGAGGTCCAGCCAATCTATCCCCTGGCTCTCGACGGGCAGATTCCCGGCTTGAAGAACATCCAGTTTCTTTCGCCGGAGTTTTTCGACATGCTCAAGTTTGCTGCTTCGGAGGCGAAAGCGCAGGGGATGCGGATGGACCTCACGCTCGGCAGCGGCTGGCCCTACGGGGGGCCGATGTTCACGGTGGGTGAGAGCCCAGGCGCGCTTCGAGTGTTCAACACGGTCGCCGCCTTCGGCGAGCCTTCGGTCCCGTTGCCCACTCTTTTGCCGGGCGAAAAATTGATGGCCGCTTTCATGGGCCCGGCGCCTGGCGCCGACGGCCTGACCGACAATTATCGAGATTTTTATCAGCAAATGGAGATCAAGGACCAGAAGGCCTGGCTTCCCAATCCTGTCAAAGGCCCCGCTCCCGTCGTATTTTTTATCTCCGGCCACACCGGAATGCAGGTCAAGCGCGCAGCCGTCGGCGCCGAGGGCTTCGTCATCGACCACTACGATGCCGCCGCCGTGCAGAAGTTCATCAACGACATTGCCGGACCGGAGCTGGCCGCTTGCGGTGTAAATGTGCCCACGGCTGTGTTCTGCGACAGTCTGGAAGTCTTCAACACCGATTGGAGCCAGAACTTGCTGGATGAATTCAAGCGCCGCAGGGGCTACGATCTGACTCCGTACCTACCCGCGTTGATCTCCGATTTCGGGGCCAAGACATCCGATATCCGCCATGACTGGGGTAAAACGCTAACCGAGATGTTCACAGATAACTTTGTCGCCCCAATCCAGGCGTGGGCCGCCGCCCACGGAACCGCTTTTCGGATTCAGGAATACGGCACCCCCTCTGCGGCGCTTTTCAGTTACGCGGCGGCGGCCCTGCCCGAAGGCGAGGGCATGGGATGGAAAGGGTTCGGACCCATGCGGTGGGCCGCCTCAGCAAGCCACCTCCTCGGCCGAAACATCGCTTCCAGCGAGACGTGGACGTGGCTGCACCGGCCTGTCTTCCGGGCCACGCCGCTCGACATGAAGGCCGCCGCGGACGAGTACTTTTTGCAGGGCAGCAACCAGCTTGTAGGCCACGGCTGGCCCTATACGGCCCAAGGAGTGGGTTATCCCGGCTGGCGTTTCTACGCCTCCGCCGATTTCAGCGAGAATAATCCCTGGTGGATCGTGATGCCGGACGTCACCTCGTACCTCCAGCGGACGAGTTTCCTCCTTCGCCAGGGCAATCCGGCGAACGACGTTGCGCTCTACCTGGCAAATGATGACGCCTGGGCAAAGTTCAGGCCGGGCGAAGTCGCAATGAGTTCAACTGTTTTCGGATGCCTCGGGCCGAACATATCCCGCGAGATTCTCGACTCCGGACACAACTTCGACGGTTTTGACGATGAAATGTTCGCCATGCGGGGCAAGGTCGATGGCAGCGCTCTGAATTTCGGGGATATCAACTACCGCGTCGTCGTTCTGGCCGGCGTAGAGCGGATGCCGCTGGCGACTCTTCGGGCGCTCGACGCCTTTGCCCGAGGCGGCGGAATCCTGATCGCCACTCGCCGGCTGCCGGACATCGTGCCAGGATTCACCTCTACCGAGCCCGAGCAGGCCGAACTTCGCGGGATCGTCCGCGGACTATTCCTCGCGCCCGGCGCGCCCGGAATATTCCTGCCGGACGAGAGCGGATTCGCCGACGCGTTGAATCGCCGGCTCGCGCCGGACGCCGGTTTTGCCCCGGCCGAGCCTGATCTCGGAGTCGTCCACCGGCACACTGCGGATGCGGAAATCTACTTTCTTGCAAATACCGGGGGGCAGCCGGTCCGTTCGGAGGGCACGTTCCGGGTCGCGGCTTCCAATCCGGAATGGTGGAACCTTATGGACGGACAGGTGGAGCCGGCATCGGTCGTCAGCCGCGGCGATCAGAGCGTTACGGTGAAGATCGAACTTCCCGCGTTCGGCTCACGCGCTCTTGTGTTTTCCGCCCGGCAACTCCCCGGGCCTCCTGCCTCGACCTATGCCGGCACGATCCCCGACTCGCTCGACCTGAGCACCAACTGGGTTGTGAACTTCGGGCTGGACAGCAAACCCTGGACGATGGACCGCTTGCATTCTTGGACGGACGACGAGGCCACCCGCAGCTTTTCGGGAGTGGCCACGTACGCGAAGTCATTCGATGTTCCGGAGGAGATGCTAAAAGGCGGGCTCAGCCTGAAACTGACCTTCGGCGAACCCAGGCCTGCTGCCGGAGCTCGGCGAGGCCGAGCGAAGGCGGGCGCCACCGAACCCGGCGGCATCGCTACAGCCGCCCGCGGCCGCGGCGGCAGGGGTGGGCGCGGCGGCTCTTCCTACGAGTCTTTTGAAGCACCCGTGCGCGAAGCCGCTGTGGTGTATGTGAATGGCAAGCGTGCAGGCTCCGTTTGGGCCCCACCCTACATCCTCGATGTCACCGGACTATTGAATGCGGGCCAAAACAATGTGCGCATCGAAGTCGGCAATCTCGCTCTTAATTACATGGCCGCGCATCCGCTGCCCGATTACACTGCGCTCAATGCCCGCTACGGCGAACGGTTTCTGTATCAGGAGCCCGGGATGATCCAAGCCCAGCCGTCGGGCCTTCTGGGACCGATCAAGCTAGTCGCAGGTCAGTAGCGGACGGAGCGCGAAGGCTCGTAGCGGAACGCGCCAGCGTTTCGCCGGGTACAGTGAGAAGGGGTCGGGCCGCCAGAAGTAAAATCTTTCCGGGATTTTACTTCTGGCGGCCCGACCCCTTCTCACACCCTTCTCACACCCCCGGGTAGTTCTACGAAAGCCTGGCGGCTTCCGCTCCGTCCGCTACACCCTCAGGCTCGCGCGGATCTGACTGACGATCTCCTCCGGCGAATCGGCGATGTCGATTGCGACCGCATCCGCAGGCGGCTCGAGGGCCTCAAATTGGGATTGAATCATACCCTCTTTCATAAAATGCCCCTTCCTCTGGCTGATTCGCTCCCGGATTAGCTCAGGGGAGCCGTGCAGATAGACGAGCGGCACCCGGACTGAATCGCTCACGATCACCTTGCGGTAGGCCTCCCGCAATGCCGAGCAGGTGAACACCGCCCCTTCATCCCGAGCCAGACTGCCGTCTATTGCGGAACGGATCGCCGCGAGCCAGGGAGCCCGGTCGCTATCGTTTAACGGGATTCCAGCGGTCATTTTCGCGATATTTTCCGGCGGATGGAATTCATCGGCATCATGGAATGGCCAGCCGAGAACCTCAGCCAACTTGTGACCGACGGTTGTCTTTCCGCTGCCCGCCACTCCCATGATCACGATCACCAGAGACGAGGGGATTCGCTCGACTTTTCCGACGAGCGACAGGTAGGAGACAACGCCGCCCAAAGCGACCGCGGCGATGAACCCTAGCGCGGGGGCAAATCCGCCGTGCTTTACGATCACGCCGATCACCAAAGGCACTATGGCAGACGCCAGGTTCCCGAAGAAATTGAAAACACCCCCGGTGAGGCCGATAAGCCTTTTCGGAGCCAGCAAGGATACGAGAATCCACGTGATCGAGGCGAAGCCGTTGCAGAAAAACGCGAATGTGAAAAAGAAGACCACCCACCGCGGATCCGTGACAAAATTCGCCCCGACGACGCTCGTCGACAGGAGCATGCCGAGAATGATCGGCGATTTGCGGGCAAAAGAGGCAGACGCTCCCCGCCGCACAAGAAAATCCGAGCAGATGCCGCCCGCGAGCACGCCGGCGACCGCGGCAAGGTACGGAAGCGCGGAGGAATAGCCCGTATGCGCGAGGTCGAAATGCCGGTACTGAACGAGATAGGTCGGAAACCAGGTGAGGAAGAACCAGGGAACTGCGTTGAGCGCGAACTGGCCGAGGTAAATGCCCCAGAGCTTGCGCTGCGACAGCACAAAGCGGAGGTCCGCAATATTGAATCGAACCGGTCCGGCCGCTGTGCCGGGCTTGTTCGCCCAGCCGCCGCCCGCGCTGATATGTTCGCGTTCAGCGGCAGACAGCCGGGTGTTTTCATCCGGATCCCGGTATCGGGCATACCAAACTCCCGACCAAGCGAGCCCGACGCCTCCGGTGATAATGAAAACCGACCGCCAGCCGAAATGGCTTTGCGCCAGGACGAGCAATGGCGTCAGCAACCCGAGGCCGATGAATTGTCCGGAGGTGTAGAAGCCGATGGCCCCGGCCCGTTCCGCTACTGGAAACCATTCGGTCGCAAGCTTGTTGCAGATAGGAAACGAGGGTGCTTCGAACAGCCCCAGAAGCAGGCGAAGCCCAAGCAGCGCGACAAAAGCGCCCGCAAAGCCCTGCATCAGGGTCGCCAGAGACCAAAGGCCGCACGCCAATGCGTATAGTTTGCGCGGCCCAACACGATCGACCAGCCAGCCGCCGGGTATCTGAAAAAAAGCGTACGCCCAGCCGAATCCAGAAAAGATCAAACCGAGGCGGACCGGATCGAGCTGCAAGTCGCGCGAGAGATCGGTCGCGGCAACAGCGAGATTACCGCGGTCGAGGTAATTGATCGCCACCGTGACGAAAAGCATCCCGGCGACTCCGTAGCGAACGCGCGAGGTGGCCGGACCTTTCATGCGGATGGAATAAAAGGGCCGGCTAATCCGGCGACAGCGGGAATTTTACGGACCCTCCGTCGCGGCTGGAGCGATAGATCGCCGTGAAAAGTTCGACGACGCGCCGGCCTTCGGCCGCAGTGACGGCCGGCGGGCGCCCGCTGAGAATTCCCTGTAGAAAATCCTCGATCTGAAGACGATGGAAGTATGTCATCGGATTTACGCTCCGGAAAAACGCCGCATCGTCCTCTTTCCATACAGGGATCCGATCCTGCTCTCCGGGAATGGTCCACAGATCGACAAAGGGCGCTTCGATGTCTTTGGAGACTCCCGCGACGAACATTGCGCCGCCGTCCGTCTGCACTCCGATCGACGCTCCGTTGCTTCCGTGGACCGACACCCGCGCGTGGATCGCCGGATTCTGGCTATTGCTGAATAGAATATTGCCGAGGGCGCCGCTTCGAAAACGGATCGACGCGACGGCTGTGTCCTCCACCTCGATGTACGGATGGTTGAGATTTGCCCAGTAGCCGGTGAGCTCCGCCACCTCTCCCATGTACCAAAGCAATAGATCGATATGATGGGGAGCCTGGTTTACGAGGAGGCCGCCCCCCTCCCCTTTCCATGTGCCGCGCCAGGTATTGCTTCGATAATAGGCTTCATCGCGCCAGCCGAATATAGTCGCCGCCCCCAGCACCGGGCGTCCGAGCAGTCCCGCATCCAATGCGCGGCGGATCCGCCGGCAGGGAGGATAATATCGGCGCTGCGATACGACCGCGATCACGGCCTTTCCCTCTTTGCCCGCCGCGATCATCGCGTCGCAGTCGGCCAGCGAGGACGCGAGCGGCTTTTCCACGAGCGAGTGAACGCCGGCCTTGGCCGCGGCGATCACCGATTCTGCGTGGTTGGGATGCGGCGTGCATACGCAGATCGCCTCCACGCCGGCCCGATCGATCATCTCTTGGACATCGGAAAATTCACGGACCCCATACCGGGCGGCGAATTCCCGCAGTTTGTCCGAAGGCCTTCCGCATACCGCGACAAACTCCGACTCCGGCACGGTCTGCAGCGCCTCGGCGTGCAGATGGGCCACGTTGCCGGTGCCGACCAGTCCAGTCTTGAGTTTTGTCATTGGTAGAAACCGCCGAATTGCCCGGTCGGACTCACGGTCGCAAAATCACTTTCATCAGGCCCTTTTCGCGGGCATACAGGCGTTCGAACCATCGCGCCCCCTCCTCAAGCGGAGCGGCGGCGCTTATGAATTCCGTGACGTTGACGCTGCCCTTTGCAATGAGATCAAGGCACTCGGGGTATTCGCCGGCGGACGCACACGTGCCGATGAGCGTGATTTGCCGGGTAACAACCGCCTGCAATGGCAGTTCGACCTTCGGCTCGAGGTTGCCTACGAGGGTCACGCTGCCGCCCTTGCGCACGCAGGCGACAGCAGCCTTCACGGTGGAGGCCACGCCCACAACCTCGAATGCCGCATCGACCCCGCGCCCGCCGCTGAGCCGCCGTACAGCCTCGGCCGGATCCGCGGAGTCCGCTTTCAAAATCGCGGTGGCGCCCAGTCGCCGGGCCATCGCAAGGCGGTCATCATCCAAATCGATCGCTATGATCTCGCCGCATCCAACCACTTTGAGTACCTGAATTACCAATAATCCAATCATGCCTGCGCCGACCACAGCCGCCGTCGAGCCCGGCGCCATTTGGGTCCTTTTGACCGCGTGCACCGCAACCGATACCGCCTCGACCATCGCCGCCTTCTCGTAGCTCAGATCGTCCGGCAGGCGATATAGGATCCGTTCCGGAACCGCCACAAACTGCGCAAATGCCCCATTGCGGCGGTATTCCGCGCAAGAGACCCCGAAAACCCTGCGCTCGTCGCATAGGTTCACCTCGCCCCGCTGGCAATGCCAGCAGTGGCCGCAATAGGCCGTCGAGTCGAAGGTCACGCGGTCCCCCTTCTTCCATACGCCTACAGCAGGGCCGACATCGGCGATTTCGCCGGAGGCCTCGTGGCCCATGATAAGCGGCGGGATGCGGCGGCCGGTGCTCCCATCCATGCCGTGCACGTCGCTTCCGCATATTCCGCACGCCCGGACGCGTATCAGGACCTCGTCGGGCTGCAATTGCGGCTCCGGCACGTCTTCGACCGCAAACCGGCGATATTCCTTAAGCACGAGCGCCTTCATCGGGATTTCATGCCCTGCATTATTAGTGGGAAGTCATCGGCTGGACAACGGCCTCCGGCATTTGAGTGATCCACGGGAGGACAAAATATGCAATGCATTCGACAATTCAACGGTAGTTCCTCCGGCCGATTCAAGCGATAGTTCCGGCTAACTCAACGCCGAGCCGCCCCAAAAATATCCACCCCACCCCAGACTTCGCACCGCCATCCGTATTCCAGCGGGGCAGACCCCGCCCTTCTCTCTTTCGCGTGTTCAAGCCGACCGATGAATAAATCCCCTGAGCTTATACCGGAGGATGTCGCGGCCCGGCGGATCGCGCAGCTGGAGCAATACCACGCGAGGCTGGAGGAGCGTCTTGCAAGCCTTGAGGCGCGGATCGGCTCGGCGGGCGGGGAGGCCTCGGCCGCGGTTTTCATGCCAGCCAATGAGCGGGCGGAACTCGAACGGACAGAGGCCGAGATCGAATTTCAAGTCGGCCAGAACTGGTTCGCCGTCGCCGGCATATTCGCGCTCGCGATCGGCGCCGCCTTCATGCTGTCGCTGCCCTATGCGTCGCTTCCAGTCGGCGTGCCGGTCCTCGCCGGGTACGCGGGTGCCGCCTGTATTTTTCTGCTGGCGCGCGCGTTGCAGCGAACTTTCGGGCTGGTCGCCGGCTATCTCCGCGGCGTGAGCATGGCGCTGCTCTTCTTTGCCACACTGCGTCTTTATTTTTTCGGGGCGCAGCATGCCCTTAGCATCGACAGTTTCACCGGCTGCGCGCCGCTCGTTCTTGTCCTGGCGCTCAACTTCGCGATCGCGTGGCGCAGGAAATCCCCCTGGCTGACGGGGCTCGCGCTGGCGACCGGATATGCAACGGCAGTCGCCATTGGGTCGGCATGGTTTGTCCTCGGGGCCGTGGCGCTCCTGTCTGTGATCGCGGTTGCCGTCAGCCTTAGGGCAAACTGGCCCCTATTGCGCAATGCCGCGATCCCGCTGAGCTATGGGACGTACCTCATCTGGGCGACCGGCAATCCGTTTCTCGGCGGGGCCATGAATCCGATTGCCGCGCCTGCGCTGGCCCCCGGTCTATTGCTTGCAGTGGCGGCCATATTTGCCGTGGGCACCTGCCTGCGGCCGAACCGCCAGACAGAGGACCCAAGCACGGCCATTGGCTCGCTGCTCAACTGCGGCCTCGCGTATGCCATTTATTTTGGGCACACCGTGGCGGCATTCGAGCCCGAGCTGGTGGGTGCTCAAGCGCTGGCCGCGGTGTTTTTTCTCGGGCTGGCCATCGTATTCTGGGTCCGCGAGAACAGCCGCGTTTCCACCTTTTTTTATGCAATGACGGGCTATGTGGCCCTGAGCGTGGCGATCCTAAAAGCGTTCCCCTCGCCGCAGGTTTTTGTCTGGCTTTCGCTGCAAAGCGTCGTGGTGGTCACGACGGCCGTTTGGTTTCGGTCGAGGCTCATCGTCGTTTCTAACTTTCTGATCTATGTCGCAATCGTCCTCGGTTATATCCTTGTCGCCGAACGCGAGACGGGAATCAGCATCTTATTCGGCATCGCCGCGCTGCTGAGCGCGCACATTCTCAACTGGAAGAAGGACCGGCTCGAGTTGAAGACAGAATTGATGCGCAACGGGTATTTGGCGGCTGTTTTTTTTGTCTTTCCCTATTCGCTTTGTCACCTCGTGCCGCGCAAATCGGTTGGGCTGGCTTGGGTGGGCCTTGCCCTCGGCTACTACTTGTTGAGCATGGTCTTAAAAAACCGGAAATATCGCTGGATGGGCCACGCGACACTTTTGCTCGCGACTTGTTATGTGGCCGCTGTCGGAACAAGGAGCTTCGAGCCGGTCTACCGGATTCTCTCGTTTCTGGTGCTAGGCACGGTGCTATTGATCGTGTCGCTTTCGTACACGCGCCTGCAGTCGCGGCAGCGGGCGAAGCCCTTGGACCCGCCGGTTGGGTGAAAAGAGCCGTCGGACTATCGAGAACCAGAGCATCGGCTTGCCGCTTGCACTGACCAATTCGCGCGGCTAAATTACGCTAATGAGTGCTGGAAAAATACTTCTCGCAATTGGCGGCCTTTTTGTCGCTGTCATACTCATCGTCGTTATTTCGGCGGTGTCATCGTACAACGGCATGGTCAACCTCCAGCAGGGAGTAGACTCGCAATGGGCTCAGGTCCAAAACGTGTACCAGCGCCGGGCCGATCTGGTCCCCAATCTCGTCAATACGGTGAAGGGCGCCGCGAACTTCGAAAAATCGACCCTCACGGCCGTGACCGATGCCCGCGCCTCAGTCGGGCGAGTGCAAATTCAGGGGGGATCGGCGCCGACCGATGCGCAGCAGCTCGCGGCATTTGACCGCGCCCAAGGCCAGCTCGGAAGCGCGCTTTCCAGGCTTCTAGTCGTCTCGGAGGCGTACCCGCAACTCACGGCGACGGCCAATTTTCGCGATCTCCAAGCGCAGCTAGAGGGGACGGAAAATCGAATCGCCGTCGAACGCCGCAATTTCAATAGCGCTGTCCAGGCTTACGACGCGGCGATCCGGAGATTCCCCGGCGTATTGCTCGCGGGAGCATTTGGTTTTACTGCGCGGCCTTACTTTGCGGCTTCGCCGGGGGCTGAAACAGCACCCAAAGTCGACTTTGGGGGATAAGGTCGGTTTGCAATGAGCCCGCGCCGCCTCCTGACCCTGGCCCTCCTCGGGCTGGGCTTAATCGGCGCCCGCGCGGCCGAAGTCATCCCGCCCCATCCGACCGCGTATTTCAACGATTACGCCGGGATCGTTCGCCCGGCGACCACGCAGGCCCTGAACAATTCGCTCGAGCAGTTCGAGCGCACCACTTCGAACCAAATCCTGGTCGTCATCTACCCCCACATGCAGTCCGACTCCTCGATCGAGGACTACACTGTGCGGGTGGCCCAGTCGTGGGCAGTCGGACAAAAGGCGCGCAACAACGGCGCCGTACTCTTTGTGTTCTCGCAGGACCACAAACTCTTCATCGCAACCGGCTACGGCCTCGAATCCGTGCTGCCCGACGCTATTTGCAAGCGTATCATAGACAACGAGATCACGCCCCTATTCCGACAGGGCGACTACGATGGAGGCCTGACGGCGGGAGTCGCCGCAATGATCGCCGCGACCAAGGGCGAATACCGAGGCACTGGCACAACTGTCACCGATCGAGCCGAGCGCTCGGGCCAGGATCTGACCGGATTATTTTCGATTTTTATTCCACTTTGTCTACTCGTCCTATGGTCGGTGATTCGCAGCCGCCAGCACGTCGTGTATGGCCGGGGCGGACGAGTCAGCTCCTGGGGCGGGGTTCCTTGGCTTTTCTTAGGCGGAACGGGAGGCGGATTTGGCGGGGGCGGGGGCGGCGGATTTTCCGGAGGAGGTTTTTCCGGCGGCGGCGGCAGCTTCGGCGGCGGCGGCGCCGGAGGGTCCTGGTAATGCCAACGGTTATGCGCTGGATTTTCTCCTCCCCGGCCAAGATCGACCACGACCTCGTCGTCGGCGCGATTCAACAGGCCGAAAAACGCACCTCGGGGCAGATACAGGTTCTAATCGCCCGCCACAGAGCACCAAATCCGGTTGCGGCCGCCCTGCGCCACTTCCACAAGCTCGGTATGGACAAGTCGCGGCATCGAAATGCGGTCCTCATCTTTGTGGCGCCGCGCTCCCGCACGTTCGCGGTCATTGGCGACCGGGGCATCCATGAAAAATGCGGCGAAGGATTTTGGAAGGAACTCGCGCTCGCAATGGGCGAGCGGTTCAAGCGCGGAGATTTTACAGCGGGCCTGCTCCACGGGATTGAAAGGGCGGGAGCGCTTTTGGCCGAGCATTTCCCGCCCGATCAAGATCGGGAAAACAAGCCGACCGATGTCGTCAAAGACGTTGACTAGCCAAAATCACAATCACCATGTCCAAAAATTTGCGCGGAAAGAAGCTGGGAATCATCCATGCCGCCTTGATTACGACGCGCGCAGTCCAAAAATACATCGATGAGATCATTCCCGAGGTGGAAGTGGTCCACTGGGTGGACGACACAATCCAAAATACGAATTTTGCGAGCCCGCCCGGCGTGATCCCCAAGAAAAACTACGCGAAATTCGTACAGGCGGCGCTTTCCCAGGAAGAGTATGGAGTCGACCTGATTTTGCTGGCCTGCTCCACGTTTAACCAGGCGGTCGTATTCGCCGGGCCCATGATCAACACCCCGATGCTTCAGATCGACCGTCCGATGATGGATCTGGCGGTTCGCGATGGCCGTCGGATCGGGCTTTTGGCGACCGTGCCGACGACGGTCGCCGCTTCGGAGCGCCTTCTGCGGCTTGCCGCGCGGGAGGCGGGCAAGGAAATCGAGGTCGTGCTCCGCCTGTGCAGCGAAGCGTTCCAAGTCCTAAAGGCGGGCAATCCCGAAAAGCACAACGAAATGCTTCTCCAAGAAATCGAGGCAATTTCGGGATCGGTGGACGCGATTGTGATGGCCCAGGTTTCGATGTCGGCCCTGGAGCCGCGGCTGGGCAAGACCCGCGTGCCGGTGTACAACAGCGGCCGGACCGCGTTCAACCGGATCCGCGAAATTCTGGAATCTTAGTACTTGGACATGAGCGACTACAGGCAGACCCGGGATCTCGACGAACTGCGCCGCATCGCGCGAAAAATCCGCCTGGATATTGTGCAGATGGTGGGCGTTGGACAGAAAGGCCATCTCGGCGGATCCTGCTCGAGCGCCGACTTTGTCACGGCCCTTTATTTTTCAAAGATGCGCCACGATCCGAAAAACCCGGCCTGGGACGATCGCGATCGCTTCCTGCTCAGCAAGGGGCACTCCGGGCTTGTGCAATACGCTGCGCTTGCGGAGTGGGGCTACTTCCCGATGGAAGAGCTGAAAAAGGTCAAAGTTCTCGGCGCCATGCTTCAAGGGCACCCGGATCGGCTGACGACTCCCGGCATCGAGGCCAACACGGGATCCCTGGGCCAGGGCCTCTCCATGGCCTGCGGCATGGCGGCTGGCCTCCGAATCGACGGCCGAAAATCCAAGGTTTATTGCGTTTTAGGCGACGGGGAGATCGCCGAGGGGCAGATCTGGGAGGCGGCGATGGCGGCCGCTCACTACAAGCTCGATAGTCTGACCGCAATTTTGGACCGCAACGGGCTCATGACCAACGGTCCCACCGATCTTCGCTACAGCTCGAGCCCCATCGACGAGAAATGGGCCGCATTCGGCTGGCATGTCCAGGATATCGACGGACACGATATGGGGGCAATTCTGGAGGCGCTGGACAAAGCCGACGAGATCCGGGGGCAGCCCAAGATAATCATCGCACGCACGATCAAGGCACGCGGCATCCCCTTCGCGGAAGGCCGGCCCGAGTACCACAACGGGATCATGACGGCCGACCAGTATGCGGAGGCATGCCGGATCCTTACGGCGGAAGTTGCGGCGCCATGATGGGAAACATCGATCCATGACCCTTCAGAATTCGCGCGAGATCTACGGCCGCACCCTGGTCGAGCTGGGCAAGGAGAACTCGAATATCGTCGTGCTCGAGGCAGATCTCGGTAAGTCCACAATGACCTGCTATTTCGAGCAGGCGTTTCCAGATCGATTTTTTGAAATGGGCATCGCCGAGGCAAACATGACCTCATTTGCCGGCGGACTTTCGCTCACGGGAAAGATTCCATTTACGAACTCTTTTGCGGTCTTTGCCGCGGGTCGGTCCTACGACCAGATTCGCCAGGGGATCTGCCTGCCGAAACTCAACGTAAAAATCGTCGGTTCGAGCGCCGGTCTTTCGGACTTTGGCGATGGTTCCACGCATCAGACAATCGAGGACCTCGCGCTCATGCGGGCCGTCCCAAATTTGACGGTCCTGGTGCCCTGCGACGGCACGGAAACCCGCAAGATGACCCGCGCGATTGCCGCCTATCATGGGCCGGTCTACATGAGGCTGACGCGAAGCGACATGCCGGCGATCTTCCCCGAAAACGAGGAATTCGTCATCGGAAAGCCGTACCTGATGCGCGAAGGGAATGACGTCGTCGTATTCGCGTGCGGACAGATGGTGTCGAAAGCGCTTGAGGCGGCGGATATTGCCGCGTCAAAGGACATTTCCGTCCGAGTCGTGAACGTCAGTTCACTCAAGCCCGCGGATGAATCCGCGCTGAAGGCTCTCGCAAAGGGCACGCGAGGGATTGTGACGGCGGAGGAGCACTCCATCATGGGCGGGCTGAGCTGCCTGATCAATTACGTGTTCCGAGGAAGCGGACTTCCAACGGAATGCATCGCGATCATGGATCGGTTCGGGCAGTCCGCGGGAAATCACGAGGAGCTTCTCAAGGAGTACGGCCTCACGCCCCAGCACATTTTCGCCGCGATCGAAAAACTGTTGTCGAAATAGGCGAACAACCGGCAGGATATCCTCCATGAAAAAAATCGGATTTGTGGGTCTCGGGATCATGGGCAAGCCCATGGCTAAAAACCTGGTTAAGGCGGGTTACGATGTTACGGTTTTCGATATTCGCCCGGAACCGGCCGCCGAACTGGCAGCAGCCGGAGCAAAGACGGGAGGATCTCCCAAGGACGTCGCTTCCAGCACCGAGGTGATTATCACCATGCTGCCCAATTCGCCGCACGTCAAAGCGGCCATCCTGGGCCCCGGCGGAGTCATTGAGGGCGTCAAACCCGGGTCAATCGTGGTCGATATGAGTTCCATCGCCCCCTCGGCCAGCCAGGAGGTCTCCGCCAAGCTTGCGCAGAAAGGGGTTCCTATGCTGGACGCGCCGGTCAGCGGCGGCGAACCCAAGGCGGTGGATGCCACCCTCGCGATCATGGTCGGCGGTCCCGAGGATACATTCAAGCAGGTGAAGGACATCCTCGCAGTGATGGGTTCCTCCGTGACGCATGTGGGCGCGATAGGCAGCGGAAATGTCACCAAGCTCGCCAATCAAATCATCGTTGCATTGAACATTGCCGCGGTCTCCGAGGCGCTGGTTCTTGCGACCAAGGCGGGAGTGAGCCCTGAACGGGTATTTGAGGCGATAAAGGGCGGGCTTGCCGGAAGCACGGTGATGAATGCAAAAGTGCCGATGATCCTCGCCGGAAATTTCAAGCCCGGTTTCCGGATCGAGCTCCATATCAAGGACCTCATGAATGCGATGGACACTGCGCATGAACTTGGCGTGCCGATCCCCCTCTCCGCAAGCGTGCTTGAGATAATGCAGGCACTCAAGGTCGACGGAAAGGCATCCAACGATCATTCCGGCCTCGTTCAATTCTACGAAGGGTTAGCCAAGGTTCAGGTGCGTCGATAGGGTCGCTGCTGGCCCTCCCCTTTTTCAGCATGCAGCGCGGGGCCTCAGCTCTCGCTCCGGATCGGATTCGCCCCACCCCATGATTCCGCGAAAAAACGGCTCCAACGTGCGCTGGGGCATGGCTATTTTAACAAGCGCCGGAATCGCGATCAGCTATTTCGACCGGCAAACCCTGCCTGTTGCCATCAAGGCAATCGAGAGCACGATTGCGGTTACCGACGGACAGTATTCCTGGCTCGGGTTCGCGTTCCTCTTCGCGTATGCTCTCATGTACATAGGAGGAGGACGTCTGCTCGACGCCCTCGGCACACGGCGCGGTTTCATGCTGATCATGGTGTGGTGGTCGCTCGCATGCGCGAGCCAGGGCCTGGCAAAGTCATTCACGATGCTCGCCGTCAGCCGGTTGCTCCTGGGGATCGGCGAAGGCGGCGGCTTTCCGGCGGCCACCAAGGCCGTCGCCGAGTGGTTTCCAGTGGGCGAACGATCCACGGCCATGGGAATCATCAATTCCGGAACCGCCCTCGGCGGAATCCTGGCGCCGCCGGGAATAGCCTACGTCCTATCGATCTCGCGCTGGCCCTGGGTGTTCTATTCCTCTGGCGCGATCGGGCTCTTGTGGACCACGGCATGGATGTGGGACTACTTCCCTCCCGAGCAGCACCCGCGCCTGAGCGCCGCCGAGCGTGCGAGCATAGCCGAGGTGTTGAACGCCCCTAAGGTTAAGGCCGCTCCAGTTCCGTGGGGAAGACTATTGCCCATGCCGCAAGTTTGGGGGCTTGTGACGGCGAAATTCCTCACCGACGCGGCTTGGTATTTCTATCTCCTGTGGCTGCCCAAGTACCTCTACGATGCCCGCCACTTCGACACCAAGGAGGTGGGCTATTTTGCGTGGATACCGTTCGCTGCCGCCGGTCTCGGCTGCCTCGTTGGCGGCGGGTTCTCGAGCTGGCTGATCGGTCGCGGACATTCCCTGAATGCGGCGCGCAAAGTGGCGTTGGGCGCAAGCGCGGCGGTGATGCCATTCGTTGTCTTCATCACCCATTCCCCCGTGCAACTGGCCATCGTCATTTTCTGTCTCGCCTATTTCGGCCAGCAGTCGTGGTCCACTTTGATTATGACCCTGCCGGCGGACATTTTCCCTCAGCGGGTGGTAGGGACTGTCGCGGGGCTTGTCGGATTTGGCGGCGCAATAGGCGGTGCAATCTTCGGACTGCTAATCGGTTGGTTGCTGGACCATGGATACGGATATGGCCCGGTGTTCCTGATCTCCGGATCCCTTCATGTGGCAGCATTTGGAGTAATTTTGTTGACCGTCCGGGTAGTTCAGCCGATCGATTCCTATAAGCTCGAGCCCACGGTCGCCCCCCGTTGACCCTCCTCCCTTATGCGCATCGGATGTTGCGGAAGCATGATTTCACCTTCGACCGATCCCGTCGGCGCAGATATTGTCGAATCGCTGGCGGAGATCGGCTACGATTACATCGAGCTGTCGATGTCCGGCATCGCGGCGCTGCCCGAGCCCGAATTTGCAAGCCTCGCCGGGCGGCTTCGCCGCTCCGGGATTCAGTGCGAGGCCCTCAACTGTTTTTTTCCCGCGCGCGTCCGGTTGACCGGGGAGTTCGCCAGCCTTGAACAGGCATTGGAGTATGCGGCTGGAGCGATGGACCGCGCCGCCGCGCTCGGCGCCGAGATCATCGTCCTCGGCAGTTCAGGCGCCAAGAACGTGCCCGAAGGGTTTTCCATGGATGCTGCCTGGCGGCAGATCGTGGAATTGCTCCGCCACCTCGGCCCGATGGCTGCCGAGCGAAGCCTGACGATTGCAATCGAGCCCCTCAACCGTGGAGAATCGAACATCGTCACCCTTGGTTCCGAAGGCCTGCGGCTGGCGCGCGAAGCCAATCATCCGAACATCCAGTTGCTGATCGACTACTATCACCTGGCGATCGAGAAGGAGGACCCCGGGATCGTCGTCGAGGCGGGGCGCGCCCTGCGCCACGTGCATTTCGCAAAGGTCGAAGGACGGAGTTTCCCTGACCGAATCGAGGAGGACTATCGGAGATTCTTCGCCTGCCTTCGTCAGAACGGCTACTCGAAACGATGCAGCATCGAGGCGAATACAACCGATTTTGTCGCCGACGCGCGGCGCGCCCTCGCCGTCATGAAGCAACTCGATACCGAACAATGAAAACAACGACCTCAGGCCTCCAGTATTGAAATCGTGCTACTCCACAGCACGATTTCAATACTGGAGGCCTGAGGTCTTCAATGGCTCGTTATTTCGCTGACGGATCCCACTCGAGGACGAGCAGGGAGACAGCCTCGCGCGGTAAATTAAAACTCAACGTCGCATTCCCGCCGTCCACCGGCACCGTTTCCGGCGCATCGGCAAGCTTTGCCAATTGTCCGGCCTTTTCCAACTCCGCGTATTGGCCCGCGTCCGGAGCGGTCGGCGAACCGAGCCGCTTCCACACTACGAACGGATTGGTATGATCGTCGTCGATGCGGTAATGCGTCAGTCGAACGGCCCCGTGAGTCAGGGGAAGGTTGGCCACGTTCAGTTCCACGCGGGCCTCGGGTCCCGGAACAACGTCGTCATGATAATGCCACGCCAAAATCGCGAGCTTTCCCGGTTGGATTGCGGCGAGGGCGGAGACGTCGGGCGCCTTGCGCACGCCCTCCGTAATGATCGTTTCAAGCGGAACCTCGCTCGAACTGGTCACCTCCACGCGCTGGCCCCCCATCCGGCTTAGCATCCGAAAAAGATTCAGGATCGGCATGTCGATTCCGTTGGCGGCCAGTACGCGCTGGCCGGCGAAGAAGGGCTGGTTCTCGAACTCGAAAGCCCACGTGAGCGCCCCCTGGATATTCACGCCGTGCTTGTCGGCCAGAAGAAACTCGCGCGCGATGCACGCCGCGGTGTAGCTCGCATAGGACGGGCCCGGCCGGTAGCCAAGCTGTGGTCCCTGGCATGCGGCGCACCCGTCCGGATCGGACTCGCCGATTACAATCGGCTTGTCCTTCAGTTCGGGCACGGCCGCGAACATCGAAAACCCCTTGTCCATCCCCCCGAGCTGCGCCGAAATCCCGAGCCGGACATGTCCATCGACGAAGCGCGGCTGCCCTTTTGCGTGGAACGAAAGGAAGTCGACAGGCGTGCCAATCCGCCCCGTCGCATAGTTCGTGCCGCTGACGACATGAGCCAGGAAGTCCTCCATGAACTTCCCGCCGCTGCCGGCCAGGTCCGGGCCGCCTACGCGCGCGTTGGGCAGCGCCCTGCGGACGGCGTCCACGGCATAGTCGTGCAGCTTGTAAAAATCCTGCGGCGCGCCGTGCCAGTAACCCGCGCCGTTGGCCTCATTCCAGATCTCCCAGTACCACTTTTCGACCTCGGCGCTTCCGTAACGATCGACGCAGTGGCGCGCCCATTGATAGACCAGTTCCGCCCATTTTCCATAGTCTTTCGGCGGATAAGCCCAGCCCGTGCTGATTCCGCCGTAGGCTTGGTCGGGCTGCCAATGATGCTTGTAGGGCTCGGGGTGGATGGACATCGCCTCGGGCATGAATCCAACCTCGACGTAGGGCCTCACTCCCCGGGTGAGATAGGTGTCGAAAATTCCGTCCAGGATCTTCCAATCGTACACCGGCCGGCCCTGGGCATCCTCGGTGTAGGCGTTGGTGCTCCCCCACTTCAACGCGGCTACCCCGTCGCCCGTGTTGAGCAGATTGTGCGTGCGGAAATACACCTCCCCGGGTCGGAGTTGGCCCAGCTCGGCCACCAGCTTTTTCCCGTAGGTCATCGTCGCGTAGTTCGGCTCGTCCGCCCCGAAGAAACGCCAGATGGGCTTCAATTCGCCCTTCATCTGCGAAGCGTTCACCTGGATTGTCACCGGAAACGGCTCGGTTGCGGGCGCGCTTGCCGGCTCGGCCGCCCGGCAGGCGGCTGCAAAGACAATACCGACAATAGCGGGGAAAGGGCGGTGCAACACAAACAGACATGCCTCGCAGCTTGCTGCGAGGTTACGCCGTGTGCCGTTAGGATGCCGCCAAAAGGCGGCGTTCAATGAGGGGTTCATTTTTTCCGGGGTTAAGGTGGTTCCGACAGAGGGTATAATGACCCTATGGAAGCTATAAAAGAAGGGTATTATGAGTATTTGATCTTAAACTTTGCGCATGCGGCCAATCCAAAAATAATGGACGTCGGGCGGCCCGCCGCTTTAGTTGGCTCGGATGAAACGCCGGCAACCGTTGCGCATAGGGATCCTTACAGCGGGCGGTGACAGCCCGGGTCTTAACGCGGCCATCCGGGCGGTGGGGAAGGCGGCCATTGGCGAACACGGCTGGGAGGTCGTGGGATTTCGCGATGGATTTCTCGGCCTTGCCCAAGACCGTTCGATCCAGCTGAACAAGGGGGCGCTTTCGGGGATACTCACGATAGGCGGCACGATTCTCGGCACGAGTCGCGACAAACCGCATCGCATGATGATCGACGGAAAGGTCAGGGACATGACCGACGTCATCGTCGCCAATTACAAGAAGCACCGGCTTGGCGCATTGGTCTGCATCGGCGGCGGCGGCACACATAAGAACGCGCTCCGGCTCATGAAAAAGGGCCTCAACATCATCACTTTACCCAAGACGATCGACAACGACGTCGCCCTCACGGACGCGACCATCGGATTCGACACGGCCTTGGGCATCGCAGCCGAAGCGCTCGACCGGTTGCACAGCACGGCCCACAGCCATCACCGGATCATCATTGCCGAAATCATGGGCCATCGCGCGGGGTGGCTCACCCTCGCTGCGGGCATTGGCGGCGGGGCCGACGTCGTCCTGATCCCCGAAATCCCCTACGACTCGCAGACGGTCGCAGCCGCGATCCGCCGCCGTTCCAAAGGCACGGCGAATTTCAGCATAGTCGCCGTCGCCGAAGGCGCCCTTTCGAGAGGGTACGCGGCGGCTTTTGCCGAAGCGTCCGAGCGGAAATTGCATGCGAAGACCGATGAGGATCGCATGCGCATCAAAGCGGAATTGCACGAGCTCGATTTTAAGCACGCCGGCAACACCTGGCGCCTTGCGAAGGAGCTCGAGGAGCTCACGGGCCTCGAAGCCCGTGTGACGATTTTAGGCTATGTCCAGCGCGGCGGCACGCCGTCGGTCAAAGACAGGCTGCTAGCGACGCGGCTGGGAACGGCCGCCGTCGGATTCATTAACGACGGCGTCTTTGGCGTGATGGTGGCCTCTCGGGGCGGTGGCGTCAAAGCGGTGCCGATCGAAAAAGTGGCCGGCAATCTGAAAATCGTTCCGAAAGATCATCATTGGCTCGAAACGGCTCGCCGCGTAGGGACCTGCCTCGGCGATTGAAAAGCGTTCAAGTTCGGTCGCTGGCGCAAACCCGGCGATAGAGCCGTTCATACTTCGGAACGATTGCCTCCGGAGAGAAATAATCGCGCGCGCGGGCGCGCGCCGCGAGGCCCAGTTTTGCCCGCAGCTCGGGATCGCCGATCAGCGACTCGACCGCGCGGGCGAGCGGATCGGCGTCGCCGGAGGGCACAAGGCAGCCCGTCACTCCGGAAGTCACAACTTCCGGGATTCCGCCGACTGCGGTCGAAACGCTCGGGCACCCGAAGCACATCGCCTCGAGTATGCTCAGGCAGAAGCTTTCCATTTCCGAAGTGAATAGCCCCAGGTCCGCGGATTGGAGATAATCCTCAATGTCGACCGCGTTCTCGCGCACGATAACCCGGTCGGAAAGCCCGAGCCTGCGAACGTCGGCCGCAAAAGGCTCGAATTCTCCTGCGGCGAGAACGACTAGCTTGAACGATGAGGCGGGGCGGATGCGGGCTACCGTTTCGAGCAGCAGATCTATCCGCTTCACAGGCCGCAAATTTGACGAGTGCAGGATCATGACTTCGTCCTTCAGGCCGAGTTCCATCCTCACCTCCTCCCGCGAACGCCGCGGCGGCCGCGGAGAGAAAAAATTGTGGATGACGTCGATCGGTCCTTCAAATTCAAGAAGCCGGCGGGTTTCCTTCTCGAGATAGGCGGACACCGTTGTGACGGCGTCGGAGTGCCGCAAAGCGTGGAGAATGGCGGGGCCGTAGCCGGGGTCCTTGCCGAGAAGTGTCGTGTCCGTGCCGTGCAGGGTCGTAACGAGCCGCGGCCGCAGTTTCGCCTCGAGCATTGAAAGCGCCAAAAACGCCGCCGTCGCGTGAGGCACGGCATAATGGACATGCAAAACGTCGAGTTGGAAATCGCGGCTTACCTCGGCCATCTTCACAGAGAGCGGAAGCGTGTAATCCGGGTACTTGAATAGACCGTAGCTGCTGATCGTGACCGGGTGGAAATGCAGCCGCGGGGCGTCCGAGGGAAGCCTGATTGGGCGCTCATAGCTTATGAAATGGACGTCGTGGCCGCGCGCAGCCAGCTCCTCGCCCAAAGCCGAGGCGAGAATGCCGCTTCCGCCTATAGACGGATAACAGGTGATCCCGATCCTCAGGGGCCCATCGGACTGCATGTTAGCCTGCATCGGTTTTGTGATGAATACAGGCTAGAACTGACGCGCGCCGCGCTCCAAAGGAGCGAGTGAATCAAAAACAGGAGGATCGCCCGGATAGAGCGCCTCGGCGTGGCTCACACCCGCCGTCAGGCCATGCACACGCGCGCGGGCAAGTTGGAGCTCGGGGTACTCGCGCGTGCGTATCTGGGTCGCGTGCGCCCGCATCGCCGCGGTCCATGCCTTGAGGACCGAGGGAGCCGAAATATCGATCAGGACCGGCTGGCTTCCCTCCTGCTCCGCACCCGGACCGCTCGAGTAATAAAACAGCTGCCCGATCGAATGGGCCGGCCTGCCCCGGAGTGCGGCCAAGCCGCCATAGCGCGCCAGGCGGGCTGCGTCGCGCACGATCCTCCCAAGCTTCGGGTGATCCGGATGCTGGTTCTCCAGCAGACTTGGAACGAGGACGATGCCCGGCCGAACCCGCCGAATGATTTTGGCAATCTTTAGGCAGTGCTCCACGCGATACTCCAGCCGCGCATCCCCGTCCAGGGCGATAAATTCAACCGTGGCACCCAGAAATGCGGCGCCCTTTCGCGCCTCGGCCATCCTCTGCTTCGGCTTGCCGTTCGTTGCCGCCTCTCCAACGGAGCAGACGACCAAGTGCGCTGCGCGCCCCGCCTGGGTTTCAAGTGCGACAATGCCTCCGCAGCCAAACTCAATGTCGTCGGGATGGGCGCCAAACACGAGCAGGGACGGCGGCTTAGGGCTGGATTTCGGTAAATGCTTCATCGGAACGTTCGATCGGGTCTCGGGTTAGAAAAGTGATCTCGGGCGCATCTTCGGTTCGAAGATACGCCTGTTCGCCCTCCCCCGCCACATAATGCGTGCAACGCACGGCGGACTGCATCCAGCGAAGGCGCATGTCGCGCGAGGGGCTTATATGCTCCGGGCCGAACTCGGCCGAGGGCAGATCGACGTACCGATCCCCTCCTTCATGCAGCCGGAGCGATCCACCCGTGAATCGGGCGCGCACGATCTCGCCGGCGTAGCGGACATCCACGAAATAGTCGCCCACCGGGCAGGCCGAGCGGCGAAACTCGGGATCGCTCGAGCGGACCACGCGAATTCCCTCCAACAGGCCCATACCGCGGTACATCTCCAGGCAAAAATCAGCCACTGTGTCCGCGGTCACGGCCCGGAAAATGGCAGCCTGGCGCTCGTCCACATAGGCGGGGAGCTGGCGCGCGGTTTTCGCCGCCCAGCCCGGAACAACCCGCTTCAGGTACAACGGCGACCATTTCCGCTGAATCGGGTTTGCAAATGCGAAATTCAGCGAAATCGGATCGCCGCCCGCACGCTTCCGCAGGACCGTGCGGGTCTCTCGCGGATCGTGATCGCTGTCATGAAAGAAAAACACGATTTCGCCGCCGATCTCGCGCTGGAGGCGCCGGGCTGTCGCAATCTTCGCCCAAAGGAATCTCTTCGGGAAGAAGCCGCACGGCTGCTGGCCAAAGCAAATTCGGGGGGCGCTCATTGCGGCGAGAGAGCCCCCGGCTTGCCGGTTAGGGCGATGGCGCTCTGGATAATCACGCCGAAAACGACACACACGGCGCAGCCGATGATGTTGTACCAGAGGTAGGAGATATCGAGCTTCCAATAGAGCGCGATCACGAGAATCTGGCCTGCGATCGCAGCCCAGAAAACAGCCGTTCCGCCGATCCACTTGAGCATGAATGCCACAAGAAAAATTCCGAGAACGACTCCGTAGAACAAGGAGCCGACGATATTGACTGCCTGGATGAGGTTTTCGGTCAGGTTGGCAAAAAGAGCGAATGAGATCGCCACCGCCCCCCAAAAGGCCGTGAACGCCTTCGAAGCCACAACAAAGTGCGCGTCGGAGGCATCGCGCCGCACAACATGCTTGTATATGTCGACCGTTGTCGTGGAGCCGAGCGCATTCAGTTCGGCCGCTTTCGAGGAAAACGCGGCGGCGAAGAATGCCGCGACCAATAGTCCGATCAGCCCGTGTGGCAGGCTATGGAGTATGAAGGTGATGAACACATAGTCCGCATCGCCGGCCGCCGTCTTGGCGTCGGCCTTTCGCAATGCCTCCCTGGCCCCGATGCGCGCTGTCTCGCCGCGCTGACGGGCCGCCTGCGCCGAGTCCAGCGCCGCCGCCGCGGCCGTAGTCTCGCCTGTGCGCCGCGCATCCACCCAAGTCCGCAGGTTGCGCGCCTCTTCGTCGTGCGCCGAGGCGAAATCGGCATCGAGCGCTCTCAGCCCCGCCCCGCCGGGCCCCGCGGCCTGGCGGCCCCAGGCGACCTCGTTGAAGAATACCGGCGGCCGTTCAAACTGATAGAAGACAAAGAGCAGCGCACCCAGCAGAAGGATGAAAAACTGCATGGGTATCTTGAAAACCGCGTTGAACATCAGCCCGAGCCGGCTTTCGCGAAGCGAACCGCCGGAGAGGTAACGCTGCACCTGCGACTGGTCCGTGCCGAAGTACGCAAGGGCCAGAAAAAATCCGCCCAAAAGGCCCGTCCACACCGTGTACCTGCGATCGACGTCGAGGGAGAAGTCCACGGCGTCGAGCTTGTGAAATTGACCGGCAAGGGTCAGCGCGCCCCCGATCCCCAGGCCGCTCGGCAGACGGGCAAGAAGGACGAAAAACGCCGCGACCATCCCCGCAAAGATCACTCCGATCTGGTACTTTTGCGTGAGATTCACCGCATCGTTGCCCCCGCTTACAGTGTAGACGATGACGAGTAGCCCGCTGCAAATGATAGTAAGATCGAGATTCCAGCCGAGAACCGTGGACAGCACGATGGCCGGCGCGTAAATCGTGATTCCCGCCCCAATCCCCCGCTGCAGAAGAAAAAGCCCGGCTCCGAGAAGGCGCGTCTTCGAGTCAAAGCGCCGGCCGAGGTATTCATAGGCCGTGTAAACGCCGAGCTTCCGATAAAGGGGCAGAAAGACCGCGGAAATGAAGATGAGGGCAAAGGGCGCGCCAAAATAGTTTTGAACGAAACCCATTCCACTCTCGTACCCTTGTCCCGGCGTCGACAGAAACGTGATCGCGCTCGCCTGGGTGGCCATGACCGCAATGCCTATCGTCAGCCAGTGCGTTTGCCCGACCCCCTTTAAATACCCCGCCAGGCTGCGCCGCTCCCGGGTTCGCCAGATTCCGTAGAATGCTATCCCCACCAGGAGGCCGATGAGGACAGCATAATCCAGCGCATTCACGAATAACGCCTCGTAAGGACCGCCAGAAGCGCGAGCCACACAAGAACGACGGCAGCGACCGCGATGTACACGGCCCGCCAGCTGCGCAGCGCGGGCAGCCCGGTGTCACGATCCTCGGACTCCTGCGTTGGCTTTGGAGCGCTCACTTTCCGAGCGATACCAGGTTGGCGAAGATGCGGTAGGCGCCGGGAACTCCCGCCGGAAGCTGCCGAAACCAGGACAGTCCGGTATACACGTAATAGCCCTTCCCGTAATGGGCGACGAGGATCCCGCTCTTGAGCGGCGTTTCACCGGGATCGCCGCATGCGAGCAGCGCAACATAGCGGCTGTCCCACTCGCTGGGGAAATTCAGACCGCGCTCCTGCACCCATCCTTCGAAATCCGACGGGGCGATCCGGTTGGGAGTCGTGAATACCGGATCATCCGGAATGAGCAGGGTTACCGGGGAATTTTCGTCCGTGACCCGATTTGCGGGGAGATTGCGCGAGAGCGAAATGGGATACGGTCCCAGGCGCGTCGGCGTGGCGTTGGTGGGTGTGTTGTACTGGGCGATGACGGTGCCTCCCCCTTCGACGTAGGAGAGGATCGCCGGAAAGTCGGACTCGAGGTCGGTGCGCGTGTTGAATGCTCGGACTCCGATGACCACCGCATCGAATGTTTTTAGGCGATCCGGAACAAGATCGGCGCCGGTGAGCTCGGTCACCGAGTATCCCATTTCCGTAAGGCCGTCCGCGATGCTGTCGCCCGCCCCGGCGATATAGCCCACCCGGTGCCCGCGGATCGCGAGGTCGAGGCAGTCCGCTCTCATCCTTGCCTGCGGCTGGAGCAGAAGCGGAGGAATATGGCTGTAGTCGATTTCGATTCGATCCGTGCTGTATCGGGCCCCGTTCTCGCCACCCCGCAGAGTCGCCCAAGCGGTGAAAGCGGCCTTGGCCGGTTCGGCGGGGGCGGTGACGGTAAATGTCAGCCGGGCCCTATCCCCGACGGCGGACAACTGGAACGGCTGTCCCGCGGGCGCGACCGTCCATCCCGCCGGCACATCCAAGTGCAGGACCCCGGACGACCCCGCCCGGTACGCGGTGATTTCAACTGCGACCGGGCGGGAACCCGATCGCGCAAACAATTCGACGCCGGACGGGAAGTGAAGAGACACCGGCGGAATGGCTTCGAGGCGCCGACGGATCTGCGTTCCTTTCGAATCCACGCTCAATTGAACCGGTTCATCGGAAAGCACGATGGTTTGGCCCCCGACCTCGAACAGATACTCGACTGGGAGGATGGGCGGATTCTCGGGCCGTCCGATCAGTTTAGCGTCATCCACTCGAAACATTCCGGGCGTCCCCTCCTCCCGCAGCCAGTAGGGCTGGCTGATCGGCGTGTCGGCCGGCAAAGTCTGGTTCACATCGCGCAGCGCCGGCACACCCGATTTCAGATCGATTCCCAGCACTGTCTCGCGCACTAAGGAAGGATAACGCACGACGGTCCAGCGAACCGGGATAGCCGAGCCGAGCTCCACGCGATGATGGAGTTGGATTGATTCGCCGGGAACGTTCTCCGCTCGCGCGACGGTCGTCTCGACGGAAAGGCCGAGGCAGTTTCCGATGATCCGGTCCAGCTGCAGGCGTTTCTCGTCGACGATCGGATCCGAGGGAAGGGCGCTGAGCAGTTTTCTAATTTCAAGAAGCCGCGGCACGCTCGCCGAGGGATCTTTTTGGTCAAAAGCCGCGATAACTCCCTGCCCGAGGGTCCCGATATCGGCCCCGCCCGGCACACGGCCCCAGGTTGTGTCCACACCGTCAAAAATGTCTTTTGTCGCCGGTTCCCCGCCCAGCAATTGGAACGACTCCGCGCGGGAACCGCTGGTGCCCACCGCAAAGAATCCGAACCCCTGCGTCTTGTGCATTGACCTGCTGCGCGCGGCGATGGCTCCGAAAGGCTGGCCGGTCACAGGGTCGGTTCCGCCGATTTCCATATGCAATGTCGGCGTTTCGGCCTGCCCGGAACCGCCCCGGCCAAAGCCTCCGGAATTCATCAAAATGCGCCTGGGTTGCCACGGCTCCAATGTCTTCAACTGGTCCGGAAATGCCTTCGGATCGCCCGCGAGCTTGAACGCCTCGATTGCGAGCACGGCCGAGGCCGTGTGATGTCCGTGGGTCGCGCCCGGCTCCGGTGAAAAGCGCGTGATCACGATATCGGGCCGAAACGTGCGGATGACCCGCACAATGTCGGAGACGACCTGCTCGCGATCCCATTTTTGAAGAGTCTGGCGATAGTCCTTCGAATATCCGAAGTCCTTTGCGCGCGTGAAAAACTGCCGTCCCCCGTCGGTTCGCCGCGCGGCCAGCAGCTCCTGCGTGCGGATGACGCCAAGCTCGTCTCCAAACTCCGGCCCTAGGAGGTTCTGGCCGCCATCGCCGCGCGTCAGCGAAAGATAGGCCGTTCTGTAGCCGGGCCCCCGCGCAAGATATGCGATCAGCTGCGTGTTCTCATCGTCCGGATGCGCGGCGACGTACAAAACGCTGCCCATCTGGCAAAACGTCCGCAGATCCTGCAGGATCGCCGCCGGCTCGGGCTGCACGGGCGCGCTCGCCCGCGCCGGAACACGAATTCCCGCAACGGCGAAAAAAATCGCCGGCACAATTCCAAACCACGAGCGCAGCATCGGCCAGCGCGCAGGGTTACTTGACGACGGTGAAAGCCACCGAGTACTTTGTCGTTTCCCAACTCAGGCTCAGCAGCCCTCCCCCGCTGGGGTTTTTATCGATGGCCATCGTGAATTCGTTCAACTGCTGGGCGAGGTCCGACTTTGTCGTGTCGACCCGGCCAACGTCCTTGGTTTCGTCGTACTGCAGGCCCCATTGGCCGAGCTCATTATTGACAATCAATTTGGCGCTGCCATCGGACGCCGGCAGCAGGTAAAGCGTGTGCGCGCCCGCGGGGACATTTATTCCGCCGATAACGATATCTTTTTGCGAGATGATGGTCGTGGCCTCGTCGGAACCCAGCCTCCACCAATGGTCAAACGGCACCAGGGCGCCCCAAATCTTGCGGATTTCCCCAGTCTTAGGGTCCTTGGAGTAGGGCCGTCCGTAGATGATCGTCACCCGGTTGCCGTCGATCACCTTGCTAAAAATATCATGCGGACTGATGCGGCCCCCCATCGCCATGTTCATTTTTGCCGACTTCGGCATCGGTTGCATCTCTTGGGCAGTCATCGGGATTGCGCCGATCAAGGCGGCGACGGGCAGGAGGAATCGTAGGGTTTTCATTTTATTCTCGATTTGATTGAAGGGGGGACCGGGCTGCAAGACGCCGAAAAAACGCCTTGGTTGCTTCCTGACTGTAGTATACGAGCCCCTGCGGCAGGTCAACAATAGGGCTCAGCGGGCCGGCTTGGGCCTGATCTCGTTGTCCCGGTAGGCCTCGATCAGCCGCTCTAGCATCTCGATCTCACAGCGGAATTCGACGCCCTTCTCGGTGTCGGCCATCCGCCTTGGCCGGTCCCAGGTCCGGACGTCCGAGATGCTCGGGATGATGTCCACCCCGTCCCGGATGGCGGCCTCGACCGATTTGAAATGGTGGTGGCAGGCGAGATAGGTCCGATTCGCCTCGAGGACCAGCGTGTAACCGTGGTCCCCGTAGGCCTCCGAAAAGGCTCCGTCGATTGTGATCGCCTTGCCGCTGCGCTTCATGGGCGACTCGCCCTTCTCGATCTTGACCGGCACATGGCCGTTGACGATGAGGCCACGACCCGGATCAACCCCGAATTCGGCGAGGATGCGATCGCAGAACTCCGGCTCGTGGATGAGGGAAAAATACGGATTCTTCGTCTCTTCGTGGGACTTCGGGTCGGCGATGAAATCGCGTTCGAAGGTCGTTATCCGGTCCTTGCCGAAGAGAGGCGATCGGGGCCCGCTCCAAAGATACCAGAGAGTGTCGATATCCTCCTCCTCGGGCCGGTCGATCACCCGGACTAGAAGCCGCTGGATGGCGTCGAAAAGCGCGCGCCCTCGAGGCGCCTCCCCGCCGATCGGCATCGGAAGGAACTCCCCGCTCTTGTCCACCGGGACGCAGCCATGAAAAATCAGGTGGTCCTCGCGCCGCAGGTACATCGAGCCCTGGCGAACGAGCCAGCGCATGTGCTCGCCCAATTTCTGGCTGTTGAGGAAGGAATGGCGGACCCGTTCGAGGCACGCCTCCTCCTCGCGCGTAAGGGCGTAGGGATTTTCCGGCGACACTGTGGGGAAGAGGGTGTCCCGAAGGGGATAGCGTACGCCGTCCACCTCGACCGTGCCCTGGGCGCGATCGATCCGGTGGAGAAGCCTGCGATGGGAAAGCTCCCATTCGGGATGGCGGTCGATCTGTTCGCCTTCGAGCTTGAATTGCATGATGGCTGCAGCCTTCTGCATGCGGGCGACCAGCACATCCGGCCGCATTCCGCTCGCCTTTGGAAAGAAGCCGCTCGCCGGATCCCCGCCGTAGACCGTCTGAGCCAGATGCTCGAGCGGTGTCCAGGGGATGCTGTAGCCCTCGTCAACCTGGCTCATTCTCCGGTAGCGGAGGGAAATGCGCAGGACATGAAACATGAGCGCGGGATTGCCGAGGGAGGCTCCGAGCCAGGCGGCATCATGGTTTCCCCAGATGAACGACACGTTCGGCTGCTGGCGGAGATAGTCCACCACCCGGTCGCCGCGGGGCCCTCGGTCCCAGCAGTCCCCCCCGATGATCAGTTCGTAGACCGCCAGGTTGCGAACCAGGCGCACCGTGACGTAGATGACCTGCCAGAGGCGGCCGCGCCAGGCGAGTTCGTCGACGATCGCCGCCACGAACTCCGGTCCGCGCTCGGTCGTCGGTTCGTGCATCATCTCCGCGAGAAGCTCGCGGTACTCCGGCGGAAAGACCTCCATGGCCCGCCTGAGGCTGTAGCGGGCGGCGAGGCTTCGGACGATTTCGAAGAGGTAGCGGAGCGTGAGGACTCCGAAATCCCGAAGTTGCTCCGGCGAGCGGGTCTTGTGCTCCAGGAGCTGGACGACCTCGTTGGGGTAGAAGATCAGGGTCAGAAACTCCCGCAGCTGGGTGGCATCCATCCGATTGGCGAACAGCCGCTCGACCAGGGGGCGAAGCGTGCCGGAGCTGTTGTTGATCACGTGGCGGAGCTTCTGGTCCTCGCCATGGATGTCGCTGATCACATGGACCGTTCCCTTGGGAAGGGTGAGGACGGCCCCGAGCCGCGCGATTTCTGCCATGGCGGCGTCCACGTTGGGGAAGCGCGCCGCCATTTCGCGAAGCTGCACGAGTTCGTATTCTCTGGAAGGCGGAGGCACGGCCGGAAGCCTCCTACCTTCGGGGGGCCGGGCCAAAAATACAAGGACGGAGGCTAACCTGCCCGGTATTCCGGGTCTAGTCGAACCTCAGGGATCGAGACCAATACGCGCATCCCGAACCGCTCGAACATTAAGAACTTGAATGGAAATACTTCACGGTATTCGCTGTCCAACAATATCTGATGAACTCGATCCTGATTGCAGCTTATGCCGCGGCGTCGCTGGGATTATTCATCTACGGCATGAACTGCTACGTGCTCCTGGCGCTTTACCTGCGAACCCACCGATCGGCGTTGCGGCAAAGCGCCGATGTGATCGCCGGCGCCGAATCCCGGTTCGCCGACGAGGCGAACCTTCCCTGGGTGACCACGCAAATCCCGATATATAACGAGATCAACGTGGCGGAGCGCGCCATGCGGACGGCCGCCGCGATGGACTATCCGCGCGATCGGCACGAGATCCAGGTCCTGGACGATTCGACCGACGAAACATGCAAGATCGTCGATCGGGTTGCCGCCAAGCTTCGGGCCGAGGGCCACCTCGTGAACGTGCTGCGGCGCGCCGATCGCGTTGGCTACAAGGCGGGCGCACTCGGCGCGGGGATGCGCGTGGCCAAGGGCGAATTCATCGCGATCTTCGACGCGGATTTTGTGCCGCCAGCGCATTTCCTGCGGCACACCCTTCCTTTTTTCATGCGCGACGAGCGCATGGGCTTGGTGCAGGCGCGATGGGGCCATCTGAACCGGGAGGATTCCCTGCTCACGTGGGCGCAGGCCGTCGGCATCGACGGACACTTCATGGTCGAGCAGTCCGCCCGGACGTTCAACGGACTGCTCATGAACTTCAACGGAACGGCTGGCGTGTGGAGGCGCAAGGCAATCGAGGATGCCGGCGGCTGGTCGGCCGACACGCTCACCGAGGATCTCGATCTGTCCTATCGGGCTCAGCTTAAGGGCTGGCATACCCATTTTCTCGCGAGCCTGGAAGTCTGCGGCGAATTGCCGGCGAACATCGCCGATTTCAAGAGCCAGCAATTCCGATGGGCCAAAGGGTCATTCCAGACGGCCATCAAACTGCTGCCGCGGATTTGGAGGAGCCCCTGTCCGTTTTGGGTGAAGATTCAGGCCACCCTTCATCTCACGCATTACGGCATCCATCCCCTGATGCTCACGGTGGCGCTTCTGGCTTTTCCAACGATGGTGTGCTTTCCCGCGAAACTGCCGTTCGTGCTCCTGATGGGCGTGGCCACGGCGCTGGTTGCCGCGATGCTCGCCCCGCTCTCGATGTATTTTGTCAGCCAATGGAAGCTTTATTCGCGTTTGGCGTGGCGGATCCAATGGGTGCCCGCCCTGATGTGCGTGGGTGTGGGCCTGGCTGTGTCCAACTCCCGCGCAATCTTCGAGGCCATTTTGGGGGTGAAAAGCGCTTTTGTGCGCACGCCCAAAAGGGGCGACCGTCTGCGCCGGCGCTACCGCGTCCCGACCACAATCCTTCCATGGATCGAAGTGACCCTCGGGGCGTATTGCGCGGCCAGCGTGGTTGTTTACTTCTTGTCGGGGAAAGTCCTCATAGGCCCGTTCCTGATCGTGTATGCGGCCGGATTTCTTGGGGTTGGGCTGGCCGGATTGCGGGAGGCGCGCGCTTCGGCGGTTGCGGCGGCCCGCATGAAGCGGCTGTTGCGGGCCAAGGAAAAGGCTGCGTTCTTGGGGCGAAGCCAGCAGGCCTGAGCGTATTCCACGCGATGCCGAATATCGTATGGAATTGACAATCGGACGCGGTCTGCTCGGCTAGAAGATTCCCATCATGAGCAGCATCATCCTCGGAATATTCACTATATTCCTTTTAGTCGTCGCGGTATTTCTGATCCTGGTCATACTCATGCAGAAGGCTAAGTCGGACGGAGGCATGGGGGCGGCAATGGGCGGAGGCATGGCGGAGGCCACTTTCGGCGCCGATACGGGCAACGTGCTCAGCAAGGCCACGATAAACGCCTCAATAATCTTTTTCGTACTGAGCTGCGCCCTGTACCTCGGGCGGATTTACGAGCACAAGCACGCTTCGCCTTCCGGGGCGGCATTGCCCAACATATCCGCGCCACTTACCGCGCCGGTCTCACCGAATTCCCCGATAACGGCCCCAAACCCGGCGGCCCCTGCACAGACCCTCCCGGCGGCACCCGCGCAGACTCCGCCTGCGTCAAGCAACCAGAAGTAGCCGCCGGAAACCAGGCCGGCACGGCGCCTCGACCGATGACTGGAAGTCAGATTTGCAGGCGAACGGGGGCGGGCGGCGCCCGAGCCCTGAGTTTTCTCGCCTGCTTTCTCATGGCCTTCCGGCTGGCAGCCGGTCCCCCGGCGGCGGTCCAGGCTCCCGAACTCTCCCAGCTGGGTCTGCCCGACCAGGCCCAGGGCCGGGCCATCATTTCGCAATTTCGGGAATCCGGTCCCTCTCAGTCCTACTACGCCGAGTTCGAGCTATTGCAGCTGCCACGCCGCGGGCCGGAGCAGGTGTTTCACGGGCGGATGTGGGCCGGGCGCAATTCGGAGGGAAATGTCATGAGGATCGAGTTGAACCCGGGCGAAGCCGGAGAGCGGAGGTTCCTTGTCCAAAATGGCGAATCGCCCGCCGTTTGGTTTTGCGATCCGAAGGAAATTGCACCGGTGCCCCGGAGGATAGGCCTCTTGACTCCGCTCGTTCCCGGGATCGAAGCGACTCCGTTCGATATCCAGATGCCATACTTGTACTGGCCGGACGAGACCCTGCAAAGCATCGCGCGGGTTCCGGGACTCGAGCGTCCGGCATATGTTTTTTTCTTTCGCCCTCCGGCGGATTCCGCCGCGGGCACTCCGGGCATCGCCGGAGTCCAGGTGTACCTCGACACCCAATACAATGCCCCGGTCCGGACCGAGATGGTCGGTGCGGACGGCCGCGTCCTAAAGACGATGTCTCTTGTCGGCTTGAAGAAAATCCAGGGCGAGTACAAACCGAAGGAAATCGATTTCCGCAATGAGTCCACGAGGGACAAGACCCGCTTCGACCTGACCGCGGCTGTGTTGGGTGTTCAATTACGGCCGTCGCTCTTCCAGCCTGCGGAGCTTTGCTCGCCGGCAGGACCGGCCCCCGACGGACTCGATCGCTTCGGTCCCTGAGAGTCCACGCGGAACATTTAGTGTTGCCGGCAGAAAACGCCTATGGCATCCATTGGCGTCCCCAGTTCAACCCATCCAGCTCATGGCTAAGCGTACCTCCAGCGTTTCTGCACCCCTGACGTTTGATCTTCCCCTGTCTCTTATTTCCAAAATCGAGACTTGTCGTCGAGGCCGCGGCCTGAAAACCGCGAGCGAGGTGATCCGCCTTGCGCTCGACCAGTATGATTTCGAGACCTATCACCCGAATCACGATCCGCACCGGCAAATTTCGGTGCGCATCAGCGCGCGCCAGCGCTCCTCGCTGAAACGGCACGCGCGAACCAAACACGCGAGCGTAGGAGAACTGCTCCGGCTCGCGCTCGAAACGCTCCCCTCGAGGGCCTCGTCCAAAAAGGGCCGCGGTTAGGCTTCGAAGGGATTTCTGTCCTAGTCGGCCCTCGTGCGCGCGGGCTCGGGGCTTGCTTTTTGCCATGCGAGTCCCATTTCTGTAACCAACAGAAAATCCATGTCCTCCACGACGTCGTTATCCAACTGGGCGTTGAATGTGTCCCCTTCGCCAACCTTGGCGATAGACGCAAAGGCGAAGGCGTTGCAGGCTGCCGGTGAGGATGTTTGCGGCTTTGCGGCGGGCGAGCCCGACTTCGACACACCCGACCATATCAAGGATGCGGCAATCGCCGCCCTGAAGGCGGGCAAGACCAAGTATACCGCGGCCGCGGGAATCGAACCGTTGCGACAGGCGATCGCCGCCAAGTATGAGGCCGAATACGGCCTTAAGGTGGCGACGTCGCAGGTCATCGTGAGTCCAGGGGGAAAATTTTCCTGCTATCTGGGCATTCTTGCCGTCTGCTCGCCGGGCGATGAGGTGGTCATTCCAGCCCCTTATTGGGTGAGCTATCCCGAAATGGTGAAGCTCGCCGGCGCCGTGCCGAAATTCGTGCTCGCCGACGATACGACGGGTTTTCGCATGACGGCCCGGCAGTTCGAGGCGGCGGTGACACCCAAGACCAAGCTTCTGATAATCAATTCACCCTCGAATCCGACCGGAGCCGTCTATTCGCGGCATGAACTGGAGGCGATTGTCGACGTGGCGCTGCGCCACCGGATCACGATTTTGTCCGACGAGATCTACGAGTACCTCGTGTACGATGGCGTAAAGACAGTCGCCCCGGCCACCCTGTGCGCCGAGGCCGCCGCCGCGACGATCATCGTATCGGGATTTTCGAAGACCTATTCGATGACAGGCTGGCGGCTTGGAACCTTGGTTGCACCGCCTCCGATTGCCAAGGCCGTCGCCGAGCTCCAAAGCCAGACTTCCTCCAATGCAACGACATTCGCGCAGTACGGCGCGCTCGCGGCACTGCAGGAAAAGGAGAAGACACAGGCGGCGCTGGCGCGGATGCTCGAAAGCTTTGACCGCCGGCGCAAATTCCTGCACGGCGAACTGAACAAAATCCCCGGAATCACGTGCCAGCTCGCCAAGGGCGCATTCTATCTTTTCCCGAATATTTCCAAGCTGGGATTGCCCTCGCAAGACTTCTGCGCGCGGCTCCTCGAGACCCAAAGGGTCGCGGCGGTTCCCGGGAGCGCATTCGGCGCCGAAGGGTACCTCCGACTCAGCTACGCCACGAGCGACACCATCATCGCAAAGGGCGTGGAGCGGCTCGCAAAATTTTGCAAGGTCCTCTAGTTTTAATTGGTGCCCCTCAATATCACGATTAGCCGCCGCGAACCGGCCGACCATTTATGCCCTACACGGATTTGACCCCGCCCGCAGGTGAAAAGATTGCGATCGCGCAAGGCGCGCTTCGCGTTCCAAACCATCCGGTGATACCGTTCATCCGGGGCGACGGCACCGGCCCCGACATTTGGGCGGCGTCCGTGCGCGTCTTTGACGCCGCCGTGAAAAAGGCCTACGGCGGCGGGCGCGCGATCGCCTGGTTCGAAGTCTTCGCCGGCGAGGAGTCATTCAAGCGGTTCAAGAACTGGCTCCCGGACGACACCGTCGAGGCGTTCAGGGAATTCAAGGTCGGAATCAAGGGCCCCCTCACGACGCCCATCGGCGGCGGAATCCGTTCACTCAACGTCGCACTCCGGCAGATGCTCGACCTTTATGTCTGCCTCCGGCCGGTCCAGTGGTTCCAGGGTGTGCCGAGCCCGGTCAAGCACCCCGAAAAGGTGGCTGTGGTCATTTTCCGGGAGAATACGGAGGATATTTACGCAGGAATCGAATTCGCGGGAGGAACGCCCGAGGCCGGCAAGATCCTCGATTTTTTGGCGAAAGAATTTCCGAAAGAGTTTAAAAAGGTCCGATTCGGCACCAAGGATGCCTCGGAAAAATGGCTCGCGGAATTGCAGGACGTCGGCGCGCCACAACGCCCGGCGATGGTGGATGTGGGCATCGGCATCAAGCCGGTGAGCTATCTGGGCACAATCCGCCTTTTCCATGCGGCGATGCAGTATGCGATCACGAACAAGCGCAAAAGCGTGACGATTGTGCACAAGGGCAACATCATGAAGTTCACCGAGGGCGCGTTCCGTGATTGGTGTTATAAAATCGCGAAGGAAGGGTACGGCGCGGTCGAAGTTGACGGCGGGCCATGGTGCAAGATTCCGGAAGGCAAACCCGGCGCGGGCCTTGTCATCAAAGACAGCATCGCCGACATCACGCTTCAGCAGGTGCTGACCCGGCCGACGGAGTTTGATGTGATCGCGACCTTGAACTTGAACGGCGACTATCTCTCCGACGCCCTCGCCGCGCAAGTCGGCGGCATCGGCATCGCCCCCGGGGGCAACATCAATTACGTATCCGGCCACGCTATCTTCGAAGCGACCCATGGCACGGCGCCCAAGTACGCAAACAAGGACGTCGTCAACCCCGGCTCTGTCGTCCTCTCCGGGGAGATGATGTTTCGCTACCTCGGATGGACTGAGGTCGCTGACCTGATAGTCAAAGGGCTGAACGGAGCCATCGGATCGCGGCGCGTAACCTATGACTTCGCCCGGCAGATGGAGGGCGCCAAGGAGATCAAGTGCAGCGAATTTGGAGACAATATCATCTCCCACATGTAATAACGACCTCAGCATTCGGGCGAAACGCTGGCGCGTTCCGCTACGATGACGTGACGTAGCGGAACGCGCCAGCGTTTCGCCCGACCCCTTTGTTGCCTATATGGTGGCTGTCGCAAAGCCGTAGACTGTAAAGAAACCAAAAGAACATTTCTCAACCGATGAAAGCTGTTAATTTTCTGTGTGTTGCGCTCGCCTTGACGGCGGGTTTCGCTGCCGGTGGCACGGCCCGAGCCCAAGACAAAAGCGATATGAATGCCCCGGGCCACGCCGCGCAGGGCAAGCTCGTGCCGGTGGACAAACAGAAGGACGCCGCCTGGCTTGCAACGGCCATAGCCGAATACCCGCTCACTACCTGCACTGTCTCGGGCGACAAGCTTGGAGGCGACATGGGTGCGCCTGCGGATTACATCTACAGGCAGGAAGGCAAACCGGACCGGCTGGTGCGGTTCTGCTGCAGAGATTGCCTGGGCGATTTCAACAAGGAACCCGGCAAATACCTCAAGATGATCGACGATGCGATGGCTGCCAAATCCAAGGATGCGGGCGCGTCGAACGCGCACTAAGCCTCGACGCCGAGCTTTGCCAGGATCCGCTGCAAGTCTTCGTTTCCGCGATATTCGATGATGATTCGGCCTTTCTTGGCCGAATGAAGCACAGCCACCCGGGCGCCCAGGTGCGATGTGAGCTTCTTTTCGATCCCCTCAACTGTGGCAACATCGGCGGTGGAGGCGCCTTTTCGGAGCGAAGCGGACTTCGACCCGGCTCTGCCCCGCGCGGCGTGCATGAGTTTTTCGGCCGCTCGCACGCTCAGCCCTTCGGCGACCACACGGCGGGCCAGCACGACCCGGTGTCCCGCGTCTTCGATGCCCAAAATGACCTTGGCGTGGCCTGTGCTAAGAAGATTTTTGGCGAGGTAACCCTGAATCTCGGGGTCCAGGGAAAGGAGCCGAAGGGAATTGGCCACGGAGGCGCGGCTCTTCCCCACCCGCTCGGCGGCTGTCTCCTGGGTGAGGTCGAAATCACGGACGAGGCTGGCATAACCATGGGCCTCCTCGATCGGATTCAAACCCTCGCGCTGGAGATTTTCGATCAGTCCCAGGGCCGCTGCGGACGCATTGCTCGCCTCCGCGATCCGCGCGGGAATCACTTTGAGACTGAGCTGCTGAAATGCCCGCCAACGGCGCTCGCCCGCAATCAGTTGATATTTTTCGCCATTTCGCCGGACGACGATCGGTTGGAGCAGTCCTTCGCTTCGGATGCTCTCGGCGAGTTCGCTTAATTGTTCGGCAGGGATTTCACGGCGCACCTGGTACGGGCTGGGCTCGATCAGATGGACCGCGATTTCCTGGTATCCCGCGACTCCCGGAACCGGAGAGACGGCGGCTGGAGTATGCGCATCAGGCGCGTCCGGAGTTGCCGCTGCGGGGGGTCTCGCAGCGGCGATCAACTGTCCGAGGCCGCGGCCGAGCCGGGATTTTGTATGAGAAGTCATGTCACTTGCCCCCTGGAATGAAGAGCGTCTGCCCTGAGAAGATTTTCGCAGGATCGCTGATCTTGTTGGCGTTGATAATATCCTGCACCTTGGAACCTGTCTTTTTAGCGATTTCGGCGAGTGTCTCGCCCTTTTGAACTGTGTATTTGATCCCGTCCTTCGGGAAATTGTCGGAAAAATCCGTCGCGGCGGGCTGGCGCGTCGGCTGTCCCTTGGAAAGGGCGTCCAGCGCGGAGTTCGTCTGCCGCGCAAGCTTCTCCAATCGGGCCGAGACCTCCTGCAGTATCTCATCCTTGGATGCCGCCTGCGAGGACTGGATCGTTCGATTGAGGTCGGCGACCGCGTCCGCCAGTTGCGCCGCAGTCGCATAGACCTGTCCCGCGGACTTGTCTTTGGCCTTTAGCGCGGAATTCTCCGCCTCCAACTGGTCGACACGCAATCCGAGGTCCGCTATGCGTTGCGACAGTTCCCGAATATCCTCCCTCAAATTGGCAAGTTCCACGCCCGGCGCCTCGGTTTGAGCGCGGACGCCCGGCCCCAGCGCCAGGACCGGCAGAAGCAGGAACCGTTTCCACATGAGGCGGATCCTTGCTGAAAGGGCGGATGAAAACAAGCGGATCGTTTTGGCCCCACAGTCCTCGAGAATTGTAATCGGTAGTGGAAGCCGACGTAGCGGAACGCGCCAGCGTTTCGCATCCGAGCGCGAAACGCTGGCGCGTTCCGCTACCGCGTGCTCTAAAGCGGCTTTGCGCTCGAAAGCACAGGCATGGGTCGCGAAGGTAACCGCGTGCCGGCAGGGACCGGAAAGCCGCGCAGAAACTCGGCGGCCGGAAGCATCCTCCCTCCGGGCCGCTGGAGCTTTCGAAATCGGACAACCCCGGCCGGGGTCGACACCCGGAGACCGTTCTCGTCGGCGCCAAGGACGGTGCCTGGATCCGCGCGGCTCGGATCCCCTTCCGAAGGGGCATCTGCGAGTCCTATCTTCACAGCCAGTCCGTCGACATCCACCGAGCAGCACGGCCACGGGAACAGGCCGTTAATCCGTGCCGCGAGCACCCGGGCGGTTGTGTGAAAATCAACGGTTCCATCCTCCTTTGCCAGACGCCGGCAGTAAATCGCGTGAGACGCATCCTGTTCCAGGAAGACGAGACGTCCTTCGGCGAGAAGCGGGAGGGTCCGCGCCAGCAATGGAACGCAGGCGGCGGCGACTTTCGTTTCAATTTCGGCGGCGGTATCGAGTTCCCCGACCGGAAACCTTTCGCAATCGGCCACGGGCCCGGCGTCCAGCTCCCGCACAATCCGCATGAGGGACACCCCCGTTGTCTTTTCGCCGCAGGCAATCGCGGTTTGAATCGGCGAAGCGCCGCGATAACGGGGAAGCAGTGAGGCGTGCAGATTCAATGTGCCAAGCCGGGGCGTCTCGATGAATTTCCCGCCGAAAATATGCCCGTAGGCCATGACCAGGCTGACGTCGGAATTGAGCCGCGCCAGCTCCTCCCGTTCGGATTGCGTGAGTTTCTCGGGCTGTCGCACCGGGATATTCCGTTCCAACGCCCATTGTTTGATCGCATTAGCTTCGATCGATTGCCCGCGGCCGGCCGGCCGGTCGGGTTGGGTGAATACGGCGACGATCTCCGCGGCGGCCCCGCCGCCCTCCGCGAGCCAGTTTAGAAGCGGAAGCGCGATCGGATCCGATCCGAGGAATACCAACCTGAGGGGCGATGGCATGGGATTAGCAATTCGCGGGCGGACATTTCAGGCTACCGCGACCCCGTGGAAATCCTGCGTCTTGCCCACGAGGTCAAAGTACACGGGACAGCCTTTCAGTCCGAAAGCATCGACGATTCCCCCTTCGAGGTAGCGCCGGTACGATTCGGTGAGTTTCTCCTCCCGATTGCAAAACAAGCGGATCCGGAACGGCCGATTTCCGGTCTGAGTCGCATAGTAGATGCGGAATCTCCTCGAGCCGATGGACGGCGGCGGAGTGCGTTCGGTCAGGTGCGTGAGGACCTGGTTGAGCTTCGCCGTTTGCAGCTTTTTATCGAGGGTCCGATTGAGCTGCACCGCGGCATTCAGCATCCGGTCCACCTCGTAGCCGCTCATGGCCGACGCGAATACAAGGGGAGACCCGGGGGTGAAGAAAAGCCTTTCAAAAAGCGCTTTCTCATAGCTTTCGCGATACTCGCGCTCCGTTGAGTAGGACCCTATCCCGTCGCCCTTCGAATAGGCATTTCGAACCAAATCCCACTTATTGACGACGACAACAATCGGACGGCGCTCCTTCAGCGCTTCGCCGGCGATCGCCTTGTCCTGCTGGGTCACGCCTTCGAGGGCGTCGAGCACCAGAAATACGACATCGGACCGCTGGATCGCATCAAACGAGCGCAGCCGAGAGAAATATTCGACGGGCGAAGACAGTTTCGCAGCCGCTTTAATTCCCGCTGTGTCGATCAGCCGAAATGAATAAAACTTTCCGTCGCGGCCCTTGAACTGGAAAGGCAGCTCCACTGCATCCCGCGTGGTGCCAGGTATGGGGCTCACGATCAGCCGGTCGCTTTGGAGCAGTCGGTTCGCAAGCGAGGACTTGCCCACATTCGGGCGCCCGACAAAGCAGAAACAAAGGGGATCGCTGGCCGTCTTTGCGGACGGCTCGGGCGCGGCGGGCCCGAGATGCTTGAGGATGGCTGCCCGCAGTTCCTCCTCGCCCCGGCCATGCTCCGCGGAAACCGGGAACGGCTCCCCAAGCCCCAGCCGGTACGCCGCCGCAAGATCGATCTTCTCCTCGCTAAAATCCGCCTTGTTGACGACCAGGAGCACGGCCTTTCCGCTTTTTCTTAGCCGCTTCGCAATTTTCTCATCCAGGGCTGTAAACCCGGAAAGTCCGTCGACTACAAAAAGAATCAATCCCGCCGCATCGATTGCGAAACCGGCCTGATCCTCCGATAACGCCGAAACCTGCGCCGGAGTCTCGCCGCCCTTAAATCCGAGGCCTCCTGTGTCGAGAAGCACGTAACCGCCGTCGGCAACGTCGGCCGAAATGACGTCGCGCGTGATCCCCGGTTCGTCGTGGACGATCGATATCCGGCGGCGGGCCAGCCGATTGAACAGCCTGCTCTTGCCCACATTGGGCCGCCCAACGATTGCGACGATTCGGTTCACGTTCGGAATGGATCCGTCAGCCGCCGGAGGCCGGCCGGCGCGATTTACCAAGGCCCTGCACGTACCGTTCCACCCGGTCGCAGGCCTCTATGATCTGCTCGTATGCCGTCGCAAAGCTCGCCCGGACAAATCCGCGGCCGCTTGCGCCAAATGCGGTGCCTGGGACTACGGCCACCCGCTCGGAATCCAGGAGGCCGTAGGCGAATTCGCGATCGCCGAGTCCCGTCGCCGCGACGTCGGGAAATGCGTAAAATGTGCCCCGGGGCATGTGGCACTTCAGTCCGGTTTCGTTGAAGCGCCTCACAATCAGGTCCCTTCTTCGATGGTACTGTTCGCGCATCGCCTTCATCGAGTCTTCGCCGCGAAGGAGGGCCTCGATCGCTGCTTCCTGGGACAGGATCGGGGCGCACAGCATCGAATACTGGTGCACTTTCATCATCGCCTCGATAAGTGCGGCCGGCCCGCAGGCGTAGCCGATTCGAAAGCCGGTCATCGCATAGGCCTTTGAAAAGCCGTGCAGAAAAATCGTACGCTCGCGCATTCCGGGAAGCGAGGCGATGCTCGTATGAGAGCCCTCATAGGTGAGTTCGGAATAGATCTCGTCGCTCAGCACGATCAAATCCTTGTCGACGGCCAGTCGGGCAATCTTTTCAAGGCGGCCCCGATCGCACGTGCCGCCCGTGGGATTGCACGGCAAATTCATCATCAGGACCTTGCATCCGGGCCGCCAAGCCCGCTCGATGTCCTCGGCGTTGAGCGAGAATCCGTCGCCGGCGCGGGTTGGCACGGGCACCCCGATACCGTGCGTCAATGCGACGCTCGGATGGTACGACACATAGCAGGGCTCATGGTAAAGCACCGCATCGCCTGGATTGATGAGCGCACGGAGGGCAAGATCGATGGACTCGGAAACGCCGACCGTGACGATGATTTCGCTCTCGAAATCGTAGGCGATCGAAAAATTCTGCCCCACATAGCGGCTGATCGCCCGCCGCAGCTCCAACAGACCGAGATTGGACGTATAGTGCGTTTTCCCCTTCTCCAGAGCGTAGATCGCCGCTTCGCGGATGTGCCACGGCGTGTCGAAGTCCGGCTCCCCTATTCCGAGGGAGATGACGTCCTTCATTTTCGAGACGATCTCGAAAAAGTCTCGAATTCCGGATTTTGGAAGTTCGACGACGTGGCGGGCTATGTAACGTTTGTTGTCCATGGTGCTCGAATCGGGCGCCTAGCGGATCGGCTCCGGATCGCCGTGACCGGCCGATCCTTCGCCAAGGCCCCCGTTTGGTCAGGGCGACACCTTGAGCCGCTCGGACGACTCCGTAGGCACGTCGAGAAGATATCCGCCCTCCTTGTAGGATCGGAGCATGAAATGGGTGCTCGTCGATAGCACACCCTCGAGGGTCGAAAGCTTCTCGGACACAAATCCGGCCACTTTCTGCAAGCTGGGGCCCGTAATGAATATTAATAGGTCGTACGCCCCGGACATCAGGTAGCAGGACTCCACTTCGTCGAATCGGCTGAGCCGCTCGGCCAGCCGGTTGAATCCGCCTCCCCGTTCGGGCGTTATCTTCACTTCGATGACCGCGCGAACCGCGGAATGGGCAGCGGCTTCGCGAGATAGATCGAGCACCGGACGCCAGCCCAGGAATATCTTGTCTTTTTTCAGCTGCTCCAGGTGCCGGTCGATCTCGGCCTCGGACAATCCCGCCACACGCGCCATTTGCGCCGTGGATAGCTGTCCGCCTTCGATCAGGAGCTTGAGAACAGGGTTCATGGGAGAATCGGCCATCATCGGCAATCCAGGCGGTTTTGACCAGACACATTTTTGTACAGCCGGGCGGCGGCTGTTCAATTAGGGCGGGAAGGGTCTTTTCGGGTCGGAGCTGGCCAATACCCAGAACCCTTCGTCAAGGCCGTCCGCCAAGGTCCGTCGGCGTTTCCGCCGACCAGATGGCGTCCAAGAGACTCCGGGAAAGGCCAGCAACTCCCCGACAAAACCCTTCCCGCCCTAACTGTACCGTCACTTGGATGGTGCGAGTCTGGACAAATTTCCGTCGGTCAGTACCAATTAACTCTGATCATGTTCGAATCGCTGACAGATAAACTTGGCAAAGCCCTGCGGAATATTCGCGGAGTTGGAAAACTGACGCCCGAAAACATGGCGGAGGCGCTCCAGGAGGTCCGCACGGCGCTTCTCGGCGCCGACGTTCACTTCAAGGTGGCCCGCGAATTTACCGAGCGGGTGCAGGCCTCGTGCACGGGGCAGGACGTGCTCAAGGGGGTCACGCCGGGCCAGCAAATCATAAAGATCATCAATGACGAACTGGTCCGGCTTCTCGGCGAGGGGGCCAACGAGCTGAGCACCGCCCGGCCGCTCAAGGTGCTGCTGGTGGGCCTTCACGGATCGGGAAAGACGACCTCCGCGGCCAAGCTCGGCCGCCTGCTGAAGAAGCGCGGCTACCGACCCATGCTCGTTGCGGGCGATGTCTACCGCCCAGCGGCAATCGATCAACTGGAGATCCTTTCGAAACAGGAGGAGCTCGGATTCTATGCGGATCGCCAGTCCACGGACGTTCCCGCGATCGGCGGCGCTGCGCTGGCCGCCGCCCAAGCCGCCGGCTCGGACGCGATCATTTTCGACACCGCGGGACGGCTCCAAATCGACCAGGACCTTGTGGAGGAGGTGAAGCGCCTCCGCGCGCGCGTCCAGCCAGACGAGGTCCTGCTGGTCGCCGACGGCGCGCTCGGCCAGGAGGCGGTCAATGTCGCCAAAGCCTTCCATGATTCTCTCCAGCTGACCGGTTTCATCCTGACGAAGCTCGACGGCGACGCTCGCGGTGGAGCGGCCCTGTCCATCAAGTCGATCACGGGCGTGGGAATCAAATTTGTCGGCACCGGAGAAAAATCCGCCGACTTCGATACATTTTACCCGGACCGCCTGGCCTCGCGCATCCTCGGGTTGGGAGACGTCGTGTCGCTTGTCGAGAAGGCCCAGGAAGCCATCGACGAGAAGGAGGCCGGGAAGATGGCCGAAAAACTCCGCAAGGCGGACTTCAACCTCGAGGACTTTCTATCTCAGATGCAGCAGGTAAAGAAGATGGGCTCCATGGAGAGCATTCTTGGGATGATGCCGGGAATGAGCGGAATGAAGATCGGGGACGGGGCCGAGGGACAAATGGCCCGCGCCGAATCGATCATCAAGTCGATGACCATCCAGGAGCGAAGAAAACCGGACATCCTGAACGGGAGCCGGCGGCAGCGGATCGCGGCCGGTTCCGGGGTCAAGATCGCCGAAGTAAACCAGCTCATAAAGCAGTTTCAGCAGATGCGCCAGATGATGAAGATGTTCAAGGGCGGCGGCGCGCGGAAAATGATGCGCCAGGTTGAGGCGATGAAGGGAAAAGGCGGGTTTCCGGGCATGTGAGCTGATTTTCTTGGATGACCGCGATTGGATCCCGGCCACTTCTGGCAATGGCAGGCGTCAGCCTCCGGTTTGGCGATCGCCCTGTGTTTCACAAAACGGACTGGGCCTTCGCCCGCAACCAGCAATGGGCCGTTGTCGGAGAAAATGGATCCGGCAAATCGCTTTTTGCCCGAGCGCTCGCCGGAAAGCTCCCCGTTGTCCACGGAGAAATTCGGTACCATTTCCGCCTGCGAGGCCGTTATCGGTGGAGGCCTGAAGCGGCAGTGGCCCAGGTTTCCTTCGAGCAGCAAAAGCTATATGCCGGAAACGCTCCATCGGCGGCCCGGTGGTTCAGCCTCGAGAATGAGAATGCGGCCACAGTCCGCCAATTCCTTTCCAAAGATAGCGTCGAGGACCTGAATCCGTTCGAGGTCATCCGACGCTCGCGGGCTTCGGTTGCGGCATTCGCCAGCCGCCTGCGCCGGGTACTGCGCCTGCTCGCGATCGCTTCGTTGCTCGACCGCACCCTCCTGTCATTGTCGAATGGGGAGATGCGCAAGGTGCTGCTCGCCCGAGCCCTGCTTCGACGGCCCCGGCTCCTGGTCCTCGATGATCCGTTTACCGGGTTGGACGTTGCGTTCCGAGCCCATCTCAAAGCGATCCTGGAGGCCTTGATGCGGCATCGTTCGTTCCACCTGCTCCTGATCGTCAGCCACCCGGATGAGCTACCCCGCGGAATCACCCATGTCCTGTGCGTGGATCGCTGCGAAGTCGTCGCCCAGGGGCCCCGATCCGCGATGCTGAAGCATCCGCGGGTGCGACGGCTGTTTGGCACCGCCGCCCGGCGGGCCGTTCGCCGGCTCCCAACCGCTGCTGCGGCCGGCAGGCGGGTAGCAACGGCAGCCGAACTCGTCCGCCTGGAAGACGTCACGGTTCGCTATGGGCAGCAGGCGATCCTGCATAACGTGGACTGGACCGTGCGGCGCGGCGAACATTGGGCGGTCTTGGGACCGAACGGCTCAGGCAAGAGTACTCTGCTAAGCGTCATCATCGGCGACCACCCACAAGCGTATGCCAACAAGGTGCGGGTCTTCGGGCGTCAACGCGGCTCGGGCGAGGACATTTGGAGTCTCAAGCGGCGCATCGGCCATGTGTCCCCGGAACTCCACCTGCACTTCCCCGCGACGCAGGGCTGCCTGGAGACCGTGGTATCCGGCCTGCACGACACCAACGGCTGCCTCCAGCCGATCACCCCGCGCCAGAGCAGGGTCGCGCGCCGATGCCTGGCGCGCCTCGGCCTCGCCGATTGCGAAGAGCGCACCCTCGGATCGCTGTCCGCCGGAATGCAGCGGATGGTTCTGCTGGCGCGCGCGCTTGTGAAATCCCCCGACCTGCTCGTCCTCGACGAGCCCTGCCAGGGCCTAGACCTGGCCCACCGCGTTCAATTCCTGAAAGCGGTCGAATCCCTGATTGCGGCGGGCGTGTCAACGGTCATCTATGTGACCCACCGGCAGGATGAGATTCCACGGGGCGTCCGACGGGTGTTGCGATTGAATGCAGGCCTCGTGCAGTGAGTTAACGCAGCTCTTCAGTATTGATGGCGATATAGAATAATCCGCTGAATCGCCCAGAAGATCCCGATCGCCGCGATGGTCAGCGAACAGGGAATTGCGATCCGGGCGCGAAACCACGGCTTATTTCGCCACCAGCCGACGAGCAGAAAGGCGATCGAGATTACGAAAAGCTGGCCCCAATCGACACCGAAGTTGAATCCCAGAAGCGCGACGATGAATTGATGCTTGGGAAATGGAACCTCGGACAGGCTGCTCGCGAAGCCAAGGCCGTGGATGAGCCCGAAGCTGAATACAATCGCCAGCCGTTTCCAACCGAGCTTGGGGTGAAACACGTTTTCCAACGCGATGAATGCGATCGACAGCGCGATGCCCGGTTCCACGAACTTGCTCGGCAGGCTGAAAATGCCATACACCGACAGGAAAAGTGTAGTCGCGTGGGCGATGGTGAAAACCGTGGTTTGGAAGATCAGTTTGCGCCAGGTGATCCCGAGAAAGAACAGCCCGAGGACGAAGAGAATGTGATCTATCCCTTCCGGAACGATGTGATGGAATCCGAGCAGAAGGAACATTCCGAGTTGCTTGGTCCATGGCATGGTCTCGACATTGAGGTCCGCCGTGTTCGGCGGGGTCTTGACGGCCGTCTGCGTGCCGGGCTGCGGGCTCTCGGCCTCGCTGGAACCGGCGGTCGGCGCGGAATCCGCCCAGACGAACGGATCGCTCTCGTTCGTGCCCTCCTCCATGAACGAAGTCTCCGAGATATGCGCCGAAGGGATCTGGACCGTGAATGCGACGGGGTAATCGACCCCGGCGTCGTCCGGGACAACGAGGAACAGGGGATCGCGACTCGCGGGCAGCACAGCGATGAAGTTCAAGGTGGTGAACTTGTCTACCGCCGGATCATCGTAGGTATCCTGCGTCAGCTGCGGAATGGTGAAATTCTGAAGGATCAGTTGCAGGTGAGTGTTGCCGATATTGAGCTGAAGTCCGTGGAGAATCGCGGGCAGGATCCGCTGGATCGTCTGCTGCTGCACGTCCGCACTTGCGCCGGAAATGGCGAGATACGCCTCAGGGGTGCCGAGCAGCCGCGTGATATCCTCGTCTATCTTGACGTTGACGATCCCCGGCCGATCGAAGATGGCCTGGACCTGGGTGATTGTCATGCTATGGGCGCGGCCGGTGAGGGGCAGCAGTCCAAAGAGACAAGCAAAGAGTGGGATCCAGAGGGTCCGCCGGTGCATGGTTGGATACACTAGCGGCAGGTCCGGTCGGTCGGCAACTTCCAAAGACGTAACCTCGTAGCAAGCTGCGAGGTGTCAGAATTTCTCGCGTTCCGTCCTGCTTATTGCAAGCTGGTCGTCCCTCCATGAAATCACCCCTAAGACTCCTCCTCGCAATCGGCATCGGGCTGACCCTCGCCGGTTTCGCCCGCGCCGCCGACATCACCGGCAAATGGCAGTCCGAATTCGATACTCAGATAGGCGTCCAGAAGTATGTCTACACCTTCAAGGTCGACGGCGAGAACCTCACGGGCACGGCCTCCGCCGATCGCAACGGTGAAAAAGTCAATGTCGCGATCAAGAATGGAAAGGTCACCAAGGATGGGATCCGCTTCGTGGAGCCCTTGAGCTTCGACGGGCAGGAAATCTCAATCGAGTACACCGGGAAAATGAACGGCGACGATGAGATCAAGTTCACCCGCAAAGTCGGCGATTTCGCCACCGAGGAGATAGTTGCGAAACGAGTCAAGGAGTAGAAATTCGCCCGAGAACATCGTCGCGAAACCGGGCCAGGATCGCACCGGCGAACTCATCGAGCGTCGGCCCGTTGGAATCGAGCAATGGCCGAAGGTCCAGCGCCCAAGTGATTCCGCTGAAGCGGTCCGCGGCATGGCTTTCATGGAAAGTGGCGTGCGCGGCCCGCCGGCCGAGCGTGGCCAGATCGTACCGCTTTCCGCCGGCGATCTGCGATTCAAAGACGCCGAGGATTTTTGCGGCGAGCTCCGGCCGGCGGCCCGAATCCAGCGCGACCTTGTCCGCCTCAATAGCCCAGTCCAGATCGCGCCAAACTTCGCAGCCGAAGATCCGGCCGGGAAGCCGTCCGAGCCGCAATGCGCGCATCGCATCGAGGCACCTGCAAAGGACGGCGATATGGGTGTCGTGTCGGTCCATCGGGTTATGGAGATAGACAACTTCGGGCGCGCATCCGGCGAAAATCGCGGCGAGATCGGCGGCAACCCCTGGGTGCCCGGGCCGCTTGACGTCGGCGCTCGGGTGTCCGAGCTGGATCTGGATTGTGTATTTGCCTAGGTCTGCCGCCCTTCGCTGTTCATCCCGGCGGACGCCCTGCATCCTCTCATCGGTATATTCTTTGTACGGTCCGGTTCTGGGCGATCCCGCGCCATTGGTCACGACGACACCGCCGAATCCGCCGCCGGGTCGATCCAGCGCGTCGCAGATCCCCGAATAGGCCATGATTTCGATGTCGTCCTGATGGGCGCCGATGCAAAGATGGGTCACGCGGGACAGGGCATCCTCCGGATCGGATCCTCCCGGGACGTAGACGTCGGATTTGGGCGAGGAGAATTTCATGGGTGACGCGTGAAGGTTGCATCGAATACAAAGATCGAAGTCGACATCGGGCCGGGGCTTTTTTTACGAATTATTTATGTCCGGGCGAGTTTGTTTATTAGGGGAGGCCCCAAGAGCATGTATGATAGTGTGTACAAATAAGTAAATCCATGGGAGACATTGCATTTATAGCCATTAGCATAGCGTTCTTCGCGGTTGCGATCGCCTACGTTTATTTCTGCGAAAAAGTGCGGTAAAAGCGCCGCACCACGTAAAAAAACCCTCATCTGCCATGTCCGATGTGATCGTCGCAATCATTTCCATCGCCTGCCTGGTCTATCTCGTCGTAGCCGTCCTGCGTCCAGAGAAATTCTAGGCCGCTCCGCTGCGCGCCGGCTGGCCGCTGCGCTCCCGCCCTTCAATCGAGCTTCTCGCGCCATGAACAATCCGAATGCCTGGCTTCAATTCGCGCTCTACGTTGCCGCCCTTCTTCTGATAACGAAGCCGTTGGGACTTTACCTCGTGCGCGTCCTCGATGCGCACGGCAAGACCTGGCTCGATCCCGTCTTCCGTCCCCTCGAGCGCTTGACCTACCGGCTCTGCAGAATCGATCCGGAGCGCGAACAAAACTGGATCGGATACTCGGTCTCGATGCTGATCTTCAGCTTGGTCGGCTTGTTGATCACCTACTTCATCCTGCGTTTTCAGGACAAGCTTCCCCTCCAGGGCCTGCTCAATCCGCAAAAATTCGCCGGACTTACCCCGCAGCTTTCATTTAATACGGCGGCCAGCTTCACGACGAACACCAACTGGCAGAACTACTCTGGGGAGTCGACGATGTCGTACCTCTCGCAGATGGTCGCCCTGGCATCTCACAATTTCACGTCGGCGGCGGTGGGAATCTCGGTTGCCGCGGCCTTGGTGCGCGGGATCGCCCGGCAAACGGTGAAAACAATCGGCAACTTCTGGGTCGATATCGTCCGAGTCACCTATTTTCTTCTCATTCCGATCTGCCTTGTCTTCGCCGTTTTCCTCGTGTCCCAGGGCATGATCCAGAATTTCACGCCTTATACGGTCGCAAAGACCGTGGAGCCCTACACGACCTCGGTGCAAAAGACGGACGACTCCGGAAAGCCCGTGGTCACGGCCGACGGAAAACCGGTGATGGTGGATCAAACTGTGGACACCCAGACGATTGTGCAGGGCCCGATGGCCTCCCAGATCGCGATCAAGATGCTCGGCACCAACGGCGGCGGCTACACGAACGCAAATGCGGCGCATCCCTTCGAAAATCCGACGCCCCTCTCCAATTTTCTCCAGATGCTCTCGATTTTCGCAATCCCGAGCGCCCTCACCTACTACCTCGGGCGGATGGTGAAAAACCAACGCCACGGCTGGGCCGTGTGGTCGGCGATGTTCGCGATGTTCGTAGCAGGCGTCCTGGTCTGCTGGAAATTCGAAGCCGATGGCAATCCCATCCATCAGTCGCTCGGGGTCGCCGCGGCGGACGGCAACATGGAAGGAAAGGAAGTCCGTTTTGGCATCTTCAGTTCCGCGTTGTTTGCCACGATCACGACCGACGCCTCGTGCGGCGCTGTCAACGCGATGCACGACTCGTTCACCCCCCTTGGCGGCCTCGTACCGCTCTTCAACATTGAAACCGGCGAAGTCATTTTCGGAGGGGTGGGCGCGGGCCTCTACGGAATGCTGATCTTCGTCGTCCTGGCCGTCTTCATCGCCGGCCTTATGGTGGGCCGCACGCCCGAGTATCTCGGCAAAAAGATCGAGGCCTACGACGTGAAGCTCGTCATGCTGGTCCTTATGGTGCTTGCGACGACGATCCTCGGATTTTCAGCCTGGGCCTCGGTGACGCCGTGGGGGCAGGCCGGCCTCAACAATGGCGGCCCGCATGGATTTAGCGAAATTCTCTATGCCTTCAGCTCATGTGTCGGCAACAATGGGAGCGCTTTTGCCGGCCTCACGGGCAATCCCGCAAATGGCGATCCGCACTACAACACGACTCTTGCCATTGCCATGCTCGTCGGCCGATTTCTCATGATCGTGCCGATCCTCGGCCTGGCCGGCAATCTCGCGGGCAAGAAACTCATTCCGGAAAGCTCGGGCACCTTCCGGGTCGAGGGGATCACCTTTGTCGTGCTTCTCGTCGGAACGGTCCTTCTCGTCGGAGCCCTGACGTTTCTGCCCGCCCTCGCGATGGGACCCATCGTTGAGCATTTCCTCATGAAGGCCGGATCCCTGTTCTGAGCCGCACACCAACACCGGGCCGCATCCAACCTTTCAAAAGCCCATCTCATGAGCGCAAAATCCGTTTCCCTTTTCGACAGCGCCATCCTGTCCAAGGCCACAGTCGACGCATTCAAGAAGCTCAATCCGCGCCACCAGATCTCGAATCCGGTGATGTTCGTCACGCTGATCGGCTCCCTGCTTACATTCTGGCAGTTGTTCGTCTCGAAAGAACCGTTCGGATATGTGCTTCAGGTCGCGCTGTGGCTTTTTTTCACGGTCATTTTCGCCAATTTTGCCGAAGCGGTCGCCGAAGGCCGCGGCAAGGCGCAGGCTCAGGCGCTGCGGGCTTCCCGCCGAAAGCTCGAGGCCAGGCGCCGCCGCAAGGATGGCGTGTTCGAAACCGTAGACGCTTCGCAATTGCGCAAAAACGACGTCGTCTTTGTCGCTGCCGGCCAGCTCATTCCAGGCGATGGCGAGGTGATCGAAGGAGCCGCCTCGGTCGACGAATCCGCGATCACGGGCGAGTCCGCGCCTGTAATCCGCGAGGCGGGCGGCGATCGAAGCGCAGTTACGGGCGGAACCGGCGTCCTGTCGGACCAGCTTTTGATCCGCATCACCGCCAACCCAGGAGAGGGCTTCCTAGACCACATGATAAGCCTTGTCGAAGGGGCGACCCGCCAGAAGACCCCGAATGAAATCGCGCTGACGATTCTGCTTTCGGCTCTCACGTTCATATTTCTTCTGGTCATCATCGCCCTCAAGCCGTTTGGGATCTACGCGAATGTCGCCTTCTCGATCACGGCGCTCATCGCCCTGCTCGTATGTCTGATTCCGACGACGATTGGCGGGCTCTTGAGCGCGATCGGCATCGCCGGCATGGACCGGCTTCTCCAGCGAAACGTGCTCGCGATGAGCGGCCGCGCCGTCGAGGCCGCGGGCGACATCGATGTGCTCCTGCTCGACAAGACCGGAACGATCACGCTTGGAAACCGGATGGCCTCGGAGTTCATACCGGCACCCGGCGTCAATGCAGAGCGCCTGGCAGACGCCGCCCAGCTCGCCTCGCTCGCCGACGAAACGCCTGAAGGCCGCTCGATCGTCGTGTTCGCCAAGGACAGATTCGCCCTGCGCGCACGGGATCTAACGGCTGCGCGCGCCACGTTTGTCGCATTCACCGCCCAGACGCGGATGAGCGGAGTCGATCTCGCGCCCGTCGACGGGCAGCCCGCGCGCTCGATCCGCAAAGGCGCCGCATCCAACGTCAAGGCGTGGGTCGAGGCCGTGGGGGGCACCTATCCGCAGGCGGTGGCCGACACCGTGGACCGGATCTCCCGCGAGGGCGGCACGCCTCTGGTTGTGGCGGAAGATCGCGCGATTCTCGGGGTCATCTTCCTCAAGGACGTGGTCAAGGGCGGAATCAAGGAGCGTTTCGCACAGCTTCGAAAAATGGGGATTCGCACGGTGATGATCACCGGCGACAACCCACTGACGGCGGCCGCGATTGCGGCCGAGGCGGGCGTGGACGATTTTCTTGCCCAAGCGACGCCCGAGATGAAACTCGCCCGAATCCGCGACGAACAGGCCAAGGGCCACCTCGTGGCGATGACTGGGGATGGCACGAATGACGCCCCGGCGCTCGCCCAGGCCGACGTCGGAGTTGCGATGAATACGGGCACCCAGGCCGCGAAGGAGGCGGGCAACATGGTGGACCTGGATTCGAATCCGACGAAGCTCCTGGATATCGTCGAGATCGGAAAGCAGCTTCTGATCACCCGGGGGTCGCTCACGACCTTCAGCATCGCGAACGACGTCGCCAAATATTTCGCGATCATACCGGCGATGCTCGTCGGCTCGTTCCCCGCGATCGCGCCGTTGAACATCATGCACCTGGCCTCGCCTCTCAGCGCGATCCTGAGCGCCGTCATTTTCAACGCCCTGATCATTGTGGCGCTGATCCCGCTCGCCCTTCGGGGGGTGGCCTACAAACCGGTCGGAGCCGCCGCCATACTGCGCCGAAATCTATTCATCTACGGATTCGGCGGCGTAGTTATCCCGTTTGTCGGAATCAAGCTGATCGACCTGCTCATCAACGCGTTCCACATCGTTTGAACCATGAAAACGCTCCTTTCCGATTTCGTAACCGCCCTTTTCCTCACGCTGATGCTTATCGTGGTCTGCTGTGTCGCTTATCCAGCCGCCGTATGGGCAGCCGGCCAGGCTTTTTTCCACGACAAGGCCGACGGCAGCCTCATTGTGGACAAGTCCGGCGTTGTCCGGGGATCGATGCTGCTCGCCCAAAGCTTTGCCTCGGACAAATATTTCCAGCCCCGCCCCTCCGCGGCGGGCACCGGCTACGATTCGACGAATTCCTCGGGCACCAACTATGGCCCCACGAGCGCCAAGCTTGCCAACGGTTCGCACGCAAAGGACGCCCAAGGAAAGGACGTCAACGACCCGAATAATTTTGACGGAATAAAGGACCTTGTGGCCGCCTATCGCGCATCGAACGGCTTGAAGGCCTCCGATCCCGTTCCAGCCGACGCGGTGACCCGGTCCGCCAGCGGCCTCGATCCGCAAATCAGCGTCGCCAATGCGCTCCTCCAGTCCGCCCGGGTCGCCAAGGCGCGCCACGCATCGATCGAATCCGTGCAGGCCCTGATTACCCGCTTCACCCAGGACCGGGACCTCGGAATCTTCGGCGAATCGGGCGTAAACGTGCTTCTTCTCAACCTCGCCATGGATCAGGATTTCCCTGTCCGTTGAGTTTTCTCGCTTCATCGAGCGCGGGGCGTAATGTGCGTCGCGCCGCCTGATCGTGTCACCCGTTCCCCGACCAGATCCTGACGCCCTGCTCGCCTCGCTCCGGCGCGAGGAAGCCCGCGCCTCCCGCGGCCGCCTGAAGGTCTTTTTCGGAATGTGCCCCGGCGTGGGCAAGACCTATTCCATGTTGAGCGCCGGGCAGCAGGAGCTGCACGACAAGGTGGACGTGGTGGTCGGCGTCGTCGAAACGCACGGCCGGGTTGAGACCATGGGACTGCTCGAGGGACTTCCCGTTGTTCCCCGGCTGGAGATCGACTACCGGGGGATCAAGCTGACCGAAATGGATCTGGAGGCCCTGCTCTCCAGAAAGCCGAAGCTCGTTCTCGTCGACGAGCTCGCCCATACGAACGCGCCGGGGTCGCGCCATCCCAAGCGCTACCAGGACGTGATCGAGCTCCTCGACGCGGGACTGAACGTATTCACAACGCTCAACGTTCAGCACATCGAGAGCCGGGCCGACGCCGTTCGGCAGATCACGGGGGCGCCTGTCAACGAAACGGTGCCCGATTCGATCCTGGAGCTTGCCGACGAGATCGAACTCGTCGATCTGACCCCGGAAGCGCTGCTCGAGCGGCTGCAGGACGGCAAGGTGTACATGGGCGATCGTGCCGCGACTGCGGCGGAAAACTTCTTCAAGGAAGCCAATCTGCTGGCGTTGCGCGAGCTGGCGCTGCGCTTCACGGCCGAGCGGATGGACAAGCGCCTGCGCGAAGTGAGGAACCTCGGCGGCCAGCAGACCGTCTGGCGCTCCGGCGAACGGCTGCTTGTCGCCGTCGGCCCGAGCCCCTCATCCACACAGCTCATCCGCTGGACCCGGAGGATGGCCGCCGCCCAGGGAGCGGCCTGGATCGCCGTCAACGTGGAATCCTCCCGCAGCCCGCCGGCGGATGCACACGCCCGGTTGGACCGAAACCTCGCCCTGGCGCGCGAACTCGGCGCCGAGGTGCTCGTCACGCACGATGAGGATGTCGCCGGCGCCCTGGTCCGCGTCGCCTTGCAAAACAAGGCGACCCAGATCGTCGTCGGCAAATCCCTCAGCCCACGCTGGCTCGACATGCTGCGAGGGGGAAGCCTGCCCGACCGCCTGCTCCGCATCCGGCAGCCGATCGACATCTACGTCGTGCCGCCGGAACGCGCCGCAACGGTCGGAGTATGGATCGACTTCTCCCCGGTCTCCGTGTCGCAAGCGCGCGAATATTTTGAGGCCTTGGGCGTCCTCGCCGCCGTGACCTTGGGGAGCTGGTTCCTGGCTCCCCTCACCGGATACCGCGCCGTCGGCATGATCTATATGCTGGCGATCATCGCCCTCAGCCTCCGCGTCGGCCGCTGGCCGATCCTGTTCGCAGGCATCCTGAGCGCACTCGCCTGGGACTTTCTCTTTATACCCCCGCTCTTCACCTTTGTCATCGAGAAGTTCGAGGACGGAATGATGGTGGCCATGTACTTGGTCGTGGCGCTGATCACAGGACAACTGACCGCGCGTATACGGGACCAGGAACGCCACGAACGTGCCCGGGAGGAGCGCGCGACGGCGCTCTTCCATCTGACGCAGGCCCTCGGAACCGCGAAGACCCTCGACGATGGCGTATTCGCGGCCCTCCGCCAGGCCGACGGGCTCTTTTCGGCTAAAACGGCCCTACTCCTCACCGACGAAAGCGGTTCCGGCCTGCTCACTCCCCATTTTGCCGGTTCGTTCTCGGTGGACGAACGGGAGCGGGCGGTCGCCGACTGGGTTTGGCGTAATCGGAAACAGGCCGGCCGGTTCACCGACACGTTGCCCTCGGCAAAGGGTTTTTACGTCCCGCTCGTCCGTGAAGATTCGGCCCTGGGGGTACTCGTCGTCCGAGTCGAGCCCGAGATCTCGCTGTCGATCGCCCAACGAGATTTGATCGCCGTTTTCGCCTCGCAGATGGCGCTCTTTGTCGAAAGCGAGGAGCTCCGGCAAGCCGGCGAGCGCGAAAAATTGCTCGCCGAGTCGGAAAGGCTTCACCGGACCCTTCTCGATGGCGTGTCGCACGAGCTCAAGACCCCCCTCTCCGTTCTCAGCTCTGTCGCGGAGAATATCAGCTCCGCCAGCGGCCCCACCCATGCGGCGCTTGTCGAGGAAATGAGGACGGCAACGAGAAGGCTTTCGCGGCTCGTGAACAATCTTTTGGACCAAACTCGCCTGGAATCCGGGACTCTGAAGCCGAGGCTCGACTGGTGCGACACCGCTGACCTCGTCAATGCAGCGCGCGATGGGGTGCGCGATTCCCTGGCGGATCATCCATTGGAGGTGGATATTCCACGCGACATGCCCCTGTTTCGGGCGGATGGGGCTCTCATGGAGCAGGTTTTGGCTAACCTCCTTCTAAACGCTGCGCTCCATACCCCGGAGAAAACCCCAATATTTCTCGCGGCGGGTGTCGATGGATCCCGCGGCCGCGTTTTCTTCACGGTTGCCGATCGCGGGCCGGGCCTTCCGCCGGAAATGCGCGAGCACCTATTCAAGAAATTCCAGCGGGGCGATGCCGCTCGGGCGGGCGGCCTGGGGCTCGGCCTGTCAATAATCCGCGGATTTGTGGCGGCGCAGGGTGGCGACGTCGTGGCCGGGGAGAATCCGGGAGGGGGCGCCGTGTTTACCGTTTACTTGCCCTACGCTCCGCACGGCGATATTCCGGTTGAATGAGCGATTCTCCGGCAAAGCACGAGTTGCTCGTCATCGACGATGAGGCGCAGATCCGGAGGCTCCTACGGGTCACGCTCGAGGCCGCAGGCTACGCAGTTCGCGAGGCCGATTCGGGCGGCGTGGGCATAAGTGAAATCACGTTTCGGCGTCCCGACGCAATCATCCTCGACCTCGGCCTGCCCGACATGCCGGGCCTGGAGGTTCTAAAGCGGCTTCGCGAGTGGACCCAGGTGCCGGTTCTAATCCTTTCGGTCCTGGGCGAGGACGACAAGAAGATCGCGGCCCTGGACTCCGGAGCGGACGATTACCTCACCAAGCCATTCAGCGGGGGCGAGCTTCTCGCTCGGATCCGAGTCATGCTCAGGCGCAACCAGCCGAGCGACGACATGAAGGTGGTCAAGTTCGGGGCGATCGAAGTGGATCTCGTCCGGCGGATCGTCAGCCGCAATCGCGAGGAAGTGCGCCTCACGGCCAAGGAATATGCTCTCCTGCGCCTCCTCGTTCTCAACGCCGGCAAGGTCATTACCCATCGCCAGCTTCTTCGCGAATTGTGGGGTCCGAATGCCGAGGAGCAGACCCAGTATCTGCGCGTCTATCTCGGCCGCCTCCGCCAAAAGCTCGAGGATTCCCCCAACCAGCCGCGGCACCTCAAGACCGAATCCGGCATCGGCTATCGCCTGGTCCTGGAGTGACGTTGGGCGAAAGCCTGGCGGCTTCCGCCACGTAGCGGACGCAGCGCGAAGCGCGAAGACGGCGATGCAAAGCATCGTCCCGAAGGGATGCCTCCGGCGGGCGCCCTTTAGGGCGACGGAGGCACAACGCGCCAGCGTTTCGCCGGGCTTACCGCTGCTGCTCGCCCTTTTCGGGCACGCCCGGCTGGTCAAGAAGCTGAATGACTGTCGCCGGCCCGAGATCCGCAGGCTCTTCCCACGAACGCAGCGCCCACACGACGTTTTTGTCCGGAGTCACTTCAAACACCTGCACGGAACTCGGCCAGTCCTTAGGATCCTTGATTCCATTGGGGCACCAATTGCTGATGACCGTATCGCCATTGGCGAGCCGGTCGGCCTCCTGGAGACTGAAAAATCTTATGTCCGGGACGTCGGCCTGGGTGAGTTTCCACACGGTCCTGCCTCTGGGGTCCACCTCGATTACAAAACCCTTGTTGCTCGACATCAACGTGTCTCCGTTTTTCAACCGCACGGCGGCCCAGGGCGACGGTATGGCGTACGACCAGATCTCTTTTCCGTCCATGTCGTATTCGGCGACCTTGTTGTTGTCCTGGTGGGCGGCGAGCAGCGTTCCCGCGGCAGTCAGCCGTGCTCGCCGAAATTGAGGGTGGGTCTTTGTCGGATCGCCCGTCGGCAGGACCATTTCCTTCTCAGTCTGACCCGTCGCTATGTTGACGATCATCATTTTTGCCGGATTGCCGTTCTGGATTAGCATCACGCGGTCGAGCCCGATCGGCTGCGCGACGTGGACCTCGAAGCCCTTCGGTGCATCGTAACTCCAAATGAGCTTTTTTTCCGGCGTCACGATTGCCGCGCCGGTCTTGTGCGCGAAGACGATATTGCCGTTCGACAGAAGCGTGGCATCGCTGAATTCCTGGAGATCCCCCGCGGCGTTCTTTAGCGGAATCGAATACGACCACACCACCTTTCCTCCTCGCACGATGAACATCGTCTGCTCCGGATGAGTATAGTACCATTCTCCGGCGTAGAAGAACGGATGCTGCGCCAAGCCGTTGCCGGGGAGGACCGCCGGTGAGAATGGTCCAGGCGGCGCGGCGCTTTCAGCCGCGAAGCTTGGGTGGACGCACAGGACAAACGCGGCCGCGCAGGGTGCGAAGACGCGGGAGAATGAACCGGACGAAAAGGTCATTTTTGAAGGTTAGGCGAAAGCCTGGCGGCTTCCGCTACGTAGCACAACGCGCCAGCGTTTCGCCGGACTTGTGAATGAAAAACCGCCCGGACGAATCCGGGCGGCAATCTATAAACAAGGTCGAAGCCGACCTTGGTTTGCGTAAAGGTTACGTCGCTGGCGCGGGGGCGGCCGCGTCAGTCCCTCGCGTGGCCTTCCAGTCGGACTTCACCGGATCTCCACCGTCCGGGTTGGGACGCTCAATGGTGCCCGTGATCGTGTCTCCATCGAGTTTGCCCGCGTACGTCATCTTGATGGAGTTGTCGCCCATCGTTCGCGTGACGGTAAACGAGATCATGTCATCTTTAAATGTGGCGTCGCCGATGGCTGTATCGCCGTTCCGGCCGGCTACGCTTCCTGTCAGCGTTCCGTCCTTAAGCGCGAGCGTCAGTTTGGTGGGCCGGCCCGGGTTACCGCCGCGGCCTGGCGCTGTATAGGTCCATGTTCCGGTGGGATCCGCGGCCAATGCGGCGGCGGCGAGGCACAGTGCGCCAAAAGTTGCGGCGAGCGTGCGGAGTGATTTGATCTTCATAACATCCTTTTAGGGTTACTGGTTTGAGGGGGACAGGGGATTGACTAAACACCGTCATTTTGGTTTCCATTTTTCAATGAGCCAGAAAAATCTTCTGGTCGTGGGGTGTACACCCCACTTGGACGGCGGCAATTGCGGCGAAAGAATCCGGACGACAATTACGCACGCTTGGCTATACTGACGCCATGAAGATGAGCGACTCCATGATGTACGGCCGGTTTCTGGCCGGAGACCCGGCCTACGATGGACACTTCTTCACCGCCGTTCGCACCACCGGAGTCTACTGCATTCCGTCATGCAAGGCGCGAAAGCCTAAGTTTCAGAATGTCAGATTTTTCCCCACTTGCGAAGCGGCGCGAGCGGAGGGATTCCGGCCATGCCGCAAGTGCCATCCGGACGACTTTTCGCGCGGTGCCGATCCCGTCCAGCAGTCCGTGGAGACCCTCGTTGAGGAGATCCGGGCTGAACCTGGCAATTTTTCCGACGTTCAGGCGGTCGTCCGCCGTTCGGGATATGGCACCACGCGTCTTTTTGAGCTTTTCCGCCGGCATTTTCATACAACTCCGGCTGATCTGCTTATTCGGTCCCGAATCGGCTACGCAAAGAGGCGATTGATCGATTCAAACGACCGGCTCATATCGATCGCAGGAGACGCCGGGTTTGAGTCGCTTTCGGTGCTTCATGCGCATTTCCGAAGGATGACCGGACTGACTCCAGCCGCATATCGCGGGATCCGAACGCTGCGGAAATTCGTTGTCGCGCTTCCGGATGGCTACCCTCTTCCGTACCTGCGCCGGATTCTTGGCCGCGATCCTCACGGAATTACCGAGCGGTTTTCGGGCGACACGTACGAATTGGCTGTGCAGCTCGATGGAACGCCGGCCTTGCTGACCCTGAACCTCTCGGACGATCGGGTCTGTGTTCAAGTCGACGTATCCCAACCGGGCGCCTCATCCAGGTCGATTCCGGTCAAGGCGCCCGCCGTCGCGGCGCATGAGATTGTCGTAGGTCTCCTGGGTCTGGACCAGGACGCCTCCGCGTTCGTTCGCCTTGCAAAGCGCCTCGGCCTTTCACGACTCGTCGCGGGCCGGCCCGGGCTCCGAATCAGCCAGACTCATTCGGTTTATGACGGACTGCTCTGGTCCATTATAGGCCAGCAGATCAATTTTCAATTCGCGTGCACTTTGAAGCGGCGGCTAACGGAACAGGCGGGGCGTCCGCTCGGCCTGAATCGCACCGGCCCCGCCGGAGATCTCTTCACGCCTCCGGAGCCAGGCGATGTCGCCAAACTTGAGCCGGGGGACCTCTTGCCGTTTCAGTTCTCCCGGCAGAAAGCCGGTTATCTCGTCGGGGTCTCCCGTCTTGTGGCCCAGGGAGAGCTGGACTTGGCAATGCTTCGGCTTCAGTCGGCCACCCGGGTCGAGCGCGCGCTTCTCGGAGTGCGCGGATTGGGGCCCTGGTCGGTAAACTACATCATGATGCGCTCCCTTGGCTTTGCCGACTGTGTTCCGCTGGGCGATACGGGTGTCACAAGCGGTCTTCGAGCTCTTTTGCGCTTGGAGGAGCGCCCGGATTCGGACGCTACGCGCCGCCTGATGTCTGTCTTCTCGCCATTCAGAAGTCTCGCAACCGCCCATATCTGGCAATTCGGCAAACCCGATCCATGAAACGACCTGAATCCATCTATTTCTCCACGTTTGAGACCCCTGCCGGCCTGTTTTCCGTTGCAGTCGATTTCTCCGGTGCGGTCATTGCGGCCGCATTCGGCGATGAGCGTGCGCTGATGCGACGGGTATCCGGCGAACACGCCGTCCCCGATTCGGAGAAGACAGCCCGGGCTCGGACGGAAATTATGAACTACTTCCGTTCGCCCCGAATCGGGTTCTCATTGAATCTCGCACCTCGGGGAACCGATTTTCAAAAGCGGGTCTGGGCGGCCCTTCGGAATATTCCGTCCGGCCAGACACGAAGCTACGGCGACATCGCGCGGGAACTTCGCAGTTCGCCCCGTGCGGTCGGTCAGGCCAATGGGGCGAATCCGATCTGCCTCATCGTTCCCTGCCACCGTGTGGTGGCTTCCGACGGTTCGCTGGGCGGTTTTGCGTTCGGCGTGGCGACCAAGCGGATGCTGCTCGAGCACGAAGGGGCAACAGCCTGTTACCCGAGCGCCCGGTGGATCGCCTCGACGAATGCCTTCAGCTTTGAGTGATCTTTAACGCCGGGAGCCGTCTCCACGCCGCTATTCACATCGACAAATCGGGCGCCGGATTCGGCGAGAGCCGATCCGATATTTTCCGGGCTGAGTCCGCCGGCGAGTATCCACGTCTTGCCAGGGTGCAACTGTCGGTGCTGCGAATAGATCTTCCAGTCGCCGGTGCGGCCCGACCCGCCGAAGCCATCGGGCCGGAAGCTATCAAGAAGAAAGGTCTCGGCGAGCGGCAGCAGAGCCCCGGGCAGCATCTTTCCCGGAGGCAGCCTCGGAGCGAGCCACAGCCGGTCGGGCCCCGCCGCCCGCGACCACTCCTCCACTTTGGGGATCGGAAAGTCTTCGCGAAAATGGATCTGAAACCTGTCGAACCCTGATTCGATCATCGCCGCGAGCTCGCGCGAGCCCGGCTCCACCGTAACTGCCACCTTCTTCCCCTGGGCCACCCGCGGCGCCATAGCCTTGAACTGATCGAGCGAGATCTTCCTGGGCGATCCGGGATACAGGTTGAAACCCAGATAGTCCGCCCCGCAAAGATCCGCGAGTTCGGCGTCGGCGAGCGACGTAAGTCCGCAGACTTTGAATCGGATTGCGTCGATCATGGCCCGCCCCTGGTCAAAATGAATTGACGCTCGCAATGACGTGATCGACCTGCGCGTCCGTAAGTTCGGGAAAAATAGGCAGGCTGAGGCAGGTCGAGCAAACCTCCTCCGCGATCGGAAATGAACCGGGGCCGAATCCCAGGCTCGAGTAGCATTTTTGAAGATGGAGCGGCACTGGATAGATAAGATCCGTGCCGACCTCGCATTTCGCAAGATGTTCGCGGAGTGCATCCCTGCGCGAATGGCAGACGGTGAACTGATGGTATACGCTTTGCCCGTATTCCCGGACCGCCGGTAGCCGCAGATCGGTCCGATTCAGGCCGGATAGGTAGCGCTCCGCGATTTTCCACCGGCGATCCGTCCATGCCGGCAGGTGGGGCAACTTGACGTTGAGAACCGCCGCCTGGAATCCCTCCATCCGGAAATTTCCGCCCACGATGTCATGGTAATACCGTCGATCCGATCCATGGACACGAATTTGACGCGCGCGTGTGTGGATTTCTTCGCGGCTCGAAACAAAGGCCCCCGCCTCGCCGCATGCGGCGATATTTTTGGTCGGGTAGAAGCTGAACGTGCCGCAATCGCCGACGAGCCCGACGGGCGTCCCGCGGTAACGAGCCGCGGCCGCCTGCGCGCAATCCTCGATTACAAAGAGTTTGCGGCGCCGCGCGATTCCCATGATTTCGTCCATTTGCGCCGGCTGGCCAAAAATATGGACCACGATGATCCCCTTCGTCCTGGGTCCGATCGATGCCTCGATGCGGGCCGGAT
>Ga0182024_10000996_pt1 | contig 73590 bp, 74 predicted proteins | sample P32metaG_FD_120480 | JGI IMG/M metagenome (GOLD analysis project Ga0182024, IMG submission 120480) | Permafrost microbial communities from Stordalen Mire, Sweden - P3-2 metaG (Illumina Assembly) | ecosystem: Environmental > Terrestrial > Soil > Wetlands > Permafrost | place: Sweden: Stordalen...
AAGGGAAGCGCGAAAATAATCCAACGTTAAAGGAAGAATTCCGGTAAGGACTTTTACATTTACATGCGCAGATGCTGAATTCTGCTTATCAGTAGCGGTCAGCGTAAATACATAAGTACCCGCAACCAGGCCAGTTACCGTTGTGGTCATGCGGTTAGAACTTTTGGTAATAGTTGCAGCCGGTCCACTGGTTTTAGTCCAGGTGGTATCTAAAATAGGATGTCCCGGATTAGCTTCAACAGCAGTACCTGTCAGGGTAATAGTAGTAGTTGGAAGTATAATGATTGTATCCATAACGGGAGTTGTTCTGCCAGACACGGTTGGCTGAGCAATCGCGGAAATTGAAAAAAAGATACTTAAGGTAATTAATGATGCTTTCATGATGCACAGGGAGATTCCATTAACATGCCAGGACTATAGCATTGAAAATCAACGCGAATTAACTTGTTGAAATATTTTCTTTTCCAGAAACTGGAATAAAATCCAAAATGGGCAAGCGTTTAAGACCCGGTACAGTTTCCAAGATCATTCTACAATTGAAAGCGCGGAAATTCGACCTAAGCTAAATATTGAAGCCTTCTTTTTCTATAAATGATTTTTCAACCGAACTTATTAAAATATAGTAAAAATGTCTTTTTCAAAGTTTTTTGCTACAAGATCTGAAGAGTAAAGAATGAGTTAAAGAAAAAAGGAAAGACTCAATCCTATGTGTTTTATGAATGCCGAGAACGGATAGATGCTTACCCTTATAAGCAATTATCTTTCACTGCTGCCTAAAAAAGTCGTACCTTATAGAACAATTAAAATTTTATGTCTACAGAAACCGAGAAACAGGAAAGAGGAAAAGAAATAAAATTACTTTTAGCCAGGTGGTTAAAAGGTCAGCGATCCAAACAAACCAAATTACCTTTTTTGAAAGCCAAAACTGTTTTCCTGCATCATTCCGGTAGTTCTTCGAAGAAAATCTCCTGAAAAAACCTAAGTCACGTTTTAATCTCGCCGGATCAGAAAGCATCTTTTAAACTTTCGGTATCTGCTTAGATTCCTGCTAAAAATTCAACTCCACTCCTTCCCGAATGGAATCTTTTAGAAAGCTTTGATTATCCTCTGCCTGCCATTATTTAACTTGCCGGCAAATCCTGCTTATGGCACAACACATTCCATTGAAACTAGGAGAGTTAAAGAAACGCAGAGAAAATTGTATCAAAACATTAGAAACGAATACGGAGAACGTATCCAATCTTGATAAGTTGGCCCTATGGATTACGAATCATGTTGGGAGCATGGGGTTCTTTGTAATCATTTTTGTTTGGACGATTTCTTGGTTGGGGTGGAATGTTTTTGCTCCTAAGAATCTGCGGTTTGACCCATATCCTGGCTTCGTTCTTTGGCTATTTATTTCAAATATGATTCAATTATTCTTAATGCCACTGATCATGATTGGCCAGAACCTCCAATCTTACCATGCAGATGTGAGGGCAGACGTGGATTTCAAAATAAATGAATTAGCAGCCATCGAGAATGAAACCATTATAATTCATCTTGAGAATCAAAATGAAATGATCACTCAAATTCTCAAACGGCTTGAGACGAGTACCAAATAAAATAATTTTCAAAGAAAGTTAGGATTTCTCATTTTCTAAGCCATCATTTATATTCAAGGAGTTAATCGTTATAAATGATTTTAGGTTTTTATTTTCTTTGTAAATGCTGCCCCCAGGAGAGAGCCAATGGCACCTATAATCAGGGTGCCAATAATGATTCCTGCAATAGCGAAGGGTATGAACAATTTCCTGGTCATAGCAAGCGCCGCCTCTATATTATCCTGGGATAGCGTCCCTTTTTCTTCCATTTGCTTTCGGGCCTCTTCTATGGCTAAATCTTTCATTTCAGGAAAAATAAAATAGATTGATAATAGCGAGTACACGACCATTATACCGGTCACAAATAGCGTTATCTTAAACCCGTATCCGAAAATATTTCCAAAAGTTACCAGGCCATCCCTTTCTTTTCCGAAACTTCTGCAGGCTATAATCAGGGCTATAATCAATAAAATGGAGGGTAGCCATTTGAACCAGGTCGTAAAAGTAAGACTTGCAAATTTTCCAATCAGATCAACAACAACAAGAATTAATGAAATGACCAGGCCGGCGATGATGTATGTATTTTGTTTTGATTCTGTAATAGTCATATTAGGGTTATTATTTAATTTCTCAAATATACCTTTTCCCGGACTATATCTCAATTTTTAGTCGGCCTTATTGCAAGCTGGATCATGAATAAGTGGTTGTAGCACTTTCAATACCGGATTCCCACAACCCGGGAAATATTTGACAACTATATTCATGTAGTGACAAAAAGGAAATTCATCTTCCTCTGCGTCTGAGAAATATCTCCTTAAAAAAGACAATCACATAGATCAGTACAATAATTCCTACCAATGCCAAAATTAGAATCGTGGGGGTTTTCAGGTAATATTTACTTAGTAATCTAAATATTGGCCTGAAGAAAACAATTAATAAAACAATTACAACAACTGTCGCAATTTTTTTAAATAAGCTACCTTGCATTATTCCTTTTTTAGAATAGCACTAACTCATACTTCTATTAGAAACCTTAATAGTTTCCAAAAAATACTTTTTACCCAAGCGTAGGGTAAGTTTATAATTCAGGTGTAAAAGTTCACCAAACAAAAATACGGCAGCGGCTATTCCCAGCTTGGCCCCTGAAAAAGATAAATCATTTTGAATAAGCCCGTTTGCAACAACCAACGTTGCATATCCAGCTCCGAGCACCCGAAATAGCCAGCCGCCTTTTATCCAATACCAGTGTATATGGCCGCCCGACATATTAATTTTAAAATCACCGTTCATATAGTCAATCTCAACTCCCTTTTTCGGCATGGCATATACATCCGTAAGAGCAAACGGAATTATATCCGTATATAAAGTATCGATTTGCATTGCACCATAAATAACCTCCAAAGGCCTTAAATAAAAAGAATCGTTCTGCACTTTTGTAATGTAACCAGAAAACCACTGACGGCTCATATCCTGGAAAGCGATATAGGAGCCATTTAAATACAAAGTGATGGTTCTGTTTTTTTTTCTAAAAACCATTACATCATGCTGAGCATTTCCAATGAAGGAATAAAACATCAGAAGGGTAATAAGGGTTAGCTTATTCATACTTATTAAAACTAAGAAAACCCCTTCCGCCTATTACCCAATTATACGTTAAAGCTCAGTCAATAGCTATTAAGACCCCCCATAAAGCGAAAATTTTCTGGCATGGCATTCGCATCAATCTAAGTAGTCTTTCATAGGATATTAGATTTTATTATGGAGCTGGATTTTTATCGCCGCCCCCATTTTATTTTTTGCTTTATTAAAAGCCGCATCATGGAATTAGATATTGACCCTATTTTGCAGGTATTTCCCAATTACCTGCAACACCTCGTTTTGAGCGATGATGAATTAAGGATTTTGTGTAACTGGCTGATGGAATCGGAGGACAATGAAGACCTCTTTGATGACATCAGCAATGAGGCGAAATGGATTGAAGATTGCCCTCGAAATATCTCTGCGGGTCTGGAGGGTTCTCTCGAAAGAATACGGATGCGGATGATTGAAAATTCAGAACAGCTTTAGGAAAGTCATGTCCATATTAAACGAAAAGCCCCACTTCTACTCGGGGCTTTTCTCTGATTAAACCGGAATGGTTATACTAGGGATGACGTTTTATTTGAGATTTACTGCTTTCTCAATTCCGCCCGGTTTCTCATTAAAGATTATTATGAATTTATTTACGAATGTAAAGGTGATTGCTTTTGTGCTAATAGCTGTTATACAACCTGAGAAATAAGTTATATCATTCACATATTTTCAAACAAGATTAAATAATACAATAGCCCTAATAATGCCCGGTATATCTACACAAAACCTGGTATATCTACGAAATTTAATATCGTGCTTTTACTAAATTCACGAGCTTTCACTCAGTAACTTTTGAATTTTAAGTGCTGGTCAAGAGTCTGCCTTTTCCACTTCACGAGGAGGTTATGCATGTTCCGCAAAAAGTGTGAATCATATAATGTTAAACTCCTTGTATGTAACAAAAATGGTTAAACAATAAGGAACTTTAGGCAGAATGGGAACCTGTTATGAATAGGGATTCCCAAAAAATCAACGGGAAATATCAGCGTGATGTCGTTTGACAGTGGGAAACCAATTACCGGGAATTATGACTAATGAACTTCTATCAGATACGAACGCCATAAAAATACCTGGAAATAAGATTCAATTTTCAGGTATGCCGATCACGGAAACGGTAACCAATGGATTCTTTACCGTTGACAGGAAATGGACGGTCAAATACTGGAACCGGGCGGCCGAAAAAATATTAGGCGTAGAAGCGAAAGATATCATTGGAAAGAATCTCTGGGAAAAATTTGCGGGCATCATTCCGGTCGATTTTTATACGGTATATCATAAAGCATTTCTGCAGGACGTTCCGGTCCATTTTGAGGAATACTGGGGAGAGATGGAAGCCTGGTTTGACGTCATTACCTATCACTGTGACGGCATCCTGTCCGTTTCATTTAAAAGCATCAGTCACCCTCCGAAACCAGAAAATGTACAACTGAAATTAAAAGCCCTGACCGAACTGTATAAACTGGTAACAGAGATTACGAATGATTGTCTCTGGGAATGGAACTTACAGGCCGGGGAAATATTCTGGATTGATGGCGGCCACAAAAGAATTTTTGGTTATCAAATAGAAAATGCGCTCATTCCACAAGGTTTTTGGGAAAGCTGCATACATCCGGACGACCTGAAGCGCGTATTGACCAATCTGCATGAAACCATTTCCGGAGGGGCTAAATACATCTGGGAAGACGAATACCGGTTTAGAAGAGCAAATGGGGAATACGCCTATGTCTGCGACCGCGGACATATCATCTATGACGATGAAAAAGTGGCGATCCGGATGATTGGAGCCACGCAGGATATTTCTTCCAGGAAAATCACGGAAATCAAGTTAGTGGATGAGCGGCTGGCCAAGCAAAATGAAATCACGGGTGCGGTGCTGACTGCCCAGGAAAATGAAAGGGCAGATATTGGAAAAGAGCTGCATGATAACTTGAATCAGATCCTGGTCACCTCCAAAATGTATATTGAAATGGCCCGGAAACACGAGGACAACCGGGACATGTATCTCTGCAAGGCTTCCGGTTTAATCGTCACGGTGATCGAAGAGATCAGAAAGATCTCCAAAACCCTGGCAACCCCTGGCGCATTTATCGGCCTGGTCGACAGTATTAAAAACCTCATCGATGATATAACAACCACTCATCCGATAAAAATTGAATTGCATACCAAGGGCATTGAAGATCAGGAACTCGATGGTAAAGTACAGCTGGATGTTTACCGAATCGTGCAGGAGCAGGTGAATAATATTTTAAAACATGCAAAGGCAAACCAGGCGAGGATTCAGGTAATTAAAAATAAAGAAGAGATCGCACTCTATATTACCGACAACGGCATCGGCTGGGATCAATCCAATGAGAAAAGCGGAATGGGAATTACCAATATCAAAAGCAGGGCGGAATTATACGGCGGTCGCGTTACCATCATCACGAATCCCGGCGAAGGATATGAACTAGAAGTGATCCTTCCTTTGCCCGGACATAAATGATGAAAAGCACATCTCAACTTATTTTCTGTCGGTTCCAAAGAAGGAAGGGAAGTTCCCTTTATTGTTTCTTTTAACCGGGTGAAATTATTTAAAGTTCCTCCAGCATGGAGCGCCGCTTGTCCTTTAGTTTTTTGAAATGTGAAGGTGTAAGTCCGGTTACCCTTTTAAACTGACTGGACAGATGGGCAACGCTGCTGTAGTGCAGTTTGTAGGCAATTTCAGTAAGTGAAAGTTCATTGTACACCAGCAATTCCTTCACGTGTTCAATCCTGTGAGCAATAAAAAATCTTTCTATGGAAACACCCCGCGCTTCTGAAAAAAGATTAGCGAGGTAAGTATAATCGTAATTCAATTTCCGACTCAGATAAGCTGACAAATTGACCGTTAAGGGTTCTTCTGAATAATGCACCAACTCAATGATTACGTTTTTAATTTTCTGAATTATCACCGATTTTTTGTCATCCATTAATTCCAGGCCGGATCTCAGCAGGGCAGCCCTTACCTGTTCGAGCTGTAATTCGGAAATACTTCCTGGGATCTCGGCTTCACCGAGTTCAACAGTTGTGTAGGAAAGGCCGAGTTTTGTCAACGCTTCTTTCACCACCATCTTGCAGCGGATACACACCATATTTTTAATGAACAATTTCAAAATGCTTTTTCTAAGTGTTTACACTTATGCCTTCAACAGAACAGCAATATTGAAAAACGATTCATAAAGAGAACCAAATTCTAATATAAGAAAATATTCACCCTATGAATGATACAACTTATAAACAGACCTGTATAACTATTGGTTGTCGTACCCAACCCACGCAGAAGGAGAAGATCTCGTTGCACCGGAAATACCATGATATCCATCCCAATAGGACAAGATCGCTGTTTCCCTTAGTAGAAACCCCTTTGAATTGTCAATAGTGGGTATTATCTTTAAATAAGCCATACAGCTTTCCGTAGAAATTGAAAAGCCCAAATGTCCGCACCCAACGGAAAGCACACTGTATAAATTCCACCAATATTCCTGTGTCTAATATTTTTCACTAATAATCCAAACCCTCAGGGTCGGCATTGTTTTACCCAAAAATTAAAACGATGTTGAAAACTCAATTTGCCAAGGCATTTTCTCTTTGTTATTCATTTTTGCTTATTTCCACTCCTTTCACAGCCAATCCGATACCTTCCAATGTATTTTCTTTCTCGGAAGAAAAAAACGGCATAGAAACAGCACTGTTGACCCCCTGGGGTCCCACAAGCAGAAATATTCTGCCGGGTTATGTTTTTTACCCGTTCAACACATTTGTAGAACCACTTCCCAAGGGGCCACAAAGAAAATTGAACAGTAAGGGAATGGTATTTGTAAAAAAATATATTAAAAGCAGTTGCGAATGTCTCGTTAGTGTTAAAAACCGGAGCATGATCCCCTTTTTTATTATCGATTCAGTTTTTAAGCTGTACGGTCTTCCTATTGAATTAAAATATCTGGCAGTGATCGAATCGGAATTAAAGCCATCGGCACTTAGCCGTGTAGGAGCGCGGGGCCCCTGGCAGTTCATGCCGGGCACCGCCCAGGATTTAGGTTTGAAAATCATCCGCAATTATGATGAGCGAACTAACTATTATAAAAGTACCAGGGCCGCAGCGAGGTATTTGAAGGATTTGTATGCACAATTCGGTGATTGGTTATTGGTGTTGGCGGCTTATAATGGAGGACCTAAACCTGTATATACGGCTATCCGCAAATCCGGTAGCAGGAACTTCTGGGTTCTCCAGGATTATCTTCCCGCTGAAAGCAGGGAACACGTTAAAAAGTTTATTGCCACCCATTATTATTTTGAAGGCCGGGGGAGTGAAACAACTTTAACAAAGGCGGAAAATATGGAATACGCAAAAACACTAAATGAGTTTGCAGCTTACCACCCTGAAGCTGAAATTTCAGTAACCCAAAAAGTAAATTCAGGAAATCCAAAGACAACCCGAAAAAGGGAGGATTTGGCGGTCAATTACGATGCGAAGCCGAAACCTGGATCAGAAAACAATGGAACAGATAAAAATCCTCAAATAAATCAAAGAGTCGTCAGGCAGTTTGAATCTTCTGAACACAAATTTAAAAGACTCATGAAAGAATCAGAGGAATGCCTGAAAAGATCCAGTAAAATGATCTAGCATTTATCTTCGGAGGCAGCGTGCTTTAGGCCCCATTCCTTTCCGGAAAATAAAAGTGCAGAAAGTTCCGTTCAATAACCGGATAATCGCGATAATGGAATACATCTTTTAAGAGGTTTTAAAAATGGGGTAATTCCTGTATCAGGGGTCTAATCTTTAAACATGGAGAAGATTAATCATCACATAGCTGAGGGTTTGAACCCTAAAAATAAAGATGTAATTGCAATGGGAGATCCGGCAGAAGAAACCTGGACAGTCTTAAATAATGATTCCAAATCTCAGCATGTGAAAATTGGAAGATTAATTATTTTAACGGGGAAACATGAGATTCAAAAAAAAGAGATCACATATAAAGAGTTAATCTCAGGGAATTGGTACAAGCGTTTATAAACCCATTGACAATGATCGTACTAGCTGATCCGCGATCAGTTTTTTTGCCAACCTATCCAAGGGTAAAGCCATCGAAATGTGTGAAACATATAAAGTTTAAACCTATTTATATAACAGAACCAGTTAAATAAATGTCACCTTTAAAGGCTCTGGTAACTTCAATTCAGGACCTAAATCTTCATCATATGAATTCTGGCGCCAATTCGGATGGAAATAATAAAATTCTACTTACGACAAAAAAAAACAGTTCAGAACTGGAAAAGGCAAAATCGCACATTATCGTGGAAATTATTGAATATATACCCAACGCCGTCGTCAGCAAGACGATCATCAAAAAATCAACGGGAAATATCAGTGTGATGTCCTTTGACACTGGCGAGGGGCTGACCGAAAAAACTTCCCCTTTTGACACTTTTGCGCAGATCATTGAAGGTAAGGCCGAAATCGTGATAGACAAAATATCCAATTTGCTTGTTTCAGGGCAGGGTATTGTCATTCCGGCGCACGCACCGAATTTCATAAAACCGAATGGCCGGTTTAAAATGATCCTGACTATTATTAAAAGTGGTTATGAATAATTTTATGCGGTGTTGAATCGGAGGTGGTTTTGCCCAGACCACGTCACAAATAAATTGATATGAAGGAAACGCTCCGCTCTTCCATAACCGCTCTTCTTCAGGAACCCACCCGCTTTCCCAGTTCGGCTATCCTTTTCAGGTCCCTCACACCTGAAAAAATAATTGACCAATTGCCAGTCCAGTTTGTCTCAGCCCTGGCCCATGAAATCAGGAATCCGCTGGCTACTATTCGGCTGGCGGTAGAATTGATGGGGGCTATCACAGGAGAAGAGGACCGCCAAATGTACCTTGATATTATTTTAAGAGCCTCCGACCGCATTAATGAAGTAGTCACCGAATTGCTTACTTCCATCCGCACTGAGGAAAAGGAACCGGAAAATCAATCCGTTCACGAATTGCTGGATGAAGCCCTCAACATGACGGAAGACCGGATTATGCTTAAAAATATTAATGTCAGGAAGGATTACAGTACGGTGGACTGTAAGGTGAGGATAGATAAGCCGAGAATGCTCATTGCTTTAACCAACATTATCATTAATGCTATAGACGCGATGTCTGTAGAAAATGGCCGGCTAAAACTCGTGACCAAATCAATCAATAACCAATGCGTCATAGAGATCGAGGATAACGGCACCGGAATCCGAAAAGAAAATCTGAATAATATTTTCAAGCCTTTTTTTACGGATAAGCCGGGCGGTATGGGTCTTGGCCTGGCAGCAACAAGAGAAATCCTCCTTTACAACAATGCACAGATCAGGGTTGAATCCAAACTAGGACGGGGTACGCGCTTTATCATAACTTTCGACCAGGTGAAATGATTTACAAAGACTGAGAAGAAAATCTATACGTTATCCGGAACGGCACAGATCATATCCCGAAGTATTAAAAAAGAAAATGGTTTTACTAAAAAATCGTAGACTCCCAAGCGCAAGGCGCTCTGACGTAAATAATCGGATACGTCAGTGGTCATCATAATAACCTTACTCTTTGCAAACAGAGAATTGCATTCCTGCAGAAAATCTACACCCTTACCATCCGGAAGATTATTATCCAGGAGGATGAAATCCGGACTTTTTAAAGCCAGGATTTTGCCAGCTGCCCTAAGTGTGTAGGCGCACTCTAGCAAAAAAGGTTCCAATCGAAAGATGTTTAAAATCAGTTTACAAAAGTCCTGTTCGTCATCAATAATGAGTATACTCACACTTTTATCCATGATTATGATTTCATTTCCAGAATAGTCTTTTAAAAGGCTGCAAAAAGCAGGCCTTTGTGGTACCGGTAAAAAATTGGACAAAAGGCTTACTCTTTAAAGTGTGAATTATGCAACTTTTATTCAGATAAGTATAATTATAATGGAAATTATAAAGGGAACTTTGAAGCGATATTCCGAACTATGTTTTTAAACCACGCAATAGTAGAATATGGCTGCTGAATTCCTTTCGTCTGCCAGGGCGATCAGGACACCGGGAAAAAACAATAGTTACACAGGGAAACCTGTCCCTGATATCATCACCAATGGCTTCTTTACCGTTGACGAAAAATGGTCAGTAAAATACTGGAACAAGGAAGCAGAAAATATCTCAGGCATTCAGGCAAAGGATATAGTTGGGATGAATCTTTGGGAAAAATGTTCGGATATCATCCCTGTTGAATTCTACAATGTCTATCATTTTGCATTTCTTCAGAATACTCCAGCTCATTTTGAAGATTATTGGGGAGAAATGGGATCCTGGTTTGACGTCATTACATATCACTGCGATGATACTTTATCCGTTTCATTTAAAAGTAGTAATAGACCATCCCAACCGGAGAATCCGGAATGGCGATTGGGAATACTAAATGAACTTTACCGATTTATTACAGAAGTCACCAATGATTGTCTTTGGGAATGGAACTTTAAGTCTAAGCACCTGTTCTGGATAGACGGGGGTCATAAGCGTGTTTTCGGTTATCCCATAGAGAACGCAACTATTCCGCAAAGTTTTTGGGAAAGCATGCTGCATCCGGAAGACAAAGAGCGGGTATTGTCCCGATTGTCCGAAATAAAGAAAGAGGGAACATCCATTATTTGGGAAGACGAATACCGGTTTAAAAAAGCAAACGGCGAATATTCCTTTGTTCAGGACCGGGGCCATATCATTTATGACAACGAAGGGGTTGCGTCCAGGATGATCGGCGCCACGCAAGATATCACGGCCAGGAAATCAGCTGAAAAAAAATTATTACAGGAAAGACTAGCGAGGCAAAAAGAAATTACCTATACAGTGTTGACTGCAAAAGAAAAAGAGAGCGCAATTATCGGAAGGGAATTGCATGATAACATGAACCAGATTCTCGGTGCAGTCAAACTTTACATAGAAACCGCCAAAAATGATGAAGCACACCAGGAGATTTGCCTCGTGCGATCCTGCGAATATATAGTGAGTGTTATAGATGGCGTGAGAAAGATAGCTACCAATCTCGCAATGTCCTCCATGACGGAAGGTTTGTTCGAAAGCATATTTATTTTGGCTGGTGACCACATGTATGTTAACCCAATAAAAATTGAATTTCAGCACAACGGTATTAACGAGGAAGAAATAAATCAGACCCTGCAGGTCGGTATTTTCAGGATTGTGCAGGAACAGCTCGATAACATAATAAAACACGCAAAAGCCAGCTGGGCAATTATTAATTTAACCAGAAATGCAAATGAAATCATTTTGCTGATTTCAGATAATGGTCAGGGTTGCGACATGGCAAAAACAAAAATGGGGATGGGAATCATAAATATTATAGGCCGCGCAGAATTATTCAGTGGAAATGTCACGACCCTGTCGAAACCCCGGGAAGGGTATGAATTGAAGGTGGTCTTCTCCCTGTTGGAACGGATTAACCCGGAATTACCGGCAATGAACGCTTTACTTGATCCCGGGGCAGACCAAGGTGGAAAAGCCATCTAAAAAATGAATTTAAGATGGCTCTTCCCGGGCCTTCATGGGCAAATTATTTCCGGTCTACCTGGGCTATTGTTGCCACAAATACAGATGAACAAAGCTATTCGGCATCGTTGTAATCGCTTAACTGATGTACCAGTTCCTTTTGTTGTCCGTACAACGGCAGCGTAACTTTCAATTCATATCCCTCTCCCGGTTTTGAATTGATCACAACGGATCCATCATATGATTCCGCCCTGGTCATAATATTGATAATCCCTGCCCCCATCTTAACATTGTGCATATCGCATCCAATCCCGTTGTCTGAAATAAGCAGGGTGGCTTCATTTGAATGCCTGGTCAAATTAATAATGGCATAAGAAGCTTTTGAATATACCAATACATTGTTCAATTGTTCCTGTACAATGCGGAATATATCCAGCTGCAGGTTTTCATCCAGGTCTTCTTCGTAAATAGCGTAGTGTTGAAAATCAATTTTTGTCGGGTTTAGAGAATTCAGGCCATCAACTAAAGCCTGTATACTCTCAAATAGCTCAAGAATAATACCGGGGCTTCCCAGCAGTTTGTATATACTCCTGATCTCTCCGATAACATCTACAATATATTCAGAAGACTTCATGAGGCAGACAGCGCGCTGATCATCATTTGTCTTGGCTAACTCTACATACAGTTTGGCAGCGCACAGGATCTGGCTGAGGTTTTCATGTAATGTTTTTCCAATAGCCACTCTCTCCTTCTGTTGTGCAGTGAATATCGCGAACGTTAGCTCTTTTTGAGCCGCCAACCGCTCCTCCACCAATCTGATTTCTACCAGTTTCCTGGAAGAAATATCCTGTGTGGCACCGACCATTCTGGATGCAACCCTGTCCTGATCATAAATAATATGGGCCCGATCACGTACATAGGCATAGTTACCATCAGCCCTTTTAAACCTATATTCAGATTCCCATACACTACCCTTGGTCTCCAGGGTAGTTTTGTTTAGTTTTTTTAATACCCGTTCCCGGTCATCCGGGTGCACAAGACTCTCCCAGAAATTTTGCGGGATCACAGCATTCTCTATCTGGTAACCGAAAACTCTTTTATGACCGCCATCTATCCAAAACATTTCCTTGTTTTGAAGGTCCCACTCCCAAAGACAATCACTTGATATTTCGGTAACAAACCGGTACAACTCATTCAGCGCTTTCAGCTGTTTTTCGACATTCTCGGGCTTTACAGGCCGATTGGCATCTTTAAATGAAACCGACAATGTGCTGTCGCAATGATAGGCAATGACATCCGACCAGCAACCCATATCACCCCAGTATTCCTCAAAATGAACGGGGGGATCCCCTGAAAAAGCTTTCCGACAGACTTCAAAAAATTTTGCCGGAAGCCAGGCATCCAGTTTTTCCCAAAGGTTTTCGCCGATGATTTCTTTTGTCGGAACGCCCGTTATTTTCTCTGCTGCCAGGTTCCAATATTTTACCGTCCAGCTTTGATCGACTGTAAAGAACCCATTCGGAATGACTTCTGTAATGGCTGTTCCACGATAATTTATAATACTTTCCCTCTCCTGAATATCACTTGTATCCGAAATAAGTTTATCGTGATCCGGGCTGGTCATTATATTGTTAAAGTTCCCACAGTTTTTTCAATTGAACGTTACACATTGTTTGAAAAATATTGCATTATTCACACATTGCAACATGAAAATCATGCCATACGCTAAATGGGGTTATAAGGGTATTTCTTCATTGTAGTTACTGATTTTTTGCATGCGCGGCCATGAAATCCCTGCTCGGTGTGGTGTACAGAAGCAGACTCCTTACCTGCTGTGCCTTTGTCTGGTGGCTGATCGTCCCAGTATTTTTCTAAAGATAAATCGGCTGGTTTTCAACTAGTTAGATATGGTCTTAATTTTCATTTTTAGTTTAGGGTTACCTTTTTAAAAAACGGGTATTAAGGTTATTCATCACTTTCAACCTATTAAAATGAAAAAATTATTATTTATTTTATCCCTCGGTCTTTTTGCAGCTTGTAATGGAGGATCCAGCTCCAGCACCACAACAGATTCAACCACAGTTGTAAAAACTGATAGCGTTAAATCCGGTACTGACAGCACTAAAATGACAATGGATTCTACAAAGAAAACTACGGATTCAACAAAGAAGTAATTTGGTATTCTCTAATTAAGATAGAAATCTATTTTTCTTATTTGTTTTTGTGAATGCTCCATAATCGCCGGACCAATTGAAATGCAATTGGTCCGGTATTATGGAGATTTTTTATTTAAAAGAAAGGTAAGTTATGAGCTCAGGTAAAAGTAATTTCATTTTTGATAGCCGACTTCGTTCTTCGCAGTCGTTGTCCAGGATTTAATCAGTTTAACCTCCCCGCTGTCCAGCCTCGCGTAGGTATGAATCAGAGTATAGGGACCTAAAGGCATCTCCTCTTTTTCCACAACCTCGGCGATATCGCCAAGACGATGATCCAGTTTACGTTTGTCAAAACCCAAAACATCAGAAAAATTGATTGCTCTTTTCCCGGCGTTAATATGGCATCTCAGCCATAATCCTACAGGATTTATATTTACATACCAGGGATAAACCGTGTAGTTTGAATGGCAGTCATAACAGGATCGTTTAAGTAAATTCAGGACGGTATCCGGTACATGGACATAATGAGTAATATCTGAGGGACCTGCTGCCAGGCCGTTATTGCGGGGTGGACGGATAAATTGCATAGAAAGAAATATAACCAGTAGAACAATCAGGATTTTGCGAATCATTTTTTATGAATAAGAAATAGTACTGTCATTGGTTTTCTTACAGGAATTAATTATTTGTACTAATATAAGGAAAAAAATTGCTGGAATAATAATTCTCTTATTCATATCAATAGTTTGCAAATAAATTAGTCTCCCCGCAATTGATTTGCCGCCGAATTCTCAATGTGCAATAAGTACGGTACTGGTTTTTATAATTTTATCGGGGCCGCTAACCTGAAGAAAGTAAACGCCGGTTGGATAGTTCCCGGTATTCATTGAAACAACGGAGCTGCCCGCACTGCCGGTTACCAATGACTGCAATGGCTGCCCTTGGGAGTTGATCAGCCTGATTGTAAGTTCAGAACCTGCATTGCCCAGGGACACATTAACGACATTATTTGCCGGGTTAGGGAACACGGTTATTCCAGTTACGGATGATAAGGTGATTATTCTTATAGGAGAATATGCATAGGTGCCGTCAATGTTTTGAATCATTAACCGGTAATAATTAACTCCGCTAGCAGGGCTTGCATCAGGTAAGGAATAAAGCGATTCCGGAGTACTGTTATCCGTCGCCTGAACCGTTCCAATGGAATTCCAATTCATTCCATTGATTCTTTTTTGCACTTCGAATCCAGAGATATTATCTCCGTTGCTTGCTATCCATGATAATAAAACCGTATTATTATTTTTAAGAACCGCATCAAAATCTGATAAAACAGTCGCGAGGACAACAGCATCACCGACTACACTGAACTGGGAGAAACTGCCAAATGTTGATGAGGCTGTTTGTGTAGCTACATTTCCGTTACCCGTAGCTGCCTGCCATGAACCTCCCGAGTATTGCATGATACCAATATTCAGGCCATAACCCTGGAATGAGGCCCCTTCCAGCGTTGTGCCGGAGGAAGTCCAGTTTAAAGTTAGCGAAGCGCTACCTGAACCTGCTGTTTGAGTTATATTCCATTCTGCATTAAGCATTTTCGCAAGGTTCCCCGCGCTTAACGCAGGGCCGCTCGCCAACGCATTTGTAGTTGCGCCCTGGAAAGCATAAGCAGCATAGCTGGTACCTGCGTACGCTCCCGGATTGATGGTTGCCGGAAGGTAATAATTTGAAGTGCCGACAGGAAAAAGGGTGGAAGTATTCGCCGAAATATTATTAATGTTCAATTGCCCTATGGATGCGACCCCGTTACCTGTAATTACATAACTGGTGGCTGAAGCTCCGGTTACTGGCACGTTGCCTGCAGGTAATGTCAGGGAATAGTTTGATGCGTCCAGAAGTCCACTGTTTAAGCTTAACTGATTAGTTACCGTAGTAGCGACTCCTAAAATAACGTGACCTGACGTATTAGAAATCGTAAGGTTATAAAAGATTTCATTGGCCAGGGCCGAAGAACTGATCATCTGAGGTACGGCTCCAGAGAAAGTAACCGTATTGTTTGCCTGAATGAAGCCACCTTCATCATCAAAAGCAAAAGTTCCATTATTGCTCATAATGTTTACGTTTGGAAAACCTGTTGCATCAAATGTCATATTCGCGTTAACATGGAGGCTGAGCATATTTATATTTCCTCCGTTGTATGCAGAACCATTTTTTGCCACACCTGCTTCAAAGTCAATATTCGGGTAGTTAGTAGCAGGCTGGGCGTCAATCCCAAAATAACTGGCAACGCCTTGAGTATTTATATATCCCATTTGAACCGTTCCGCCCGTAACTGAATATTGGGTTGCCGCAACGTTCGCACCGCCCATATCCAGGTCTTCAATATTTGCATTACATGCATCTTGCAGGATGATCAACCCGCCAGACATAAATGTTTTGCCACCGACAACATCCGCAAGTTGGAAAGTAATCCAATTGGAATACCCGTTTAAGGCAAGGATCATCGTTCCTCCCGTCATGTGAAAATCGATATAGCTGGCAGCTCCCAGGGCATTAAACCCGGCTCCAATATTTAAATTACCAGCAGATATATAAAGCTGAGGTGTTCCACCATTTACATTATACTGAAAATCCTGCCCTGAATCAAATCCCTGACCGGTCTGTACGTTAACCGTACCCCCATTCACGAACAGCTCGCCCGATAATATAGCGCTGCCTGTAGGAGCATTTTTACACAGGTTCATGGTGCCGGCGTCAGATTCTAAAATAGCGCCGTATGAAATCGTAAGTGAATTCGGTGAGCCGCTATTATAACAATCGTTCAAAGTACCTGCATTATCCATCTTCCAGGTGCCTTTGATGAAACTGAAGTAATAATTTCCTCCGGAATTGATACCTGCAATAAAATTAGGATCCTGTACATCAAGCGCAGTTGCTGCCGAGCCCATATTCAAAACGACTGTACCAGCTATTATATAAGCTCCTCCACCGGTTATGGTAGAATTGGCAGCTCCATTAAACGAAAGTGTCGAACCCGCTATAGCCGTGAAGATGCCGGCATTACTGAAATTACCACCTATGCTCAGACTTCCTGAAGCATTTATTATTACAGAACCTGTTGCGGCAATAGTTAAGCTTCCACAAACATCTCCACTTGCATTTACCGTCATTACCATTCCTGCTGGCACAATTACTATATCGGTGGCTAATGGTGGAACGCCGGTTGACCAATTGGTTCCGGTTTCCCATGCGCCGGATGAAATAGCCGTATTATTGGCCATAGCCATGGCTGAACTTAAAATCAGGAACAAGCCCAGTATTGTTACTTTAAAGTTTTTAAGATCCTTTTTCATAAGGACCTCATAAACCAGTATCATTCCAAAGCAGTCTTATTTGACTGTCAAATAGTTAGGCGCAACGGAGATGATTCGTATTTCCAAACCTGGGTTTGAATTCCCAAAATGGTCCCCGCAATTAAGGTCTTTTTGCGATGGTAAACGGTGAAAAACCTATGAATGCGCAGATGATGATCAGGATAATTATGAACGATAAGAAAACGCGGATAGACAAACTGCAGAGGTGTTCCAAAAGCGAACATGAAATATCAAAATCGCGCAATTCAATGATTAAATTTTGAGATCGGGTAATTGACTATCAAGGAAATAGAAAATTGGCATATTCTTAGACAAAAAAGGAAATAGCCTGCATACAAAAAAACCGTGCAGGAACAGAGACATGCCTTTCAATCCCGATATACTCGCCAAGCGGATCGCCGAACTAACCCAGGCGTTTCAACGCCAAATGGAAAAAGCTGGTCAACCAGATTACGACCCGGATCTCACCGAGCTGCTTAAAAAGGATCTTAGCTGGCTGAAGGAACAACAGGAACAGGCAAATCCCATGTCTTTGGAATTCGGACAGTAATTCGTTAATGCAGATGAGGAATGATCAATTACTCAATTGATTTCTAGCAACTATAGGATGGAAATCTTTGCGCAGGCTGGATAACTTTACAAAATTTCGAGTATCTCTAACTATTCACTTACAAAATGACCAACAACGCATTCAACAAATTTTTCCCTCGTATGCGGTGCGGATATTTTAGAGCAACAGTGGGAAATGGCCTGCATAATCGTCTGACGAGTTTTTAATGGGTAATGTTTTTTTAGTTTATCCGCCAGATACTCCATCTCCCAACGTTGCGAACAGTCAAACTTTGAGTTGTCTTTTTCGTCCTTGATTTTGCGGTTATCGTAGGAAGTCCATTGTTCAAGTAATACAGGATGTGGCATGGAATCAGTTTACCGAATATACTATAAAAAGGACAGCCACCCAAGGTTATTCTTTCAAAAGTCTCTTTTCTTCATAGCTAGATTTAGATATTGCAAAAATTTCAGAATATCAAATTGAGTATATTTATAGCGCATAAATGCTTTGCAATGGAAGTTCACCATCATCCGGATCTGCATCACAAAAAGAAAAATTTAAAAGAATATTTCTTAGAATTCCTCATGATCTTTTTAGCCGTTACAATGGGTTTTATAGCAGAAAATTTACGCGAAAGAATCACTGATCGTAGTAAGGAAAAAGAATATATCGAATCACTGGTGCAGGATTTAAAAACAGATACTGCCCTGGCCAATAAAACAATTAAAGCCGTCACATTTCAAATGTATGGAATGGATACATTGGAAATGCTTCTGACGCCAGATGTAAATAAAAACGACAGTGCCGCTTATATTTGTTACCGGCAGCAGGAGTTTCTCCACAATCAGCATATTATTAATTTCTCAGACAGGACAATTACTCAGTTGTTCAGCTCTGGAAATATGCGGTTAATTAAAAAACAGTCAATTTCTGATCGAATCACTGAGTATTATTCTGATATAAAAGATGTAGATGCACAAAAAGGATACTACATAGATTATTTTCATAAATGCCTTGATATATACCAGGAGATTTACGAATTTGATTCATACCATTCAAAATTAAACTCCGAAGGGCAGGGCGTCATTCCCCCACTTGTCTATGGAAAACTCCGCATTGCAATCACCAATGCAGAGGATCTTAAAAAGTTCAAATCGACCATTGAATTTACTAAAGGGATTATCAGCAGCTACCGGGCAGACATTGACAGTTTAGACAAAGAGGCAGGTTCATTACTTAAATTTTTGAAAGTAGAATACTTCCTAACCAAAAATTAAACAATTCTGTCACTCAAATATCATCCTTTCGGATATATTTTTCTGGGTCTGGGACCTTTGATAAGTATTATTTACCGGAAAAGTCATAAAACAAAGTCCACGATTTTGGCTAAGGAAAAATAAGCACCTGATAAGAGGTTAATGCTGACTAAAAAGAAAAATTATTTATTTGGCTATGCAATGGTCTGATATTGCCGTCCATATCGATGAAGTCTTCGGTTCTTAGTAAAGGCGTTGATCCGTTCCCCATCTTAATAATTCCATCGGTCATTACGATTGCCCCGTTTTTTAAGGTGACCGGGCTGTTCAACAGGAATAAACTTCCATTCCTTACCAGTTTAAGCTGCCCGCCCTGCATGACAAAACCGTCTTTCACATGTCTGTACTCCCTGTTGGAATCCAAGCGGTGATCATCATATTGCCCATAATTCGGACTTTCGTTCTCAAAGATCGTTTTAACCAGCGTATCCTGCATATTCGGAAAACCCACCTGGCAAAAGGCACCTGATACCAGGAAATGCACAATCACCAATACATACAGCTTTTTCATACCCAATATTTAGATATGTGGGGCAATACCAATGCCATGCATTCCAAGTCAATGAAAAATTGATTCGCAATAATCAGGGTTACAAGTCTTTAAACGTTGTGTTAAACCCCTTGGGAGATGGCCTAGCCGGTTGGAATGAGCGATACTTCTCCATGCATAGCAAAGTATTGGCCGAATAGTCAATTTTTTGGTTCATTTGCAAATTGTTTTATTTAACAGGAAGCCATTCCAGGCAAACAGGTGATTTAATGTTTTCAATCAAATGTTCTGGCCTGATCATTCCTGTGGTTTTATCAATTTTAAAGACAGCAATAGAGTCAGAATCCTGGTTTGCCGCCAGCAGCCAGTTACCCGTTGGATCGAGATTGATATCCCGGGGCGTTTTGCCCATCGTTTTTTCCCGCCCCACAATTGCCATAGTTTGATTTTCCTTGTCAAATCGCAATACGGTGATGCAATTTTCCCCGCGTTCAGAAATATAGATGAATTTTCCATTTTCGGAAACCCTGATCGATGCTCCACTTGGTTCTTCCTTGAATTCCTTTGGTAAAGTCTGATATGTGTTCATGGGTTCCATATGTCCGTCAGCATAACGCATCACCGTTACCGTAGCTGTTAACTCGTTTATAACATATGCAAGCATTGTTGCCGAGTGAATGGCAATATGCCTCGGGCCACTTCCTGGCGGTAACCTTACCGCCTGTTTCAGCTTTATAACAAACTTCCCATTATCCTTATCAATATCATAAACCATTATCTTATCCATACCGAGGTCCACTACCAGGATGTTGTTGAAATTGTCATCAATCGCCACCATGTGTGCATGAGCTCTTTCCTGGCGAAGAGGGTTCACGCTGCTTCCCTCATGTTGAATCACTTTTGCATGAGGCAATAGTTTTCCATCTTCTGCAAGCGGGAAAATAACCGTATTTCCGGTTTCATAACAAGCTACCAGGATGCAGTTGTTTTTATTCGAAAATTTAATATAGCAGGGGAGCCCTCCGGGTATTTCCTGTTCATTTATTAGCTGAAGAGAAAAATCATTTTTATTAATTTTATAAGCCTGCGACCGCGGTTTGTCTGACTCAATAACTTCGGTATGAGTATATAAATAACCTGCTGAAGGAATACAAAGATAACTGGGATTTTTTCCAGACAGGGCATGCATCAATTGCAATGAACCACTACGTGGATCAAAATTAAAACAATAAATACCATCTCCATGTCCGCCAAAATCGACGGTAATCATTTCCGTATATGATCCCGCATATAATATCATAGCCATTATTCAGTTTTTTTATAAGATAGCAGGTACGCCTCCTGCAAATGATCTAATACTTTTACGGGATCAGTGTCAGCTTTCAAATAAGCATGTAAAACCTCTCCCAGGTATTTTTGGAATTCCGGCCATCCGCTATAACGGGGGCGAACAAAGGCATTTGTCAACGTATCAAAAACCCCCAAGAAAAAATTATTGGTCAGCTCATTCGCAAAACCGGATTTCCATGCAACAATATTTGCGGGCTGGCCCTGCTCCTTAACATATACCGAACCTTGAATTTCTGCACTGCAGATCCATGCGGCATATTGAGCAGCTTCATTCAAGTATTTGCTTTTTGCCGACACAGCGATACCTGTCCCACCTAAAACCGCATTAGTAATACCCGGGGCACAACTATAACCCAATTTCTTTTTCCCGAAGCCATCTCTCGAATAATTGGTATAGCAAAAAGCCAGCGGTGCATAAGCGATATCATCGTAGGCTGACATGTAATCGTAGAGTTGAATGGGGTTCCAGTTTAAACTGCTTTCATGAAAATTATCCCGCATTGTTCGCATAAATTCCAACGATTGCAGGCCTGTATCGCGGCCCACCAACATTTCATTGCCCTCCCCGACCGGCGACCCCAATTGGGCAGTGATGGTTAAGAAGGAGCATAAACAATCGGTAGGGCAAAGCGCCATGCCGACCTGCAAATTTTTCTTCTTCAGCATATCCGTAAATTCGAAAACTTCCTTCCAGGTTTTCGGAGTCTTAAAATCTCCCAGAAGATCTGGCCGGTTTGCTGAACATTGAACGGCTGCATCAACTGGAATTGCCCATTGCTTTCCTTTATAATTATAGCTTGGAAAACATGGCCCCGCACTTTGTTCTTCCAATTCATTTAATTTTTCCCCCGCCAATAGTTCATTCAACGGAACCAGGCAATTTGTTTCAAATGCAATTCCTGCGTGCGGATGATCAATGATAAGCAAATCAAAACGATCGGCTAAGGCAGCAATTGATTGATCTCCAAAATTGGTTAGCGATCTTTTTTCCCATGATACTTTTGTGCCAAATAATTCTTCATATAACAGGGAAGATGCAATCATTGGGGCATACCCTCTGGGATGATCCCATGTAATTCCGGTTAATTCCATTACTCAATTCTTTTTCTCCAGAGTTTTTATATAAACTTCCTCTATCTTCCTTTGCCTTCTTTTAGATTTATTCGAAATATCTCGGCAAGGTGGATAAGCCACCATCTACTTTAATATCTTCGCCTGTTACAAATCCTGCTTCATTAGAAGCAAGAAAGATGGCCGCTGTTGCTACTTCGTGTGGAGTTCCCATTCTCTTTAAGGCATGCATGGCATTATTCCTTGCAAAATAATCCGGGCCCTCTTCTCTTGCTCTTTTTTCATTCATCGGAGTAAGAATGGCACCTGGCGAAATGCTGTTGAATCTTACATTATATTCACCAAACTGGCCGGCGAGTTGATTGGTTATGGAAAGAATGGCTCCTTTCGCGCCGGCATAAGCCGTCCAATCGTGCCAGCTTCGGAATGCCTGGGTGGAAGCGATGTTTATCACGCTCCCTGATCTTTGTTTAACCATATGAGGCAGCACCAACTTCGTTGTACGATAGATACTTTTAAGATTTATATTCATCAGCATATCCCAGTCTTCTTCCGGCATTTCCATAATATTCCCCCGGATGGCGATAGCAGCATTGTTGACAAGAATATCTATTCTCCCGAATTCATTAATCACAGAATGGATTAAGCGATTCACATCCTCCGTCACCCCGACATTACACCTCACTGCACGTACAATAGCGCCGCCAGCGGCCATTCTTTCCGCTTCTATTATACTTTTTTTTTCATCAATATCCACGGCGATTACAATCGCTCCTTCTTTTACAAAAGCCTCACTGATGGCAAGCCCGATACCATTGGCTGCTCCCGTGATTACCGCGACTTTATTTTTCAATCTCATGATGCTGAACTTTTGATTTTCTATTTAACCAATATCTCTCAATTTCTTCAAGGCTTTTGCCCTTTGTTTCCGGAATAATTTTAATGGCGAGCCAAAATGCCGGGGCAGTTAAGAGTGCAAACAACCAAAAAGTCCCGGCCGGCTTAAGCTTTTCAAGGAATATTGGAGTAAGCTGTCCGACCAGCGCGGTACCAATCCACAATGAAAATGTTGCGAGCGACATCGCCTTGCCTCTTATTCTAGCCGGAAAAATCTCAGCCAGCAGCACCCAAATAACCGGACCGTAAGAAAATGCAAAGCAAGCGATAAAGAACAATATAAAAATCAAAAGCAGGTAAGTGTTTGTGGAATTGAAATAAAACAACAGACCAATAATGATCAATGATAATATGATGCCGATAATACCCGTCAGTAGCAGTGGCTTTCTGCCGAGTCGGTCAATTTTCCAGATAGCAATTAAAGTGAACAACACATTTACAAATCCAATCACCACCTGGCCAGTCAGGGCATCCGAAACAGGAAGACCTGCTTCCTGCAGTATTTTCGGACCATAATAAATAATGGCATTTATACCGCTTACCTGCGAGAGAAAAGCCAGGGAAATTCCAATAATCATGGCCACCCTGAAGCCGCCTTTGAATAAAATACCCAATCCTCCCGTCTCATTTTGGAGATTGCTTTTGATATCATTGATTTCTTTTTGGGCCTCATCATCCGTAACAATTCTTTTTAAAATACGCAATGCTCCTTGTTCTTTACCATTTATTGTCAGCCACTTCGGGCTTTCAGGTACAAATAATAGCAAGAATAAAAACAGAAGTGCCGGCACAACGGATGTTCCAAGCATGATCCTCCACACCTCACTCACCATAATTTTATGCAATAAACCGGTTGTCTGGAGCATAAATTCCGTGTGTGAAAGTCTGAGTAAATAAGCATTAATGAAATAGGAGAAAAGTATGCCTAGGGTGATCGCAAATTGGTACAATGCCACCAGCCTGCCTCTTTTATGAGATGGTGATAGCTCTGAAATGTATAAAGGAGAAAGCATGGAAGCAACGCCAATGCCGAGCCCGCCAATTAACCTGTATATAACCAGGCTAGTAAATCCAATTGCAAAAGCGCAGCCAATGGCTGATACAGCAAAAAACAGTGCTGACAAAATCAGCAGTTTCTTTCTCCCATATTTATCACTTAAAATACCGGCGACGGAAACACCTGAAATACAGCCCAGCAATGCGGAACTTACGTACCATCCCGTACCCGCAGCATCCAGGTGGAATTGGGAGCTGACAAAGTTAATTGTCCCGGAAATTACAGCCGTATCATAGCCAAACAAAAACCCACCGAGCGAAGCAATGATTGCCAGTTTATCGACATAACCTTTGCCTGCTTTAATCAGTGTCATTAATTTTCATTTTAACTAAGGTAATGTCTTTCACCATAAGCCATCTCCGGATTATTACGCCAAATGTCACCATATACAAATAAAGAAAAAGAATAACTTTACGAAACTGTCAACTGCATGCATCCTTCCATTGACTTTGATAACTTGCCTATCCGCATCGGATTTGGATCCTTCTCACAACCTACAGATGAGCGTTTGCGTTTCATTAAACAAGTTGGTGCTGATGATATCCTGCTGAATTTTTATCGTTCATCTTTGATTGATACGGCACACGAAAACCAACCTTTGCACGGGGATGGAGAATGGTCATTTCATGAACTTGTTTCTTTACGCAACCGTATTGAAGATTACGGGCTTCGGTTGAATGCCATTGAAAATATGCCCCGCGATTTTTATCGCGATGTAATGCTTGGCAAACCGAACAGGGAAAGGCAGATTGAAAAAATTAAAAGAACTTTGGAGAATATCGGGAGAGCAGGTATCCCGATTTTCGGTTACGATTGGGATCCGACAGATGTATTGAGAACCTCGGTAACGTATCCTTTGCGGGGGGGCGCAGAGTCTATGGCGATCAATCTTGCGGATTATAAACATGCTCCGCTTCTTTTAGACCGCGTTTATTCCGAATCAGAGATGTGGGAATACTATCATTATTTTCTTGAGCATATTATTCCTGTTGTGGAAGAAGTTGGATTAAAGATTGCGATCCATCCAACTGATCCGCCGGTGCCGGAGATTGGTGGTGTTCCCAGATTGTTTCGTTCGAGATTAAATTTTGACAAGGCTTTTAAACTCGTTGAAAGCAAAAATCATGGCTGCGAATTTTGTTTGGGCAACTGGGCCGCGATGGGGGAAAATATTCCGGATGTAATTGAATATTATGGTAAGCAGAACAAATTATTTTATGTACATTTTCAAACTATTTCAAACGCGTTGCCGCAACCAATGCACGAGGTGTTTGTTGATATGCCCGGATATTACGACCCCATCGAAATAATGCAAAAGTTGCGTGAAGTTGGCTTTCACGGACTGATTATTCCCGGTCATGTTCCAAGGATAATCGGGGACGGACAATGGTGTGAACGTAGCCGCGCAATGACCTTAGGATACCTAAAAGGCATATTACGGACATTGGAGAAAAGGATGCCTTTAAATTGATTGGCCACAACTGTTATGCATTAATACCACCGACTTCTTTTTTATCCATCTTTCTGTATGCCCAACCAAAGATTAATGGAAAAACCAGTAGGGAAAACAACATGGCGCAAAGTATACCGCCGATCACGACTCTTGCAAGGGGCCTTGAGCTCTCAGATCCAATACCCGTGGAAACTGCTGCAGGAAATAAGCCGATTGCGGCCATTAGTGCTGTCATCATTACCGGACGGATTCTGGATTGTACCCCCAGTTTAATTGCTTCATACAAAGCGTTTTGGCCGCCTTTTATTTTATCCAGGTTCTTCTTAAAAACGGTAATCAGCAAAACTCCGTCCTGAATGCAAATGCCAAAAAGCGCAATAAATCCAATACCTGCCGAAATACTAAAATCTGTACCGGTAATTAACAAGGCCGCAATACCGCCAACAATAGCAAAGGGCACATTTAAGAAAACCAGGCTGGCATCCTTGAGATTTCCAAACATGATAAACAGTAGCAGGAATATCAGCAGGAGACTGATCGGTACCACCTGGGTCAGCCTTTTCTCGGCTCTTCGCTGATTTTCAAAATCTCCCTGCCAAACCATTGAATATCCTTTTTTAAGTTTTACTACCTGATCCACTTTTTCCTGGGCTTCTGCTATGGTGCTTCCCATATCTCTTCCCCGAACGGAAAATTTCAAGGCCGCATACCGTTCATTTTCATCTCTGAATATAAGGCAAGGCCCCGTCTTTTTGCTGATGTTTGCAATTTCCCGAATTGGAACTTTGGATCCGCTTAACGTTGGCACCATCATGTTTCCAATGTCTTTTTCGGTTTTTCTCAATCCTTCCGGAAAGCGTACCCGAACATCAAACTTTTGGATGCCTTCATACAATTGCGTAACCGCTTTGCCGCCGATTGCCATTTGGATAACGGCATTTGCATCGGCAGTTGCTACTCCATATAGTGCCATTCGGTCCTGGCCCAAATCTATATCCAGTTCCGGTTGACCGATATTCTTAATTACACCTAAATCGGCAATGCCATTCACCTTTTTTAATATGTTATATACCTGTGATACTTTTTGCTCCATATAATCCAGGGAATCTCCGAATACTTTAACGCAGATGGAGCCCTTTACACCTGATACAGCTTCTTCCACATTATCACTGATCGGTTGAGAGAAATTCAGGTCAACTCCAGGTATCACACCTATCTTCTGCTGCATTTTATCAACTAGTTCATCCTTGGATATTTCGTGCTTCCATTCCTCCTCCGGGTATAGAATCACGTCAAATTCGTTATTGTAAAATCCGGTTACGTCCGTGCCATCGTCGGGCCGTCCGGTCTGTGAAGTAATGCTTTTCGCCTGGGGGAATTCCATCAGCATGCCTCTGATCTGGTTGGCTATTTCACTTGATTTTTGAAGTGAGGCACTATAAGGAAGTTGTGCTCGTATCCAGATGGCGCCTTCATCCAGCTCAGGCAGAAATTCACTTCCTAGAAATTTAAAGGAATACAATCCAACTACAATTACGAGTGCTGATAGAACGATTACCCATTTTTTGTTCCGGTAGCTGTATTGAAATCCACCAAGCATTACTTTATTAATGAAATGCAGAAACGGATTATGCTTTTCCCTTGTATTTTTCCTTAGCAGCATATTGATCAGCACGGGAACCAGGGTGAGCGTCGTTATGAGGGCCCCGAGTAAAGCGAAACCAAGGGTATAGGCAAGTGGGGAAAACATTTTCCCCTCTACTTTCTGAAAAGCAAATATGGGAAGCAGGCCTGTAATGATGATCAGCTTAGCGAAAAAGATTGCCTTCCCAAGTTCACTACCCTTGATCTTGATCAATCCCATTTTGCTGAGTTTATTGAACCGCTCCATTCCGACCTCCTTTGCCTTGTGGTCAAGTACAACGAAGAGTCCTTCAACCATCACGACGGCACCATCTATAATAATTCCAAAATCCACCGCTCCCAGGGATAAAAGGTTTGCCGACATATCCATTAGGTTCAGGCATATAAATGAGAATAACAAAGAAATCGGGATGATGACCGAAACAATCAACGTTGTCCGCCAATTGAACATGAATAGGGATACCAGAAGCGTAACCAATAAAATACCCTCTATCAGGTTGTGAAGTACAGTATGCGTTGCGTAGCCGATCAGGTCTTCACGATTGTAATAAGGAACAATCTTCGTATCAGCGGGCAGCACCTTATCGTTGATAAATTCGATTCTTTTTTTCAACGCTTTGATTACCTCCGCAGCATTTTCCCCTTTGCGCATCAGCACGATTCCTTCAACTACATCACTGCTGTCTTTAACGATTCTTTTCCCATTTATAATTAAGGCATCGGACCGGCCAACCTGACCTAACCTGGGTTGATTGGAAATATCGACGTCGGCAACGTCTTTTATAAGTACGGGAATACCATTTATATTCTGAATAATGATATTTTTAATCTCATTGATATCATTCAGCAGACCGATTCCACGAACAACATAAGCCTGGGAATTATCCACAATCACATCCCCTCCGATATTGATATTGCTCTTGCTTACGGCATTATAAACATCAAGTTCTGAAATGCCGAGATTGCTTAATTGTAACGGATTAACTTTTATTTCATAAGCTTTAACCATTCCTCCAAAACTCACGATATCTCCGATACCCGGCACAGCACGGACCTGCCGGTCAATAAGCCAATCTTGCATTGTTTTTAATTCCCTGGGATCGCGAAAACTACTTTCAAGTGTGTATCTGAAGATTTCTCCTGTTGGCCCCGTAGGAGGCTGAACAGCAGGAGAGATGTTATCCGGAAGGGTTACATTTACGATCATGTTGTTTACCTCCATCCGGGCATAGCTATCCTGCACCCCGTCTTCAAAGATCAGTTTGACCATAGAAAGACCAAAGATGCTCGTTGATCTTAAGCTGATCCTTTTTTGAACCGGGTTCAAAGCAATTTCAATCGGGATGGTAACAAATTTCTCTACCTCTTCAGCGCTTCTTCCCGGCCATTGGGTGATGATAGTGATTTCCGTGTTGGTTACATCCGGAAATGCCTCAATAGACATATTCCTGAAAGTAATAATGCCGGAGATTATGAGAAGAACGGTTAATGAAAGAATGAAATATTTATTCTTTAGCGAAAACGCTATTATTCTCTTTAGGATTTTCTCCATAAGAATAGATTTAAAAGGAAATGTTTTTAGTTAGCAATACGCGAATGCCAGTACGCTTGAATTCTGTACATATTCAACACAGAATTTGCCTAATCTGTTAATCTAAAGGGAGCCGAGTTGATGGATTAAATCCTGTCCGGAGGCGGGGACAGGATTTCAGAAGATTCTGTTTGTAATTTTGGGGTGTTGTAGGTATAAAATACCTCAGTACCTGCTTTAGTTGCAGATAAGTCGATTATTTCACCCGATTGATTTTGAAGATCGATTTGCAAGGCGGAAGTCTTAACCGTATTTTTTGAGTCTACATTATTTCTGTCATAAGTGAAACAATCCAGCTGGCCCATTTTCATTTCAACAAGCCATTCCACAATCGTTTCAGTGGGATCGGCCAGTTTACCGGAGCTTGGGATGAGATGATCGCTGTTAAAGTAATACCAATAAGCATCACTGCACATACTCATATTCAATAACTGAAGGGCTGTTACCCATAGAAGAAGTGTGCTGAATATTTTCAATCCGCTTTTCTTTGAAGTGCAAAGGTATGGTTGAGGTTATTTTAGAGTTGTTAAGCGTTGTTGAATAAGATGTTAAGTAACAAAGCCTCCTTGCATTTATTAAAGCAGTGGATTATACAATTGAGAAAATACGCGCAGTCACATGATCTGTTTTTGAATACCGTAAGCAATCATTTCCTTTCTTGCTGTAAAACCCAATTTCTGATAAAGTTTTATGCCCCTGGTATTTTCTGACCGTACATGTAGAAAAGGAATTCGGGATTCGGCAAGGATATCCCTGATCTGATCCGTAATAAGCATGCCTGCATAGCCTTTTCCAAGATGGTCAGGATGGGTGCAGACAGCGCTGACCTCAATATAAGGGTTAGCCTTTAGGCGCTGCCCGGCCATGGCGATCAAGCGGCTTCCTTCGAAAATGCCTTTATAGTTGCCAAATCTTATGGTTGCTGATAAGAAGGGCCCGGGGTTCGTCATTTTTGTCAGCGCAAGCATTGCCGGCACGTGTTGTTCCTGCAAAGCAACAAAATCCTGATTTGCCGGAGTTAGAGGCAGCGGATTGTCATAAACCATCTGCAAAATGTTCATCTGAACAACGACTTTCCATTGTTCCGGGATTTGAATTTTCGCGAGTACAAATAAAATGAAAAAGCTATTGCGTGGACTGATCCTGCATAGAGCGTTTAATTCATGGTCCGAAGATTCCTTCAGGCCGGCTAAAGGGGATACGTCTTCCGGAAAGTATTGAGCCTCATCGTTACCCTGAGAAAAATTTTTATTTCCGGAATTAAGTGCATGGTAGATCGGGTTGTTCAATATTCGTTCCATATAGAACCAAAATTAGTATTTCCAGGAAATTGCAATCAAACCGGATCTTCATGATATCCCGGGCCGGTGGTCTAAAGTCAACCGTCAGCACCAGAAACCAGCTGAAGAAGCCGGAAGTGAAAAAATTGAAGAAAAACGCCCTGTCGATGAAGGTATGAAGTCTCAAAATGAACCTGAAAGACGTTTTAAGAATTGGAGAACAAGTGATATTGGCCTTCCATTATAAAAACCAACCATATTAATCCTTAAATTAACCTCCTGTATAACCTTTATTTAGCCCGGAAGTGTGCACCTCCGTTCTCTTCGAATAAAATTTTTTAGAAAGCTTCTTGTATGCTTTCTTTATTTCCTTTGGATTGGCATGGAAGGAAATGCCAAGGAACCGCAAATAATTGGCTAGTGACATTTAGGTGTCTTTGGATTAAGGTAATTAGGAAACGACCCTATAAAATACTTATTATTTCCTTTTAAAAATATTTTTGCTGCTGTCGTGGTTACAACTACAAAATATTGAAAATAACCTGGCAGCGTGGATGGCAACCTGCCGATAAGATCCACATTCGGCAGGGTATAAATATGTATAAATATTTTCAAATATCGGATTAACGGTACGCATTTTGACAGAGGAGATCTGCTATTCCCACAGTTGAAAAATCCGGGATATTGTTTCCACCTCAGTTTAGATAAATGATAATGAGACACTTGATCCGCGTGGAACACTTCCTTCGCGTGGAACACTTCCTTCGCGGCAAGGCATTTTCTCTCCTCATTGCGGTCTTATTCAGTGTCCCTTGCTACGCTCAAAATACATCCGGTGATCCGGTTGTTCCGGTAGTCTTTCACATTATCAGCGAGAATCCCGGCGCCATTACGGACCAGCAGGTAATTGCTGCTGTAGAAGATCTCAACGAAGCATTTGCGCATTCCGGACCTTATGCTGCCGGCGCACCCGGGGTCAATACCGGAATTCGTTTTTGCCTCGCGAAAATTGATCCGGATGGCGGTAATACAACTGGTATTACCAGAACCCAATCGGTTTTGGGTGATTTCGACAGCGATATTGAAAATGACAGGTTGAAAAATTTAGTTTCCTGGAACACCAGGGAATATTGCAATATCTGGCTTGTGGACGGAATTGAAAATGAATACCTGACTAGTTTTACCTGTGGAAACTGGTCAAGACGGCACAATATCGGTAATGGAACGTTTGATGCCAGCGGAGATTACCGGGACGGAATTGTCACTAATGAATTCGGTTCCATTTTGGCTTCCTACATGGGCTTATATCTTGGCCTTAAATACACATTTGTACGGGGAAGTTGTGCCAATACAAATTGCAATACCGATGGAGACGGCATTTGCGATACACCACCCGCCTCAGCTCCGGGTTCATCCTGCACCTCGATTCAAAATTCCTGCAGCAGCGATACCCTTAGCGGATTTACACGCGATATGCGGGACCTGACTTCGAATTTCATGAGTTTAAGCGGACCCTGTGTCAATTCCTTCACAGCCGGACAGGCAGCTAAAATGCGCAGTAACCTGAACACGGTCAGAAACGCTTTGTTGTCCGCCAATAAATGTAATCCTCCATGCGCCGAAAATATAGTTGCCTATTTTACCCGGGATAACTGGTCCCCAAAAACAGGCGACCAAATTAACTTTACCAGCACCTCCACCGGCGGTGCAAACTATCAATGGAGCGTAAATGGAGTCGTAGTCGGCACCAATAGTCCCACCTATTCTATGATCTTTACTTCTACGGGTAAAACCCAGGTTTCTTTAAAAGTTTACAATGCTAACCCCGATTGTTATGCCCGTTATTCAGATTATATTATAGTAAACTGTGGCGTGATGGCCAGGTTTACCCCGAATGTCCGTCAGATTGCATCGAAAGAATCCGTGATACTGGATAGTATTTTGTTCAGCAATAGATCGGTAGGTGGAACATCTTTTCAGTGGTGGATGAGCAACGACAAAGGAATGACCCCTCAGATAGTAAGCACAGCATTCAATTTAAATTATACTTTTATTTCGCCGGGATCTTATTCCGTTTGGCTGGTCGCTTCAAATGGCTCCTGCAGTGATACAACAGAAAAATTTAATTTCCCGGTATACGACCCTACCATTGACGGCACGATTGCGATAAATAGTGTTGAATGTTATCAGCAGACCAAAGTCAAGGTAAGCATTAGCGTATGCAATTACGGATATGCTCCTTTATCTGCAGGCGCACCCATTTCATTTTATGATGCAGACCCGCGAAAAGGAAATGCCAATAGATTATCATCAGTTTTTCTTACACCAAATCCGATTGCAGGCATATGCTGTAATTCGTTTAGTACCGTTATTGATGTCAACAAATCCGGCCTTAATCAGTTATACGTTGTTTTTAACGATGATGGCAGCAGTAGCCCGTTTAACCTGCCTGACACGAAATTTCAGGAATTGAGTTATACGAATAATTTTAACTCCCAAAGTAATTTTCAATTCCATGTTGCCGCGCTTCCAGACAGCGCCACGCTGCAACCCGGTGACACTTTGCAATTGATTGCCAGCGCGGGACCTGGCGTTGTCTCTTCCTATGTATGGAGTACTCCCCAGGATTTAAGTTGCACCGCATGTGACAGTGCGACTTTTATTGCTGAGTACAAGGTCTACAGCATTACTAAAAAAATTATTGCAACCAGTTCTGATGCCTGCGTTGACAGTGCATTTACGGTTCTACATATACCGCCGGCAGACGACTACCAGATTAGTCTGGATAGTCTTGAATGTGCAGGCGAAGACAGTTTGCATGTCGAATTTACCATTTGCAATAATTTTAGAAGGGGCAGTATTCCAAAGGGATTAGAAGTATCTTTTTATGATGCAGATCCAGGCCACGCAGATGCGAATCTCCTGGGCCCGGTGTTTTCGACTCCTGAAGCAAATGCTGCCAGATGCGCTTCATACCAATGTTTTTTTAAACGTACAACCACTAACAAAGTTGTCGCCGACGTAAATGGGAATGGACAGGACAGCACTGGCTTTGAGGAGGCCCGATACGATAATAATAAGGATACCATTGCGGCAATTCCTTTTGTTGTAACACTCGATCCTTCTGATACCAGCATACCCCGTTTGACCAGTATCCGCCTAAATCCTCAAATCAGCGGAGGGCAAGCCAGTATTTTTAAATGGGAGCCGATTCAATACTTATCCTGTTCGGATTGTCCCAGTCCGGTTTCTACTCCCGCTTCGAACATAGAATACCAGTTATCGATTCAGAATGATTATGGATGCACCGCGACCGGTACTGCCAATATAAAAATATTTTCGGGAGGAAGTGTAAGTATTCCCAACGGATTTACACCCAACAACGACGGTCGCAATGACGTATTCTTTGTACTCGGCGGCAGGGACGTTAAAGTACTAAAGGATTTTTCAATATTCAACCGGTGGGGCCAGAAAGTATTCCAGGTTACCAATGCAGAAGCCAATGATCCCAAATTTGGCTGGAACGGGCTGTTGAACGGAAAACCAGCCGATCCGGCAACCTATGTATATTTTGTAGATGTAGAATTTACCGATGGCACGACGCAGCTGTTTAAAGGCACGGTTATCCTCATTAGGTGACCGGTTTGGTGAGCGTCCCGCATCACAACGAAGATGCTATTTTAAATTGTAATTTGACAATGGCTTACTTTTGTAAGATTCCAAAAATAATAGGCCCCGCATGAAAAAGACATTATTTGCACTTGTATTCGTTTCATCCTTATATCTTAACAGCGTTGCCCAACAATTAAATATTCCATCTCCTTCTCCTCCTCAAAACGTAACGCAGGAGTTCGGCCTCTCCTCTATCGAGCTTTCCTATTCAAGACCAGGCGTGAAAAGCAGGAAAGTTTTTGGGGACTTGGTGCCGTATGGAAAAGTGTGGAGGACAGGCGCGAACCAAGCCACCACACTCACTTTCGGGGATTCGGTAATTATCGGCGGTACGCAAATACCTCCGGGCAAATATGGATTACTGACCATTCCCGGATCCGATGAATGGACCATCATCATTACAAAACAATTGGATGTAACCAATCCCTCGGCGTATAAAGCCGACCAGGATATCGTACGGGTGCAGGTCAGAAGGCAGGAATTTCCCTTCCCGGTCGAGACTTTCAGCATTTTGTTCAGCAATATCACGCCCACCAGCTGCGACCTCGCAATAATTTGGGATAAAACACTTGTTGCACTGCCCATCAAAACAGACATAGATTCCAGAATCATGGCACAGATCAATACGGCCATGGCCAAAGACAGCTTCCCCTATTACACAGCTGCTCTTTATTACCTGGATAATAAAAAAGATCTCTACAAAGCACTGGAATGGTTTAATAAGGCAGTTGAGCAGAATCCGAAAGCATATTATATATTCTATCAGAAGGCCCGTTGCCAGGCGAAGTTGGGTAAGAATCAGGATGCGATAGCAACTGCTCAACAATCAATACAGCTTGCCAAAGAAGCGAAAAATGAAGATTATGTTGCGTTGAATGAAAAGCTAATCGCTGTTCTAAGATAAATAGCCGGCAGTTATTTGCCATCGCCAAACCATTAAGCAACTGCATATGACATATGAAGAACTGGTAAAGAATCACGCTGGCCAAATGATCGAAAAACTGGTCACTGAAGTTATCAGTAATGAAGAGGTGGAGATTCGATTTGAATTCGAGGGCAATGACCAATGGTCCGTCATCAGCATGCAGATCTATGAGGAGGACAAAGAAATATCCTTAAGATTACACGCCAACGACAGGTATGACCTGCATTTTGGTTACTATGATGATGAAGACGAATTTTTTGAAATCACCCAACCACTAACCTCCGAGGAAAATAACATCATCCCGAAAAGACTCCAAAAATTAATGGGAAAAGTGTTGGCCGATGAACAAGGTATGCGCTTACCTGGTAAGCTTCTTTCAAAAGGAGGATAGCATTGGTTTAAGCACTTTCCATACATTCTCTGCCACTATCTTATGGCCTTCTACGTTAGGGTGAATACCGTCCTGCTGATTCAGTCCCGGCACCCCGCCCACTCCTTCGAGCAGGAATGGAATAAGATATATTTTATTCCTGACCGCCAGTTGCTGAAAAACGGCTCTGAATTCGGATGTATATTTTTCCCCCATACTGGGTGGGATCTGCATGCCGGCCAATATGATTTTGGCGGAAGGATATTTTCGCCTCAGCTTATCGATAATGGACTGAAGATTCTTTGTCGTTTCCGACATGGGAATTCCTCTTAATCCATCATTTCCTCCCAGCTCCAAAACAAAAATATATACAGGTTGATGCAAGACCCAGTCAATGCGACTATTTCCTCCCGCAGAAGTTTCGCCACTCAATCCCGCATTGATCACCTGGTAAGGAAGTTTAAGTGAATTTATTTTCGTCTGTATCAATGAAGGAAAAGCTTCCGAAGGATCTACACCGTATCCTGCTGTAAGGCTATTGCCAAAAAAAACTATATTTTCTCTTGCCTTATACGTTCCGGGCGCTTGCTGCTTTCTTATCTGGGATTGACCGGACAACCACATCATAAAGAATGATCCAATTATAACAATAGCTTTACACATTAGTCCGTAAATTATGCCGGTTTAAAATGAAATTTTAAAAAGGTAAATTACCAAAATAGTTTCTTTACTGTGGATACCATTCTTAACATCCGGAACTTAAGCAAAACTTATTCCGGCGCCGGCCGTACACTAACGGTTCTGTACAATATCAATTTATTAGTTGAAGCCGGATCAACCGTTGCAATAGTCGGACCCTCAGGGAGTGGAAAAACTACGCTGCTGGGTTTAAGTGCCGGACTCGACCGTTCAACCACGGGTACAATCGAACTAAATAATATTTCTCTGGACAAACTCAGTGAGGATGAACGTGCAAAAGTCCGGAATCTTTATGTAGGTTTTATTTTTCAAAACTTTCAACTCCTGCCCACTTTAACTGCACTCGAAAATGTCATGGTGCCGTTAGAACTTCGAGCCGAAAAAAACATAAAGAACCGTTCCAGGGATCTGCTGGATAAAGTTGGTCTGAGCGACAGGCTCCATCATTATCCTGCCCAACTCTCGGGGGGCGAGCAGCAACGGGTTTCGTTAGCCCGCGCTTTCTCCAATAATCCAAAAATTTTATTTGCCGATGAACCTACCGGAAATCTCGATTCCGAAACAAGTGAAAAAGTAATCAAATTGTTATTTGATCTGAATGCGGAAGCCGGTACAACCCTGGTCATTGTAACCCATAATACGGAACTGGCATCAGGAACCCGCCGTATCGTACGTCTTAAAGGAGGAAGTATTATTGCAGATGAAAGAAAGTGATAGCCGTTCAAAGATTAGCTGGCTTTTCAAGATGGCCTGGCGTGACAGTCGCCGGAACCGTCCGCGTTTGCTATTGTTTTTATCTTCCATTATTCTGGGCATAGCAGCGTTGGTCGCTACATTTTCCTTTGGTTATAATCTTCAGCATGACATTAATGATCAGGCAAGGACCCTGGTTGGGGCAGATCTCGTCATTGAGGATAACCGGCAACCGGGACCGCAAATGCAGCGTTTGTTGGATTCCCTCGGCAATCAGCGCTCACAGGAGCGCACGTTTGCGTCCATGATCTACTTTGTCAAGAACCAGGGTACACGTTTGGTGCAGGTCCGAGCTCTGGAAGGCAATTATCCTTATTATGGCAGCCTGGAAACCACTCCTGTTCAGGCAGGTCTTTCATTCAGGTCAGGACGAATGGCCCTCGTAGACAAAATCCTGATGCTACAATATGGAGCGAGTGTGGGTGATTCTATAAAAATCGGAGAACTTAGCTTTGTTATCAGTGGGATATTGAATAAAGCTCCCGGGCGAAATGAAATTTCCACCACGGCCGCACCACCGGTTTATATTCCGCTTCGTTACCTTGCCCAAACCGGTTTGTTACAAAAAGGAAGCAGGATCGGCTATCGCTTTTATTACAAATATGATTCAGCAACAGATATACAAAAACTGGTTTCCAGCATTGAACCCCGGCTGGAAAAAGCAGGAATGGATTATGAAACAGTTGACAGCACAAAAAAAAATACCAGCAGGGCATTCGATGATTTTAGCCAGTTCCTGACCCTCATCAGTTTTATCGCTTTATTACTTGGATGCGTTGGCGTTGCCAGTGCAATTCATATTTACATCCGTGAAAAAATAAGTTCTATTGCTATTCTGCGATGCCTGGGCGTTAAGTCTTCCCAGACATTCTTTATTTACCTGATCCAGGTCATGGGCATTGGGCTGATCGGCTCCATCCTGGGTGCAGTGCTTGGCACGGCGATTCAGCAGGTATTACCGGTGGTTCTGAAAGATTTTTTACCCTTTCAGCCTACGACAGCTATTTCCTGGTTGGCCATTTCCCAAGGCATTATCCTGGGCCTTATCATCACCGTATTATTTGCATTATTACCCCTGATTTCCGTACGAAATATTTCTCCGCTAAACAGCCTTCGATTATCATTTGAACCAACGCGCAGTATGCGTGATCCTTTAAGATGGTTTTTATTTGCGATGATTCTTTTTTTCATTGCTGCCTTTTCCCGATGGCAGATGCACAACTGGCCAAAAGCAATTGTTTTTTCCTCTAGTTTACTGGCAGCCTTTTTGTTTTTATTCGGAGTGGCGCGCTTGCTGATGTGGCTTGCGCGCCGCTTTTTTCCGTCTTCCTGGAATTATCTGTGGAGGCAGGGCTTTGCCAATTTATACCGTCCTAATAACCAAACCATCGTGCTGATTATTACGATTGGCCTTGGCGCCGCCTTTATCGGTACGCTATACTCAATACAAAGCATGCTGATCAGGCGGGTATCTTTATCCGCGAGTGCCAATCAGCCAAATATGGTGCTCTTTGATATTCAGTCTGACCAGGAGGATTCTATGGTATCCATGACAAAACAATATGGTTTGCCTGTCCTTGAGCAGATTCCCATCGTGACAATGCGGATAGAAGAGATCGGGGGCATTAATGCCGAAGAGGCATCGAAGGATAGTGCAGACTCCATCCCACGCCGTGCTTTTGAATCGGAACTGCGTGTTACATACAGGGATTCTCTTTTAGCAACAGAAAAAATAATTGCCGGTAAGTTATTGCCTGCAGTTAAAGGTCCAGCTGACACAGTATTTATTTCGCTGGAAGAAAGGTATGCTGCACGGCTGCACGTGAAGATCGGTGACCGGGTCACGTTTAATGTGCAAGGCATGCTGGTTCCCACGGTCATCGGCAGTTTAAGACAGATAGATTGGCGAAGGATACAACCTAATTTCCGTATCGTTTTTCCGAAGGGTATTTTGGAATCCGCTCCACAATTTTATGTGCTGACGACCCATGTACCCTCTAGTGAAGTGTCCGCACATTTTCAGCAAGCCGTTGTTAGGAAGTATCCGAATATTTCCATTATTGACCTCGAATTAGTGCTGAGTGTACTGGATAATATCCTGAATAAAATTGCATTTGTCATTCGCTTTATGGCCGGGTTCAGTATCAGTACCGGCCTGGTTGTTCTAATTGCTTCTGTCCTCATCAGCAAATACCAGCGTATACAGGAAAGTGTTCTGCTTCGCACCCTGGGAGCGAGCCGCAAACAGATATTAATCATTACCAGCCTGGAATTTTTCTTTCTGGGCGCGCTGGCCGCAGGCACCGGCATTTTTCTTTCGCTGGCAGGCAGTTGGGCTTTGGCTAAATACAGCTTTGAGGGTTCTTTCTCACCGGAATGGCCAGCCCTGCTTATACTATTTCTTGCGATCTCCTTGCTGACCGTTCTGATAGGACTCTTCAACAGCCGGGAAATTCTTAATAAACCACCCCTGGAAATTCTCAGGAAAGAGGTATGAGCTCAAATCTTTCAGATATAATATTTATTAGTTTTACGGGGTGAAACAGCAATTCATCATCCCGTTTTCATCTAACTATTAGCCAATGCATTTAGAGGTTCGCAAAACTGAGCTATCTAATATACTTTTATTGAGAGGCTTATTTCTGCAGGAAGCAAATACACAAATCAGGTATAATGCCTGTCATGAAAGGGGTTGGTCAGATTCTTATTTAATAATGATTAATACAATTCCAATAGGTTATGGATCGGTCAAAGGTCAGGATTTATCTGACAGGGATACCATTTTTGAATTTTACATTATTCCTTCCCACAGGAATTTATCAGCACAGCTTTTTCAAAAATTAATACTTGCGTCCAATGTTAAATTCATCGAGTGCCAGAGCAATGATATTTTATTACCCTCCCTCATTTTTGAATATGCAATTAATATAAATTCAACTGTAATATTATTCAGTGACCATGCGGTAACTCATCTGGCAGTGCCGGATATAGTCTTCAAAAAGAGAATTAATGAAGATTCTCTTTTTGAACATAAGGATGAACCGGAAGGAAGCCATGTCATCATATCCAATGGGGAAGTGATTGCCACCGGAGGATTTCTGCTTCATTACAATATGCCATTTTCTGACATCTATATGGAGGTACGAGAGGACCAAAGAAAAAAAGGTATCGGGAGCTACCTTATCCAGGAATTAAAAAGAGAATCATACGTTGCCGGCAGAGTTCCTGCGGCACGATGCATTATTGAAAACCAGGCATCCAAATCTTGTCTGATTAAAGCAGGATTTAAGGTAACAGGATTTATGATGTCGGGAATAGTTAAGATGATATCAACATAAGATCTTATATTGGTTTCGATCTTCGATTTCTTAAACCACGAATTCAAAAAAAACAAAACCTAAAAGTATTGCCGAATATATTATTGCAGCCCCTGAAGAAGTTCAGGAGAAAATGCATGAAATGCAGGCATGTATCATGGCAGCTGCTCCCGGAGCAACGGAAAGTCTGAAATGGGGGATGCCTGCTTTTTCTTATAAAAGAATACTGGTCACATTCGCTGTGTTTAAGCACCATATCGGGTTTTACCCTACTTCGTCAGCTGTGAAAGCTTTCGCGAAAAGTCTTTCGAAATTCAAGACAGCTAAAGGGTCTATACAGTTTCCCCATGAAAAGCCGCTACCACTATCGTTGATCCGAAAAATCATTATGTTCCGTGTCCGGGATAGTATCAAAAGAGATGGAAAATGGAAGTCGTGAGAAGAAACAGAGGACCCTGTAAAATCAAATTAGTGCCAACAAGCTGATGAGTTATATATACGGCAGTCTAAACGTGGAATTGCGACAAGTTGCAATTACCATTTTAATCATTTTTTAGAAAATCCCCATTTGAATCAAAAATTAAATCTTTCCCATGAATCTCTGCCTCAAAAAATAGCTTTCCCTTGGCGTCTGTCACCCTCCCCGCCTCTGATATTTTGGCATTATTAAAATGCTCCTTCACATAAGATTTCACTGCCTTGGGAAGCTCATTTACAGGTATTGCCTTCACGATTTCAATGAACTGCCCTGCAGGAGTAAACTGAACGGAATTATCTTCACCTGATTTACCACCCCAGTTTGCCTCAAAATTCCCTTTCTCCTTTTCCCACTTTACGACTTTGGCTTCCGGATATTTGCTTTGAAGCGCTGATTTTACATCTGAAGGAACCTCCCTCGTCTCTAATTCCTGTGCTTCTGTGTTCCTAAAAACCAACAGGAAAATGAAGAGAAAGATTGAACCGGGTTTCATAAGGACTTACTTTAAAAAACTAACATACAATTTGAATCTGAAGGAATTCTGCAGGATCCTTTGAAGACGGAGATCTTCTTTCCGGATAATTTGTTTTTTTTAGCCAACCTCCCAACCAAAGATTGTTAAAGGATGGTCTACTAATGTGGTAACGAATTAAATCGTCCGTTGCCGTGTTCAACCTATGAGAGATAAGGTTTACATGCCGGAGCAATTCGAGAATAAATTGGAAATCTACCGTCAAAGAATTTTCTCGCGGGAGCTTATCATGGCCTTTGGCTTATTTCTTTTTGCCCTTATCTTATTTGGTTACCTCACCCGGGAGGTCCTTCTTGAAAAGCAGGATTTATTTGACGTTACGGCATTCAGTTATATGGAAAGTATAGATTCTCCCGCGCGCACCCAGGTGGCGCTTTTCCTGTCTTTTTTCGGCACCGGGAGCTTTTTAATACCGGTTTACCTTGCCATGATAATTTATTTTATCCGCACCCAACGGATGCATTATGCTATTCAGATTTTTGTTATATCCTTTTCCAGTCTTTTATTGGGCTGTGTGCTAAAAGATATCTTCCGTAGACCGAGGCCCCTGCTTCAGCACCTGGATGCGGCCGGTGGATATAGTTTCCCAAGTGGGCATACGCTTGGGGGTTTCACTTTAATTGGTATCCTGATTTACCTGGTTTGGAAGTCGGACTATCCCCTTTATACAAAAATCATAGGCACTGTGGGATCTTTTTCATTTGGCTGCCTCATCGGATTAAGCAGGATTTACCTGCAGGTTCACTTCGCCAGCGACACAATTGCGGGATTTTTTGTCGCTGTAATCTGGCTGTCCTTTTCTCTAATCATAATTAAACTTAGCAAGCCTGCAAAATATAAATTGATTTTTTAATCCAGCGCTTATTTGCTTTTCCGTGAGAGCATCATTCCAATCCCCATGATAAGAAATATGATACCGAAAGCAAGCATCAACGAATTCACAGCGTCGAAAGTCCTGTGCGACATTTGAATAAATTGATCATTATTCAAATGAACAAAAACTGGATCCAGTAAGATGAGGATTACGCCTATCACTAACCAGAAAATCCCGGATTTGATGATATTCAAAATCAGGTTTTTAAGAGTTTATACTTATAAAGATTAGCAACTACACTAAAAACTCATTTGGGCTCCGATTCCAATGCCAATGCTATATGGGTAATTATTTACTACATTATTATGGGTCATAGAGGTTATCGCGTATTTAAATGAAGGCTCCATGCTAAGCGTGGTGCGTCGGGTAAGGTGGTATTGTAACCCCAAACTCGCATCAAGGGATAAATAAGCTTGCCTCGTGGCATTCAGCTTGGTGATGGTTACCGATTCGACCCGTGACTGTTCCATGACTACGGTTGAAATAGTGGCCTTGGCCAAAAAATTAGCGGCAAACCCTGCCGAAGGAAGCAAAGAAAACCGGCGAATGCCGAACTGATGTTTGATCTTTAAAGGAAGACTGATAAAAACCAGATGATGGTTAGCTGTCGCAGTATTTAAGCTGTCTCCTACGGAGGAATTGACCAATCCAGGTTTAATGAAAGCGTAGCCGGAGGAAGTAATATATCTATAAGAGACATCTCCGGATGATTCTGCAGAAGCATATATTTTCTGAGGGCCTATTCCGACCAAAACATGTGAATAAACCAGCCCGGTCTGCAAAGCCCAGCTTTTCTTAAAATTCCAATCTGCTGAAATTCCAAAAGAAAACGAAGCCTTATGATTTTCCCGATTTTCAATATTTTCTTTCGAATCCCCCGGCAGGTCATCGTCCAGCCTGTACATCACATGGTCATAAGAAGCAAGGGCGGAAACCGACCAATAGGGGTTAAATAAATTTGGTTTAATCAGATTGTCTTTGCCTGCCCGTCCGTTTTCCAATAATCCTTTATCCGGCTTTAATGCCTTAGGATATAGCACGAGGCCTAAAAAGTCCGGCATTCGAATAGGCATTGAATCGATGGCTACGATCTGAACCGATTCTGCCGGAATGTATAGCACCGCGGCAATTAGTTTCCCCTTTTTTGTTGAATTGAAATAGTTTGGAGAACCATTCGAGGGGAGACCAACAAACCCCATAGGCATCGCGTTCATGGGATTGGCAGAACCATTAGGTGATTGTCGTTTGCCACTCACTGTCCTTCCTGAGTCCGGGTTCCTGAGCAGGGAATCGTAGAGGACATAAATGGTCATTACAAATATGAGGAATAATGTAATTCTTTTCCATGCTATGATTCCTTTTTTATACCGGGCCATATCCTGTTTATCCAGACCTGCGTTGATCTTTGTCCATAAGTGTTCGGATGGTTCCTCTTCAAAACTTTCGTAAGAAGACTTAAAAATGCTGTCTATATTTTTGAAATTTTTGATCATCGGTCGATCTTTAACTTAAGCCGACCATTATGATTGGCAAGAAGCTTCTGCAAAATCAGGCGCGCATCCGAAAGATTTGATTTGGATGTGCCTTCTGCAATCCCCAGGATTTTGGCTATTTCCCTGTGCTTTAGACCCTCAAATACATACAAATTAAAAACCATCCGGTAACCAGGGCTTAATTTCTGAACGATCTTCAGTAAATCCCTGGCTTCAAGATGATTGAGCACTGTTCCATCAACTCCGAAATATTCCTGCGTCCAGTCAAAGCGTTGTACAATATTCAAACGAGCTTTGCTGCGGTATTTATGCAAAGCTGCGTTAATCATAATTTTTCTCATCCAGTTCTCCAGAGAACTTTTAAAATTAAATCCTTGTAAATAGCGGAAGACCCGGAGAAAACCATCCTGTAAAATCTCTTCTGCTTCTTCTTTGTTTTTGGCATACCACATACAAGTCCCCAGCATTTTTCGCGCATAGAGATCATATAATGCCGCCTGAGAAATTCTATCACCGGCAATGCAGGCTTTGATAAGTTTCCGCTGATCCGTCAATATTGGTGTTCTTGATAACATAGATAGCAGGCAGGCATGATTTGGTTGGGCGGTAGTAATTTTAATTGCGTAAAAATCCCAGCGAAGGAACGAAGTAATTTGTTGTTATATCCTATATTTTTGATTACCAGTATTTTAACAAAGAAAATCTGGGTCACCGGACGCTGACGCTTTCAATATTCTTTGCACAGTTATTCCTGATGAAATTCGAAGGGCCGATGCAAAATATTTAAAAAATCATTCTATGGAAATGACTGCTATCTGATAACCATTCAACACAACTTCAGTTTCTTCAGTTTTCAAAAGTTATACTTTCGTTATTCCTCCAACAGGTTGGCGCATAATTCCTAGTTTTATTTTTTGATGAACAATAACTCCATCAACAAAGTATTTCCTTTTCTGTTCTTGTTCGGCTACCTGTCTTTCACCGGATGGTACTCCAATCTGGGCGAAGCGAGGCAGATTGCCCGGAAAGAACATAAGTATATACTGCTCAATTTTTCCGGCTCAGACTGGTGTGGCCGTTGTATACGGATGCACAAAGAAATTTTTGATGACGGATATTTTAAGGACTTTGCAGACAGCAGCCTGGTATTGGTAAACGCAGATTTTCCAAGAATGAAAAAAAATCAATTGTCCGGCAAACAGCAGGAATTAAATAATGCCATGGCCGATCAGTACAATACCCAGGGTAAATTTCCATATCCAGTCTTACTGAACGCTGATGGCAAGGTTCTTAAAAGTTGGGAGGGACTGCCGTCGGAGAAACCTGATGCATTTGTTATGGAGATCAAAACTGTTATCAATGCTAACAGGTAATTGCATAGCTAAACCGGAAGTTCATAATAGGACTCTGAAGTTGATGGGTAACAAGTTTGAAATTTCTTTGGTTGCCAATAACGCCCATTGGGCCGAAGAGCGTATTGATGCTGCCGTAGTGGAAATTCAACGGATAGAAAAATTGCTGACCACATTCAGCAGTGAAAGCGAGACCAGCCTGATCAATGAAAATGCCGGTGTTGCGCCGGTGGAGGTGAGCAGGGAAACCTATGATCTTATCGAACGCTCCATCCGGATATCCGGGTTAACACAGGGTGCTTTTGATATAACATACGGGTCGGTGGATAAAAGATTGTGGAATTTTGACACGAATATGGAATCGCTGCCTGACAAACAAACAGCACGCAAGATGGTACGCCTGATCAATTATCGGAATATCATCCTGGATAATGAAAATTCCACAGTTTTTCTAAAAGAAAGGGGCATGCGGATAGGCTTTGGAGGAATCGGCAAGGGGTATGCTGCTGAGAGGGCTAAATATGTCATGAAAGAAATGGGTGCCGACAGCGGTATTGTAAACGCATCCGGAGACCTGGCAGTTTGGGGTTTTCAACCCAACGGAAAACCATGGACAATTGGCATTGTGAATCCGAATATGGCCGGGCAGGTTTTTTCTCACCTGAATATTACCAATATGGCCATCGCCACCTCGGGTAATTATGAAAAGTATATTATGGTTGGCGGGAAAAAATACTCCCATACCATTGATCCAAGAACCGGGTTGCCCGTCACAGGAATAAAAAGTGTTACCATCATTGCGCCCAATGCCGAGATGAGTGACGCCATGGCAACACCGGTAATGATTATGGGAATCCGCGCCGGTATGGATATGATTAATCAAATTAAAAATATGGAAGCTATTCTCGTTGATGACAACGATACAGTTTACGCATCACGGAATATCCATTTATCTTAATCAACTAAATATGAAAAGAAAAGCATTCATGACCGTATGCGCTGTATCCTTTGCAGGGCTGCTGTTATCCGCCTGTGCGCAGGTAAAAGAATATCAGAAAAGCCGCATAAACGATTCCGAGATGATTCTTTCAAACCGGAAAGTGGAAAAGAACGAGTTAAATGCCCAATCTTATCGCGAGGGTTCGTCCGGAGCCAATGCGGGCAAGACCGGCGGTGGGTGTGGATGTAATTAAACAAGCTCTAGCTAATGAAAAAGATCTGTCTCACGGTAGTTGGAATCGTACTTCTATTTTTTCACGGATTCTCGCAGGCTCCCGAAAAGGATAGTTCGACCTACAAACCCAGAAAATTAAAGCTGGATGAAGTAAATATGGTATCCAGTTATTATAATCAAACCGCTGATAAATCCGCTGTCATGGGCGGAAGAACTCACACCAAGGGAATAGGGGATGTCACCGATCTCGCCAATGGAATAGATATAAAATTTATAGGCTGGGATAATAAGCAAAGAAAGAATTCTATAACCGCTGGCCTGGGAATTGATTATCATACAGCGGCTTCGCAGGCATTCGTGGATTCAAATGGTCGCGCCAGGAATGATGGAACCAGGATATATCCTACGCTGGACTGGACAATTGAAAACGATCAAAAAGGTACTGAATTCGGGCTCGGGGCTTACTATCCCGCGGAACACAATTATTATCATTCCCTTGGATTGAATACTTCTTTTTCAAAAAAGACAAAAAAGAACGGCGAATTCGGTGTAAAATTAACAGGTTACTTTGACAATATTAAAATGATCAGACCTGCTGAATTTATTCCGGTCGATTCGATTAAAAATGTTCCTTCATCAGACAGTATTGTTTACATTACAACAGCGAGTGGGCGTACGGAAGCCCTTAGTTACAACAACGGACAGATTGTTGGCAAGGGTAATAAATCAAATATCCCCTCTTCTGCAAGAAATACTTTTACCGCTTCCTTCTCTTTTTCGCAGGTTATTAATTCCCGCCTCCAGGGAAGCATAGACCTGGACCTGGTTTATCAAAGCGGTTATCTGGGTCTGCCCTTTCACCGCGTATATTTCAATACCGGGAAAGATACCATTGAAAATCTCCCATCTCAGCGGATCAAATTGCCGGTCGGAATTAAATTGAATTATTTTTTGGGTGACCGGATCATATTGAGAACTTACTACCGTTTTTATGTGGACAGCTGGGGTCTGAGGTCTCATACAGCAAGTCTGGAAATTCCGGTGAAGATTACACCTTTCGTTTCATTATCTCCTTTTTACCGTTTTTATATTCAATCTGCTGCAAACTATTTGCGCCTTATGAAGTCCATTCTTCCCAGGACCAGTATTATACGAGCAATTATGCTCTTGCCGCATTCAGCAGCAACTTTTTCGGCATGGGCATCCGATTTGCTCCACCCAAGGGAATTTTCATGAAGAGTCTGAGCGTTCTCGAATTAAGATATGGTCATTATACCCAATCCGTGGATTTAGTTTCCGATATCATCTCCCTGAATCTAAAATTTAAATAAGTCGATTTTCCGCCTATTTAGTAGTTACAATAGCTTGCTTGCGGTTACAATCGATCCGAAGTCAATGGCTCGCCTTTCTCTGAGGTTTGTTTTTCTAAATGATCTTTATGAATACTCCACAAACAATTACAATTGCAGGATACAGCAACCATCCATTGGTTGTTAGGCGTTTTGGTTACGGAACCATGCGCCTCACGGGCGAAGGCATATACGGTGAGCCTAAAAACAGACCTGAGGCTTTGAAAATATTAAGCCTCGCGGTAGAAAGCGGAATCCAATTTATAGATACAGCCGATTACTATGGCGAAGATGTTACCAATCGCCTCATTGCCGAAGCGCTATATCCTTATCACGCAGATCTCGTTATTTGCACAAAGGTTGGAACAACAAGAAAACCAGATAAAAGCTGGATACCATTTAATAATTCTGAAAACCTGCGTCGTAGTATTGAGAATAATCTGAAAACATTAAAGAGGGACCATATGAGTTTGGTTCATTTCAGAGTGCTCCCGGGCAATACAAGTTTTGAAAAGTCAATGGAAACGATGTTCAAGTTACAACAGGAAGGAAAAATTTTGCATATCGGTGTCAGCAATGTTACCCGTTCAGAGCTGCAAACAGCCCTAAAAATGGGAGCAATTGCTACTGTGGAAAATATGTACGGGCAAGGCCAGCGTACTACTCTAAAAATGTCTTTTGGAGAAAACCGGGGAGGAGAAGAAATATTGGATATCTGTGAACAAAACCAAATACCATTTATACCCTATTGGTCAATTTTTGCCTCTAAAGCGGATGACCGAGTATCCGGTATCGCTCAAAAATATAATGCTTCAGCAGCGCAGATCAATATTGCTTGGACATTGCACCGTTCACCATGGATACTGCCAATACCCGGTACTTCTTCATTAATACACTTCCAGGAAAATCTAAAAGCAGCAGAAATAAATCTAACTGAAGAGGATATGAAGTATTTAGAATAGAATACTTTATCTCCTTACACAATAGAATATCTGCAAAAGGTTTCGCGTCCCGCGGCGTTGTGCTGGGCGGCTGGTTTCATCATTTACTTTTTTTTATTTTTTATTTCCGGATATTAGGTTTAAGTTATAATTGATTATCCATTGCACGACTAACTTATGCCGGGTAGCGTAGCAAAAATGTCAACAATTTTTTTATGGAAGAAAATATACCAGAAGAAACACCAACCCCCTCATCCAGGAAAAAGGAGGAACGCCCTGAAGTAATTATAATAAGAAACTGGAAAGAATACCTGGGAGAATCCTTGTTAATAATATTCAGTGTTTCGTTGGCAATAATCCTAACTGAAGTGTTAACCAAAATGCACGAAAACGAGCAAACCCGCGAGGTGTTGCATCAGTTGCGGCAGGAACTCATTAGCAATAAAGAATCAGAGGAAATCCAATACCAATATCATCTGCAGGTAATGAAAAATATAGATTCAGCTTTACACAATGACAATTTCCGGAAAAAAATAATAGATAGCGGAAGAATTCATTTATCAGTTATTGCTCCCCACGGCGTTATAAGAAAAGACCTCAACGATGTGTCCTGGCAGGTTGCAAAACAAAGTAATATTTTTTCCAAAATAAATCTGGAAACGTATAGCCTGCTCACAGATATTTATGATAATCAGTGGCGTATCACCAAATCAGAAGATGAGATCGGTAAAGTGTTGCTCTCATTCGAATCGCGCAGACCGGAAAATGCAAGAACAACGCTTAGATTAATGTATGACAATTATTATGCCTGGGCAGTTGAGCGCGCTCCGTCATTATTAGAAAAGTACAATAGAGCAATTAATGAATTAAGCAATTATTGAACAAGCTCCCTTCAGATTTTTTTGTAAATAAGAAATTGAAATTGAAATCGTTGCCGAATTGTTTAGAAACTAAAATTGGTACTGACGCGCAGCCCAATGGTAGAGATGTTCGGATGAGTGAGGTAAGTAAAACGTTTGATCAGATCCAGCCGAATGAAGGAAAATATATTGTAGATCCCTACCCCAGCCTCCAGGTAAGGTTGGCGGTTTAGGACAAAAGTAGAAACAACCCCGTTGGTCGTTGGAAACAACAATTGATTGGGGTTGTAATTCGGGTTGTTTTCATTCCGCAGACCGCCATATAATAGCTTTGCGGTTATTACTTCGCGAAGTCTTAATTTCTTAAGCAATGGGATCTTGTTAAAAAAGAAACCATTAAAATAGTGGTCGAAATTCATCGCGGCATAATGATCACTGACAAATTCCTCGACATTCATAAGATTATAGGAATGCTGGCTATAAAAATAAGACTGGTTAGCCGGATGAATAATGAGTAAGGGGAAGGGAAGAGTACCAAACAAATAGCTGCCAGTCACACTCACATCTGAATATCCAATGGGCGAAATGAAGAACCGTTTAAAAACACTGAGGTGAAGGGCGTCATAGTTATATTCTCCTCCATATAAGCCCTTAATCCCCTTCGCGTATTCTAAAGTCATGACCGGATATTTATTGGCAATATTCCTTCGGGCCAATTTATTTTCAAAGAATTGTTCATTGGGGGCCCAGCGAAAGCTGAAGGACATTTCACCGGTAGTAATTTCCGGGATAGTATCGAGCTTTGACGGGATGGGTTCATGCACATAAACGAGTGAGCCTGCCGGTTGCTGCTTCCAGTATTTTGTACCTGCCGTAAATTGAAAATGATTCCCGAATTCGCGAACATAGTTCAACCTGAATATATCATTATACAACCAGCTCGAATTGTATCCGCGGGTAAATGAGCTTAGAAGGGTATTACCCTGGGAAAAAAGATCCTCCTCTCCGGGATTCCTGGTATCCCGGAGAAAACTTGCCTGCAGGTAGTTGAACGGATAGCTATAAATAGACCGCTTATTGAAGGAATACGATCCGCTCAGAAAATATTTCCAGCGCTCATCTTTTATACTATAAGCGAGATAGGCATCCGTATAAAAACTGCTGCTCAGCTTATAATTCGATCGCGCCCCAAATTGAAACCTTTGGCCCTCTACAGGATTGAAAGAATAAAACTTACGGATTGGACCGATATCAAATTTTCCGGCAGATTTGTAACCGATAAAATACAGGGTGGCATAATCCATCAACCTCCTATAAGACGGCAATCTTAACAGACTATCCGTATTGGCGTACGTTCTTCTCTCGGTTGGACTGAGGGGAACAGGACGGGTTTCGGTCCAGAACGAATCCGGGTGATGAGACGACAAAGGCAAGCTATCCAATGCAGGACCTTGAAATGATTGCTCCGGCAGCGTAGTATCCGAGAATTGCTGAATGATTATCCTTCGCTCCCCAAAAAAACCAGAACTTTTTGGAAAAGGACTAAGAAATGCAAGCATATCCGATTCAGCCAGATGATAACGTCCTAACGGGCCTTTTACAAAATCCTCACTGCCCTCAAAATTCCGGACATAATTCAAATTTGCATGTTTCGCGAGGCCTAATTCGACCCTCCTGACAGCATAATTTCCATCCAGCGTGATATAAAGGGTGCCCCGGAAAAGCAGGTCCTCGGGATTTCTGGGAGTAAAATAAAGCTTCACCATTTTTTCTCCTTTTTCTACAATTGTGTCTCTGATAAAATACATATAAAAATCAGGTGCGGTGTTGGCGATCGGGCTGATAAATTGCATGGTAAAAGCCAGAATCGTATTGTCATATATATTGATGTCATTATACAGATAATGCAATGCACCCGTTATTCCCCTCGTGTCAACGAATTCCCCATAGTCTACAGTCTTCCGTGCCAGGATCAGCTTTTTCTTCTTTTCTGGTTGCTTGCGATAATAATTGCGGGAAAGCACTTCCTGCAGATAGATGGAATTGAGTGATTTCCCAGGGACAATTGTGGTATCGGCATTTTCAAAAAAGAATCGAAACTTTTTCAAAACAAAATTGTGGGTAATCTTACCCCAGGCTCCGTCTGTGAATATCCGGATCTTTTCATATTCCTGGTAAGAGGAATAGGGATACGCCCCATCCCCGTTTTTGGATTTATTTGCAATTACCTGCCTGATGAGCTCAACGGCAGGGTTGTTTTTATTCCGGTACCTTCCTTTTTTCGCATTAACAACAACTCCTTCCAGCGTGGTGTATGATTTCGAAAGTAATATTGTCAATTGCTGAACAGGAGCGTTCGTCAGAGAAATTGTTGAAGAATGATAACCCGAGAATGTAAAGGCAATTTTTTGATCATTCCTGCCAATCGTAATGGAGAATTTACCTTCAGCATCTGTCAATCCCCCTTTCGGGCTGTTTTTTACAGCGATGCTAACGTTTTGCAACGGGGCATGCGTGGTTGAATCCAATACCCTACCCATGATCACTTTGGTCTGTGCATTACTGAATTTACTAAGGATTACAGCAATCAGTAATATTGCAATGCGTATTCGAATCAAGATTGGTCTTACTTTAACTCAATGGTTTGGCTCAGAGATTTGTTAGATTCAAAAAATATTTGCTGGCTAATGGGTTTCCAACAAAAGCCTTTGAGTTATTGTGCGTGAAGTTAACAAAAAAATGCTTTGTCTATTAAGGGCAATAAATCGATGAGGTTATTGATAACGTAATCCGGTTTCACGGACTGAAGCTGCTGTAGTGTATGTGCTCCCGTTGTAATTCCCACATTTAAGATGCATCCGGCATTTATGCCCTCTTCAATATCAATAATCGAATCGCCTACTTTTACCACTTCATGGGCATCGTTGATTCCAAACAATTTCATGGCCAGCCATATCATATCGGGGTATGGCCGGCTTTTCTTCACATCCGTTGCGGTAACCAGGCCATCAAATTCCGCTCCTTTCTTCCATCCGATTTTTTTGATCAGCGATTGAGCTGTCTTCTCATTGTAACCTGTATTCAATACGACCAGAATATTTCTTTGCTTTAACGCCCTAAATAGTTCTTCTGCATTATCCTGGGGAAGAATGTCCTGGGTATTGTACGCTTTTTCCAGTAACAGAATAAAATTCTGATATATGCCGTATGTCAACTTAGTATCCTTTTTCTGAGCATATACACGCAAAATGGATTTTATGGCGTCTGCTTTTTCTTTGCCAGCCCCTTCTGACAATACCTGTTCCATCGTAAAATCAAATCCAGCTTCATTTATGGCTTTTTGGAGCGTTTTGTAAACCACCATATTTTCATTTACTGTAGTGCCGGCCATATCAAAAACAACCATCCTGATCATTTCTTAATATTCTAATTTTTTAAATATCTACAGGCTTTGCCAGAAGGCAGGAATGCAAAGGAAATAATTATTTGTTTCATCTTCTTTTTATCGGAATTGCGCCGATGACACATTCCGATCCGATAGAAAAGTATGAATTAGTTCATAGACACCTTACTACTCAAAAGCAAAATTAATAGTATCTTAATACGGGTCAATTGAGGAATTGTCCGTCTGAGTATATCTGAACTTAGTCAGGTATAAATTCTAAGCAGCTTTGTTAGATTGGTTGGACGGTGGGAGGACGGACCAAGGACTGCGGGAAATGTATTCCGGCGCTTTCAAGTTCCTTTACCTGCTATCATCAGGGCTGCAGCAGCCAGTCCTGTGTCTTTGACTAAATTGGTCAGGGCAATACTTACGGTGGGGTTTCCGGCAGTGTGCATCAGAGCAGGCACATGAACGGTGAGCACAACAATGATCAGAAACGCCGCTAAAAACAATCCCGCCAATTTCGTTAGCTTCCCTGATAAAAAAGAAATTGAAGCTGCTATTAATGCAGCTCCGGTAAGATAAACCCAGAATATCCCTCCTGGAATAAATGAAGGGACCGTATTTTGAAAACCTGTACCGTTTAAAAAATGATTGATTCCGAAGAACCCAATCACTAAGGCATACAGAACGATGCCAATCCTGGAGATGCTGGAGGACGATGTATTCATAGCAATCGTTTTAATTGTATCTAATTTAACAAATCTTTTCAACTTTGGGGCCAATTACATTTGAGGCGTTTAATCAATTGCAGTTCTTATAGATCAATTTGACTAAGATGTAAACTTCGCTTTTAGGTGCTCAATAAGGGTACTTTTTATCCCTTATAATACGTCTAAAGCTTCAAATGCACGCGAAAAATTTCCGCATAACCGGGTTATGAACATGAATTCAATACACCTGTGTAAATGACAGGTAGTGAATGGCTTATTTAAAATCGGTGTGTGGGATTTTAACTCTATGTTCTGAATTTTTTCATGTATTGGCCCAATATTTTCAGCTATTTAATCGGTAATTATATTAATCAACAAAAACAGTGTAATATGAAAAAGCTTCTTTTTTTAATACTACCTGCTGCGTTTATTACGTCGTCTGTGTTTGCGGGAATTCCTGCCAGGATCACCGATGCATTTCAGGCCAGATACGCAGGAGCTACCCATGTGGAATGGAAACATCAGGTTGGCGATTATAAGGCTAGTTTCAATATTGGCGAAAATCAGTTAATGGCAAAATTCGACAGTAAAGGGAGATGGTTGGAATCTGAAAAAATGTTGCAAAAAGACAAGCTACCAATGACAGTGAAAAACAGCCTTAAAAAAAGTAAATACAGCCAGTGGATTATAGTATCTTCTTACGAGGAGTATTTACCTAACGAAAAACCTTATTATCACCTTACGGCAGCCAAGGGTGATTTTAATAAGAAAAGCCTGAAGTTTGACCATCGCGGTCAAATGATTAAAAGCTAGTGAAGGGCAGGATCATAACCGTGAGAAGTGAATTATCTTTTCCCGGTTGATCACCGTATCAACGCAATGGACAAATCAATCCTATCACTGATTTGTCCATTTTTTTTTGCAGATATCCCCGGTTTCGAGGCAGTCAGAGTCCATTGCCTCATACCCAAGGCGCCGGCAAAATACTAAAACACTGCTGTAACTCTCAGGCGGTCCTGGAAACTTCTTTTACGTTCGGGAAAAAGATGACGAGATAGGTATTCATGCATTTTAATTGATAGCCGGGATTAAGATGTAACTTTTAGCCAGACATTTTCATGTCCTAAAATTGAAATATGAAAGCAATCCGGTGGTTGTTGCTGCTGATTATTTGGGTTGCTTGTACACAGAAATATAATGCTCCATATCATATACCTGTTGCCAACGGCCCGCTGGTTGTAGAGGGCTTTATAAATGTTGGTCCAGGACCAACAAATATTACTTTGAGCCGGGTAACCTCACTTGATTCTCCTGCGATTATTACCCAAGCCGGCGCCCTGATAAGTGTGGAAATGCAGGACGGTAGCATTTTACCGCTTTCGGAACTTGGAAACGGACAATATGCAATCAGTCAGATACCCGTGAATCCGTCAGAACAATACAGACTGAGAATTGCAACTCCTGACGGTAAAGCATACTCATCCGATTTCTCTTCACCTATAGTCACACCTCCGATCGACAGTGTAAGCTGGAAGCTGACCCCCGAAGGAGTTAATATATATGTCAGCACCCATGATATCTCCAACGATACCGGCTATTACCGGTGGCAATACGAGGAAACATGGGAATACACATCCGGATATCCTTCAGGCTATGAATATGTGGGCGGCGGGACAGTCATCAGGAGGCCGGATAGCGACATGATCTTTAAATGCTGGAGTTCTTTTATTTCTTCGGATATTTTAATTGGTACTTCTGCCTCACTGGGTTCAGATATGATTTATGAATTCCCTATCACCTCGGTCCTTTTTTCTACCCAGAAACTGGTACTAAAATATAGCATCCTGGTAAAGCAATATGAAATATCGCAGGATTGGTTTAACTGGGATGAGAAGATTAAAAAAAAATACCGAGCAACTCGGTTCTATCTTTGACGCGCAGCCTTCTGAGATATCTGGTAATCTTCATTGTATTTCAAACCCGGATGAACAGGTGATTGGTTTTGTCGGTTGTACCACAGAAACGGAAAAAAGAATTTTCATTGACCGAAGCACCCAGCTTCCCCAGTCTCAGGTTATTTTCAGCGGATACGAGGATTGCATAATAGATACGGTTGCCAATGATCCAATCAAACTTGCATCAGTTTTTCAGGGCGGAAGTTATATACCCGTCGGCTGTGCACCCCCATTTTGTGCAGGATTTCTCTACTCTACCTCTGATTGTGTTGATTGCAGGTTAAAAGGAGGGTCCGTCATAAAACCTCCATACTGGCCATGATCAAGCCGTACTGCGCCAGTCGCCAGCCTTGCACCAACGCCCCGAAATGCAAAATTCTCGTTTACCCGTAACCGCATTTTCAATGTATATCCCCATTAACGGATGGAACTCCCCAATCAGGTCAAAATAAGTCCCCAAACACTCTGTAATTGAAATATTTAGTGAGGTTTTCCGTTGATTATTGGCTTAGGTAACTTAGCCCAATTAACATTCAATATCCGTAAAAACCAGGCTTAATGCCCTTGAACCTTATTCCAGGTAAACTACCTCTGAGGCTGTTGGCATTAATTCCTTTGCTGACCCTGTGCATTGTGTCCAATGCCCAGCTCACAGCGAATTTTACTTCCAGTAAAACATCGGGATGTTCCCCACTTGCTGTTAGTTTCAAGAATACCAGCACGGGCGCCGGCGCCGGAGCAACTTATATCTGGAATTTCGGGAACGGTAATGGCATCAGCACAACAGATCCACTTACACCCGTGGGTGCTACCTATTTTACGCCACAAACATATACTGTTAGCCTTACAGTAAAAGACGGCGCCCAAACCTCAACAAAGACCAGCACTATTACCGTCTACAAGAGCCCGGTTATTGATTTTTCAATTACAAACACAGTTGGTTGCACGCCCCTGACAACCAGTTTTACGGGTATTGCATCACCGGGAGATGGAACAATCACCAGCTATTTCTGGGATTTTGGAGATGGAAACACCATGAGTACCAGTTCACCCACCGTCTCCAATACCTATCTTTTCCCTGGAACGTATTCGGTAAGCCTGACGGTGGGGAATAGCTTTGGTTGTAGCAATACCCTGAAAAAGATCGATGTAATCACGGTCTATCCTGCACTGGTTCCTGCTTTTTCCGTTGACTCGGCATCCGTCTGCAGTTTGAACCATCCCATATTGTTTAATAATACCTCCTCGGGCACAGGACCCTTAACGTATTCCTGGAATTTTGGTGACGGAGGCAATAGCACCAGCGCCAACCCATCTTATCAGTACGGAGGCAAAGGAATCTATACTGTTCGGTTAACCGTAACGAATGCAGTCGGATGTACGGCAACACTTACCAAACCGGCCTATATCAATGCCGCAGATTTTAATCCTGATTTTACAACTGCAGCAGCACGCTGTGCCGGGAATTCAATTCTTTTTAACGATAGCAGCGCACCATCGCCTTCGGGTGGGGCTCTGTGGGATTTTGGTGACGGAACAAGCGGCATAGGTCTGAGTTATAGTCATGCTTACGCCGCAGCGGGAAATTATGCTGTGACGATTTCCCAAAATTTTGGAAGCTGCCCGGTTTCGTTCACAAAAACAATTTCTATTTCGGCAGCACCGGTCGTCGGACCTTTTTTAGTTAACAAAGGAGCGGCTTGCCAATCTCCCATGCTGGTGAATTTTTCGGATACCACTTCGTCTGCCGTTTCCTGGTTATGGAATTTCACCGGCAACCCAAATGACACATCTTCCTTGCAGGATCCTTCTTTTCTGTATGCCAGCAGCGGTATTTATACAGCTTCCCTCAGAGTGACAAATGCCAGTGGCTGCAGCTCCACGGTCACGGAAACATTAAATTCCGCCCAACCAACAGCGACGATCCACGTGGATACAACACTGACAGCCTCCGCCACCTATTGTGCCGATGTCAATGCAACTTTCAGTGCAATATCCCAGGATACCATTTCCATATTTAACTGGTCGTTTGGGGATGGAACCGTATCTACGAGTCCCAATCCCACGCATACCTATACGCTGCCCGGAACCTATATCATCAATCTCAGTTTTACTACCAATCATGGTTGTACGGGAATAGCCTTTCCTCCGGATACAATCATAGTTTATCCTAAGCCGCATGCCATTTTTACGGCGCTGGATTCGATGCCGTGTACCAATAACCAATTGGAGATTTTTACGAACCTCGACGATAGTTCAGCTAAGTTCACCTGGATCTACGGAGATGGAAATTCTGATATCAATAACAATATTGTCCATACGCATCAATACGGAAATTCGGGGAATTACAATATGACACTCATAGCATCGAGCCCCGGTTGTAAGAGCGACACTTCAACGATCACGCGTTTTGTACAAACAACTCCGATTCCTGCCGAAACCGTCACCTACAACTGCGACAGTGACAGATTAACAGTTGCAATTGCAGACACGCCTCCCGGCGCAACGGAATACATCTGGAATTATGGCGACGGCTCGCCCAATGATACCAATTATGTTTATGTTCCGGTTAGAAATCATCATTACCCTCAGAATGGCGCTTATACCGCATCAATTACAGCCGTTTTCGGTGCATGTATACAAAACAGCGGACCAATACCCGTTTTTGTTTTACCCAAACAGAAGCCGCTGCTGAGTTCCCCAAAAGATACGATTTGTGAAAGTGCAAGTCTGCCGGTTGTGTTAAGCGGACTGGATACGAACTACCAGCGATTTTCAATTGGTTCGAATACGTATTATCATATTGTAAACTGGCAGTATAATGACGGAACGCTAATTCCGCCCAAAGGAAATACGGGCATCAAAAATGCCTATACCGGTTCCTTATCCAATCTTTTGCAGGGAAAGGATAGCGTGCGCGTGATCATTCAATCAGCTTATTTTAATTGCTTTGATACCAGCAATTATATTCCAATCCATATCACAGGCCCTGTTGCTGCATTTGGTGCAAAGGATAAAATCTGTTACCACTCGCCGGTAATTTTTACCGATTCTTCAAAAGCAACTGATGGAATTCCCCTGGTGCAATGGGTATGGAATTTTGGTGATGGAAATTCGGAAACGCGAACCACGGGAGATACCGTAATGCATACTTATGCTTTTCCCGGAACCTACAATCCATCATTGACAGTAACAGATTCCAACGGATGCGCAACCACTGTTAATTTATCGGTAATCCAGGTTTTTATTTATGGTTCAAAGGCAGACTTCAACTGGAAGCCGGTTAATATCGCTCCCGGATCTCCAGTCACTTTCTATAATAGTTCCATTACCAATTCCGGTGCAACTTTTCAATGGCATTTTTACAGCGACGGATCCAATTCAACTGATCCCGATTCGGTAGTTCATATATTCAGCAATATCGGGCTGGATACGGTTTCCCTTATTGCCTCTGCAACGACGGCGGGGACATGTGCAGACACGTCCATTCAATATGTGATTGTGAAAAACATCATCGCAACATTTACGTACACCACGCAATATATTGACCACGCAAATTGCCCGCCCATGCTGGCGAATTTCATAAGCAATACCTATAATACCACCGGACTTCATTGGGACTTTGGAGATGGTGCCACAGCAGACAACATTGCGGATCCGAGTCATACTTATAGTCTGCCGGGAACCTACATCATCACGCTAACTGGTTTTGGCGCAAACGGAATCACGACAACCTATCAGGATTCACTCACCGTGAAAGGGCCTTTTGGAACCTTGTATTCAAGCCTGCTCCAGGCCTGCATTCCGGCAGTAGATACACTACATGCAACAGCGAGTTATGCAGGATCTTTTACCTGGGATTTCGGAGATGGTACGATTCTGACAACTTCAGATACCCTGGCCGTTCATACTTATATTCTGCCCGGGCTTTTTACGCCGGCGCTTATACTTACGGACTCAACCGGTTGCCAGAGTACTTTCAAATATGATCGCCAGCTGCTTATGGATACATTGCATGTTTCCTTGGGACCGCCGATCATTCTCTGCGATACGGGCTTCGTCTCCTTCCCTGCCCATATCCTGAGTTTTGTTGCCGATAGCCTGAATTATCCATTGGCCTATCACTGGAATTTCGGCACAGGCAATCCGGCTGATTCATCCAATCTGCTCAATCCCATTTTTGACTACAGGACTCCCGGAAATTATATAACACAGTTGCAGGTCCAATCTCCTGTTGGTTGCGTGTCCGCTACTACTGATTCGGTATTTATCGTTCCGCGTTTATCAATACAGCCGCCAAAAGACACAACCATTTGTATCGGTGGCAGTGCAATCCTGAAGGCCGGAGGCGCTTACAATTATGTCTGGTCGCCTTCATCAAGTCTGAATCAAAGTGATGGAGATAGTGTAATTGCTCACCCTGAAATGACCACCCTTTATACGGTGGAAGGTTCGGATAAATATCATTGCTTTCTTGACACCGGAAAATTCACTGTATTTGTTGATTCTCTTCCCACAGCAACGCTGCCTCCGGATATAGCGGTTTTGCCCGGGACCTCAGTGCCGATCGATTCCAAAGTAAGCGACGATGTCATCTCCTGGAAATGGACGCCTCCTGCATATCTCAGTTGTACTGACTGCCCCTCGCCTACCAGTATACCGCAGGATCCCATTACTTATAAATTAACTGTAACGACTGCCCTGGGTTGCACTGCAAGCGCCACAATTACGATCCGCATACTATGCAGCCAAAACGGAGTATATATGGCCAATGCATTCAGCCCGAATTTCGACGGGAACAATGACTATTTCTATCCTGCCGGCAGCGGAATCAGGGTTGTGAAATTTTTCCAGGTTTATTCCCGCTGGGGTCAGCTGTTGTTTTCAAGATCGGACTTTCCCCCGAATGATAAAACTTTTGGCTGGAACGGAACACTAAACGGAACTCCTCAACCTGCAGGAACATATGTGTATGTGGTAAACATGGAATGTTTTTCAGGAGAAAATTTTACGCTTAAAGGAACAGTCGAATTGTTACGATGAAAAATCAAACATCACGGCTGGCGTATTCCAGTAAGCAGGTCCAACGGACAGGTATAAAAAATCCGCTGCTGATTATTATTTTATTTATTGGAATGAAATATCCGGCGAGGGCACAGGATCCATCTTTTTCTCAGTTTTTTGCCTCGCCGCTTACGCTCAATCCTGCTTTAACGGGGAAATTTGACGGATCGGTGCGCGTTGCAGGAAATTATCGTGATCAATGGCCAACGGTAAATAAGGCCTTCATCACATCAACGGTATCCGTAGACCTGGGTATCCTGCAAAATAAACTTTCGCAGAACGACCGTTTTGGAATTGGTTTTATGGCCATGACGGATAAAACCGCAGATGGAATCCTGACGAGTAATTATTTTTCTTTTTCAACCGCTTATCAAAAGGCTATTGATGAAGATGGCCAGCACCAGATCGGTGTAGGATTTCAGGGCACATATGCAAATAAACTACTTGACGGGCCACGTCTTCGTTTTCTTGACGGATTGCAGGTTGATGGAACCTGGCTCCCATCTCCAACTGAACAGGAAAATCTGGAGCAGGTTACTGCTCATTATTTTGATATGAATGCAGGCATTTTGTACAACGGTTCCCTGAATGGTACCAATGCAGTGTTTTTTGGTGCTTCATTGTATCACCTGAACCAACCAAAGGAATCTTTCCTGGGCGTTGACAATATTACTATTCCCACCCGGTTAACCATTCATGCAGGCGGATATTTCCCATCTGCTGACAAAGGCACATCCTGGTATGTGAGCGCACTTTACAATCGACAGGCGACGGCCAGCGAATTTGTGGTGGGTGGTGCTCTGGAGTTAAGTGTCGGCGCCGATCAAAACTATCCGGTCAATTTTTATCTGGGATCCTGGGTCAGGATTAACAATGTAACCGATGCCATTATTCCTTATATCGGATTAGATTACGGAAGTTTCAATCTGGGTATGACCTACGATGTAAACGTCTCTGCCTTTAAAGTTGCTTCACAGGAACGCGGAGGTGTGGAAATCTCCCTTATATACACGCTAAAGCATTCGGACGATGGCCAGCCCGTTCATGCAGTTCAATGTCCAAGGTTTTAGCTGTGGATTGCAGGGCTAAGCTCATTCTTTGATCAGATAACTGAACAAACCATCAGCATTGATATGGCCGTTTCCGAAATTGCCTACTCGAAATCATCAGGCCTCCCTTCGGATTACTCTCAACAATATCAAAACAATCGCAATAACGAGTAAAATGTGGATGATTCCACCGGCGGCATATCCGAAAAAACCTATGGCCCATCCGATGATCAGGATAACGGCAATGATGTAAAGTAAGTTTCCCATCTTGTTGGTTATTTGAATTGAATAAAATAGTGCAAATCCGATGCCTTCCGAAGATATTGGGTATTTAAATTCGCAGTGGGAATTTGGTTGACGGTTGACAGTTGACAGTTGACGACCTTTAAGTTCAATCCTGCCTCTGAATTCGGTCAACTGTCAACCGTCAACCGTCAACTTTGATTGGCACGGAATTATTAATACTGTATTGGACCATATAATTTCTTGCAAAATGAAAAACACCGGCCTTCTCTTAGTATGCATGATCTTTTTTGAAATTGCGCGCGCCCAGCTAAGCTGGTATGTAGTGGAACAAAAAGGCGTTGGCAACCTGGATATCAATGGCAACGCCTCCGTAAATAAATGGACTGAATCACACGCAACTATATCCATAGATATGCAGAATAGCAATATTTATATTTATGACTCGGGAAAAAGTGAACATTTCAATGTTACTGGCAGAATCAATAAGGTTAAATCTGTGCAAAGCCTTACAAAGGTTTATGCCGCTAAAAACGAAAATGGCATAGCCTGTAAAATTGGTTTGTGCGATAACAAAGAAAACAAAAAGAAGGCCGAGCTATCCGTTTATCTGCCCGACAATTCCGTCTTTATATATAGAATAACGAAGAGGATATTGAACCAGCCAGGTTAGAACCCGGGAAATTGGAACATTTCCATCTCCTGCGGAAATAAATACCCATTTTCGGATTGATGAACTCCTCACAGGAAGATTACTTTGCCTTGGCCGTGCTGGTACTCATAGTCACCACATATTCCAAAACCAGTTTCTCCTGTGCATCATCCAGCTTGGCTTTTTTCGCCATCTTGGGGATGATCTTATCCCATTTGGCTTCGCCCCTTGATGGGGGCACCTTATACCTATGACATTTATTACAGTTAGCCAGATAGATCGTTTTGCCCTCATTCAATTGGCTCATCGAGTATCCCTGAAACTTTTGTGCTCCCCTGTCGGCGTCTACCTGAGAAGGCTCAACCAGCTTTGTAGCAGTACAGGCGGAAATAAAAACAATAAACAGGACGAGAACTGTCTTATTCATGATCAATTAATTTAGGAATTATATTCTATTTAAAATAAGAAAGCGGAATATGTTTCCACATATCATGCGATAGGTGCCCGGTCAATACTTCATATAACAGGTAGATCGGCCAGAAGATCCAATGCAAAATCAGCAATATTATTGAATGATTGTAATACCAGCTTACCATGATGGAATAGATGCCCAATAAAAAATAGACCAGGCTATAACTTCTTCTGTTCATAAAAGCGTGATTTAATGATTAAATACGTATGCAAATGGGTTATGGTTGAATTCAAAGTCACCAAAGATTTAAAGGCCGGTTCAATCACCACCCTACCTCAAAGCTTGGCCCACTAATAATAATGTTTCGGTATGCGGAATCACAATATGAAACTCTCTCATTTGGTATTCCCGGTTAAAGGGTTCCCAGATTTTCATTCCGCCAAGCTTATCCTTAATACCCTCCCACAAAGGATCAATCTTGTCCACCTCCAAATAGAATTCCATTTAGCCAATATCTGTGCCAGCATTCATTATATGAATTGTCAGGTCGTCCTTATGTAGAATCTTATATCCGGATTCATCTCTTGCAATTTTAAAACCAAGCACACTCGTAAAAAACAAGGCAGTTGCCTTTATATCATAAGACGGGATCATGGGGCTTAAGTGCAGGGCATTATACATAATGCAATAAATGAAGGTTAATCGAGCCTTGGAAACCGGCTAAATAAAATTCAAAACTAATCTTAATTAGAGAAGAAGCACCCATCATTGGCCGATAAATTTGGGGCGCGGCCTATATCCGGCGAATAGAAATTAGTATTATCTTCATAACTATTCTTCCTGTTCTTTAACACTCAGCGAAAGCTTTTTTATGAAAAAGATCTATAAAAAGGTTTTATCACTTACACTCTTCATTTTTAGTATTATGGCTGTAGGCTACACTCAGCAGGAGAGCGGCAAACTTCGCATTATCATGTTTGGCGCTCATCCGGACGACTGTGAAAAAGCGGGCGGAACGGCAGCTCTTTTTGCGCAGATGGGATATGCAGTTAAGTTTGTTTCCGTTACAAATGGGGACGCGGGTCACCAGGTGATGAAAGGTGAACCACTTGCCAAAAGAAGGTATGCCGAAGCGCAGGAAGCGGCCCGGCGTCTCGGGATCGCTGCTTATGATGTACTGGACAATCACGATGGTATGCTAATGCCCAGCCTCGAAGTGCGGATGCAAATCATTAAAGAGATCCGCGAATGGAATGCGGATATTGTTATTGCTCCACGCCCCAATGATTATCATCCGGATCACCGGTACACAGGTGTTTTGGTTCAGGATGCTGCTTATATGGTGGCGGTTCCCAATGTTGAACCGGAAATAGCCGCCCTGAAAAAGAACCCTGTTTTTTTATATTACACAGATCGTTTTCAAAGGCCCAATCCCTTCAGGCCGGATATCGCTGTGGATATTACCAGCACCTTTGATAAAAAAGTTGCCTGCTTTGATGCGCACGTATCACAGGTTTATGAATGGCTACCCTGGATCGGCCATTACCTGGACCAGGTTCCCCAGGATAAAAACGAAAGAATCAAATGGCTCGCGACACGATATGATGAGCCAATTAAGCCGGAAACGCGTGCCGCCCTGGAAAAATGGTACGGAAAGGACCGGGCTGCCAGGGTTCTCCATGCCGAGCCCTTTGAAATATGCGAATATGGTGCCCAGCCAAATGACGATGAAATAAAAAGATTGTTCCCAATGCTGGGAAAATAAATGCCAGGTTCGCCTGAATAAATCGCTAGCATGAACCTTCGGACTGAAGTATTATTGAGTGCCCTGCTTTGTTTGCTTTTCTCAAATGCCAGGTTTCTTTATGGCCAATCAGCCGATTCGACCCTGCTGGTTGTGAACAAGACAAGCAACTTTCAGATAACGGGTGATGGCAGCGCCCCAAACTGGCAACATGAAGAATGGCAGCTGTTGCCTGAACGCAAGATTTCCGGAGCCGTTTACCAGACAAAATTAAAACTGCTTTATTCTGACTCGGGTATTTATTGCCTCTATTTTTGCGAGGATAAGAAATTAACAGCCACGTTAAAGGAAGATTTCCTCGACCTGTTCAATGAGGATGTAGTCGAAGCATTTTTTTGGACCGATGAAACCATCCCTATCTATTTTGAGTATGAACTCTCGCCGCTGAATTTTGAGTTGCCGATCCTCGTACCAAATATGAAAGGAAACTTTTTGGGATGGCGGCCATGGCACTACGAAGGCAACCGCAGGACCAAACATGAAACACATATTACAAGGAATGATGGCCAGGTTGTTTCCTGGACCGCAGAATTTTTCATTCCTTTCACATTACTTAAGCCGATGACAAATGTTCCACCCCGCAAGGGTGGCCGTTGGCGAGCAAATTTTTACCGCATTGATTATGATAGTGGAGTTTCAGCATGGGCCTGGCGGCCAACCCGGACTAATTTCCACGATTATGAAAAATTCGGCACCCTTTTGTTTAATTAAATAAGGAATGGCTATTCCGGGCCCGGTTTAATTAACTTAGATCATCATTAGTAGATCCTAAAAAAATTATTTAATGCCGACATCCAAAAAAATTTATGCCGGAAGGAATTCACGGCGGCGCTTTCTCAAGAATGCTCTTGTTGCTTCAGCAGGCTTTTATATTGTTCCCCGACATGTTCTGGGAAGAGGATTTATCGCACCCAGTGATAAACTCAACATTGCATCTATTGGTGCCGGCGGCAAAGGACAGGATGATATTGATCATTTCTTCAAAAGCGGGAAAGCCAATATCGCCTATCTGTGTGATGTGGACGACAGGCAGTCAGTCGACACCCGCAAGAGTTTTCCCAATGCAAAATATTACAAAGACTTCAGGGAAATGCTGGGTAAAGAAAGCAAACATATTGATGCAGTATCCGTTTCAACACCAGATCACACACATGCGGTGGCCGCAATGGCAGCTATGCAGTTGAACAAACATGTATACGTACAAAAACCGCTGACACATGATATTTACGAGGCCCGTATGCTCACTCAGGCGGCCCATAGATATAAAGTGGTCACTCAAATGGGTAATCAGGGTTCTTCCGGAGACGGTGTGCGTCAATTGATGGAATGGAATATGGCAGGCCTTTTAGGGGATGTGCATGCCGTTTATTGTTTCACCGACAGGCCCATCTGGCCGCAAGGAATAGAAAGGCCCAACACCCCGTCTGCCATTCCTCCTGAATTGGATTTTGATCTCTGGTTGGGCACGGCTCCCAAGAAAAATTATTTTGAAGGATTGTTACCTTTTAACTGGCGCGGCTGGTGGGATTATGGCACCGGAGCCCTCGGCGATATGGCTTGCCATATCATGGCGCCGGCGTTTGCTGTGCTGGATCTCGGCTACCCGGTTTCTGCAGAATGCAGTGTGGCAACAAAATATATTGAAAACTGGCACAAAGGATATTTTCCTGACAGTGGTCCGATTTCATCTCATATTATATTAACCTTCAAAGGGCGGAACGGGAAACCCGACCTGGAACTGCATTGGATGGATGGCGGCATTCAGCCTGCGCGTCCGGCAGAACTGGAGCCAAATGAAATGATGGGAGACGGAGGAAATGGTGCCATCTTTATCGGCACAAAAGGAAAAATGATGTGCGGCACCTATGGTATAAATCCACAGCTATTACCGACTTCGCTGAACCAAAAAACCAAATTGCCTCAAACCATTGCGCGTGTTCCAGGGGGCGATGAGGGTCATTACGCTGCATGGGTTGAGGCTGCTATTGCGGGATACGGAAGTGAAAAAGCAAAAAATCTAAGTTCTCATTTTGATATAGCCGGACCTTTGACGGAAAGTGTACTCATGGGTAATCTGGCCATCAGAAGCTACGATATACAAAAGAAAAAAGGCGAAGAGATAGAATACCCGGGACAACATATTAAACTGCTTTGGGACGGCCCAAATATGAAGATCACCAATTTCGATGATGCCAATCAATTTGTAAAAAGAACTTACCGGGAGGGTTGGAGCCTGGGTGCATAGCTCAATAGGGGAATCCTCTAAATAGCGCCAGGGGATACTGGTCGATAAATCAACAAATACCCCCCGGACTTTTTTCTTCTGGCAGGTTAAAATTAAGTATTGAAATGGATTTCCAGATGAATAATTCGTTAAATGGATCGAAATATCTTACCCTTTCGGTGAATTTCAAATGAGCAGGGCTAAATAATGATTTGCGGGTTTATTTTACCTGATGGATTCAATTTCCTTATCAATAAAATCAGAATGCACAAATAATACGCAATATAGAATCGATCGGCCACTACCGGATGGAAAATAAACCTCACCGTTATGATCAGGATGATTACAATGATCAATTGCTCATCCGCATTAAGGGTGCGGAACCGTAAAACCTGTCCTCCCTTTAATACCAGCAGCGCAAGTACCAGGAACAAAAGCAGGTTCGAAAAGAATAAACCAGTCATAATATGCGAAAAGGCTAAGGCAAAATAGTCCCTGAATCGGAGTCCCGTATGCAAAGCATAAGATAAATTCAATTCTTTCGAAAAATTGGGATAAAACAATACGCCCGATCCATAAGACCTGGCACTAAAGCTGATGAAAAGGTAGCTAACTATGACAAGTAACAGCATCCAGCTATATTTCCTATATGAAACACGAGGTTGCCAGTGATTGGAAAAGCTCATCAGTGTCAACAAGAAAAATGCAGGAATAATATTATCAAGACGTGCAAATATGGAAAGCAGGAGGAATAATAAAGTTAACAGGTATGATTTCCTTTCGATCATAAAAAACATCGCACACAACAACAAGAAAGCAGAAAGGCAATCGGGAGAAGAAGTTCTTACCAATTCCCACATAGGAGCGGAAAGCATAACCAGGCAACTCACTCCCAATGCCAGAAAAAAATCCAGCCATCTGATCAGCCAAAAAACCAGCAAGACGCCAATCAGAAGATAAGAAATAACGGAAGGCAGGATCGTGGCCAGGATTATCGGAACCCCCGCCCTGTATAAATAATAAACCATCCGGCTGTATAAAGGTTTTACTGCATAAGAAGACAATTTACCCTGGTATTCAACGGGATTCTCAGCCATTTTTCTTCTGAAATCAAGGCCGCCGTCCGCAAGTTGACCGTAGACGGCAGGAGGCAACTGCAGTTTGGCGATATGATATACTGTATCATGAACAAATCCGGGATCATTATGATCGTACGAAATCACAACACCCATATAAGCCAGCATATCCCAATTGTACAGAGGTCTTTTGAAAGCATATATGCTCACGAAGAAAATGAAAATAAAATATAGGAAAAGGAATATCCTGTTTCTCAAGATGGTTGTTTTAAGGTTTTCGATCCGCAAATTAATTTGGTGATTATATTTCACATGGATTGAACCGGTGACCGTTTCTAATATACGCACTTTCCGTAAGGCAATTATCAAATCCTGTATTCAAAGCATTTTCTTGATCCGTGCTTATAGGCTGATACCATTGGTTGTCAATACTGCCAGAAGGCCATCAGCTGTACTTGAATTGAGAAAAAGCATTTACCCGGTAAGGCCTAAACCATGAGAATCTTCCACACAAAACAGGTATCTTATGATATGCCAGCAATGCCAGGAAAAATCAGTGCGGGGATATTGCTCTACCGCAAGCCATATCCGTTGACGGAGGTAATGCTGGTTCATCCCGGAGGTCCATTTTGGAAAAATAAGGACAGCGGCGCATGGACCATTCCAAAGGGAGAACCAATGGAAAAAGAACTTTTGCAGGATGCAGCATGGAGGGAGTTCTTTGAAGAAACCGGTTATCAATTGAAACGTGGGGGAAGGGTTTTAACACCGGTCCGTCAAAAAGCCGGAAAATGGATCCATGCCTGGATCGTGGAAGGCGATTTCGATACCAGCGCGTTAAAGAGTAACACATTCGAATTAGAATGGCCACCTAAATCCGGTGTTAAGCGGAGTTTTCCCGAAATTGATAAGGCTTCCTGGTTTTCGCTTTTAAGTGCCAGAAAGAAAATAAATCCAGCCCAGGTTGCCTTACTAGACGATTTGGACGCCATCCTGAAGAATGAATTCTGAACCTGACACAGGCTCATCTTTTTATCCCCGTTGCCAGATACAAAATAATGGATACCACCTGATAAGTGCGGGGAATTTCGGAACGCCTTCATCCTGGGCCAATTGACTTAAAATCCTACATTGTGCCGGGGAAATTCATTAAATCCAAATATTTTGTCAGATGCATTTTGACCGGGCCTTAATTACATTCATTTTCTGTTCGGTTCTTTGGAGAACTTCCGCCCAGCAGAATAAGGAATTTCAACTGCTTCGTTTTAATTCTTCGTATACTTCATTCCCGGATACCGGCAGGGCAAATGGTTATTTGTACGACCATATTCTCTATACAACTGCCGATCACTATAACGACAGCTCCGTGCTGCTAGTTATTCCCCGTCATCTGAATTTGACGGGGCGAATTGATCTCATATTCTGGTTTCATGGCTGGCACAATAACATCGACAGCGCTGCCGACTTCTATGGGCTAACCAGGCAAATGATTGCCTCGGGGCGCAATGCCATTCTCGTTCTGGCGGAAACAGCTAAAAATGCGCCCGACAGTTACGGAGGTAAACTGGAACGGCCGGGCGTTTTCAGCAGCCTGGTGAATGATGTCATGCATGCATTAAAGAAAAATAGAATCGTGCCGGATAAAACTGAACCTGGAAATATTTTACTGGCCGGCCACAGTGGAGCATTCCGGGTAATTGCATACATTCTTAAAAACGGAGAAATGCAAGTGCAGGAAGTATATCTGTTTGACGCACTATACAGCCAGATCGACAAATTTATGCAATGGCTTGCAGAGAATCAACAGCACCATTTTATTCATTGGTTTACTAACCACGGCGGCGGCACGGATGAAATGAGCGATTCCATGATGCTGCAATTAAAAAACCAGCATATAGATTACAGGCTGACCGAAGAGACGCAAATAAATCAGGATATCTTAAGAAGTAATCGGATACTTTTTGTTCATAGTACAAGGGAGCACAATGTTATAATAAACAACCCTGACAATTTCCGGTTATTGCTTGAAAACAGTTTTATGCTCAAACAAATTTCAAAATAGAAGAGCGCTCAGAGATTTACAACCGGAATCCATAAAAAAAGCTGTCGAATGAAATTCAAACGACAGCTTAAATAAAGTCGACTTTCACAGCATTATGCCGCGTAACTCTTTTCGGAAATTATTTCACGTTTTTGCTCACCACGGAGGCTAACTCGAACATGGAAATTTGAGACTTGCTTCCGAATAGCGGTTGCAGTTTGGAATCCGCATTGATCATCCTCCTATTTTTGTTGTCCTGCAACTTATTTTTCTTGATGTAATCCCAGATTTTCTTAATGATCTCAGTTCTTGGCAAAGGTTTGCTACCAATTACTTCTGCCAGAGCCGAACTTGGAGCGAGCGGAGCCATGAATGCGGCGTTCGGTTTGCGGGCTGATTTCTTTTTAGGAGCTTTTTTAGCGACTTTACGGGCTGTCTTCTTAGCTGCTTTTTTTGCTGTTTTTTTTGCTGCTTTTTTAGCCGGTTTTTTTGCTGATTTCTTTGCTTTTTGTGCCATTTTTTTTGAATTTAATAGTTAGTAATTTAAATGGGTTTGTTAGTAATGCTAATATAAAGGACTTGTTGAAATTTTCCACATATAATTTTCCATAAACCCCTATGAAATGCAGATTTTAAGCTATCTGTAGCATTTTATCGAAAAATCGGGCCAAATTCCAGCCGTTCCTGAAGGGCCAGACACCTAGACGGGGCGCTTTATGCGCGTCCGTTATTCAGCATTCCGGGTTTGTCATCTCCCAAACCCTTCGGTGTATAATCCGGGTGATCATGGCAAACATTGATCCGGAAGCGCCGGCAGAAAAGGGCCCGGGGTTAAGAGATACCTACAATTAGGGGATTTTTTGCAAAATGAAAACTGATCATTTTTTAACTTCAAAAGCGATCAGGACATTTCCCGGCATTTCTCCAAACATGCCGTATCCTGAATTGACAAAAAGCATGCCGTCTGATACTACGGGTGAAGGTCCATCTATCGCACCGCCCTGCCCACTAGTACCATCAGCGGTTTCAAATTCTTTTGCAGTGTTAAAATCCCATAATATTTTCCCGCTTCTTGAAGCGTATGCTCGAATATGTCCGTCCAATGCTCCGGCGAATACAATTCCCGGAATAACTACAGGCGCTGCAGAATTAGCAGAATAACAATTTTTAATTCCCTGGCAATCCGGAGATGGAGTTTTCCAAATTATTTTCCCTGTGAGGAGGTCCAGTGCATAGATGCCTGGAGAAGGATTAACCAATGAATCTGTTTTATCAATACCCAAAATATTATCTGCATTCGCAGCATAAACCAATTTTCCATCCGTGGCCATACCCCAGTGAATGCCGCCAAGTGCTCCCCCCTTTCCTATCCTTGTCTTCCAGATTAGTTTTCCCTGATCCGGCGAGAGGCCAAACACTATACCTGATTTTTGACCTGCAACAAGAATATCCCTTCCATTTTTTTCTTTGACCAGTATCGGAGCCATGCCGAAGTCGAGATCCTGGCCGGGCTTTTTGGGACAATTAACTAAAAATGGACAAGCTGCATTGTAGGTATCCTGCCTGGTGGCCTGGAAGTTCCAGATCAGTCTCCCGGTTTTCATGTCAATGGCCTGGATCGCATCACTGGTATTTGTGGCAGGATTGGTATAATTTTCACCTGTCCCTATATATATCCATCCTCTTTTGGAATCTACTGTCGGACTGCACCATACAGGGGCGCCGGACGGGCCATAAAATGGTTTGCCATTTTTCTTTTTGCCGGAAACGGCCGCCTTTTGTGCAATCACACGGTGGATCCAAATCTCTTTCCCTGTTGAAGCATCCAGTGCAACTAGGCCACCTGAAGAAAAGCAACAATCGTATTTGCCAAAAACTGCAGTGGCCACTTCTGTGGAAGTAATAGGAACAAAAACTTTTCCTCCAAAAACTACGACAGAACCCGTTATTGATGATTGCTGATCTATGCCGGCACGAGTATTCCATATCTGCCGGCCAGTGCTGACATCAACCGCGTAGACATTGGTGCTGAAATCTGCAAAAAAAGCTGTGATTGAACTTCCTTTTCTTAAGGTTGCAATCGCGCCGCGGATCGGTGCACTTGCCGAAAAATGCCAGCCAATTTTACCTGTATTTTTATTAAGGGCGAACAGATCCCCGAACTGACTGCCAACCAGCAGCCAATCGCCCACGAGGGCGGGTTTGCTCCGGGTTATTGTCCCCTCCGGAAAGGCAAAAGCCCACTTCAACTTAAGTGAGGTCAGGTTGGTTAAAGAAATACCTGCTTTTTCTGCAGAGCGGAAACCAGTTCCTTCCAGGTTGCCGCCCCATCCGGAATAATCAAATCCGTAATTTTTGTTTGGCGGTAAAGAAAATGAAGCGTAAGCTTCTTTGGGAAAGCTAACGGATTTGATTTCCCGGTTGGTGACGAATTCAGCTACGGCCCTGCGTTGCAATTCAGAAAGGTTGATCGCCTGTTGTTTCATTTTACCGTTGTCTAATGATGCAAGTATTGCGCGTGGGGACATGCTGGAAAGCAGAATATATCCTGGTATCAAGGAATTCAGCGTATCCTTATGGCAAATATTACATGTTGTAAGAAATACTTTCTTCCCTATCTCCTTTACGGAGTCCGATGGAGGCCCAAGTTTTTTTATGCTTATGAAATCCCCATGAGGAGAACCTTGTGTATGTTTTCCCGGGCCAAGCTGGTGGCCTGTGGCAAAAATGAAGAGAGCCAGAATACCAGGAATGAATATGCGCATATGCTCCCCAAATATCGCATTTTTGCAAATATTTTGAAAACTTCTGGATCTCCGGCAGTGCAGCGGTTGCCCGTCCGGTTATGACTATTCTGGTCTTGGCCATTGGCATCCAAATGTTTCTGTTTTAACAGCATCTTACCAAAATGGAGGGTTACTCCGATAAACTTTCACTACGATTAACCCTCTAAATAATAGCAAATCGTTTATTCTTTTTAATTCTTAAAAATCTCATTTATGAAAAAGAAATTCTTAATTGTCGCTGCCTTCGTTGCCATTCTTGGAACTACACTTAGTGGATGCTATGTAGAAAGAGGTTATCATCGTCCTTACCATTATCATCATTATTACAACAGGTAATAAAAATTTCAAACAGACTTATTGCATCCTGCGGATGGATTCTCTTGAATTTTCCGGTATTTGAATGTGTCTCGTGCGTAATGATTATTTCACTTTGGCCGGGTTACTCGTTCATTTTACCGGTTATTGATGTGTTATGCACTTATTTTTCTAATTTTGCCTTGCAATTAAATCTACATTCAATCCGGTCCGATTCTAAATAATCATGTCATGTATAAAAGATTCTTTGTCACTCTGCTCATTTGCGCCGCAACTACTCAAATACAGGCACAGTCTTCTGTCATAGATACCGTTGCAGTTTCCATACTGGACAAGATGAGCGCGATGATTGGTGAACTGTCGTCCTGCAGCGTGACTGTAAATTCAAATTATGATGTCCGGAGCGAGCGCCTTGGATTGGTCAAACACTCCAATGTGCAACATCTTTATATACAGGGTCCCGATAAAATGTACATCAGGTCGACCGGCGATAAGGGTAGCAGATCTTTTTATTACGATGGCAAAACACTTAGTTATTATTCTTTAGATAGAAATCAGTACTCCGTTATTCCCACACCACCCTCGTTGATGGAGATGATCGATACGATGAATAAGACATATGGAATAGAATTCCCTTCGGCAGATTTTTTTTACCCGACTTTCGTGGACGATATCCTGGCTGATTCAAAAAACCTGATCTATCTCGGGACCACCACCGTGGATGGCAAGGAGTGTTTTCATATCGCGGGCACCGCAAAAGATAAGACCTTTCAATTCTGGATTTCCGACGACGCTTTTACTTTGCCGGTGAAAGTGGTGATCGTTTACATCAATAAAGATATGAATCCGCAGTTCGAGGCCATCCTTACAGATTGGGAGATCAACCCCAATTTACCGTCGGCTCTTTTTACGTTTAATCCGCCTCCGAAAGCGAGGAAAATAAAGATGGCCAGCATCTCCCATAAAAATAAATGATCAACTACAATTTTCAGACATGAAAACCCAGTTCAAAATATCTTTTTTATCTAGTTTCTCAGCGATGGCTCTGGTATTGGCAGGTTTGCCCCAGCAAACTGTTGCGCAAAGATTCAACCATTCAAGCTTTGG
>Ga0182024_10000997_pt1 | contig 73586 bp, 73 predicted proteins | sample P32metaG_FD_120480 | JGI IMG/M metagenome (GOLD analysis project Ga0182024, IMG submission 120480) | Permafrost microbial communities from Stordalen Mire, Sweden - P3-2 metaG (Illumina Assembly) | ecosystem: Environmental > Terrestrial > Soil > Wetlands > Permafrost | place: Sweden: Stordalen...
AGCATCGGCGGGTCCGCCTCCGTAGCTCAGTGGATAGAGCACCGGCCTCCGGAGCCGGGTGCGCAGGTTCGAGTCCTGCCGGGGGCGCCGTGTGCCGGGGGCGCCGGGGGCGCCGGTGCCGGGGGCGCCGGGGGCGCCTTGTGCTGCCGGGAGCGCCTTGTGCTGCCGGGAGCGCCTGTGTGTGTCTGCCGGGGGCGCCCTCTGGGATTTTCTGGGACGAACACTCAAGGCCGCCGTCGGTCGGGTCGGAGCCTCACGCCCCGTCGGCTGGGTCCTCCTCGAGCAGCGCCCTCAGGCGTCGGAGCGCGGAAGCCACCCCGCCGGGGATGGTGCGCTCGTAGTACGGGATGAAGTGCACGGCTTGCTCCACCACCCAGCCGCGGGCCCGGGACCACGTCGCGTCGTCGAAGTCGAACGACGACCGGAACACGGCGCGCGCATCGACCGGCAACGACCACGCGATCATGAGCTCGCACGCCGGATCGCCGATCCCCGCCGAGGCCCAGTCGATCACGCCGGACACCCTGCCCTCCCTCATCAACACGTTGCCGGGCAGCAGGTCACCGTGGACCCAGACGGGAGGTGCGCCCCAGTCCTCCGCCTCGAGCGCGACGTCCCAGATCGCGAGCGCACGATCGGCATCGATCGCCTCGCGGAGTCCTTCGATGCACTTCCGCACCGAGGTGTCGTCCGCGCGCATGCGACCGCCGTGCCGTCCGCCGCGCGGCGCCTCCGCGGGGTCCACGCGCTCGAGCACCGTGATGAACCTCGCGAGGTCCTGGGCCACCTCGAGCCAATCGGCTGGCACGACGTGGTCCAGGTCCTCGCCCTCGAGCCACCGGTACACGAGCCACGAGAAGGGGTAGCCGTGCGCGGGCTCACCGACGGCAACGGACATCGGCACCTCCACGTCGAGCAGAGGGCCCAGCACCGGGAGCAGGTCGGACTCCCGCTGGACCTGTGGCGCGGCCCACCCGATGCGAGGCATGCGGATCCCGAGGTCGTCGCCAAGCCTGAAGATCGCGTTGTCCGTGCCGTTCGACGGCACGCGGCGGATCGGCAGGTCGCGCCACTCGGGGAACTGCCGTGCGACCAGCCGACGAGGGAGGTGCGGGTCGATGCGCACCTCTCCGGCGTGCAGCGCCGAAGCCGCACGACCACGGCTCGCGCTCATCTCCACCACGCGATCCTCCCAGCAGCCTCCGTGGGGCGCCGTATGGTGCCGTGGCCCCGTGCCCCCGAACCCCGCGCTGCGCGTGACGGGAACGGCGCGACCCTCGTCCTCGGCCGACGGCTAGGTCCCGAGCTCGACCCTCGCGAGCGGCTCGTTGGCGAGGATCTCGTCCACGACTTCGACTGGGGACATCGCCGAGGTGTCCAGCCACAGTCCCAGGCGCGGCGTGGCGGCGAGGCGAGCGTCGAGGCCCTCGATCGTGTCGCCCCCCTGCCGGTAGGCGACCTTCCCGGTCGCGGCCGCTCGGGCGGCCTCACGTTGGGCGACGACCGCCGGCGACGGTCGGAGCACGACGAGGTGCCGCGGTCGCGCGCGCACCGTATCGAGTCATGCCACCACGTCGTCGCCGTAGATGTTGTCCTGCACCACCGTGGTAAATCCGGCGGCGCAGTACTCGTCGGCCGCCATCGCCGACAGTCGGTAGCGCAGCTCGAGATGTCGGCGCGCCGCCGCGTCATCGGCGCCGTCATGGTGGACCCAGCCGCGAGCGGCCCACCTGTAGAACTGGGCGCCGGGGAGGTGCACGCCCCGCGCAAAGCGGTGCGCCAGCAGATCCCCGACGGTGGACTTCCCGGATGCCTGGACACCGACGATCAGCCATGCCTCGCCGCTCATCCAGTCATTCTCGGGCATGTCGACGGTCCGGGCCGCCTCGATCGCATGCCTGCGCGCAGCGTGCGCCGACTGCCAGCGGCGGGCACCCGAGCTCGTCGGCCTTGTCGCGACCTGAGCGGACTCGTACGCTCTCGCCGTGATCGCTCGATCGCTCGCAGCGATCGCCGTCGTCGGCGCGCTCGTCGCCGTCCTGCTCGCGTGCTGGCCGAGCGCCACGGCGAGGAGCCGAGCCCTCACTCCGACGGGCGTGGCGTCGCAGGCGCCCTTCAGCAGGACCGCGACGATGCACGCCGCATGACACCGCGGTGCGGTCGGGCTCGGGTGCTGGCCACGGCACGACGCCACCTCGCGCGGTGTCGCCCAGCGCCACGATGCCCGATGTCGTCGGTGCCCCGAGCACCACGATCGAAGTGACCGCCTCGAAGATCGCCGGCCTGGTCCTCACGCCAGGCGCCGGCGCGCGGCGCACGAGCTCGGGGTTGGTCGCCATCGACGAGCTGGTGTCCGAGCAGGGCGTGGTGGTGGAGCGCGTCGAGTTCCCCGGGCAGGCGGCAGGGTCGCGCCGGCCCGACGCGCCAGCGGTGTGTGCCGAGACCGTGCGGCTCGCGTCGGCTGCGCTGGCGCAGCGCCTCTCGGTGCCAGGCAGCGAGGTGGCACTGGGAGGCAGATCCTTCGGTGGTCGCATGTGCTCGATGGCCGTCGCCGGAGGTCTGGACGCCGCCGCACTCGTGCTCGTGAGCTACCCGCTGCACCCGCCCGGGCAGCCAGAGCGACTTCGCACGGCACACTTCCCCGCACTGGACGTGCCGTGCCTCTTCGTGTCGGGACGCCGTGACGCGTTCGCGACGATCGAAGAGCTCGAACGCGAGACGGCCGCCATCCCCGGGGACGTCACGATCGTCATCGTCGACGGTGACCACTCGTTGCGAAGGACCGAGCGCGACGCCGCCGCGGCGGTCGCGACCTGGGTCGCCGCGCGCCTCTAGTCCCGTCGGGCGATCGCACGCGACGCCGCACCTCTCGTCGGGTCGTCCAGGCCGTCTGAGGGGGCCGATGGCGTGGTCTGCGCGTGCTGCCCCCATCGATGACTATGGGTGGGTGAGCGCGCCCTCGCCCGCGCATGTCCACCGCCCGCCAGACGATGCACGTCGGCTGCGCGTCGCGCTCGCGCTCGTCACGGCATTCATCGGCGTCGAGATCGTCGTGGGCGTCGTGGCGAGATCGCTCGCGCTGTGGGCCGATGCGGGACACCTCCTCGTCGACGCCGGCGCACTCGTCGGCGCGCTCTGGGCGATGCGCGTGGCGGCTCGCCCCGCGACGACCCGATGGACGTTCGGCCTCAAGCGCGCGGAGATCCTGGCGGCCGCGGCAAACGGCGTCACGCTGCTCGTCGTCGGCGTCGTGCTCGCCGTGGAGGCGATCCAGCGGCTCGTCCATCCCGCGCACGTGCGCGGTGGCGCCATGGTCGCCGTCGCGATCGCCGGCGTCGCGGTGAACCTCGCCGCTGCCGCGGTGCTCGCCAAGGGCTCTGCGAGATCGATCAACGTCCGTGCGGCGTACCTGCACGTTCTCACCGACCTGTTCGGGCTGCTCGCGACCGCCGTCGCAGGAGCGGTGATCCTTGCGACGGGATGGGACCGCGCGGACCCGCTCGCGTCGCTCGCGGTCGTCGCCGTCGTGCTGCTCGCGGCGTGGCGTCTCCTCCGATCCTCCGGCCACGTGCTGCTCGAGGGCACCCCCGAGGCGGTCGACCTCGACGAGGTGCGCCGGCACATCGAAGAGCTCGACGAGGTGGTCGCGGTCCACGACCTGCACGCCTGGGTCGTCACGTCCGACCAGCCTGCCGTGACGGCCCACGTCGTCGTGTCCGACGCCTGCATGGCCGACGGGTCGGCGGCACGGCTCCTCGACCGCATCCAGGCGTGCCTGTCGAGCCACTTCGACGTGGCGCACTCGACGTTCCAGATCGAGGCGCTCCGGCACCTCGACCACGAGCGCGGCCTGCACGACTGAGGGCTCACACGCCTGTGGACCGCGAGGGGCCACGAGGAACCGGAAGCGGTGATCGGCACCCGTAGGATCGGCAACTGTGCAAGCCTGTGCCATGCGCCACCCCCTGGACCGGCGTGCCCCTTCGACCGCCACGTCCGCTTCGGCGCCCGCGTGGACTGCGAGCCTGACGAGGTAGATGGAAAAGGACGCCGAGCTCAAGCGCGACCGCGCGATGCTGGCCGAGCTGGAAGAGCCGACTGCCAAGCTCCTCGCCCGGCATCTGGGCTCGGCGCGCGCGTGGTACCCCTTCGAGGACGTGCCCTGGGACCACGCGACGGACTTCTCGCGCGACGAGTGGGACGAGGGTGTCTACCCCTTGTCCGAGGGAGTGCGCAGCGCGATCCTGGTGAACCTGCTCACCGAGGACAACCTGCCGTACTACACGAGCTCGCTGCTCAGGAACGTCCCCGACAGCCACCCGCTGCGGGAGTGGACGGGCAGGTGGACCGCAGAGGAGTGGCGGCACTCCGCCGCGATGCGTGACTGGGTCCTCGCCACGAGGGCGCTCGACCCGTGGCGGCTCGAGGACGACCGGATGGTGCAGATGACCACGGGCATCGTCCCGCAGGCCGACATGCTCGCCGACACGCTCGCCTACGTCTCGTTCCAGGAGCTCGCGACCCAGGTGGCCCACCGCAACACGGGCCAGGCGCTCGACCGGACCCTGCGCGGGAAGAAGATCATGTCCCAGATCGCCGGTGACGAGGGGCTGCACCACGCCTTCTACCGGGACCTCACCTCCGCGGCGATCGAGATCGACCCCAGCCTCATGGTCATCGCCATCTGCCGGCGCCTGCGCGAGTTCCGGATGCCGGGCCAGGGCATCCCGGGCTTCGCGGCGCACGAGCAGGCGATCGCGCTGGCGGGCATCTTCGACGCGGACCAGTACGTCCACCAGGTCGTGCACCCGACGCTCGCCGCGTGGCGACTCGACGAGCTCGAGGGGCTCGACGACCAGGCGGAGCGGGCCAGGGAGAAGATCCGCCGCACCGTCTCGGCGCTCACGCGCATCGCCACGGTGATGAGCGCGGCGACGTCCGCCCCGGCCTCCTGAGCTCGAGGGCCGGCCGACCGGTCGTCGGCTCGCAGCGCCCGCTGTGTACGGTGCCGACGTGTCGAGCGGCCGCCACGCGCTGATGCGAGCCGCACGGCGCGCGGGCCTGGGGCTCGTGACGTGCGCGGCGGTGCTCGCGCCCGTCGGGTGGACGGGCACCGCGTCCGCCGGAGCGATCGCCAACGCCTCGACCGTCGTGCGCGCGCCGGTCGGCGCGGCCCGGGTGCCCGTCGCCTCCCTCGACGGCGTCGCGTGCGCCTCGCCCACAGCGTGCGTGGCGGTCGGGCGCTACGCGGCGTCCTCTGGTCGGGGCCTCCCCCTCGCCGCCACGATGAGCCCTGGCGGCTGGGCGCGCGCCGTCACAGTGGCGCTCCCTGCGGGGCACGCCGGTGCGCACAGCACGGCAGGGCTGAGCGCGGTGGCGTGCCCGAGCGCGACCAGCTGCGTCGCGGTCGGCAGCTACGAGGACACGGCGAACGACGAGCTGCCGATGGTGGCGACCGAGCGCGACGGGACCTGGGGGCCAGCCGCCGCCGTCGCGCTGCCGGCCACCGCGGCGAGCACCAACGAGCAGGCGCAGCTCGGCGCGGTCGCGTGCGTCCCGGCGGGCTGCGTCGCGGTGGGCACCTACACGACCGCGACGGGCGCCGCCGCGCTCATGGCGGCCTCGTCGACCGCCGGCACCTGGGGAGCGGCGACGACGATCGCCCTGCCATCTGGCGCCGGTGCGGTCCCGCGGACGGCCGGCTCCGTCGCGCTCTCCGGACTCTCGTGCACCGACGAGGCCGACTGCGTCGCGGTGGGTGCGTACCTCGACCACGCGGGGGGCTTCGCCCCGCTGCGGGTGACGCTCGCGCACGGCGTGTGGGGTCGGGCGGTGCGCGTGCACGTCGCGCTGCGCACCCGCGTCGTCTCGGTCGCCGAGCTCGCCTCGGTGTCGTGCCCATCGATGACCGCCTGCGTTGCCGTCGGCGGCGCGGAGAACGCCGCCGGGCGCGCCGACGTCATCGCCGCAGCCCAGGCGGCGAGCGGGCGCTGGGGCGACGCCGTGCCCTCCGGCAGGCTCCCGGGCTCGCGCCCCACGCTGCTCGGGGCATCGCTCGATGCCGTGACGTGCTCGGCCCCTCAAAGGTGCGTCGGGGTCGGCGCGGCGACCACTGCGTTTGGATCGTCCGTGGCGGTCGTCCGCCTCGAGCGCGGCGGGTGGCACGTACCGCAGGTCGCGCGCTCCGTGCCGCCCGTGTTCGGGCCAGGGACCTCGTCGGTGCTCCGCGCCATCGCATGCGCAGGCCCGGACCGCTGCGTCGCGGTGGGCAGCGTGCTGAGAACGAGCCGCGCGGGGACGGTCCTCGATGCCCGGGCCGTCGCGGTGCAGCTCACGCTGTAGTGGCGCCCAGCGGCGCAGGGCTCAGGGGAAGAGCCCGCGCAGGTCGATCGCCTCGGCGATGCGCTCGACGCCCACGGCGACGGCGGCCTGGCGCATCGGGACCTTCAGCGTCTCGGCCCGGTCATAGACGTGGTTGAACGCGTCAAGCATGGTCGTCTGCAGGCGGCGCTTGAAGACGTCGCGCTCCCAGGGGATCCCTTGGAGATCCTGGGCCCACTCGAAGTAGGACGCGACGACGCCGCCGGCGTTCGCGAGCACGTCGGGGACCGAGATGATGCCGCGCTTGTCGAGGATGGCCTCGGCGCCCCGGGTCGTCGGGCCGTTGGCCGCCTCGACCAGCACCCTCGCGGTCATCACCTTCGCCACTGACTCGTCGATCGAGCCGCCGAGCGCTGCGGGGACGGCGAGGTCCGAAGGCACCGAGAACAGCGACTCCTGGCTGATTGGCTCGGCGTCCTCGAAGCCCATGACGGTCCCCGTCGCGAGCACGTGCTCGTGGAGCTGGGCGGGGTGGATCCCCCCGTCGTTGTGGATCGCGCCGCAGACGTCCGCGACGCCCACGATCCGCATCCCCATGTCGTGGAGCAGGTCGAGCAGCGGTGCGCCAACCTTGCCGTAGCCCTGGACGACCGCGCGCGCGCCCCGCACGTCGATGCCGAGTCGCTCGAAGATGGCTCTCGAGACGATGGCCACCCCGACGGACGTCGCCCCCGCGTGGCCGTGGGTCCCGCCGATTGCGATGGGCTTGCCAGTGACCACGCCGGGCGTCGAGTGCCCGCGGATCATCGAGATCGTGTCCATCACCCAGGACATGACCTGGGGGTCGGTGTTGACGTCCGGCGCCGGGATGTCGCGATCGGGGCCGAGGATCGCCGCGATGTCGAAGGTGTAGCGGCGCGTCAGGCGCTCGAGCTCGCCGCGGGACATCGCCAGCGGGTCGCACTTGACACCGCCCTTCGCTCCCCCGAAGGGGATGTTGACGACGGCGCACTTGATCGACATGTCGGCCGAGAGCGCGCAGATCTCGTTCACGTCGACGCTCGGGTGGAAGCGCAGCCCGCCCTTGCCGGGACCGCGGCTGGAATCGTGCTGGATGCGCCACCCCTTGTACATCTCGACGCTGCCGTCGTCGAGGCGCACTGGGATCGCGACCTCCAAGATCCGCTCGGGGGCGATGATCATCTTGGTCGTGCCCTCGTCGAGGTGCAGCAGCTGCGCGGCCTCTTCGAGGAGCGAGACGACCTCGGTCCACGCGTTGCGCGACGTGCTGTCCAACTCCTCGGGGAACTCGATATTGGTACCCATGTGATCACCGCCTGCGTCCAGTCGGGGCAGGTGATCACGCCTGCCGGAGAGGCTCAATGTAGACCCACGCGGCGCACAAACGTTGGCACACTCCCTGCAACAAAGTTCGTCAAGTCACGATTCGGGGCGTCGGCACGACGACGGGCGTCCCCCCAACGTCGAGCACCGTGACGTCGACCCCATAGTGCGCACGCAGGAGGTCCTCGGTCAGCACGTCGGCCACCGACCCGCTCGCGACGGTGCGCCCCCCGTCGAGGAGGCAGAGCCGGTCCGCGAAACGGCCTGCGAGCGTCAGGTCGTGGAGGGTCGCGAGCACGGCGATCCTTCGGGAGCGTCGCTCCTCGGCCACGACCTCGAGGACCTCGAGCTGGTGCCGAAGGTCGAGGCCCGTCGTCGGCTCGTCGAGGACGAGGAGCGGCGCCTCTTGGACGAGCGCCCGCGCGATCACGGCGCGCTGGCGCTCCCCACCCGAGAGCGTCTGCACGGCGCGGGCGGCGAGCGCCACGAGGTCGAGCCGCGTGAGGACCTCGCCCACCACGGAGCGGTCGTGGGGCGTCTCGGCGCGCAGGAGGGAGCGGTGCGAGACGCGGCCGAGCAGCACGTAGTCGGCGACGGACATGCCCTCCGGCACCACCGGCGTCTGTGGGACGAACGCGACGAGGCCCGCCCGCGCCCGATCGCTGAGCGTCCCGAGGTCGCGACCCGAGAGCGACACGTGGCCGCGGTCGACGCGTCGGAGACCCGCGACGGCGTGCACGAGCGTCGTCTTGCCCGCGCCGTTCGGCCCGATGACGGTGACCCACTCCCCCGGGGCGACCGACACGCTGACGTCGTCGAGCAGCGAGCGGGCGCCCACCCGGACCGTCACGCCGCTCGCCTCGAGGGCTGCGCTCATCGGAGGCGGAGCCGTCGTACGTGGAGGACGAGGACGAAGAACGGCACCCCGAGGATCGCCGTCACGACACCGATCGGGAGCTCCTGGCCGCGGAGCACCGAGCGCGCGAGGACGTCGGCGAGCACGAGGAAGCCGGCCCCGCCGAAGAGCGAGAGCACGAGGATCCGCTTGTAGCTCACCCCCACGAGCAGGCGCACGGCGTGCGGCACCACGATGCCGACGAAGCCGATCAGGCCGGCCGCGGCGACGGCTGCCGCGGCACCGAGGGAGGCCGCGGCGATCACGATCGTGCGCACCGCGACGACCGGGAGGCCGAGTGACGCGCTCTCGAGCTCCCCGACCGCGAGGACGTCGAGGAGGCGCGCGCACGCGATGCACACCGTGACGGACACGGCCATGTACGGCAGCACGCCCAGGATCCCCGACCAGGTCGCTCCCGCCAGCGAGCCGAGCAGCCAGTAGTAGACGTGGGTGACCGCCAGCGTGGAGGTCTGCTGGAGCAGCGTCTGGCCCGCGGCCAGCATGCTCGCGACCGCCACGCCCGCGAGGATCAGCGTGGTCGGGCCAGTGGACCCGCGTCCGGCCACGAGCCACGTGAGGGAGACGGCGAGCAGGCCGCCGACGAACGCGAAGACCGGGGTGACCGACGGGTCGCCCGCGCCGCCGCCGATCACGACGATCGCGATCGTCGCCCCGAGGCCGGCCCCCGCGGCGATGCCGAGGAGGTAGGGGTCGGCGAGGGGGTTGCGGAACACCCCTTGGTAGGCACCCCCCGCCACGGCGAGGGTCCCCCCGACGAGCAGCCCGAGGACGACCCTCGGGGCACGCAGCGTCCAGACGATCACGTCGTCGGTCTGGTTCATGGCGTGGCCCCCGAGGCCGAGCCGCCACGCGACGTCCGAGATGATCGCGGTGATCGGCACGTGGATGGAGCCCACCGACAGGCCGACCGCCGCCGCGACGACCGCGAAGGCGATCGCCGCGGCGACGTGGCGGACCTTGAGGGACGAGCTCGGCGCCGTCGGCGTGCCCGCGGCGCTCCTCACGCCTTGTCGTACTTGAGCACCGCCGCGGTGAGGTCGTTCATGAGGATCGTGACTCTCGGCCCCCAGCGCGAGGCGATGTCGTCGTTGAGCTTGATGACCTCGTGGTGCTTCACCGCCGAGATGATCGAGAAGCCCGGTCGCGCGGCGACCGTCGCGTAGGACTGGTGGCAGCAGATCGTGTCGGCGAGGAAGATCATCTGGGGGTTCTTGCCGATCACGTACTCGGCGGTCAGCTGCGGGTAGCCGCCGTTCAGCGTCGAGCCCAGCGCGTCGGCGATGTTGGTCACGCCGAGGGACTTCAGCAACGCGCCGGCGTAGGTGGACGAGGTGAGCGAGTACAGCGTCGGGTCGAGCTCGTAGTAGATCCGCGGGCTGCGATGGTGCTTCGGGATCCTCGCGATGTCTCGGGCGATCGCCGCCGTGATGCGGGAGGCGACGGTGTAGGACGGCCCGTAGTGCCCCGTCGCGTCGCCCAGCCAGGTGATCTGCCGGGTGGTCCCGCGGACGTTGGTGGCCGCGTCCTGCTCCATCACGGGGATCCCCGCCGCGGCGAGCTGCGACTCGAGGTTGCTCGGGTTGTACGAGACCACCACGAGCGTCGGGTGCAGCGCGATGAGCTGCTCCACATTGGGGCTGAACGCGTTGAACCGCATGGTGGGAAGGCCCTTGGTCGGGTAGTTGGAGTCGTCGTCGACGGCGATCACCCGCTTGCCGGCCCCGATCGCGTACAGGTCCTCGGTCGCTGTCGGCGACAGCGAGACGATCCGGGTCGGGGCTCGCTTGAGGTGGATGGTCCCCGCGGGCGTCGTGATCGACATCGGGAACGTGAGCCTCGGTGCGTAGTCCTTGGACGCGGGCGACGTCGCCGCGGCACCCGTGGTGCCGGTGGCGGCCAGCGCGGCGAGCGCCAGCGCGGACGCGCCGAGCAACGCCGAGGTCCTCTTGATGACGGTGAGCATGTGTCTCCTCTCGCCGAAGTCGAATGGACGACGGGTGAGACACCCGCACGACCGCTCCTTCCTCGGAAGCTGTGTTCGCGCGCCAGCGGGCAGTCGACCTGGCTCCGTCAGCGGGTGCTGACGTCACAGTTGCGGGACAGCGCCGGGATTGCACCGGACTTCGCTGACACCGCTGGCTGCGCCGAGACTACCCCGTCCCCTGCTGGCCTGATCGGGACTTGCGGCCCTAGTCCCCACGGGCGTCCTCGGCCAGGCTGGAGCGGTGATCGGCGCACCCACGGGCAGTTATGTCTCCGAGGCACTGGACGAGCGGGGGTGCACCCGGCTGCTCGCCCAGGCCGTCCTCGGCCGTGTCGTGCTGTCGATCGGCTGCCTGCCGGCGGCCGTGCCGGTCCGCGTCGACGTGGCCCACGGCCACGTGCTGCTCACCTGCCTCGACGGGCCGGTGCTCACCGCCGCGCAGCGCCGTGACGTGCTCTCGGTCGAGTCCGACGGAGAGGATGCCAACGGCGCCACCTGGTCCGTGCTGGCGACCGGCGTCGCCCGGGTGGTCCCCGACGGCGACCCGCTCCGCGACGTCGCGAGCGCCGACCGGCTCGGGAGGATGCTCGACCGCGGCGCCACACTCGTCGCGGTGCCGCTCACCGCGTTGCGCGGCGAGCGGACGAGGTGGATGCCGTCGGCGTCGTGAGCCCGTCCGGTCGGTGTGGAAGTCTGGGCGCAGTGCCGCACCGATCGGTCACGGACCCCGCGAGGCTGCACTCGCTCGTGGACGCCATGCTGCTCATCGGCATCGAGGCGCCGCTGTCGGACCTCCTCCAGCGCATCGTCGACGTCTCCGCGGACCTGCTCGGCGCCCGCTACGCCGCGCTCGGCGTGCTCGACGAGGACGCCGTCGCGTTGCGCGCGTTCATCACGCACGGTGTGAGCGACGAGGCCCGCGATGCCATCGGTGCGACACCGAAGGGCAGAGGTGTCCTCGGCCAGGTGATCGTCGAGCGCAAGGCCATCCGGATCGACGACCTCTCGAGCGCGGCGTGCTCGTCGGGGTTCCCGCCGGCGCACCCCCCGATGCGACGCTTCCTCGGCGTGCCGGTGTGGGTCCGCGACGATGACGTCTTCGGCAACCTCTACCTTTGCGACCGACTCGACGGCGCCCCCTTTTCCGACGAGGACGAGGCGCTCCTCGAGGCACTCGGCCGAGCGGCCGGGGTCGTGATCGCCGAGGCCAAGGTGCGCGAGAAGCTGCGCGAGGTCACGCTCGGCGACGAGCGCACGCGGCTCGCCCGCGACCTGCACGACTCGGTGATCCAGCGCCTCTTCGCCGTCGGGCTCTCGCTCCAGTCGATCGCGGGGCCCGGCCTCCCAGAGGAGGCGCGCGCGCGGGTCCTCGAGGCCGTCGACGAGCTGGACACGACGATCCGCGAGATCCGCGCGACGATCTTCGAGCTCACGACCGAGACCGGGCGCGCGGGGGCGAGCCTGCGCCGCCGGCTGCTCGAGCTCATCGACGAGGTGACGTCGCGCCTCGGCCTCCCGGTCACCGTCGCGTTCGCAGGGCCGGTCGACTCGGCCATCGGCCCCGACTGCGCCGCCCATGTGGTCCACGCGGTGCGCGAGCTGCTCTCGAACGTCGTGCGCCACGCGCACGCGACCCAGGCGAGCCTGCGCCTCGAGGTCGCCGACGGCAAGGCACGCATCACCGTCGCCGACGACGGCATCGGCCCGGGCCAGTGGGCCACGGGCGGCCACGGGCTCGCCAACCTCGAGGAGCGCGCCCGGGCCGTCGGCGGCACCTGCGAGGTCGCCGCAGGCGAGGACGGCGGGACGGTCGTCACCTGGACCGCGTCGTGGCTGGGCTGACGTGATCCGCGTCCTGCTCGTCGACGACCACGAGCTCGTCCGGCGCGGCATCCGGGACCTCCTCGAGGCCGCCGGCGACGTGGAGGTCGCGCTCGAGACCGCCGGTGTGCTCGAGACCGAGTCGGCCTACGTCCCGGGGGCTGCCGACGTCGGGGTCCTCGACGTCCGTCTTCCCGACGGCAACGGCGTCGAGCTGTGCCGCACACTGCGTGAACGGGACCCCAAGCTGCGCTGCCTCATGCTCACCTCGTTCGCCGACGACGAGGCCCTCGACGCCGCGGTGCTCGCCGGCGCACAGGGCTACGTGCTCAAGGACATCCGCGCGTCCGACCTCGTCGCCTCGGTCCGCCGGGTCGCGGCGGGCGCGATGCTCCTCGACCCCGCGACGCTCTTGGCGGTGCGCGCGCGGACCGCCGAGCGGTCGCGCGACGACGAGCGGCTCCGGTCCCTCAGCCCACAGGAGCGGCGCATCCTCGAGCTGCTGCGCGAGGGCCTCTCGAACCGCGAGATCGCCGAGCGGGTCTTCCTCGCGGAGAAGACCGTGAAGAACTACGTCTCCAACCTGCTCGCCAAGCTGGGCTACCAGCGGCGAACCGAGGCCGCCCTCTTCGCCGAGCGCACCTTGCCGAAGGAGCCCGGGGCACGGAGCTGACTCAGGGGCGCGCGCCCGCCGAGCGGTGCGCCGCACGCAAGACGTCGCGGTAGGCCGCGTCGAACGCGTCGAAGCGCGCCCGCAGCGCGGCCCCCGGCCAGTCTCCCGGCAGCAGCTCCGAGGGCACGAGCGGGTCGCGCTGGAGGTGGCGCAGCACCTCGGCGTCGCGCTCGAAGCCGGTGGCGAGCGCGTCGGGACCGACGAGCTCGAGGTCGTCGAGCTCGTCGCGCAGCCTTCGCGCGCGCCGCGCCCAGCCGTCGAGGTCGAAGACCCGTCCGGCAAGGGCGGCGGGATCGCCCGCGGGGACCGCGGTGAACCGCGTGACCGCAGCCGACGTCGCGTCGTCGAGGGCGACCTCGAGGTTCGCCGGGCGCAGCCACGTGCCGTCGCGCAGCTCGCCCAGCCGCGCGGCGCGAAGCGCGGCCCGGCGCTCGCGTCGTGTCCCGGGCGAGTCGCCCGTCGCGGTGACGACGACGACGTGCCACGCGCCGTCGAAGGGCCCGTCGAGCCCGGTCCTCGAGACGGACAGGCGCGCCGCGCGGGCGGCCAGCCTCCCCGAGAGCGTGTAGGTCCCCGTGCCGTTGGTGGCGACCTCGCCGCTCGCCACCAACCGGGAGAGCGCGACGCGGGCGCGGTTCTCGTTGATCCCGAACATCGCGGCGACCCGCACGAGCCGGCGCACGGGCAGGGTCGGTGGCGTCTCGCCCAGCAGGGCGCTCGCGAGGACGCTCCTGGCGGCGAGCGGTCTCTTACGATCTTGATCCAGTCGTTCGATCTTGGTAATATACCGTCGTGGTCTCGACGATGGTGCCCACCGAGGCCGCGCGGCCCGACGTGCTGCCGACGGACCGGCTCGGCCCGACGGGCCTCGCTTTGCCCGAGCTGCGCGCCGGGTACCGCACGATCGCCGACGGCCGCAACGCATGGACCGTCGCCTCGCTGTGGCTCGTGACGATCGGCATCGTCGAGCTCGGCGTGCGCCTGTCGAACCTGTGGGTCGCGCTCGCGTGCTTCATCGCCATGGGCCCGATCCACGCCCGCTTCGCGATCCTCATGCACGAGGCGGCCCACAAGCTGCTGTTCACCTCCAAGCGTCTCAACGACTGGGTCGGGGCCTGGCTGCTCGCCTACCCCGCGATGGTGCCGATCTCGCTGTACCGCCGCAGCCACTTCGCCCACCACAAAGAGGAGTTCGGTGCCGACGAGCCGGACCTGGCGTTCTACTCGGGCTACCCGGGTCGCCCGCGCGACCTGCTCCGTCGCCTCGCCCGCGACGCGGTCGGCATCTCGGGATGGAAGAACTTCAAGGTCCTGCTGCTCGCCACGCGCACGAAGCAGGGCCGGTCGGTCGCCGTGCCGATCCTCTCGGTGCAGCTCGTGCTCTTCGGCGCGCTGTGGGCGGCCACCGGCGCGTGGTGGGCGTACCCCGTGTTCTGGTGGCTGAGCTGGATGACCCAGTGGCGCGTGCTCAACCGGCTGCGCGCGATCGCCGAGCACGGCGGGATGCAGGCGGGCAAGGACCGTCGTGTGACGACGCACAACGTGCGCCAGCACTGGCTCGCGCGGCTGTGGTTCGTCCCGTACAACACGGGCTGGCACCTCGCGCACCACGTCGACATGGGCGTGCCGTGGCGCCAGCTGCCCGCCTACCACGAAGAGCTGCGGCGCGCGGGCTACGTGACCGACGCCCTCACCTACCCGAGCTACCTCGCCCTGTGGCGTGCGGCCTGCTCCGAGCCCGCCGCCCTGGCCGAGCCCGAGCCGTTCTGACCCCGCAGGCGCGACCCTCCGGGCGGTCTCGTCGTCGCTAGACCGAGGTCATCCCGCCGTCGACGGCGACGGCGGCCCCCGTGACGCCCGAGGCTGCGTCGGAGCACAGCCACGCGATGAGGGCGGCAGGCTCGGCGGGCTCGAGCAGCCTCCCGATGGGCTGGTGCTGGGCAAAGGCCTCGGGGCCCTCGAGCCCGTAGATCGCCGCGGACGCGTCGAGCATCGCGGTGCGCGTCGAGCCCGGGCAGACCGCGTTCGCGGTGATGCCGCTCGTCGCCAGGTCCGCCGCGAGCCCGCGGACGAGCCCGACGACGGCGTGCTTCGACGCCGAGTACGCCGTGAGGTGCAAGAGCCCCTGGTGCGCGGCCGCCGACGCGACGGCCACGAGCCGTCCATGTCGCGGCTCTGGCGCCTCCAGCAGGGCTGGCACCGCGGCGGAGAACAGGCGTCGGACGCCGTCGAGGTTGACGGACAGCACCGCGTCGTAGACGTCGTCCGGCGTGGCCCACAGCGGCTGGCCGCCCGCGATGACGCCCGCCGCGGCCACCGCGGCGTCGAGGCCGCCGAGCTGGGAGACGGCCGTGTCCACGGCAAGGTCCATGTCCTGAGCGCTCCTCGTGTCGCCCACGAGGCCCAGCACGCGCCCGGGGTGGCGTGCGACGACGGCGTCGAGGTCGGCCGGCGTCGCCATCGCGTAGTCGACGCCGGTGACGTCACGGCACCGGTCAACGGCGAGCACGTGCCACCCCGCGCCGACGAGGGCGTCGACGCTCGCAGCGCCGATGCCCCGGGCGGCGCCGGTGACGAGCGCGACGGGGCTCACGTCAGCGCGCCGAGCGCGCCATCGACCGTGACGGCGAGGTCCGCCACCAGCGAGGCGAGCAGGTCTCGTCCCGTTGCGGCCGACGCGCCGGTCGGATCCCCGAGCACGCCGTTCTTCGACACCGACGCCACGCCGTCGCGACGCAGCGCCACAGCGAGCTCGCCGAGGGGCGCGGTGTTGCCGATCACGGCCTCATTGTGCCGCACGAGCTGCGGCGCCAGCGCGAGCACCAGCGACGTCTCGGTCCTCCCAGCGTGCGCGTCGGCGCCCTTGAGGCGCGGCGCGTAGGCGACGACCACGTCGCCGTCGGCCGCCGCGGTGCCCACGACACTCGCGATCGCGTCTGCGTTGCCGCCGTGCCCCGAGACGAGGACCACCGCACGCGACCACCCACGCGCGGAGCGGATGAGCTCGGTGAGGCATGCCGCGAGCGCCTCGGTCCCGATCGAGAGCGTGCCGGCGAAGCCGGCGTGCTCGCCGCTCGCGCCGATGCCCACCGCCGGCGCGACGGTGACGTCGCGGCGATGCCGGGCGAGCGCCTCGCACAGCGCCTCGGCGACGATCGTGTCCGTCGAGAGCGGCAGGTGCGGACCGTGCTGCTCGCATGATCCCACGGGCACGGCGAGGACGACGTCGCTGCCTCGTGCGTCCAGCTCCGTCCAGCTATGGGTGCCGAGTGTCGCAGGCACGGCCATCGGGTCACGCCGGGGCCGACGCGACCACGGCACTCGCGCGGGCGTGGCGGGGCTGCAGGACGAGCGGGACCGCCCGAGGCGTGGCCGCGAGGCCGTGCCCATGGACGCAGTCGGGGTCCGGCCCGTCGAGCGGGAGCCCGGTGAAGAACTTGGCGGCCATGCACCCCCCGCGGCACGCGTCCCAGGACCCGCACGACGCGCAGGCGCCCGCGCTGGTGGGCGCACGGAGCTCGGTGAAGAGCGGCGCGTCGCGCCATACCGTCGCGAAGCCACCCTCTGCGCGCACGGAGCCCGCGTAGAACTGGTCGTGGATCGCGAAGGGGCACGCGTAGACGTCGCCGACCGGGTCGACGAGGCACACGACGCGGCCGGCGCCGCACAGGTTGAGCCCGTCGAGCGGCTCGCCGAGCGCCGAGAGGTGGAAGAACGAGTCGCCCGTGAGCGTGTCGGGGTGGTCGAGGAGCCAGTGGTAGAGGTCACGGTTCTGCGCCGCCGTCGGCCGCAGCTCGTCCCATGTCTCGACCCCGCGTCCCGACGGCCGCAGCCTCGTGAGGCGCAGCTGGGCGTCGAAGGTGTCCGCGATCGCGGCCAGCTCGTCGAGCTGCGCGGCATTCGCGCGGGTGACCACGACGGACACCTTGAAGCGCCCGAAGCCGGCGTCGGCGAGCTGGCGCATCGCGGCAATCGCCGCGTCGAAGGATCCCGCGCCGCGGACGGCGTCGTTGACGGCGGCGTTTGCGCCGTCGATGGAGACCTGAACGTCGACGTAGTCCATGGCGGCGAGGCGACGCGCGCGGGCGCGGTCGATCCTCGTGCCGTTCGTCGAGAACTTCACGCCGACCCTGCGGGCGACGGCATGGTCGAGCAGCTCGAAGAAGTCCCGGCGGATCGTGGGCTCGCCACCCCCGACGTTGACGTAGAACACCTGCATCGCGGCAAAGTCGTCGATGAGGGCGATCGCCTCGTCGGTCGACAGCTCGCGGGGGTCGCGTCGCCCCGAGGAGCTGAGGCAGTGGACGCACGCGAGGTTGCACGCCCAGGTGAGCTCCCAGGTGAGACAGATCGGCGCCTCGAGGCCGAGCTCGAACCGGTCGCGCAGCGAGGCGTCAGCGCCCATCGATGACCCCCGAATCGAAGAGCCGCGCGAGCGCGCGCACGTAGTCCTCGACCTGGTCGACCTCGACGTGGGCGGCCACGGCGGCCCTCGCGCTCTCGTGCCGCTCGAGATCCTCGAGCACCCCGACCAGCGCGGGGGTCTTCAAGAACACGAGCCGACGCTCGCCGTAGTGGTACGCGAGCGCGCCGAAGGACTCCTCGCGCAGCGCGACGAGCGGGTGGAGGCGCGCAGGCTGGTCCGGGTCGAACGTGCGCGCGACGCCCGACGGGGCGGCCGTCACGGGCTCAGTACACCCCGCAGAGGCCGTCGATCGAGACCTCCTCGACCAACAGGTCCGTCGCGTCCTCGGGATCGTGCGCCTCGTCGTCGTGCTCGGTCGCCGTCTCGCCCATGGTGCCTCCTCGCGTGGTCGCGGGCCATTCTGCCGCCTTCGCCGGACGATGTCGGCGAGCCCGCCCGTGCCAGACTCGCCCATGGCCCACGGCGCCGAGGCGGCGGTGCCCCCCGGATCGGGCCGCGCGGCGCCGGTCCCGGTGGGCACGAGGCTGCGCGCGGATCCCTCGCTCGAGTGGCTCACCGAGACCCTGGTCGCCGGTGGCTCGCCGTGGCGGCTCGTGCGGCTCACCGAGCGCGGCGCGGGGCTGCTCGGCGCCTGGCTCGATGGCGAGGCGGTCACGGCGGACCCCGCCGCAGGCGCGCTCGCGCGGCGGCTCATCGACGCCGCGCTCGTCCACCCCGAGCGCCCCGCGCGCAGGGTGCGCGCCGGCGAGGTCGACGTCGTGATCCCGGTCCGCGATGACCTCACGGGCCTCGAGGCGGCACTGCGCGTCGTCTCGCGGACACCGTCGATCCGCGTCACCGTCGTCGACGACGGCTCGTCGGACGCGTCGTCGGTCGCGCGCATCGCCCGGGCGCACGAGGCGCGCCTCGTGCGCCACGACCTCCCACTCGGCCCGGGCGGCGCCCGCAACGCGGGCCTGCGAACTGCGAGCGCGCCGCTCGTCGCGTTCCTCGACGCCGACGCCCTCCCGGGCACCGACTGGCTCGAGGCGCTCGTGCCCTTCTTCGACGACCCCGCGGTCGGCGCGGTCGCGCCGCGCGTGCGCGGTCCGTTCGGACCGAGCCTGAAGGAGCGGTTCGAGGCGTCGGCCTCCCCCCTCGACCTCGGCGACCAGCCCGGCGTCGTGCGCCCCGGTGCCGCCGTGCCGTTCGTCCCCGCGGCCGCCCTCGTCACGCGCCGCGAGGCGATCGGCGACGGGTTCGACCCGTCGCTGCGCACCGGCGAGGACGTCGACTTGGTCTGGCGGCTCGTCGCAGCGGGCTGGCAGGTGCGCTACGAGCCGGCCGTCGTCGTCACCCACGCCGCGCGCGCGACGTGGCGAGGCTGGATCGCCCAGCGGTTCAGCTACGGCCTGTCGGCCGCGCCGCTCGAGGCGCGGCACGGCGATGCCGCCGCCCCCCTGCGTGCCGACCCGAGGGTGCTTGCCACCCTCGGGCTGCTGCTCGCCGGCCGCCCGCGTGCCGCCGCGGGGCTGCTCAGCTGGTCCGCCGCGTCGCTCGCGCACCAGCTCGAGGGCGTGACCACGCGCGGCGGCAGCGAGTCGGCAGCTCGCCAGCTCGCCGCCCGCGGCACCGCCCTCGCGGCGCCAGGCCTCGCCAGGAGTGCGTTTCGCACCTACGGCCCGCTGCTCATCGCCGCCGCCGTCGCGATCCCGCCCGTACGCCGACCGATCGTGGCGCTGACGGCGACGGCGACCGCGGTGCGCTGGTGGCGGGCCGGCCGCCCGACGCCGCGCGCCGCCTTCGTGGCCCTCAGCCTCGCCGACGACCTCGCCTACGGCGCGGGCGTGCTCACGGGCGCGGCGAGAAGCCGCCGGCTGGGCGCGCTGCGCCCGAGGCTGCGTTCGACGGTGGCCGTCGTCGCGCCGCCGATCAGCCGAACTTGACGACCCCGCGGACGTTCTTGCCCGCCTCGAGGTCGTCGTAGCCCTGCTGGACCTCGTCGAGCGTGTACTCCTTGGTGACGAGCTCGTCGACGAGCAGCTGGCCGTCGCGGTACAGCTCGAGGAGACGCGGGATCTGGATCCGCGGGGACTGCGAGCCGAAGATCGAGCCCATGAGCGTCTGGTTGTACATCGTGAACATGCCGAGCCCCAAGGAGACCTCGGTCTGGTCGTGCGGGGCGATCGCGACGCACACGATGCGCCCGTCCTTGCCAGCCGCCTGGCAAGCCGGGCCGATCAGGTCGCCCGTGAGCGAGGTGGGGGTCAGGATCACCACGTCGGCGAGGCGACCCCTGGTGAGCTCGGCGGCGAGGAACGTCGCCTCCAGCAGGCTCGCCGCGCCGTGCGTGGCACCGATCTGCTTCGCCCGCTCGACCTTGGAGGGCACCAGGTCGACGGCGATGATCGTGGCCGCACCGGCGATCTTCGCCCCTTCGATCGCGCCGGAGCCCACGCCGCCGCAGCCGACCACGACGACGGTCTCGCCCGGGCGGACCTTGGCACGGTCGACGGCTGCGCCGAACCCCGTCGAGAGGCCGCAGCTGATCAGCGCGGCGGCGCGCAGATTCACGCCCTCGTCGATCTTCACGACCGAGCCCTCGTTCACGACGATGTACTCCGAGAAGGTGCCCAGCTGGCACATCCGGTTGAGGTCCTCGTCGCCCAGGTGGTGGCGGTAGGTCCCGTCGGCGATCATCGGGCCGGCGAGGATGGTCATGCCGAGGTCGCAGAGGTAGCCCCGGCCCGAGACGCACATGGCGCACTTGCCGCACGACGGGATGAACGACGCGGCGACGTAGTCGCCCGGCGCGAGGTCGTGGACGTCTTCGCCGACCGCGTCGACGATGCCCGCCCCCTCGTGGCCGCCGATGGCGGGGAACATGGTCCCGTTCTTCGTGAGCATCGCGAGGACCTCGGGCGACGCCGAGAAGTCGCCGTGTCGGAGGTGCTCGTCGGACTGGCACATGCCCGCGTAGACCATCTTCACCCGGACCTCATGGGCGTGGGGGTCGTCGAGCTCGATCTCCTCGGTCCGCCACGGCTCTTTGGCCCCGCTCACGATCGATGCCCTGACCTTCATCGCGCCCCCCGTTCAGCGAGCGGACCGTCGTCGGCCCGCGGACCGAGGCTACATCCGGTCCGGCGCGTGGATCCCGAGGAGCGACAGCCCGAGCGAGAGCGTCCTGGCGGTCTCGTCGCAGAGCACGAGCCGGCTCTCGCGGGTCACGTCGTCCGGCGCGCGCAGGACCGGGCAGTGCTCGTAGAACGAGGTGAACGCCTGGGCGAGTCCGAACAGGTACGCGCACAGGCGGTGCGGCGCGAGCCACTCGAGCGTGGCGTCGAGCGCCTCGGGGAACCGCAGCAGCTCGAGGGCGAGCGCGCGCTCCTCGGGCGCACCCACCACGACGACGGCCGTCGGTGCGGGGGCGTCGACGCCGAGGCGCCGGAAGATGGACTTGATCCTCGCGTGCGCGTAGGCGAGGTACGGGCCCGTGTTCCCGTCGAAGGACAGCATCCGGTCCCAGTCGAAGGTGTAGTCGCGGAGCCGCTCGGTCGACAGGTCGGCGTACTTGACCGCGCCGATACCGATCGCCTCGGCGAGGAGCGCACGCTCATCAGGGTCGAAGGCCGCCTCGCGGCTCTCGAGGGCGCGGTTGGCGCGCTCGACGGCCTCGTCGAGCAGGTCGATGAGCCTGAGCGACGCGCCCGCACGGCTCTTCAGCATCTTGTGGTCCGCGCCGAGCACGCTGCCGAAGGCGACGTGGACGAGGTCGACGTCGTCCGGGACCCAGCCCGCCGCCCTCGCCACGGCGAAGACCATCTCGAGGTGCTGGGCCTGGGGCGTGCCGACGACGTAGTCGAGACGATCGCACCGAAGGGCGCCCACGCGGTCACGGATCGCGGCCAGGTCGGTCGCGGCGTAGCCGTAGCCCCCGTCGCTCTTGCGAACGATGAGCGGCAGCCGCTCGCCCTCGCGGTTCGTGAAGCCCTCGGGGAACACGCACTGGGCACCGTCGCTCTCGACGAGCATGCCCGCCGCGTCGAGGTCGGTGACCACCTGGTCGAGCATCGGGTTGTACCAGGACTCGCCCACCACGTCCTCGGGCAGGAGCGTCACGTCGAGGCGTCGGTAGACGCGCTCGAAGTAGTGCATGGACTCGTCGACGAGGATCCGCCAGAGCCGCCGAGTGTCGGCGTCACCGGCCTGCAGGGCGACGACGCGCTGGCGACTGCGCTCGGCGAAGGTCGGATCTGCCTCGAACTTCTGGCGGGCGGCCTTGTAGAAGCCATCGAGGTCGCCGACGGAGAGCTCCTCGGCCCCGGCGAGCTCGCCCATGTCGGCGAGGTGCTCGATCAGCATCCCGAAGGGCGTGCCCCAGTCGCCCACATGGTTCCTCGCGACGACCTCGTGGCCGTAGAAGCGCAGGAGCCTCGCGAGCGCGTCGCCGATCACCGTGCTGCGAAGGTGCCCGACGTGCATCTCCTTGGCGACGTTCGGGTGCGAGTAGTCGAGCGCGACACGGTGGTGCGCGCTCGCGCGCGGGACCCCGAGCCGCTCGTCGCCCCGCAGGGCGTCGACGGAGCGAGCGAGGTACGCGTCGTCGACGGTCAGGTTGAGGAAGCCAGGCCCGGCGCCCTCGATCGCCCCGATCCCGGCGAGGTCGGCGCCCGCCGCGACCTGCTCGGCGAGCTCACGCGGAGGACGGCCGAGGCGCTTGGCGAGCGCCATGACCCCGTTCGCCTGGTAGTCGCCGCGGTCCGACTGGCGCACGACGGGGTCCGCGCCCGGATCGAGCGCGTCGAAGGCGGCCTGCAGGCGGTCGCGCAGCGCGGAGGAGAGGTCAGGCACGAGCGAGGCGCTCCCGGCGCGCGCTCACGCCGAGCCGCACGCGCCGCCGCAGCAGCCGGACCCCTGTGCGCGGCCCTGCGCGGGAGCTGACGCCGAGCCGACGGTGGCAAAGGCGGGGAGCCGGCGCACGGCCTCGTCGTGGCCTGCCGAGCAGGTCGCCGGCGCGTCCGCGTCCGCCATGGGGCGGCGCTGCTCGAAGCGCTCGTCGCATCGCTGGCACACAAACTCGTAGATCGGCATCGCGCCCCCTCGGAGCGATGCTACCGGGCGCCCCGTCGTGCCCCCGTGGCGAGCGCGGCAGAATGGACACATGCCCCACTCGCACCCCGACACCTTCGGCGCGCGCACGACGCTTCGCGTCGGCGCCCGCGAGCTCACGATCTTTGCGCTCGACGCCCCGCGGCTCGAGGCGCTCGGGGTCGCGCGCCTCCCCTTCTCGATCAAGGTGCTGCTCGAGAACCTGCTGCGCCACGAGGACGGCGCGAAGGTCACCGCAACACAGATCGAGGCGCTGGCAGGGTGGGCAGAGACCGCAGGCGCCCACGGCCACGGCTCCGAGCAGGAGCTCGCCTTCAGCCCAGAGCGCGTGCTCATGCAGGACCTGACCGGCGTGCCGGCGATCGTCGACCTGGCCGGGATGCGCGACGCCATCGTCACCCTCGGCGGCAGCGCGTCGGCGATCAATCCGAAGGTCCCCGTCGAGCTCGTCGTCGACCACTCGGTGATCATCGAGCGCAGCGGGACCGCCACGGCCTTCGCCGACAACGTCGACATCGAGTACGAGCGCAACCTCGAGCGCTACACGCTGCTCAAGTGGGCGCAGAACGCCCTGGAGCACCTCCGCGTCGTGCCGCCGGGGACGGGGATCTGCCACCAGGTCAACCTCGAGTACCTCTCGAGGGTCGTCTTCGAGCGCGATGGCGTCGCGTTCCCCGACACCCTGGTCGGGATCGACTCGCACACGACCATGGTGAACGGACTCGGCGTGGTCGGCTGGGGCGTGGGCGGGATCGAGGCGGAGGCCGCCGTGCTCGGCCAGCCCATCCCGATGCTGGTGCCTCCCGTCGTGGGCCTCCGGCTCGTCGGGAGCACGAAGGAGGGCGTCACCGCCACCGACGTCGTCCTCACGATCACCGAGCTGCTGCGCCGCCACGGCGTCGTCGGCAAGTTCGTCGAGGCGTTCGGCTCGGGCGTGGCCGCGCTCTCCCTCGAGACCCGCGCGACCATCGGCAACATGTCCCCCGAGTACGGCTCGACGTGCACGGTCTTCCCGATCGACCAGGTGACGCTCGACTACCTCGCGTTCACGGGGCGCGACGAAAGCCAGCGCCAGCTCGTCGAGGCCTACGCGCGTCGTCAGGGGCTCTGGCACGATCCCGCCGCCCCCGAGCCGCTGTACACCGAGGTCGCCGAGCTCGACCTCTCGACCGTCGAGCCGTCCCTCGCCGGCCCGTCGCGCCCCCAGGACCGGGTCTCGCTGGCGGGCGTGAAGGAGGCGACGCGGCGCGCGGCCGGCCGCGAGCTGACGAGCGTGGGGGCGACGGGGGTGACCACCTCCTTGCGCGACGGCGACGTGGTCATCGCCGCCATCACGAGCTGCACGAACACCTCGAACCCCTCGGTCATGCTCGCCGCAGGCCTCGTCGCCCAGCGTGCCGTCGCCCGCGGGCTTCGCACCAAGCCCTGGGTGAAGGCCTCGCTCGCGCCCGGCTCGAGGGTGGTCATCGACTACCTCCAGCGCGCAGGGCTCATGGAGCCGCTCGACGAGCTCGGCTTCTACCTCGCGGGCTACGGGTGCACGACGTGCATCGGGAACTCCGGGCCTCTGCTCGACGGCGTGTCCGAGGCGGTGGCATCCGGCGGGCTGTCCGTCGCCGCGGTGCTCTCGGGCAACCGCAACTTCGAGAGCCGCATCCACCCCGACGTGCGACAGAACTACCTCGCCTCTCCCCCGCTCGTCGTCGCCTACGCCCTCGCGGGCACGGTGGACGTGGACCTCACGAGCGAGCCGATCGGCGCCGACGCCGAGGGACGCGATGTCTACCTCCGAGAGCTGTGGCCGACGGATGCCGAGGTCGCCGAGGCCGTCCGCGCGTCGGTGTCGCCGGCCCAGTTCACCGAGCGCTACGCCGAGGTCTTCGACGGCGACGAGCGCTGGGTGGCGGTCGCGGCCCCGAGCGACGAGACCTTCGCGTGGGACCCCGACTCCACCTACGTGCTGGCACCGCCGTTCTTCGACGGCATCGTGCCGGTCCCCGAGCCGGTGACCGACGTCGTGGGGGCTCGTGTGCTCGCGCTCCTCGGCGACTCAGTGACGACGGACCACATCTCCCCGGCCGGCGCGATCCGGCCGACGGTCCCCGCGGGGCAGTACCTCATCGAGCACGGCGTCGCGCCGAAGGACTTCAACACCTATGGCACGCGTCGCGGCAACCACGAGGTGATGGTGCGCGGCACGTTCGCCAACCTGCGCATCAAGAACCTGCTCGTCCCGGGCACCGAGGGCGGCGTGACCCGGGTGTTCCCGACCGGCGAGCAGATGACGATCTTCGACGCCGCAGAGGCCTACCGCCGTGCGGGCACGCCGCTCCTCGTCGTCGCCGGCGCCGAGTACGGCACGGGGTCGAGCCGCGACTGGGCGGCCAAGGGCACGCTGCTCCTCGGCGTGCGCGCGGTGCTCGCGGTGAGCTACGAGCGGATCCACCGCTCCAACCTGATCGGGATGGGCGTCGCGCCGCTGCAGTTCCAGCCCGGCGAGTCGCTCGCGACCTGGGACCTCGACGGCACGGAGCGCTACGACGTCGTCGGGCTCGAGGCGCTCAACGACGGGTCGGTGCCGAAGACCGTCACCGTGCGCGCGCACCGGGAGGGCGACGCGGTGCGAGAGTTCGGGGCCATCGTGCGGATCGACACGCCGACCGAGGCGGACTACTACCGCCACGGCGGCGTGCTGCACTACGTGCTGCGGTCGCTCGCCGCCGACGCGACGCGCTGAGTCAGCGGCGGACGCGGCGTCAGGCCGTGGCGACGACCCGGAACGCCTCTGCGAGCCGGCCCTTCGGGAGCCCGGCGTTCTTCGCGATCAGCCCGCCCCACTCCCGCAGCATCGGCTCGAGCCGCTCGCCGTCGCCGACCTGGCTCTTGTGGCACTTGAGCGCCTCGATCTTCTTGTCGATCGTCGACGTCGTGTCCACCACCAAGGTGGGGCTGGCCGTCCCGCCGATCCAGACGCTCGGGACCGTGTGGGGCGCGAGTCCCTCGTCGTTGGCGAGGGCCGGGAAGGCATGGGGGTTGCGCGCGTCGGGGTAGACCGCGCGCAGTGCCGCCTCGCCGGTGGCCAGGTGGTCGGGGTGCGAGGCGTAGATCCGCTCGTAGTTGCGCTCGGGGCTCTGGGTGAGCACGACGTCGGGGCGGACCTTGCGGATCACGCGCGCGAGGTCCCGGCGCAGCGCGAGCGAGGGCTCCACGAGCCCGTCGGGGTAGCCAAGGAAGACGAGGTCGTGCACGCCGACGCACGCCGCGGCGGCTCGCTGCTCGTCCTCTCGGATCTTCGCGCGCTCCTCCTTCGCCATCACCATGTCGTCGCCCCCGGCGTCGCCGGAGGTGACGAGGCAGTAGGTGACCGCGATGCCCTGCGAGGTGAGGGTCGCGACCGTCCCGGCCATCCCGAAGTCCACGTCGTCGGGGTGCGCCACGATCGCGAGCGCCTTGGTGATGGAGCCGTCGTGGTCGAAGACCTCGATCGAGGGCTGCGACTTTCGGGACGCGGCCTTGTCGCTGCTCGAGGACTTCACCCGCTTCGGAGTCACAGGATCGCTGCCGCCGGGTCGGGGACGTAGTTGGCGAGGTCGCGCAGCCCGGGGTCGTTCGAGAAGACCTCCACGATCGGCAGGCGCAACCCGATGCGCTTCATCGTGACTTGCGCCTCGACGACCTGGTTCCACAGCAGCAGCGTCACGACCACGCCGGAGGTCCCGGCCCTCGCGGTGCGACCGGAGCGGTGCAGGTAGGCCTTGTGGTCCTCGGGAGGGTCGTAGTGCACCACGACGTCGACGGCGTCGATGTCGAGGCCGCGGGCCGCGACGTCGGTCGCGACGAGCGCGTGCAGCTTGCCGGCGGAGAAGTCCGCCAGCGCCCGCTCACGCTGGGACTGGCGCAGGTCGCCGTGGATGGCCCCGGCGGTGACGTGCTCCTGGGCGAGGTGCTGGACCAGGCGGTCCGCACCGCGCTTCGTGCGCACGAAGAGCAGCACCTTGTCGTTGGCGCCGCAGATGGCCGCGGCCACCTTGACCTTGTCCATCTGGTGGACGCGGAAGAAGTGGTGGACCATCTCGTGGACGGTCTGGGTGTCGCTCTGGACCTCGTGGAAGACCGGATCGGTCAGGTAGCGCCGGACGAGCTGGTCGACGGCGCCGTCGAGCGTCGCCGAGAAGAGCAGCGTCTGGTGGGGGTGCCCGACGACGCGGCGCAGCACCCACTCGACCTGGGGCATGAAGCCCATGTCGGCCATGCGGTCGGCCTCGTCGAGGACGAGCACGTCGAGGTCCTCGACCTTGAGCTCGCCTCGGTCGCCGAGGTCGATGAGCCGTCCGGGTGTCGCGATGATGACCTCGCAGCCCTTGCGCAGCTGGCGGGTCTGGCGCTCGATGTCCGCGCCGCCGTAGACCGCGACGACGCGGAGGCCCATGTGCTCTGCGAGGGGCCGCAGCACGTCGTGGACCTGGACCGCGAGCTCGCGGGTCGGCAGGAGGACGAGCCCCCTCGGTCGCGAGGGGTGGCCCTTCAGCGGGACCACGGCACCGTCCGCGCCCGCGAGCGCCTCGGCGAGCCGCTGGAGCATCGGGAGGCCGAAGGCGAGGGTCTTGCCTGAGCCCGTCTTCGCCTTCCCGCAGACGTCGCGGCCGGCGAGGGCGTCGGCGATTGTCAGGGCCTGGATCGGGAACGCGGTGGTGATGCCCTGGTTCGCGAGGGACTTGCAGAGCGGCTCTGCCACGCCGAGGGACTCGAAGGTCTGCTCGGTCGAGAAGGCCGCCGAGGCGGCATCGGGCTCTGTCGTCAGCTTTGGGGCCACTGTCATGGGCACGCTCAGTTCGGGGTCTCGTTGGGCCCTGCTGACTGAGGTGTCGAGGGCCCGCAGCACCTTGCATCAAGGGCTGCGCCCTCAAGGCTACCTGCTCGATCCCTCGTTCCTGCACCACGAGCAAGGGAGCGGCCCCTCGCCCGCCTCGTGTCCCGGTCACCGGGCGACACACCCGCGGTGGCGCGACGCGCCACCGCGCGAAGGCGGGACCTCGCCGCCACGCCCGCCTCGTCGCGTCGCGCCCTCGCCGCTCGTCCGCCCGCGCTCGTAGCATGCGCTCGCACTCGACGGACCAGGAGGACTCTCGATGTCACGGCTCGACACGGCGGACAAGGCCCCGGCGTTCACGCTCACCGACGCGACCGGCGACAAGGTGGCCCTCAAGGACTACGCCGGCAAGAAGGTGGTCGTGTACTTCTACCCCGCCGACGACACCCCGGGCTGCACGAAGGAGGCATGCCAGTTCAACGACAATCTGCGCGCGTTCAACCGCGCCGACGTCGCGGTCATCGGCATCTCGCCGGACGGGGCCGACAAGCACACGAAGTTCGCCGCCAAGTACAAGCTCAAGTTCCCGCTGCTCTCGGACCCGTCCCACGCCGTGATGGAGAAGTACGGGGCGTGGGGCGAGAAGACGCTCTACGGCAAGAAGACCGTCGGGGTCATCCGCTCGACGTTCCTCATCGACGAGAAGGGCAAGGTCGCGAGGGCCTGGTACTCGGTCAAGGCCGACGGCCACGCTGACAAGGTGCTGGAGGCGGCGAGGGCGCTCGGCTGAGCGAGCGGCTCAGGGCTGCCCGGCGCGTCGCGCCTGGGCCTCGTGGTAGCGGCGCCAGCGGTGCACGAACGCGACGACGAGCGCGATCACCACGACGGCGGCGATCACGTAGCCCGCGGCCCCGAACCACTGGAGGACCTTGTGCCAGCTGCCGGCCGCGTTGTAGCCGATCGTCGAGATGAGCGACACCCACGCCGCCGCGCCGATCGTGGTGAGGACCAAGAACGGAACCCACCGCACCCTGGCCACGCCCGCGAAGAACCCGACGAACGCGCGCAGGAGCGGGATGAGCTGGCCCACGCCGACGAGGCCGTCGCCCCATCGCGAGAACAGCCGCTCGGCGCGATCGAGGTCCTCGTGGCTCAACAGCACGTACTTGCCGTAGCGCTCGACGAACGCCCGTCCCCCGTAGCGGCCCACCACGTAGGCGACCGAGGCGCCGCACACCGTCGCCACCGTCCCAACGACGATCACCGCCCACAGCTGGAGCTGGTGGTCCGCCCCGTTCGCCTCGACGGCGATGAAGCCGGCCGAACACAGCGCGCCCGCGAACCCGAAGGTGAGCTCGGAGGGGATCGGGATGCACATCGCGCCGAGGAAGGCGAGGACGAAGAGCGCGGCGTAGCCCGAGGTCGCAAGGTGGGTCGTGATGAAGTTCTGCACGGGTCGCATTCTTCCCGACGCCGAGCGCTCCCCCCGACGACAGGCCCCAAGGCGCCGCCAAGAAGGGGATAGCGTGCGCGACCGGGGGTGCGGCGTGGTCCTTGCGGTCGACGAGCTCGAGCCAGCACAGCTCACGGACCTGCTGCGCGACAGCGCGGTCACCGGTGGTGCCACCGTGCTGGACGTGCGCCGACGCCCCGTCGGGAACGGGCAGGTCGCCTCGTGCGTCGAGCTGTCGCTCACCGTGGAGGGCGTGCCCGACGTCGTGGCGGTGGTCGCCAAGGCGCCCTCCGAGGACCCGGTGAGCCTGGCCACCGCGGCGGCGCTCGGCCTCTACGAGCGCGAGGTCCGCTTCTACACCGACGTCGCCCCCACCGTCGGCATCCGCACGCCGGCCTGCCACCACGCGGCCTACGACGAGGTGACCGGCCGGTTCCTCCTCTTGTTGGAGAGCCTCTCGCCTGCCGCGGTCACCGAGCAGTTCGACGGGCTCTCGGTCGCTCGCGCCGAGCTCGCCCTCCACGAGCTCGCCGAGCTGCACGCCCCGCACTGGGGGACGTCGTCGATCGGACCGCCATTCACCCGCGCGGCGGACGAGGCCGACGGCCCCGGCGTCCGCGAGCTGCTTCCCGCGCTGTTCGACGGGTTCCTCGAGCACTACGGCGACGCGGTCCGCGCGCCCGTCCGTGCCGTCGTCGAGTGGCTCGCACCGAGGCTCCCGGCGTACTACGCAGGCCACGGCGGCCCGATGACGGTCCAGCACGGCGACTTCCGCACGGAGAACCTCCTGTTCGAGGGGCGGGGCGGCGCGGTGCCCTTGGCGACGGTGGACTGGCAGATGGTCGCCCTCGGCGCGGGCGCTCTCGACGTCGCCTACCTGCTCACGACGAGCCTCGACACCGCGGACCGCCGTCGACACGAGCTGGACCTGCTCGCGGCCTACCACGACCGGCTCTGCTCGCTCGGCGTGACCGGCTACGACGGCGCCGCGCTGTTCGAGGACTACGCCTTCCACGCCTTCCACGGCGTCGTCATGCTCGTGTGCGCCTCGATGCTCGTCGAGCGCACCGACCGCGGCGACGCCATGTTCCTCACGATGATCGAGCGCTCCGCGACCGCCGTCGACGACCTCGACGCGAGAGCGCGGCTGGCGGGCTGATGCTCCTCGACGTCGACGACTACCCGGTGCACCAGACGCCGTCCCCGCTCGCCCACGTGATGGGCGGCCACCCCGACGCCTACGACCGCTTCTGGTTCAACGCCTACCGCGAGGACCTGTTCGTAGGCGTCGCGCTCGGCCTCTACCCCAACCGGGGGGTCATCGACGCCGCGCTCGGCGCGGTGCGCGGCGGCGTGCAGCGCTCGGTGTACGCGTCAGGAGAGCTGCACGCACGGGAGACCGCCGTCGGGCCGATCACCGTCGAGGTCGTGGCACCGATGCGCGTCGCCACGGTCCGCGTGGAGGCGCCCGAGCACGCGATCCGAGCAGAGATGACCTTCACGGCGAGGACCTGCGCGCTCGAGGAGCCGCGCCACGCGCGCCACGACGGATCCCGTGTCGTCATGGACGTGACGCGCGCCACGCAGCTCGGGACCTGGGAGGGATGGGTGGAGCTCGACGGCGAGCGCCTCGACCTCGGCGCTCGCACCACCTACGGGACGAAGGACCGGTCCTGGGGGGTCCGCCGACTTGGCGAGCCGACCCCTGCGGCCCCTTCGAGGAGCACGCCCCAGCTCTTCTTCTTGTGGGCGCCGATCAACTTCGAGGACGCAGGGCTGCACGTGACCCGCTTCGAGGACGAGCACGGCGTGCCGTGGAGCCAGACCGCCGCGACCCTCGAGCTCCTCGCCGAGGCGTCGAGCCCCGTCGATGCGGCGGCCGCGCACCACTTCCGCGCCTCGTGGTGCGACGTGGCCTACGTGCCGGGGCTGCGCCGCGCGTCGGGGGCGCACCTGCACCTCATCGACGCGGTCGGCGCGTCCTCGGTCGTCGCCCTCGAGCCTGTGCTCGCGTTCCGGATGCGCGGCGCGGGGTACTTCCATCCCACCTACGCGCACGGCCGCTACCACGGCCAGCTCGTCGTCGACGGCGAGGTGCACGACGTCGACGACCTCGACACGACGTCGCTCCACGACGTGCACGTCCAGCAGGTGGTCCGGGCCACCTGGGGCGATCGCCGCGGCATCGGCGTGCTCGAGCAGCTCGCGATCGGCCCGCACGCCCCGAGCGGGCTCACCGGTCTCCTCGACGGCGCGCGCTAGGCCCCTCCCGGACCGTCGAGCCGCATCGGTACAGTGGTCCGATGCCGCCCGACAAGCCCCACTGGAAGGAGCTGTTCACCGACGTCGTGACCTCCGGACTGTGCACGGGCTGCGCGGCGTGCATCGTGGCCTGCCCCTACGACGTGCTCGAGTACGACACCGCGGGCGGCGCGTACAAGCCGTTCCACATCGACACCGACGGCGGTGCCGCGGACTGCACCCACGGCGAGAAGGGCTGCACGCTGTGCACGAGGGCCTGCCCGAGGTTCCGCGACTGGGAGACCGAGGTCGACACGTTCCGGTTCGGTCGCACACGCGAGGACGAGGAGGTCTTCGGCGTCGCGAGCGACGTGGTGCTCGCGAGGGCGACCGACCCCGAGCTCGCCGAGGTCGGCCAGGACGGCGGCTTCGTCGCGGCCCTCCTCTGCTACGCGCTCGAGCACGACGAGATCGACGCGGCGCTCGTCTCGGCCCTCGAGGGCGACGGATCGACGTGGCGCGCGGTGCCCGCGGTCGCCCGCACGCGCGCAGAGGTGCTCTCGACGTCGGGATCGAGGTACACGTACTCGGCGAACCTCCTCGCCTACAAGGAGGCGATCGAAGAGGGGGCCGAGCGGCTCTGCCTCGTCGGCATGGGCTGCATGACGTCCGCGCCCGGGGCGATGGGCGCACGCAAGGCCGGCAAGATCGCGCGGCGCCTCTCGCTCACCATCGGGCTCATGTGCTCCAAGACGTTCGACGACGCGATCTTCGAGGAGCTGTTCTTGGCCCGCTACGGCATCGAGCGCGCGCGCATCAAGAAGATGAACATCAAGGGCGTCTTCCAGCTGTGGCTGACCGACGGCAGCTACGTCGAGGTGCCCCTCAAAGAGGCCCACGCCTGGACTCGCGAGGGGTGCAAGGAGTGCCCCGACTTCGCCGCCGAGCACGCGGACCTGTCCACGGGGGGCATCGGCGCGTTCAACGACTGGACGCTCGTGGTCGTGCGCACCGACCGGGGTCGCGACCTGCTCGCGTCGATGCTGCGCGACGGCGCGGTCGAGGTGCGCCCCGGCGACGACGACCCCGGGGCGATCGCGCTCCTGCGCAAGCTCGCCCGCGTCAGCCGTCGGCGCTGGCCCGCGACGGCCGTCGCCGCGCCCGGGCGGCTCCCCGCCCCCACGGGCTGACGCCGCGTGCCCTCCCGCCGTCCCTCAGACGCACCCTGCGCGGTCGTGCTCGTGCGCCATGGCAGGACCGCGACCACGGGCAAGGTGCTGCCCGGCCGAGCGCCGGGGCTCCACCTCTCCGAGGAGGGGCGGCGCCAGGCCGACGCCGTCGCGGTGCGCATCGCCACGCTCCCCCGACCCCCGTCGGCGGTCTACGCCTCCCCGCTCGAGCGCGCCATGGAGACGGCCGCCCCGATCGCCCGGGCGCTCCACCTCCGCGTGCGCACCGCGCCGGGCCTGCTCGAGTGCGACTTCGGCGACTGGACGGGCGCTCGCCTGTCCGCGCTGCGGCGCCGGCGCGAGTGGCGCACGGTGCAGTCCGCCCCGTCGACGTTCCGCTTCCCGAGGGGCGAGTCCTTCGCCGAGATGCAGGCGCGCGCCTGGGAGGCCGTGCTCGCCCTCGGCGCCCAGCACCGCGGCGAGACGATCGTGGCCGTCTCGCACGCCGACCCGATCAAGGCCGTCGTGGCCACGGCCCTCGGGGTCCCGCTGGACCTCTTCCAGCGCGCCGTCGTGGGCACGTGCTCGGTGAGCGTGGTGGTCGTCGGCGCCGGCTCGCCGCTCGTGCTCTGCGTCAACGCGCTCGGCGAGCTCGCCGAGCTGGCAGCGGCGTGATCCACCGCCTCGAGCACCCAGAGCGCGTCGCGGTCGGGACGATCGGCGACGTCGGCCAGCGCCTGTTCCTCCTCCAGGTGCGCGAGGGTCGGCGCCTCGTCGTCGTCAAGGTCGAAAAGGACCAGATCGCGATCCTCGCGTCGTGGCTCGCGAGGGTGGTTCGCGCCATGACGCGCCCACACGCGCTCGAGGTCGACGTCGAGCTCGAGCCCGAGTACGAGATCGACCTCGTGGCCGGCGAGATCACCGTGTCGATCGACGAGGCCGACGAGACCATCGAGGTCTCGATCGAGCCCGCCGAGGAGGACGGGGACTCCCTCGTCGTCACGCTCTCCAAGGAGCAGGCGGCGGCCTTCGCGATCCGCGCCGTCCAGCTCATCGAGGCGGGGCGTCCGCCGTGCCCCCTGTGCGGGCTCCCGCTCGACCCGCGCGGCCACGACTGCCCGAGGACGAACGGCCACCACGCACCGCTGCGGTGAGCCGGCCCGACGACGAGCGGACGAGGGAGGTCCTCGCCGAGGGCAGCCTCGAGATCCACGGGAGGGTCCCCGACTCGTCGAACGCGACCCTCCTCGTGACCGCGCGGCTCGGCACCGACGAGGTGCTCGCCGTCTACAAGCCGGAGCACGGCGAGCGGCCCCTGTGGGACTTCCCCCCCGGCCTGTGGCGCCGCGAGGTGGCCGCCTATGAGCTCGACGTGCTGCTGGGGACCGACTGCGTGCCCCTCACGATCGCTCGCGACGCGGACTTCGGGCCGGGATCGATCCAGCGGTGGGTCCACGAAGAGGGCGTTGAGCACTACCTCACGCTGCGCGGCGAGCCAGGGCTCGCCGACTGGTTCCGTGCCCTCGCGGCGTTCGACGTCGTCGCGAACAACACGGACCGCAAGTCCGGCCACGTGCTCTTGGAGAACGGCCGGTGCTGGGCGATCGACAACGGGCTGTGCTTCCACGTGGACGACAAGCTGCGCACCGTCATCTGGGAGTTCGCGGGCGAGCCCGTGCCGCCCGAGCTGCGCGAGCGGCTCGGCACGGTGGCCGACGGTGGGCTCGGCGTGCTCGGCGGCCTGCTCGCGGCCGAGGAGGTCGAGGCGACGCGGCGACGCGCCGGGCGACTCGCCGAGGACGGCGTGCTCCCGGTGCCCGACGAGGACGGCCGCTACCCGCCCTGGCCCTGGCCGATCGTCTGACTGGCGGCGGGCCAGCTGATGCCGAGCCCGCCCACCGTCGCACCGCCGTAGCGCTCGATCTCGCCGTCGAGATCGAGGGGGAGCACGCCCGCCATGGTGGCGCCGTCGAGCAGGTCCTTCGGGATCAGCCAGCACACCTCGAACTCGAGGCCGTCGGGGTCCTTCGCGTAGAGCGACTTGGTGGTGCCGTGGTCCGACTCGCCGACGAGCGAGCCGAGGGCCGCGAGCCGCGCGCGGAGGTCGCGCAGCTCGGCGAGCGTCTCTACCTCCCAGGCGAGGTGGTAGAGGCCGACGGTCGAGGTCCCCGCCGCGCTGTCGGCGGCGGCGGCGCCGATGGCGAACAGACCGAGGTCGTGGTCGTTGGTCGAGCCCGAGGCGCGGAGGAACGCCGCCCCGGGGAGCTGTGTGAGCACGCGGAAGTCCAGCGCGTCGCGGTAGAACGCGACGGAGCGCTCCACGTCGCGGACGTAGAGGACGGCGTGGTTGAGCCTTCTGACGGTCATGGCGAGAACCTAGACCGCGACGGCGAGCTTGGTCTCAGGCTCGGGCTCGGCGGCCGCGGTCTGTGGCCGCCCGCTCGGCAGGACGAACCCGGCGATCAGCGCCCCGATGGCGAACATCCCCGCCGCCCACCAAAAGGCCGTCGTGTAGCCATCGACCTGACCCGCCTTGTACAGCGCGGCCTGGGCGGCCGTCGGCGTCGACGTGAGGATGAAGCCCTTCGGGAGGAAGGCGATCGAGGCGGCGATCGCGACCGTCGACAGCAGCGCCGTCCCGATCGAGCCGCCCACCTGCTGGGTGACGTTCACCGACGCCGAGGCCGAGCCCGCGTACTCAGGCCGGACGCGCGCGGTGGCCGTGTTCATCGAGGTGGCGAAGACGAGGCCCATCGCCATGCCGGCGACGAGCAGCCCGGGGAGCACGTGGGTGGTGTAGCTCGACGTCACGGTCAGCTGCGTGAAGATGAGCATGGCGCCGGCACCGAGCGCCATGCCGGTCGTCGTGAGGGGCCGCGGCCCGATCTTCGGCAGCAGCTTCGTCGAGGCCGTCGCCGCCGTCGCCGACAGCACCACGACCATCGGCAGGAACGCGAGCCCGGTCCGCACTGGGGAGTAGCCGTGGACCTTCTGGAGGTAGAAGGTGAGGAAGAAGAACGTCGCGAACATCGAGGCGGCGGCGATGAGGATCGAGAGGAAGGACCCTCCCCTCGCCCGGTCGAGCACCACGTCCATCGGCAGCATCGGGCGCTCGATGCGGGTCTGGCGGAACACGAACAGGCCGACGAGGGCCACACCGACGACGAGCCACCCGATGGTCGTTGCCGTGCCGAAGACGGACGTGAGCGTGACCGTCATGCCCGACGTCGCGTCGTTCGTGGCCGTGGTCGCGGCGCTGCTGAGCCCGTAGACGATCGCGAAGAGCCCGCCCGAGATGAGCGACGTGCTCACGAGGTCGAGCCCGCCGCTCGCGGTCCCGCGCTCGCGCACCAAGAGCGCCTGGGTCCCGACGAGCGCGACCCCCGCGAAGATGAGGTTCACGTAGAGGCACCAGCGCCAGTCGAGGTACTGGGTCAGGATGCCGCCGAGCAACAGGCCGATCGCTGCGCCCGCGCCCGCGATCGAGCCGTAGATGCCGAACGCCTTGCCGCGCTCCTCGGGGTCGGTGAACGTCGTCGTGAGCATGGCGAGGGCCGCCGGGGCGAGGATCGCCCCGAAGGCGCCCTGGATCGCGCGGGCGGCAACGAGCATCGAGAAGCTCTGGGCCGCGCCGCCGAGGGCGGACGCGAACGCGAAGCCGATGAGCCCGAGCTGCATCGTCGTCTTGCGGCCGAGCACGTCGCTCAGGCGGCCGCCCAAGAAGAGCAGGCTGCCGAAGGCGAGCGAGTACGCCGTGATGAGCCACTGCCGGTCGACGTTCGAGAAGCCGAGCGAGAGCTGCATCGACGGCAGCGCGACGTTCACGATCGTCGCGTCGAGGACGACCATGAGCTGGGCGAGCCCGAGGAACGCGAGGATGATCCAGCGTCTCGAGTGTTGTTGGTGGATCTGGGCGGCTTCCATCGCACCTCGCTCGGGGCCTGCGGGGGGAGAGTGCGGTCACCCTACTGGTGGGTCCCGACGGCGCGGCACGCCGTCGGGCGGACTATCGGAGCCGGACGTGCAGCGCCCGCTGGACGTCGACCATGACGGCGTTGGCGAGGATCGAGGCGCCCGCGGGCTCGAGGTGGATGCCGTCAGAGACGCGCACCTGGACGATCGACCCGCCGATCCGCAGGAACTCGTGGTACACGCCGCCCGGGCTCAGGGTTTTGTCGGAGTTGATGTAGAAGACGTGGTGCTTGCCCGCCTCTTGCTGCTGGATGTTGCGTACCAGCTGCAGGTACTGGCTGAACCCCTTGGGCGAGACCATCGGCACCGAGACCCAGAACATCTGGCGCCCGTCCTGCTTGCCGATCGTGAAGAACTGGTCGACGTTCCGCCGGTACATCGTCTTCCAGGCGGCCGTCCCGTAGAGGGTGGGCGGGTTCACGAAGCCCTGGGCGTCGTTGGCACCCATGAGGCCGATCACCACCTGGGGCTTGTCCTTGTAGACGTCGTACTCGAGCTCTCTGATCCAGGGGAAGTTGTCGAGGCGGGTGAGCCCCGTGTCGATGTGGTCGTCGGTGAAGACCCTGGTCGTGACCGGCGAGAAGTCGTTCAGCAGCTGGGCGTCGAGGTCCTCGCCGACCGAGTCGCCGACGAGCAGGATCCGCAGCGGGTGCGTGCGGGTGGCGACGAGCCGGATGGGCTGGGTGGTCGTCGTGGTGCCGGGCCGCAGCGTCGTCGAGGTCGTCGTCGGCACCGTCGGCACCGCGACCCCGCCGACCGCGGTGCGCCCGAGCGCTTCGTTGGCCCCGGCGACCGGCACGTCGAGCAACGTCCACCGCGAGAGGTTCGAGAGTGGGTCGAGGAAGTCGAGGGCGACGGTCCTGCGCGTGCCGAGCGGTGAGATGTGGTAGGCGTTGTGCTGCAGCACCGTCGCGTCCATGACGAGCCACAGAAGGAACGCGCACGTGAACACGAGGCCCGTGCGGATCCACGCTGGGACGCTGGTGCGGTGGCGGCGCTGCTCGCGCACTGTCGACGGTGCGGACGGTGCGTCAGGTGGCGTCTGGTCGTCGTCGTACAACGGCGCTCCTAGAACCGGTAGTAGATGAAGGGCTGGACGCCCGCGGGACCGAGCGTCGTGATGGCGAGCAGGGCCACGCCCAAGGTGACCGCCTGGAGGGGCGCGGGCACGACCCGGAAGCGCTCGACGCCGCGGTCGACGAGCCTCGCGGGGACGTACTGCAGTGCGATCATGCCGACGATGACGACCACGAGCAGGGGCGTGACGAGCGGCGAGGGCTGGCCCCACCCCGAGACCAGCCGGCCGAGCAGCTGGAAGGCGTTCGACATCGACGACGCGTTGAAGAACAGCCACCCGAGGGACACGAACTGGAACGTGAGGAAGCGCTGCCGCCAGCGCGCGTAGGTGCCCTCCTCCTCGGCGGGGAGCCCCCGGCGCACGCGCGAGGTCCGTCGGAGGTGGCCGACCACCTGGCCGGTCCCGTGAAGCGCCCCCCAGACGACGAAGGTCCAGTCCGCGCCGTGCCACAGCCCCCCGAGGACCATGGTGATCATGATGTTCCTCGCGGTCCTCGCCTGGGAGCCCCGGCTCCCCCCGAGCGGGATGTACAGGTAGTCCCTGAGCCACCGGGACAGGGTGATGTGCCAGCGTCGCCAGAAGTCCTGGAGGGACCTCGCGGTGTAGGGCGCGTCGAAGTTGACGGGGAACCGGATGCCCAAGAGCAGCGCGATGCCGATGGCGATGTCCGTGTAGCCCGAGAAGTCCGCGTAGATCTGCACGGCGTAGCCGTACACCGCGAACAGCACCTCGGGCGCGCTGTGCGCGCGCGGAGAGTCGAACACGGGCTTCACGATGTACGTCGAGACGTACCAGCTGATGACGATCTTCTTGAAGAGGCCGCCCATGATGAGCAGCGCGGCGCGCGCGAGGTCCACCTCGCCCGCGTCGCGAGGACGACGCAGCTGCGGCAGCAGCTCACCGCCCCGGACGATGGGGCCCGCGACGAGGTGGGGGAAGAACGACAGGTACGTCGCGAGGTCGATCGGCGTCGCGACGGGCAGCGTGCCGCGGTAGACATCGACGACGTAGCTCACCGCCATGAACGTGAAGAACGAGATCGCGATCGGCAGCGTCGGCGTGAAGAGTGGGATCAGGTGGCCGAGGTCGACGTGGTTGAGCACGTTCGCCACGTTCACCGCGAAGAAGCCGTAGTACTTGAAGTAGCCGAGGAGGCCGAGCAGTCCCACGAGGGACCCCACCAGCCACGCCCGGCGCACTCGGGGAGAGGTCGACTGCGTCACGCCGGTCGCACCGACGTGGGCGATCACCGTCGACGCGACGAGCAGGAAGCAGAAGTGCCAGTCCCAGTACGCATAGAAGTAGTACGACGCCGCGAGCATCCAGAGCTTCCACGCGACGACGCGCGTGTTGAGCAGCCACGCACCGACGTAGACGACGAAGAAGAACAGCGCGAAGTCGATCGTCGGGAACAGCATGGCCGGGTCGTGGGCGACACTACTGCCGCGCGTTTTCCGTTCCCATGGACTCGGGTGCCCCCGCGAGCCCCATTCGCGGCGTCGCTCCGTCGCTCCGTCGCCGCGCGTCGCGGCGGCGACGTCAGCGGTTCTTCAGCGCGTCGATGAGCGCGGGGAGGACCTTGTGCACGTCGCCGACGATGCCGAGGTCGCAGATCGTGAAGATCGGTGCGTCCTTGTCCTTGTTCACCGCGACGATCGTCTTCGAGCCCTTCATGCCCACAAGGTGCTGGGTCGCGCCCGAGATCCCGAACGCGAGGTACACGTCGGGCTTGACCGTCTTGCCGGTCTGGCCCACCTGGTGCGAGTAGGGCACCCACCCGGCGTCCACGATGGCGCGGCTGGCCCCAGCCGCCCCGTGCAGCAGCTGGGCGAGCTCCTCGATCATCGCGTACGCCGCCGCCTCCCCGAGCCCCCGCCCGCCCGAGACCACGATCGACGCCTCGTCGAGGGCCGGTCCGGAGCGCTCCTCGGCGTGGCTCGCGGTGATCGTGGCGGCCCCAGTGGCCCCGGTCTCTGGGACGGCGAGCGCGGCGACGGCGGCAGGGGCGCCGCCCGACGGCTCTGCGGTGAAGCTCTTCGCGCGGATCACGGCGATCCCCGGGCCCTCAGCTGTAAACCTCGCCTTGACGGTGAGGGTTCCGCCGAAGACCGGGTGCTCGGTCACGAGTCGGCCCCCGTCCTCGGCGAGGCCGGTGACGTTGGTCAGGACCGGCCGGTCGAGCCGCGCGGAGAGCCGACCCGCCACGTCGCGACCGTCGTAGGTGGCGGGGATCAAGATGGCGTCCGGTGCCCCCGCCGAAGCGACGAGCCCCGCGATCGCCGCGGCGACCGGCACGCCGGGGAGCGAGCCGTGCAGGTCCCCCACGTCGTGCACCGTCGAGGCACCGTGCGAGCCCAGCACGGCGGCGTTGGCCGCCGTGGACGGACCCCAGCTGATCGCCTCGACGGCGTCAGCGAGGCCGCGGGCCGCGGTGAGCAGCTCGAGGCTCGTCGTCGAGACCCCGGTCGGCGTCGGCTCGGCGAGGACCCAGATGGTGGGGACGGACATGCGTGCTCCTTGTCAGATGACCTTCTGGGCCTCGAGGAACGCGACGACGCGCTGCGCGCCGTCACCCTCGTCCTCCACGATCTCGCCCTGAGAGCGAGACGAGGCCGCGACGACGTCGGTGATCTCCTGGCGCGCGCCGGGGGCGCCGACCTGGCCCTCAAGCCCGAGGTCAGCGACGCTCAGCGTCTCGACGGGCTTCGACTTCGCGGCCATGATGCCCTTGAAGGACGGGTAGCGCGGCTCGACGACGCCTGCGGTCACGGTCACGACCGCCGGCAGCGGGCAGGTGACCTCGTCGAAGCCCGCCTCGGTCTGGCGCTCGACCCGCACGGTCGTGCCGTCGACGGCCACGGACTTGGCGAAGGTCACCGACGGCAGCCCGAGCAGCTCGGCGAGCTGGACCGGCGTCGTCCCGGTGTAGCCGTCCGTCGACTCCGTGGCTGCGAGCACGAGGTCGAAGGGCGTCGTCTTGATGGCCGCCGCGAGCACCTTGGCGGTGCCGAGGGCGTCGGTGCCCTTGAGCGCGGGGTCCGAGACGAGGATCGCCTTCGCAGCACCCATCGCGAGGGCCGTGCGCAGCCCGCCGGTCTCGCCGTTCGGCGCCATGGACACCAAGGTGACCTCCCCGCCGCCCGACGCGTCCGCCAGCTGCAGGGCCATCTCGACGCCGTAGGCGTCAGAGTCGTCCAGGATCAGCTTGCCCGAGCGGTCGAGCGTGTTGGTGCCCGGCTCGAGCGCGGGCGGCGCCGCGGGGTCGGGGATCTGCTTCACGCACACGACGACGTTCATGGCGCTCATTCAAGCGGAGCCGGGCCCTGCGACGCCATTTCGGCCCGGAGCGCCCGAGGTGACGACCTCGAGCGCGAGCCGGACGTCGTCGGTGATGACGGTGTCCACGCCGAGACCCGCCATGCGCTCGAGGTCGTGCCGCGCGTTGACCGTCCAGGTGGCGACCTCGAGCCCCGCGGCGTGGGCGGCTGCCACGGCCTCGTCGTCGACGGTGAGCACCCAGGGGTGCAGCGCGCCCACGGCGTGGTCCACGGCCACCTCGACGAGCGCACGCGGGTCCGCGCCGTACCCGAGCAGCCAGCCCGTCGCCACGCTCGCGGACGCCTGGCGCACGGCGTCGAGGGTCGCCAGGTCGAAGGAGGACACCACGACCCGGTCGAGGTCGCCTCGGTCCTCGAGGAGGGCGACGACGTCGTGGCTGAGCGAGCCGGACGGATCGAAGCCCGGCTCGTCTGGGCCGTTCTTGATCTCGACGTTGACGACCAGCGGCTCGAGGACCGCCATCGCGTCGCCGAGGAGCGCCACCTCCTCGGGGAGCTCCCTCACGCGCAGGTCGCTGATCGCGCCGAGGCCGACGAGGGTGGCGTCGTGGTGGACCACGAGGGCACCGTCGGCGCTGCGCCGCACGTCGAGCTCGGCGCCGTCCGCCCCCGCGGCCACCGCCGCGACGAACGCCGCGAGCGTGTTCTCCGTCGCCGCGGTCGCGACGCCTCGGTGCGCGAAGACCCTCGTCATGGGGTCGTGCCCCGGTGCTCGCGCGTCGCGCGTCGGACGACGTCGCCGATCCGAGGCACCGCGCGAGGCTATCGGCGGCGCCGCCGCCGGCCGCGCCCGGAAGACCGGACGGCCGACGGCGGCATCGCGCCTACGAGATCGTCATCGTGCGCTGCAGCAGCTCGAAGCCCGCGTCCGTGACGGTCACGACGAGCGTGCCCCTGTGCGCCTTCGGCAGGTCGATCGCGACCCGACCGTTGCTAGGCACCGGCACGCTGAAGGTGCCGTCGGAGCTCGTCGAGACCACGAGGACCGACCCCGGGATCGCGGAGCGCGCCGAGACGGGGATCTGCGCGTTGTGCGACGCCCCGAAGGGCACCGTCACGCGCGCCACGTACAGCGTGCCGTGGGCGATGGCGTTGTTGTTCGTCGCGGCGATCGCGTACTTGCCGCTCGAGCCGATCGTGAACTTGGCTGAGCCCGCGCCGTAGGCGTCCGCGAACACGTTCTTGGTGCCGTGTCGCGCCACTGACAGGATCAGGAGCGAGTCCGCCTGGGCGCCGGTCGCCGAGATGGTGACCTTCCCCCCCTGCTCGATGACGGGCGGCACCGCGTAGACGTGGTAGCCGCTCGTCGCGGGCGTCACCGAGCGCGTCGTCTCGGCCGACGGACCGGTGCCCGCGACGTTCGTCGCGGTGACCGAGAACTTCGCCGGGGTCCCGTTCGTGAGCCCCGTGATCGTGCAGGTGGTCGCGCCCGAGGTGGAGCACGTCTGGGCGCCCTCCGTGGTCGTGACGCGGTAGCTGGTGATCGCGCTGCCCCCGTTGCTCGACGGCGGTGACCAACTGACGGTCGCCGAGCCGTTGCCCGGGACCGCGGTGGGCCCGGTCGGAGCGGTCGGCTTGATCGCGGCCACGGACTGCGAGATGCCGGCGGACGTGAAGGCAGGGAACGTGCCGTCGCCGCCGTACGAGGCGGTGATCGTGTGGCTGCCAACGGTCAGGTTCGACTTGGAGACCGTGCACGTGCCGCCCGACAAGGTGCACGACCCGACGGGGCTCGCCCCGTCGAGGACCGTGACCGAGTGGGTCGCCGACGGCGGTGCGGTCACCGTGAAGGTGACGGACTGGCCGAAGCTCGACGTCGTGTTGGAGGACCCGACGGAGATCTCGGGGAGCGCTTTGAACTGGGCGGCGGGGATGTCCCACGGCGCGGTCGTGTACGGAGACTGGTCGCCCCAGCACGGGGCGCCGTTGTCGTCGGCCGAGTCAAGCCGGAACGTGCCGGACACCGTGGAGCCCCCGTCGAGGGTGCTGTCGCAGTAGAAGCCGGCATACGACGTGTTCCACCAGATCGTGCCGGGGATCGGGTCGGATCCGACCGAGGGACCGTTCGCGACGTCGAGGCCGAGGTTCAGCGAGTCGTAGCCGCAGTTGTCGTAGGTGCCGCCCATGCCGTCCGACGTGTTGGCGCACGCGGTGCCGTGGCCGTAGGGGTGCGGACCGTAGTCAGACGTGTTGTACACGACGCTCCAGATGACCGAGCTCGGCACGACGGTGTCGCCCAGCGGGAACGTGACGTTGACGGGGAGGCCGTGCGCGCACGTGCCGTTGTCGTCGAAGGCACCGGGGTCGCTCGAGCAGTTGACGGCGTCGGTCGACGGCCGGTACGCGATGGAGAAGGTCCTGGTCACCGACGTGATGAGCGAGCCGACCGAGTTCGACGCGCCCGGCTTGTACAGGTTGAGCGTGATGGGCTCGTTGAACGACGAGCCGGACGTGGTCGTGCACGGCAGGGGCGAGCCCGTCGAGCTCCCGGACTCGCACCCCCAGCTGTCCATCGTCACGGTCACACCGCTGAGCAGGCGCGACGGCGAGCCGGAGAACTGGATGAGGTTGCCTGCCTCTGACGCCGAGGTCGCCTCGAAGCCGAGGCTCGGTACCGGGATGAGGGGCGACGCCGTCGTGTCGTAGATCGTCGTCGGTGCGACCGGCGGTGATCCCGCTGCGCCGGCGGTCTGCGTGCTCAGCGCGACGGAGGCGAACGGGATCAGCAGTGCGATCGCGGTCCCCGCGGCGAGGAGCAAGACGGGTGTCTTGCGGGCCATGTTGGCTCCTTCTCTTCGGGCCGGCTCTCGCCGACCGATGTGGCCGCCTCGCTCCGAGCAGGTCAGAATCGAGTCGCACGCGAACGTCCGCGACGATGAAGCGACGTGCGTCACGTCGCACCACCGCCGCGCGATGTCGGTGCTCCCCGCCCCTCCGCCCCTAACGAAGACCCAACGGCAATACATTGGAAAACTGCTTGACTACCGCAGGGTAAGTTGCTTAGAACATGTTGTCAAATTGCATGTTTGTAGTTTGACTTCCCCGCCGTCGCCGGGGTTCATTTCGCGCCACGCTCGAAGAATTGCCGTGCCCGGACGTCCCCCGCTTCCACCCGCGGCAAGGCGCCATTGGCGGTGCGCGGCACTCCCGATGGCCCCGCGCGGACACACGACGGGCTCGGCCTCGAGCCCAGAACGGCGCGTCGCGAACCGCCTCGCTCGTCACGGTGTCCCTGGTCGCCGTTGTGGACCCGGGGCGCGCTCGACGGCGGGGCGCGCGGCGGGCGGAGTCGCGAGGTCCGCCGTCGAGGCGAACCCACCCCTTGATACAAGATCGGGTGACTTGTAGCATTGCTCGGCCGGCTTCCCAGTACGGGGTGGTCGCAGAGGGCGGTTCGTGAAAGGTTTCACGAACCGGGGGAGCAAGGACGACTAGATGGCGCTGACCTGGAATCGGACGTTCGACTGGGACATGGAGGACTGGCGATCGGTCGCCGCGTGCCGGTCGACGGAGCCCGAGATGTTCTTCCCCATCGGCTCGACTGGCGGGGCCCTGGATCAGATCGCCGCCGCGAAGCGCGTGTGCGCCTCGTGTGAGGCGATGAGCGCGTGCCTCGACTTCGCGCTTGCCACGAACCAGGAGTCTGGCGTGTGGGGCGGCACCTCCGAGGACGAGCGACGCAAGCTCCGCAAGCAGTGGCTCGCGGCTCGACGCCGCTCCCAGCAGCCCCAGCAGACCGCCTGAGGCACCGGCTCGATCGCGTCGGGATTGACGAGGCTGACGCTCAGTCGGCGTCGAGCGGCACCACGACGCGGCGCCGACCCTCGTAGGCGGCGAGCGAGGCGACCCCCCTCGCCGCGAGCATCGCGCGCAGCTCGGCGGCTCGCTCGGCCACGCGGTCCGCGCGGTGCGCGTCCGAGGCGGTCGTAAAGGTCGCGCCCCGCGCGACGAACCGGTCGAGCAGCCCGGCGGCGGGGTACTGCTCGGCAACCGGCTTCACCCAGCCGCTGCTCGAGACCTCTGCGGAGAGGTCCGCTCGCACCGCGGCCTCGGCGATCCGGTCCCACCACTCCTCTGGTGCGTCGGGGATGTGGCCGGCGACCTTGATCAGGTCGGGGTGGGCGAGCACGTCGCACGTCTGGGTGGCGGCGAGCTCTTCCATGCACGCCGTGTACGCCTCCCAGCACTCGTCGACGTCCCGGGCGTCCCACTCGGCCATGTGGGCCCTCGTGCGCGTGTCGTCGAACTGCCAGGCGCCGATCCAGTGGACGCTCCCGAGCAGCACGTCGAACGGGTAGCCGTCGAGGAGGCGGGCGACGTCGTCCATCTGGCCGCGGTAGAAGTCGACCTCGAGGCCGGTGACGACCGGGAGCCCCTCGCGTTTCGCGGCCTCGCACAGGTCGACGTACTCGTCGAGGTCGCTGCGCGCGTGGAAGTCGAAGTAGCTGGCGAGGCCGGCCCGGACGCCGGGGGCATCGTCGGCCCGCTCCCAGAACGCCCCGACGACGTCGGTCGCCTGGGTGAAGCGGTGCAGGTGCTCGGTGAGGGCCAGCTGGGTCACGCCCTGGGCCGCGGCGAGCTCGCAGTACTCGGCGATCTGGTCGAGGCGGAGCCATGTGGTGGCCTCTTCGTGCGGCCAGAGGTGGAGGTGGTAGTCCAGCATCGCCTCGCGGCGATGCTACGCGGCCGACCCGAGCACGCCCGAGAGCGCGAGGATGCCCTCGAGGTCGCCGACCTCGCCGTCCAGGCTCGGCACGGTCACGACCAGCGGCGCCGCCGACGCCATCCGCTCGCGGGCCGCCGCCTCGCGCCTCGCGACGACGGACCACTCCCGAGCCGCGGACGCCGCCGTGCGGAGGACGCGGGTCGCGGCCTCGACGTCGAGGTCGAGCTCACGGGCGGCCACCTTGGAGATCTCTTCGGCGTCGGCGGCCATCGCCTCGGCGGCGACCTCGGTGGCGGGGAGGGCCAGCGACGAGGGGAGCGCGCGGTTGAGGACGAGCGCGCCGACCTCGTAGCGACGCGACGCGAGCTCTTTGAGGAAGAAGTCCGCCTCGCGCAGCGGCGTCGGCTCAGGGGTCGCGACGACGACGAACGACGTCCGCTCGTCGGAGAGGAGCCTCGAGACCGCACGGGCCCGCTCGACGAACCCCCCGTACATCGACTGGAGCGACAGGAAGAACTCGGTGATGTCCTCGAGGAACTGGGTGCCGAGGATCCGATCGGCGATCTGGGTGAACGGGCGCGCGGCGAGCCCGAGCAGCCCGCCGCGGGCGGGCGCGATCAGCCACCGGAGCAGCCGCGACGAGAAGAACTCCTCCATGCGTGCGGGCGCGTCGAGGAAGTCGAGGGCGTTGCGGGTGGGGGGGGTGTCGACGACGATGAGATCCCACTCCCCCGTCGCGTGCAGCTCGTGGAGGCGCTCCATCGCGATGTAGTCGTGCGACTGCACGAAGCGGCCGGTGATGTTCTGGTAGAGCGGGTTCGACAGGATGCGCCTCGCCGTCGGCGCGTCGGGTGCGTGCCGTCGGATGAGGTCGTCCCAGCTGCGCTTCATGTCGAGCATCGCGCAGTGCAGCTCGCCGCGGGGCACCGCCCCGACCCCAGCGAGCGTCTCGTCGTCGATCCGGACCACGTCGTTGCCGATGCCCTCGAGCCCGAGCGCGTCGGCCAGCCGCTTCGCCGGGTCGATCGTGAGCACGAGGACGCGGCCGGGCGTCGTGGTGGCGGCGAGCATGGCGATCGAGGCTGCGATCGTGGTCTTGCCGACGCCCCCCGGGCCGCAGCACAGGAGGATCTCGCGCGTCTCGACCAGGCGCCGGACCGAGGAGGGGGCGGTCATGACAGCTCGCCGGCGAGCGACGTCGCCACCTGGCGGGTGGCCCTACGGCCCTCGGCCCTCGTGAACAGATACGGCTGGAGCACGAGCGGCAGCCCCTCGGGGAGCGCGGCGCGCAGGATCGTCACGTGCTCGGCGGCGATGCGCCGCCGAGCCGTGGCGTGGCGCGCCGCGTCGAAGACGCCGTCGAAGCGGGCCTCGTCGAGCACCCCCGGCCTCGCCGCGGCGATCGCGGTGAACACCGCCTCGTCGCGCACGCCGAACAGCTCGGGCAGCGTGCGGTTGACGACCACGCCCGCGACGTCCACGTGGGTCGTCGTGCGGATGGCGTCGACCAGCTCGATGGTCTCGGCGACCGGCATCTCCTCGGGGGTGGCGACGACCACCACGCCGGTCGTCGTCGCGTCGTTGAGGATGTCGAGCATCCAGTCGGTCTGGGAGCGGATCAGCCCCACCTTGACGAGGTCGTTGATCGCCTGGGGCGCGGTCAGGTGGCCGAGGACGTGGCCGGTGGCGGCGGCGTCCACGACGATCGCGTCGTAGCGGCGCTCCCGCACCTCGTAGCAGAGCTTGCCCACCGTCAGGATCTCGCGGACGCCAGGCGCCGCTGCGGCGACGAAGTCGAACGCCGAGGCGAGGGGCCCGATGCGCCCGATCACCGGGATGCGCAGCTGCAGACGGAGGTACTCGCGCAGCGACGCCTCGGTGTCCATGGACATGACGAACGGCCCGCCGGGAACCTCGACGGGGTCGAAGCCCACGTTGCCGAGCTCGAACGCCGCGGCGAGATCGCCCTTGGCGTCGACCTCGCAGGCGAGGACGCGCTTGCCCCTGGTCGCGAGCAGCCACGCGAGGCCCGCGGCGATCGTGGTCTTCCCCACGCCGCCCTTGCCCGTCACGAAGAGAAGGCGCCGCTCGAGGAGGCTCGTCACGGTGAGGTCACGTTCCCTCGGTGCTCGGCGCAGGCCAGCGGGGCGCGCCACGTCGACACGTCGGCGCCTAGGGGTTGCCGAACCCGACGCGACGCTCGCCGGCGTCGGCCCCCACCTCGACGTAGGCGATGCGCGAGCTCGGCACGCCGACGCGCCGCCCGCGACGGTCGGTCAGCCACAGCACGGCGTCCTTCGCCAGGGCCTCCTCGACCTTCGCGATCACGTCCTCGCGCTCGGCATCCTCGGGCAGCTCGACCTCGAGCTCCTTCATCGTCTGGACGATGCCGATGCGTACTTCCACGTTGCCGTCTCCTCGTCATTGGGTCCCACGCGATGCTAGGTCGACCCGGGCGGCGCGCCGGCGGTGGGTCGAGGGGTCCGCCCGCGTCGCGAGGTGCACGACCACGTCCGACCGTTGTCGTGGCGTGGCTTTGGCACAATGAGGGACGTGGCGAGCGCCGGAGGGTCGGACCGCAGCCGCAAGTGGGCCTCGACGATGTGGGGGTTCGACGTCGAGGGCGGGGTCACGCTCGCGCATCGCGACGCTGCTCGGCTCCCCCCCGGCGATCACCGGGGTGTCGATCGCGGCGTGCGCGAGGAGCGGGAGGCCGCAACGCTCGCACCTGGGGCGACGAGGGCGATCGGTGCGGGGCACCGAGCGGTCCAAGAGGAGCCGGACTTGTGGCGCACCTGCTTCGAGCGGGACCGTGACCGGATCCTGCACTCGACCGCCTTTCGCCGCCTGGCCGGCAAGACGCAGGTCTTCATCTTCCCCGAGGACCACCAGCGAACTCGGCTCTCGCACGCCCTCGAGGTGGCGCAGATCGCGGGCGGCATCGCGAGGGCGACCGGACTCAACGTGACGCTCGCCGAGGCGATCGCCCTCGGCCACGACTGCGGGCACGGGCCGGGCGGCCACGCGAGCGAGGACGCCCTCGACCCGTTCGTCGACGGGGGCTTCGACCACGCCCCGTGGGGGGCGACGGTCTCGCTCGCGTCGCTCAACCTGTGCGCCGAGACGCTCGACGGGATCGCCAACCACTCGTGGTCCCGGCCAGCGCCGACGACGCCGGAGGGCGAGGTCGTGAGCTGGGCGGACCGGATCGGGTACGTCTGCCACGACTTCGAGGACGCGGTGATCGATGGCATCGTCGTGCCCGACGAGCTGCCAGGCGTCGTCAAGGAGCGGTGCGGCACGACGCGCAGCGCCCAGCTCGGTGCGTTCATCGACGCCGCGGTGGCGACCACGCTCACGACCGGGATGATCGGCATGGACGACGACCATGCGCGGGCGCTCGCCGAGTTCCGGGCCTTCAACTACGAGCACATCTACCTGCGCGACGCCTCCGTCGCGCAGGGCGCCGCGGTCGTCTCGGTGCTCCGAGCGCTCGTGGAGCACTTCGCCAAGCACCCCGACGAGGTGGTCCACCACGGCGGGGCACCGGGCGGGCGGCCTGATGAGGACCCGACGTTCGCCGCGGTCCGCTACGTCTCGGGGATGACGGACCGCTTCGCGTTCCGCACCGCCGTGGCCGTCCTCGACTGGCCCGTCGATCGGCTCCCCCAGGGGATCGACCGCTAGCTCAGCCGCCCCTCGCCGCCTTCTCGAGGTTGATGCCCGCCGGTGGGCCACCCTGCATCCACGCGAGGCGCTGCTCGGTGGTGCGAACCGCGACGTGGCGGTGCGGGAGCACCCAGAACTCGTTGCGCTCGATGGCGCCCGCCACGTGATCGGCCACCACGGCCGGATCGATGCCCGCAGCGACCACTGCGGCCGCGGCGGACTCGTCGGCCCCGTGGTCGTCGCTGCGCGAGAGCGTGCGAAGCTCGGCGGGCATGTTCCTCGCGGACTCGGCGATCCTCGTGCGGACGAACCCCGGGCAGAGCACCGAGACGCCCACGTTGCACCTGCGCGCCGCGAGGTCGTAGAAGAGCGACTCGGACAGCCCCACGACGGCGAACTTGGTCGCGCAGTACGGGCCCATCCCCGGCACCCCTCCGAGGCCGGCCAGCGAGGCGGTGTTCACGAGGTGGCCCTCGTCCTGGTCGAGCAGCAGCGGCAGGAACGCGTGGATGCCGTGGACGACGCCGTCGAGGTTCACCGATGAGACCCACCGCCACAGCTCGATGGGCGAGCCGATCGTGGGGCCGCCGCCGACCCCCGCGTTGTTGAACACGACGTGGACCGCCCCGAACGCCTCGAGGGCGGCGTCGCGCAGCCGCTCGACGTCCTCGAGCCTCGCCACGTCGCAGTGGACCCCCACGACCGAGGCACCCTCCGCACCCAGGGCCTTCACCGCGTCATCGAGGGGGCCGGCTTCGATGTCGCCGAGGACCAGCCTCGCGCCCGAGGCGGCCAGCCTGGTCGCAGTCGCGAGCCCGATGCCGCTCGCCCCGCCCGTGATGACCGCCGTCTTGCCTGCTACGTCCATGCCCGCCTCCCCGGCGCCGAGCATTGCAGGTTCGGTGCGGGCTCACGCGAGCCGCAGCTCCTGGCGGTAGACGCGGGCGGGACCTTGGGCGGCGACGCGCTCGGCGAGCGAGCGGAAGGCGCTGGCGGCGGCGCCGTCGGGGTCCGCGACGGTGACGGGGGTGCCGTGGTCCCCGCCCTCGCGGATGGCGATCACGAAGGGGAGCTGGCCCAAGAGCGGCACGCCGAGCTCACCGGAGAGCGAGCTCCCGCCGCCGGCGCCGAACAGCTCGTGGCGGGTCCCGTCGCCGGTGTCGAACCACGACATGTTCTCGACCACGCCGCGGACGGCGAGGCGGAGCTTGCGCGCCGCGAGCGCGCTGCGCTGGGCGACGCGCTGGGCCGCGGGCTGGGGCGTGGTCACGACGTAGACCTCGACGGACGGGACCACCTCGCTGAGCGTGAGCGCGACGTCGCCGGTGCCGGGCGGCATGTCGACGACCAGGTAGTCGGGCTCGCCCCACCATGCCTCCGTCACGAACTGGGTGATCGCCTTGTGCAGCAGCGGCCCGCGCCAGATCACCGGCTGGTCGTCGCTCACGAACCATCCCATCGACAGCCACCGCACCCCGTGGGCGTAGGTGGGGACCACGGTGTCGCCGAGGACGACGGGCTCGACGGCCGCCGCGATCATCTTCGGGACCGAGAAGCCGTAGACGTCGGCGTCGAGCACCCCGACGCGGTGGCCGAGCGCCGCGAGGCTGATCGCGAGGTTGACCGACACCGTCGACTTGCCGACCCCGCCCTTGCCCGAGCTGATGCCCAGCACCCGCGTCGCCGACCCTCGATCGAGGAAGGACGCGGTGGCGGGTGCGGCGCCGTGGGCGTGGCCGTGGTCGTCGGATTGCGTGCCCATGCGCGAGCGGAGGGCGGCGCGCACGGCGCGGACCTCAGACTCGGCCATCGCGACGGGCTCGACGACGACGGCGTCGACGCCCGCGGCGCGCGCGGCGCGCGCGACCCGCTCGCGGAGCTCATCGATCGTCGGCCACGTGGCGATCGGCACCAAGAGCTCCACCGTCGCGCCGCGCCGCGTGAGGGTGACCTCGCCGACCATGCCGACGTCCCCGAGCGTGAGATCGAGCTGCGGGTCGACGACCGACTCGATCGCCGCGCGCAGGTCCGTTGCCACGTGTCGACGTCACCTCTCCGTCGCCCGGCTACCGCTCGCGGGCAGGTGCGTAGACTACTGACGATGGCCGCGCGCGTGCCGGTGAAGGGCGTCGCCGCGGCGAGCGTGCCCGACGACCCCGCTGCGTTCAGCGCGGTCGTCGCCGCGCTGTCGAGCACCTTCGGCGACCCGACGCGGCGCGCGATCTTCCTTCACCTGCGTGAGCACCCGGGCGCCACGGTCGCTGACGTGGCCGCGGTGCACTCGATCCACCCCAACGTCGCGCGCCACCACCTCGACCGGCTCGTGGGCGCCGGGCACGTCGCGGCCACGACCACGCCACGCGGCGTCGGGAGGCCGGCGAAGGCCTACGTGGTGACCGAGGACTCGCTCGCCGACGCGGGCTCGACGCGCAGCCGCGAGCTCCTCGTCGCGCTCCTCGAGCGGTCCTTGGAGCTCCTCGGGCCCGAGCGCGCCGAGGCGATGGCGCTCGAGGTCGGCCAGGCCTACGGGCGCCGGCTCGCCGCCGAGCGTGGGACCGCCGACGCGCAGCGCTCCGTGCGCGGCGCGATGACCGCGGTCGCCGCGGCCATGACCGCGCACGGGTTCGCCGCGAGGACCGAGGTCCACGCCGGGTCGCACTCTGTGGTCGCGGAGAGCTGCCCGTTCGGCGAGGCCGCCTCGCACCATCCTGTGCTGTGCGCCGTGGACCGCGGCCTCGTGCTCGGGATGCTCGAGGGGCTGGGCACGCTCGGCACCTCGCCGGTCACGCTGTCGTCGCGTGCTCGCGGCGACGCCGCGTGCCGCGCGACGGCCTGAGATGGCCCGGGCGTTCCTCGACTGCGCCTCGGCCGCCCCCCTTCGGCCCGAGGTGCGCGCGACCGTCGCCGAGTGGCTGACCCTCCCCCAGGCCGATCCCGGCCGAAGCTACGAGGAGGCGCTGATCGTCCGGCGCGCCGTGGAGGCCGCGCGCGACGCGACCGCGGCACTGGTCAACGTCACGCCGCGCCAGCTCGTGTTCACCTCGTCGATCGCGGAGTCGGTGAACACCTCGGTCGCCGCGGCCCTTCGCGACGGTGGTCGCGTGCTCGTCGCACCCGTCGAGCGCACGAGCGTGCTCGAGTCGGCGGACAGGTGGGGAGAGCTCGACGCGCTCGAGGTCGACCACGACGGGCGCGTCGCGGCCGCGTCGCTCGCCGAGGCCCTGGCCGTCGCCCCGACCGCCCTGGTCTGCCTGCAGCTCGCCAACCACGAGACCGGCACGCTCCTCGACGTCGCCCCGCTCATCGACGCCGCGCACGCCGCGGGCGCAGCCGTGCACCTCGACTGCTCGATGGCCGTCGGCCACGTCCCGCTTGACCTCGCCGCGCTCGGTGCGGACTACGCGACCCTGTGCGCCGAGGGCCTCGGCGCCCCCCTCGGCGTTGGTGCCCTCGTGGTGCGACGCGGCCTGCGCCTGCAACCGCTGCTCGTCGGGGGCGACCAGGAGCGCGCGCGACGCGCGGGCCTCGAGAACGTCGTCGGGATCCTCGGCCTCGGCGCGGCCGCCGCCGTGCTCGGCGGCGACGGCGGGGCACGGCTGGTCGCCGAGGCGGCGGCCGCCGCCGCACTCGTGTCGCGCCTGGAGGACGGCGCGCGCCGGCTCGACGGCGTCCGGGCGATCGGTGACCCGCGGCCCGACGGGCGCGTGCCCCACGTGCGCTGCTTCGTCGTGGAGGGCGTCGAGGCCGAGCCGGTGCTGCTCGGCCTCGACCGCTTCGGGGTGAGCGTCCACTCGGGCTCGGCCTGCTCCTCGGAGTCCCTCGAGCGCTCCGAGGTGCTCGCCGCCATGGGCGTCGACGAGGACCACTCCCTGCGCGTCAGCGTCGGGTGGTCCACGACGCCCTATGAGGTCGACGCCTTCCTGTCGGCGTTCCCGAAGGTCCTCGCCGAGCTCCGCTCCCTGCGCTGAGGGACGCCCCTAGCCGAGCGTCGCGAGGAGCGAGAAGGTGAGCGCCCGCTCGTCGACGGACTCGGGCAGCGCGCTCGCGAGGCGCACCTGGGCCCTCGCCGCCGCGCGGTCATGGTCGTGCTGGAGGAGCACGATCGCAAAGTACAGGTGCGCCGCGGCGTCTCGGGGTGCGAGGCGCGCAGCCCGCCGCAGCTCGGCGGCACCGAGCGCGAGCTGGGCGGGTCGGTGCTCGCCGAGCCCGAGGTCCTCGTAGCGGAGCCACCCGCTCTCGACGAGCGCCTCGGGGTTCGTGGGCGCGAGCGAGAGCACCGCGTCGAAGGAGGTGAGGGCGCGCAGCGGGTGGTCCGAGCCCACCAGCACCTCGGCGACCAAGAGGAGCGCGTGGACCTTGCCTTGCGTCGTCGCTGACCCCGCCGGGGGCTCGCTCGCGAAGGGGCGCGCCACGGCGAGGGCGACGATGGCGATCGCGATCGCGAGGCACGCCGCGGCCACCCCGAGCAGGACGCGGGGGCGACGCCTCGGACCGAGCGGCGACGACGCGCGCGGCGGGTCGGGTGCGGCGTCGTCGCCGAGCTCACCGAGCGCGTCGCGGGCCGCGGCGAGGCGCGCGCCGTCCCGCCGCACGATCGCCGCGAGCGCCGCGTCGTCGAGCTCGCCGCGGGCGTGCTCGGCTCCCGCGTCGTCGAGCGACCGGGTGAGCAGCTCGATCTCGTCGCGCAGCGCGTCGCCCCGGGCGCTCACGAGCGCCGCCTCCGTCGCACCGCCACGGTCCCGAGCGCGGCCGCCGCACCGACGGCGAGCACCGCGGGAGCGGCCCAGAGCACCGTGTCGAGCCCGCCGGCCGGGGGCTCGAGGAGGATCTGGGTGCCGTAACGCGCGGCGATCCCGTTGAGGATCCGCTCGTCGCTCCACCCCCGCTCGACCTCGACGCCGATCTGTCTGCGCAGCTCGAGGGACGCCGGGGAGTTGGACTGCAGGATCGACAGGTCGCCGCGCGGCGGGGCGGCGACGAGGCGCTCGAGCCCGTCGGCGCGCGCAGCGTTGCCGGCGACCGCACCGCTGAGGGCCCCCGAGCCGACGAGGAGGGCGCCGGCGAGGACGAGGCCGCAGGTGACCGGTCCGACCCACCGCGTCGCGCTCACGCCGCCTCCCGGAGGGTCCGATCGGTCACGGCCACCAGCTGGCGGGAGGTAACCGGGCCCTGGAGGACCGCCGCGACGCGCCCGGTCGGACCGAGGACGATGGTCACCGGCGGGGACGCCACGGCGAAGTCGTTGGCCATGGTGCCGCCCGGGTCGGTGAGCAGTGGGAACGTGAGTCCATAGTGGTTCGCAAAGGCGGCGACCGCCGCGTCGGCGTCGTTGAAGACGACACCGAGGATCGTGGCGGGCGTGTTCGTCGTGTGCACGTGCCAGGCGTAGGTGGCGAGCTCGGGCGCCTCCGTGCCGCACGACGCGCACCACGACGCCATGAACGACAGCACGACCACGCGCCCCCGCAGCGAGGCGAGCGAGACCCGGCCGTCCTTGAGCGTTGTGGCCGTGAGCGCCGGCGCCCGGGTCCCGAGGAGCGGCGAGTTCACCTGGATCGCACCCTGGTCGACCGGGCGGCTGAGGAGGAAGGCCACGAGGCCCCCTAGCACGACGAGCGCGCAGAGCGACGCGACGCGCACGCGCCGGCCGCGCATCAGACGGCCTCGAGGGTACGCGCGGGCGCCTCGGCGAGGACGATCGGCTCGGTCCGTCGGCGGCGCCGCGTGGACGGGGCCAGCGCGAGCACCCCGCCGATGCCGGCGAGCAGGCCGCCGGCCCACAGCCAGGCCACCAGCGGCTCGACGGTGACCCCGAGCACGACCCAGTGCGCCGGCAGGCCCTTCGGCACCTGGGGGCTCGAGGTCGCCCGGCCGGTGCTGTAGGCGTCGAACGTCAGGTACACGTCGCTCAGCCAGCTGGAGTCGATCGCGGGCGTGCCCACCTCTTGGTTGCTGCGCTCGGCGAACTGGGTGACGGCCGGGTAGAAGAGCCCCCTCCCGTCGACGCGGACGATGACCTGGTGGGAGGTGCGGACCGGGTCCGCGACGGTGCGCAGCGCCAGGTACTGCACGCTGTGGCCCCCGACCCACCGCGTCTGACCAGGCCCGAGCGCCACCTCGGCGCGCGACGCGAACGAGACCGACGCGACGATGCCGACCGTCGCGAGCACGACGCCCAGGTGCACGATCATGCCGCCCGAGGACCTGCCGAGCAGCCCGGACGCCATCGTGGCCCCCCGCTCGCGAGCGGCGCGCAGGTTGCCCCCGAGCGTGCGCAGCGCCGTGCCGGCCGCCACGACAGCGAGGAGGAACGCGACGAGCGTGCCGACGCCACGCACGCCGACGGCGACCAGCACGACCACGAGGCCGGTCCCCACCCAGGCGCTCGCGCGGACGCGGCGCCACAGCACCCAGCCGTCGATGTGGCGCCAGCCGAGGACGGGGGCGATCGCCATCAAGAAGAGCACGCAGAGGGCGACGGGGACCGCGACCGTGTTGAAGTAGGGAGGCCCGACGGTCACCGTCGAGTGCCGGATCGCCTGGTAGGCGAGCGGGAAGACGGTGCCGAGGAGCACGACCACGGCGAATCCGACGAAGAGCACGTTGTTCGCGACGAACGCCCCCTCGCGGCTGATCGGCTCGTCGATCGACACCGGGGAGCGGAGCTGGTCGCCACGCCAGGCGAGCAGCCCCAGGCCCGTGACGACGACGAGTGCGAAGAACGCGAGCAGGATTGGGCCGAGCGTGGACGAGCTGAAGGCGTGCACGCTGACGAGGACGCCCGAGCGGGTGAAGTACGTGGCCAGGATCGTGAGGGAGAAGACGGCGATGGCGAGGGTGACGTTCCACACCCGCAGGAGGCCGCGTCGCTCCTCCACGACGATCGAGTGGACGTAGGCGGTGCCCACCAGCCACGGGAGCAGCGCGGCGTTCTCGACGGGGTCCCACCCCCAGAACCCGCCCCACCCAAGCACCTGGTAGCTCCACCACGCGCCGAGGACGACCCCGACGGTGAGCGCGGTCCACGCCGCGAGCGCCCAGCGCCGCGTCTCGAGCTGCCACTCGGCGCCGAGACGGCCCGTGGCGAGGGCCCCGACCACGAGGGCGAACGGCACCGTGAACAGGACGAGCCCCGTGTAGATGAGCGGCGGGTGGATCGCAACGAGCGGGTTGTCCTGCAAGAGCACGTTGGGTCCCGCCCCCTGCACGGGGGCGGAGACACCCGTGAGCGCGAAGGGCGAGGCAGGCCCTGCGATCAGCCCGAGGAAGAACGCGTCGGTCGCGAGGAGGACGGCGGTCGCCCAGCCGACGACCGGGTCGTCGTGGCGTCGCCGGTAGCGCAGCACGAACACCGAGGCGACGATCGTGAGCAGCAGCGCCCAGAGCAGGATCGACCCCTCGAGCGCGGACCACAGCCCGGTGACCGAGTAGAGCAGCGGGGTGACGGTCGCGTTGTTCTCCGCGACGTAGGCCAGCGAGAAGTCGTGGGTGACGAGGGCGTACTCCATGGACCCGACCGCGAGGAGCACGCCGACCACCACCAGCACGAGGAGCCGACGGCCGTCGAGCCACGCCGGCGCCCGGCGCCCCGTGGCGGCGAGGCGCAGCGACGCGAGCTGGCCGATCAGGCCGAGGACGGCCCCGACGAAGGCGACGACGATCCCGAGGTTCCCGAGGGATGCCGGCATCAGTGCACCTTGCGGTCGCCGCGGAAGCGGCCGGGGTGCGCGGCGATGTACGTCGCGGAGTGCTTCACCATGATCTGGTCGGAGAGGAAGGTGAGCGACGTCGGCGTAGCGAAGTGGCCGACGACAACGACGGGGATGCTCGGCTGGAAGAGCGCGGGCGGGGAGCCCGTGTTGTGCACCTCGACGCGGCGGCCGTCCCCGCCGCTGATCGAGAACCAGGTGCCCGTGGAGGAGGCCTGGACGGTGCCGGGCGCGACGAGGCCCTCGAGGCGGATGACCGACGTGCCGATCGTCGCCCGGTGGTCGAGCGCCTGGTCGACGGTGTCGAAGTAGTCGAGCGAGCTGAGCAGCCCCTTGTACAACAGGAGGCCCACGGCCGCGGCCAGGAGCACGCAGACCATCGCGAATCGTCCCCGCGCGCGGACGGGCGGTCGCGACGGCGCGACCGCCGTCGCCGGCTCGCGCGCCGTGTCGGTCGTCACCGGCGCCTCGAGCGCGCCACCAGCGAGGCGGCGTACGCAGCGAGCGTCCCGAGGGTCACCACGTAGCCCCAGACGACGTAGCTCATCGCACGCCCTCGGCGCGGCGCTCGACGAGCGCCGCCTGGAGCTCGGTGTCCTCGACCTCCTCGCTGCGCGCCGCGATCTGGTACCTGCGCCGGACCATCCAGGCGAAGACGCACGTGAAGGCGAGGAAGCTGAGCAGCAGGGTCCAGAGCATCGAGCCGTGCACGTGGAACTGGAAGCCCGCGTCGATCGTCGCCCCTTGGTGCAGCCCGTTCCACCACTGCACGGAGAAGTGCACGATCGGCACGTCGAGGCAGGCGAGCAGCGCGAGCACCGCGCAGCGCCGCGCACGAGTGTGGGGATCCGCGGGGACGCGTCGCATCGCGAGGTACCCGATGAAGAGGAGCTCGAGCAGCGCCGTCGAGGTGAGCCGCGCGTCCCAGGTCCACCACACGCCCCACGCAGGGCGGCCCCAGAGCATGCCGGTGGCGAGCGTGAGGCTGAGGAACACGACGCCGACCTCGACGGTCGACGCGGCGAGCAGGTCCCAGCGCGACGCGCGGGTCCTCGGCCACAGGTACAGGGCGGACGACAGCGCGGCGAGCCCGAACGCGAGGTAGAGGGCGACCCAGGCGAGGGCCGGGTGCAGGTACAAGAGCCGCACGATGTTGCCCTGCAGCTCGTCGGGCGGCGTGACCCAGAGCCCGAGCCAGACCGTGAGGACCACGAGCCCGAGGGCGACGGGGCCGAGGGCCCGGTCGACGGCGCGGCTCACGAGGGGTCCTCCAGCGGGCCGTACAGCACGACGCCGACCGCGAGGTAGGCGACCGCCATCACCGCGAGCACGATCGCCCAGCGGCCCGGGCCGCCGCCGGCCAGCACCGACGCCGTCCCCCGCTCGCCGGCGATCAGCACCGGCGCGAGCGCCGGGAGCACGAGCAGCGGCAGCAGGGTCGTCGCCACGTCCGTGCCGGCCACGAGGGCACCGTAGAGGGTGCCGACTGCAGCGAGGGCCACGACCGCGAAGCAGGACAGCGGCGTCGCGAGCGCGAGGCGGCCGCCGTCGACGTGGAACAGGACGAGGAGGCCGAGCTCGAGGATCCCGGTGAGGACCAGCAGCTGCACGGCGAGCGCGAGCACCTTGCCGAGGAACACGCCGGCAGCGTCGAGGCCGAGGAGCCGCACCGTCGCCCTTGTCCCCTCGGTCGCCTCGATCGCCGCGGAGCGCGAGGACGCGAGGACCGAGGCGAGCAGGAGCGCCAGCCACAGGATGCCCGGCGCGCCGTGGCGCAGGGCGTCGAGCGACGGCCCGAGCGCGAGGGCGAACAGGATGAGGGCGAGGATGCCGAAGGGCACGACCTGCCAGACGAGCACGCGGGAGCGCAGCTCGATGCGCAGGTCCTTGCCGCAGACGAGCGCGGCGTCACGCCACACGGTGCACCCGCTCTCCAACCCAGGCGGCGGCGACGACCCCGCCGGCGAGCCGGACGACGGCGTCGGCCACCCGAGTGGCGCCGTCGGGATCGTGGCTTGTGAGCACGACCGTGGCGCCGCCGCGCGCCGCCTCCTCGACGAGCGCATCGCACAGGGCGCGGCCCTCCTCGTCGAGCCCCGCGGCTGGCTCGTCGAGGAGCCACAGCGCCGGACGGCGGGCCACGAGCCACGCGAGGCCCATGCGGCGCTGCTGGCCCGCAGAGAGGGACCGAGACGGCACCGTCGCGAGCGCGCCGGCGAGCCCGACGCGCTCGAGCGCGGCGACGGCCTCCCCCGGCGGGCGCCGCACGGCGCGGAGGCCGAAGGCGAGGTTCTCCGCCGCGGAGAGCTCCGGGTACAGCATCGGGCGGTGGCCGAGCAGCCCGACCTGCGGGCGCAGCGCCCGGCGCTGCGAGGCGAGGTCGCACCCGAGCACGTGCCCGGTCCCGCTGCGCAGGCCCAGCAGACCGGCGAGCAGGTGCAGGAGCGTCGTCTTGCCCGCGCCGTTCGGTCCGAGCACGGCGAGCACGGAGCCCTCCTCGACGTCGAGGTCGACGCCGGCGAGGGCGGGGAAGCGACCGAGCAGCGCCACGGCCGATCGGAGGGTGACGGCAGGAGCCATGGGGCCCCGAGAGCCTACTTCTGGCGGCAGGGGGCCCCTTTCGGGGCTGGACCCGCTGCGCTGCTCAGCGCAGCGTCGCGGTGACCGCAGCGAGGTCGGACTCGACCATCGTCTCGACCATCTCTTTGAAGTCCACCTTGCGCCGCCACCCGAGGACGCGCTCGGCCTTCGCCGCGTCGCCCACCAGCGCGTCGACCTCCGCGGGGCGGTAGAAGCGCTCGTCGACGACGACGTGGTCGTGCCAGTCGAGTCCGACCGCGCCGAACGCGACCTCGCACAGCTCACGGATCGAGCGCGTCTCGCCCGTCGCGACGACGAAGTCCTCGGGCTTGTCGTGCTGGAGCATGAGCCACATCGCGTGGACGTAGTCGGGCGCGTAGCCCCAGTCGCGCGTCGACTCGAGGTTGCCGAGTCGCAGCTCGCGCTGGAGCCCCAGCTTGATCCGGGCGACGCCGTCGGACACCTTGCGGGTCACGAACTCGAGCCCGCGACGCGGCGACTCATGGTTGAACAGGATGCCCGAGGCGGCGAACATGCCGTAGCTCTCGCGGTAGTTGATGGTGATCCAGTGGCCGTAGACCTTCGACACGCCGTAGGGGCTGCGTGGGTAGAACGGCGTCGACTCGCGCTGTGGTGTCTCGACGACCTTGCCGAACATCTCCGAGGAGCTCGCCTGGTAGAAGCGGATCTCGGGGTCGACGATGCGCACCGCGTCGAGCAGCCGCGTGACCCCGAGCGCGGTGGTCTCGCCGGTCAGCACCGGCAACGTCCAACTCGAGTGCACGAAGCTCTGCGCGGCGAGGTTGTAGACCTCATGGGGTCGGAACTCCCGGACGGCGTTGAGGAGCGACGTCTCGTCCTGCAGGTCGCCCGGGACGAGCGTGAGCCGGTCCTGCAGGTGGCTGATGCGCTCGATGTTGGCCGTCGAGCTGCGGCGCACGACGCCGACCACCTCGTAGTCCCTCTCGAGCAGCATCTCAGCGAGGTAGGAGCCGTCCTGCCCGGTGATGCCAGTGATCAGGGCACGCTTCGCCATGACATCCTCTCCTGACGGGTGCCGGGCAGTGTACAAGGCGTGCGAGACCTCCCCGGAGTGACCGCGTACGGTCTAATTCGCATGTCGAGGATCGCGATCGTGTCCTTCCGCCTCGGCATGGCGGACGGTGTGTCAGTAGAGGCCGCCAAGTGGGCCTGGGCGCTCCGACAGCTCGGCCATGAGGTCACCACGATCGCCGGAGAGGGCGTCGCCGACGTCGTCGTCCCCGGTCTCGAGCTCGCCGCGAGCGCCCCGCCGGACCGCGCGACGCTCGCGGGCGCCCTCGGGGGGGCCGACTGCGTCGTGGTGGAGAACCTCTGCTCCCTGCCCCTCAACCCCGGCGCCGCCGACGCCGTCGCCGCCGAGCTCTCGGGTCGCCCCGCCGTGCTCCACCACCACGACCTGCCCTGGCAACGCCCGCAGTTCCTGCACGTCGACGGGCCGCCGACGGATCCCGCGTGGCGGCACGTCACGATCAACGAGCTGTCCGCCGACCAGCTCGCCCGGCGGGGGATACCGGCGACGGTCGTATGGAATCACTTCGACCTCGAGCCGCCCCTGGGTGATCGCGACGCGATGCGGGCGGCGATCGGCGTGCGAAGGGGCGCCACCCTCGTCGTCCACCCCGTCCGCGCGATCCCGAGGAAGGACGTGGGCAGCGCCCTGCGGCTCGCTGAGCACCTGGGAGCGGTGTACTGGCTCGTCGGTGGGCCCGAGGACGGCTTCGGGCCTGAGCTCGACCGGTTGCTCGGCACCGCGCGCACCGGTGCGCGCCTCGGGATGCCCGAGGGCTTCACCATCGCCGACGTCTACGCCGCGAGCGACGTCGTCGTGCTGTCCTCGACCTGGGAGGGGTTCGGGAACGCTGCGATCGAGTCCGTCGCGTTCCGTCGCCCCCTCGCGCGCCGCGCGTACCCCGTCATGGCCGAGATCGAGCGGCACGGGCTCCGCTTCTTCGACCTCCGTGCGGTCGACGAGCTCCGGGCCTTCGTCGAGCGGCCCGACGAGGCACTCCTCGAGGCGAACCTCGCGGCTGCCAAGGTGGCCTTCGACCTCTCGCTCCTGCCCGCCCGGCTCGAGGCGGTGCTGAGCGGCCTCTTCTGAGGGCCGCCGGTAGGCTCGCAGTCGCTGTGGTGACTGGGGCCCCCGACACCAGGCGACTTCGCTCGAACGAGCGCCGCGAGCAGCTGCTCTCGGTCGCCGCGATGCTCTTCGCCGAGAGCGGCTACGAGGCGACGACGATGGACCAGGTCGCGATCGCCGCCGGGGTCACCAAGCCGCTCCTGTACCAGCATTTCGAGTCGAAGCACGCGCTCTATGAGGAGATCGTGACCGCGGCGGCCACCGCGCTGCTTGACCAGCTCGCGATCGCCGCGTCGCCCGACGTCTCCCCACGAGAGAAGGTCGGCCGTGGGCTCGCGGTGTACTTCACCGCGGTCCTCTCCGACGACGCGTCCTACCGCCTGCTGCTCGCCGAGTCGACCGACGAGGACATCGCGCACCACCTCGACTCGATCGAGCGCGCGCTCATCGAGTTCGTCGACCCCCTCATCGACGCGGGGCTCGAGCCCGAGCACCGCAAGCTGCTCGCTGCAGCCGTGGTGGGCACCGCGAAGTCGACTGCGACGTTCTGGTTCGACGAGCACGGCACCGCCCCGGACGCTGCGTCGCGCACCGAGACCGCGGTCCAGCTCGCCTCGTGGTGCGCCCAGCTCGTCTGGGGAGGCCTGCGCAGCGTCGGTCGTAGCTGACCTACCCGAGCGCCTGGCGAAGGTCCGCCTCGAGGTCCTTTCGCGACTCGATGCCGACCGAGAGCCGCACCAGGTCGTCAGGGACCTCGAGGGCAGAGCCCTCCACGGACTGGTGCGTCATCTCCTTCGGGTGCTCGATCAGCGACTCGACGCCGCCCAGCGACTCGCCCAGCGTGAAGAGCTGCGCGCGGTTGCAGACCTCGACGGCGGCCTCACGGCCGCCCTTCACGCGGAAGGAGACCATCCCGCCGAACCGGCGCATCTGGGCGGCGGCCACGGCATGGCCGGGGCTGGACTCGATCCCGGGGTAGAGGACCTCGCGGACCCTCGGGTGCGAGGTGAGCAGCGCCACCAGCGCCTCGGCGTTGTCGCAGTGGCGCTCCATGCGAAGCGCGAGCGTGCGGACCCCGCGCAGCACGAGCCACGCGTCGAACGGCCCGGGGATCGCGCCCGCAGCGTTCTGGAGCGCGCCCAGCCGTGCGGCGACCTCGACGTCGCTCGTGAGCGCCGCGCCGCCGATGACGTCGCTGTGCCCGCCGAGGTACTTGGTGGTCGAGTGCACGACGACGTCGGCGCCGAAGTCGAGCGGCAGCTGCAGGTAGGGCGTCGCAAAGGTGTTGTCCACGACGAGGCGCGCGTCGGCCGCATGGGCGAGGTCGGCCACGGCGCGCAGGTCGCAGATCCGCAGCATCGGATTCGTCGGCGTCTCGATCCACACGACGCGCGTCGTCCCCGGTCGGATCGCCGCGGCCACCGCGTCGAGGTCTGCGACGGCGACGGGCGTGTGCGCGAGCCCCCACGGGCCGAGCACCTTGTCCACCAGGCGGAAGGTGCCGCCGTAGGCGTCGTCGGGGATGACGACGTGGTCCCCCGCTCGGCACAGGGAGCGAAGCACGGTGTCCGTCGCCGACATCCCCGAGGCGAACGCGAAGCCGTGCTCGGCGCCCTCGAGTGCCGCGAGGCACCGCTCGAGCGCCGTGCGCGTCGGGTTCACGGTGCGCGAGTAGTCGTGGCCTCCCCGTGGCTTGCCGACGGCGTCTTGGCGGTACGTCGAGACCTGGTAGATCGGCGGGACGACCGCGCCGGTCTCCGCGTCGGCGTCCTGGCCCGCGTGGATCGCGCGCGTCTCGAAGCCCTGGTCGCTCACGCCCTCGACGCTACCCACGGCCCGGCGCGACCCCGAGGTGCGTCCGTCACCGGACGAGGTGGCCGAGGAGGTCCTGGCGCGTGAGCACGCCGACGGGGCGGCCGTCGGCGAGCACGACGAGGGCGTCGGCGTCCTTCAGGGCCGCGAGCGCCTCGGCGATCGGCTCGCCGGAGCCGACGATCGGCAGCGAGGCCGACATGTGCCGCTCGACGCGGTCCGAGAGCGTGGCGTGCCCGCTGAACAGGGCGTCGAGCAGGGCGCGCTCGGTCACCGACCCCACGACCTCTGCGGCCATGACGGGGGGCTCGGCCTTGACGACGGGGAGCTGCGACACCGCGAACTCGCGCAGGATGTCGATGGCGTCACGGATCGTCTCGTTGGGATGGGTGTGCAGGAAGCTCGGCAGCGAGCTCGACTTCTCCTCGAGCACCTCGCCAACGGTGAGCTCGGCGGGCGAGGTGCGAAAGCCGTAGCGGGCGAGCCACTCGTCATTGAACACCTTCTGCAGGTACCCGCGGCCCGAGTCCGGGAGCAGCACCACCACGACGTCGTCGGGCTCCGCGCGACGCGCGACGTCGATCGCCGCGACGGCGGCCATCCCGCAAGAGCCGCCCACCAAGAGGCCCTCCTCGCGCGCCAGACGATGCGTCATCTCGAAGGAGTCGGCATCGCTGACCGCAATGATCTCGTCGCACACGGTCTTGTCGAACGTCGCCGGCCAGATGTCCTCGCCGACGCCCTCGACGAGGTACGGGCGGCCCGTGCCGCCCGAGTACACCGAGCCGACGGGATCGGCGCCGATGACGCGGACCGCGCCGTTCGATGCGTCCTTCAGGTACCGCCCCGCCCCCGAGATCGTCCCGCCCGTGCCGACCCCGGCGACGAAGTGCGTGATCGAGCCGTCGGTCTGGCGCCACAGCTCGGGCCCTGTGGTGGCGTAGTGGGCCTGCGGGTTCGCGGGGTTCGAGTACTGGTCGGGCTTGTAGCCCCCCGGCGTCTCGGCCGCGAGTCGGTCCGAGACGCGGTAGTAGCTGCGGGGATCGTCGGGCTCGACCGCCGTCGGGCACACGACGACCTCTGCGCCGTAGGCGCGGAGCACGGCGATCTTGTCGCTGCTCACCTTGTCGGGCACGACGAACAGGCAGCGGTAGCCGCGCTGCTGGGCGACGAGCGCGAGCCCCACGCCGGTGTTGCCGCTGGTCGGCTCGACGATCGTCCCTCCGGGCGCGAGGGCGCCGGACGCCTCGGCGGCATCGATCATCCGCTCGGCGATCCGGTCCTTCACCGAGCCGCCAGGGTTCATGTACTCGACCTTGGCGAGCACCTGGCAGCGCGCGCCGGCGATCACGCGGTGCAGCCGCACGAGCGGAGTGTCCCCGATCAGCTCGATGATCGAGTTCGCGACCTCCACGGGCCGATCGTAGGCGGACGAGAGCCTCGGTGGCCGGGCTCAGCCGGCGAAGCGGCGTGCGAGCTCGCCGCACCGCTCGACGAGGACCGCCATCGTCGCGTCGTACGCCTCGTCGCCACCACCCGCGGGGTCGTCGACGTCGTCGAGGTCGTCGGGCTCGCGCGCGGCGAGCGCCATGGACGCCACGCGCACGGCGAGCGGTCGGTCGTCGCATGGGAGCTCTCGGGCGAGGACCGTGAGCACGGCGGTGCGGTCGGCAGCAGCCCTATACGTTCGGCGAACCAGCCGCACCTGCGCCGCCTCCATCACCACGACCAGGTCGGCCTCGTCCAGCTCGGACTCGGTGAGCTGGTGCGCACGGTGCGCGCCGAGGGCGACCTCGCGGCCGAGGGCCCGTCCGAGGGACGTCGTCGTCCGCGCCGAGACGGGCTGGCCGGCGGTCGCGTGGGTGCCCGCGGACGACAGCTCGATCTCGACACCACGCTCGTCGACCGCGCCCGCGAGCAGGTGCGCGGCGGCCACGGACCTCGCGACGTTGGCGTGGCAGACGACGAGGACGCGGGCCGGCCTCACAGGAGGTCCTGGCGGCGCAGCGAGATCAGCGCGAACCAGCCCGCGATCGGCGGGAGGTAGGCGGTGAACAGCCGCTGGACGAACACCGCCGAGACCGCGATGTCCTCAGGGATCCCGACCGCGGTGAGCCCGATGATCATGCCCGCCTCGACGACACCCATCCCGCCCGGCACTGGCGAGATCCCTCCCAGCACGGAGCCGAGCGTGAGGACGATGAGCAGCTGGGCGAGCGACAGCGACGCTCCGAAGGCATGCAGCGACGCACCGAGCGCGAAGGCGATCAGGAGCTGTCCGACGATGCAGCCACCGAAGACCTCGGCGAGCTTCGCCGGGTGCTGGGCGAGCTCGGCGAGGTGTCCGCGGATCTCTGACGCCTTCGGCGCGAGCTTCTTCTTGATCGTGGCCCGGATGCGCGGGATGAAGAGCGCGATCCCGAGTGCGAGCCCGACCGCGCAGATGGCGATCAGCACGACGATGATGGCCTTGCCGCTCCCTGAGGTGTCGGCCTCGGCGGTCGCCAGGTGGAACGAGCTCCACGCGAGCGGCAAGGAGATGAGGAAGAGGGCTCCCTTCACGATCCAGCTCGCCGTGGACACGAGCACGCCGGAGCTGACCGCAGTCGTCGCGTCGATCCCCTGCTTCTGGAAGAAGCGCACGCGCGCGCCGAGGACGGCGACGGTGCCGACGGCGAGCCCCGAGAACGTGTTGGACAGCTCGAGCTTGACCAGCTTGCGATACGGAAGGCTGCCGGGGATCGACCCCTCGCAGCTCATCGCGGACATCGGGTAGGAGAGCGACGCGAGGATCGCGACGGCCCCGACCCACAAGATGTTCGCGCCGCGGATCGTGTCGAAGGAGTTCGCGACGTTGAGCAGGACGCCGATGAGCGCCCAGCCGCCGATCAGGGTGCCGATGGCGAGGATGAGGGTCGTCACGCTGACCCGCGTGAGCTTGGCGAGCTCCGGCGGATCGACGCCGAGTCGGGTGGCGCCGTCGTCGCGCAGCGTGGAGAGGAGCTGGGGCTGACGCTGCTTCACCTGGGCCGCGAGCGAGGACGGCAGCGCGCCGCTCTGCAGGTAGGGAAGCGCGGCGAGGACCGGGGCGTCGCCGACCGCGTGGCGCGCCGCGTCCAGCGCGGCATCGGCGCCGACGAGGAGGGCGGCGCAGGTGATCGCCGAGGCGAGGTCACGCGCCGCGCGCTGCGGGGAGGCTGACGAGGTCCCTCGAAGGAAGTCGTCGAGCACGACCCCGCCGTCCGGGAGCACGACCACGTGGTCGGGGTCGATCGAGCCGTGCGAGAGGGACTCGGCGCCGAGGGACCCGACGGCCGCGAGGAGGTGCTCTGCGACGCCGTGAGGCGCGAGGGCCGGGTCGTCCAGGAGCCGGACGAACACGACCCCGTCGGGCCGGCGCGTGACGACGACGCCATCGCGCGACGGCCCCGCGCGACCGGCGGCCAGCACCTCGGTCGCCCCGCCGTGGAGGGCCGCTGCGGCACGGAGGGTCACGTACGCCTCGTGCTCGGCCTGTTGGAGGCGCGTCACGAAGAGCGACGTGCCCTCGTCGCGGTAGGCGATCGTCCGCCCGAGGGTCGAGGCGAGCTCGGCGTCGCGCGCGTCGCGCCCGTAGACGCTGACGCGCAGGGCCGCCCCGTCCGACCGGACCGCGTCGTAGCGGGCGGCACCCCAGGTCTGGCCGACTGTCGGTGAGACGGTCCGAACGTCGATCCCGAGCTCACCAAGCATTGAGGCGACCATCGCCGCTCCCGGCAGCCCCGAGGGCGTGCCCGTGACGAGCCGCACTCCCGCCGCCGCGCCCCAGCCGATGAGCACCGAGGCGAGGACGCTCAGCAGGAGGCCCTTTCCGTCGACCACGAGGCATGCCGCTCCGAGCGTGAAGGCGAGGTAGCACAGCCGCTGGAAGGACCGTGCGAGGTAGGGGCGGGCACCCAGAGCCATGGCGACGGCGAGCGCGAGGGACGGGATCGGGATCCCGACGTCGATCGAGGAGTACGACGAGGAGAACTGCACCCCGGCGGTGACGCCGAGCACCAGCCGCAGCAGTCCGGTGATGAGGAGCGCGACCGCGCCCGCGCCGAGGACGTCGATGAGCACGGCCCGGCGACGCGAGAAGATCGACGTGCCGACGAGCAGGAGGGTCGCTCCGTAGGTACCGGCGAACGCAAGCACCGTGAGCACCCACGCGATCCCCGTCGGTGGCGGTACCGTGAGCTTGACGATCCACTGGTCGAGGTGCACCTGCCGGCGATAGGCGAAGAAGACGATGACGAGCCCCAGCACGCTGAGACCGACGCGCCAGGCATCAGAACCCAGCCGCGCCCGGATGCCGTCGCCCTCGGGGGCGAAGACGGCAGCGCGCCATCGTCCACCGGCAGCGCTGCTCGTGCCCATCGCCCACGACGTCGTCGGGGATGGCACAGCCGGCACGATGGGCAGGTTAGAAGAGCACGTCGCGGGCGCGAGGACGTGCGCGACGTCGCGTCGCGAAACGCGTGTGACGCACCGACGTCACACCGCGCAGGCGAGGTGAGGTCACCCACAATGTCGGCGCCGCCTCCATCGGCGTCGCTGAGTCCAACCTCCGCAGATCCACGTGGACGTCGGTGCTCGTCGCTATCCCAGCTATGCCGCGTCACCCTTGAGGACGTACGGCTCACCTGATCTCTGGCTTCCCCCCACGCAGAGCGATGGGCTTGCACAGGCGAGCCCATCGAGGAATGGATTGCTGCGCGGGAGTCGGATGAAGCGTGCGCCTCACGGTTGGCCAAGTGCGGTCACGCAAGCCCATCCACCGTCATCGGCGAGGAAGGGAACTTGTAGGGATAGGGGCACCGAATTTCCCCCATTCCGGGAGCAGGCTCAGTTGATGTGGTGAGCTACGTCGGTCCGAGCCGAAAAGCTCAGTGTTCGTAAGGACTCTTCGTCCATCGCCTAGGCCACAATCCGTGGGTTCCGTGTGTGTTGTGGAGTGAAGCAGGGATGGCCGACATCCCCGTGGCCCGCGAGATCAAGGGCACAGCGAGACGACCCTCAGGATCCGACGAGGATCTCCTGCTTCATCGATGTCGGTGTGGGAGAGAGTCAAGAGATCAGGTCACTTTGATGGAGAGTTGGGGTGTCAACGTCGTGCCGTTCACGGTCACCCTCACTTGTTCCGTTGCAATCTTGGGCATCGGGATGTGAAACGACGCGGTACCGGCGCTCGAGGCCTTCCCAGTGAACTTCCTACCGTCGCTCAGCGACAGCACGACCTTGTCACGCCCCGGGCAGTGTGTGACGGTGATCGTCGCAGTGCTGCCGTGCGTAATGGTCGATGGCGCACTCACACTGGGGACGTACATGGTGATCGAGGACTTCGCCTTTCCAGATGCTGCGAGCAGCTTGAAGGCGCCGCTTGCAGCATCGGTCATGGCAACGGAGCATTGGCCGAGCGAATCAGCGGTGCAGGACTCGATCGTCGCATGAGGCATCGAGAGCCTCACACGGGCCTTCGGCTTGGCGTCGCCAGCAATGACGGCGAAGGACATGGCCTTCGAGACGATCGTCGTCGAGACCTCGATCGTGAATCGGGTTGGCCGGAAGGGGTACACCGTCATCGTCGGTGACGACGGCGAGCCGTCGCCGGCAACGTTCTCCGCCGTCACCGAGAAGGTGTACGCGGTCGTCGGGCTCAGGTCGCTAATCACGCAGTGCGTCGCGGTGGTCTCGCAGCTATTGCCGCCGCTTGACGACGCGCGAGCCAGGTAGTCCGTGACGGCACTGCCCCCGTTGGACGTCGGGGCGGACCAACTGACGGTGGCGGAGCGCTTGCCCGGCACGACCGCCACCTTCGTCGGTGGCCCCGGGACCGTCACGATGGATGCCGCCACGTAATCGGCCACGAAGGCGTCGCTGTCGACGTATCCACCATTGAGGACCTCGAAGTCTCCCCCTGCACCACACGTGCCGTCGGTCGCACACGAGACCGTCATGATCTCGGACGGGTAGTTGGGATCCTCGAGGGCACCTGCGGGAGAGATCGGGATACCCCAGACCCCTCCACGCTCCGGGGCCACGAAGTCGTGCTTCGCGTAGTCCCCACCCGCGTTGCAGTTGCCGGGGGACCAGCACGAGACGGAGACCACTTGCGAGGTGACGCCGCTTGTCGTCACCGTCAGCGGGACTGGCGCCGCGGTCTCCCAGGTACCGCTGACCTGACCATCGACAAAGTCCTGCTGAAGGCCTTGGCCATCAGTGAAGGATCCACCGACGGTGCAGCTCCCTGCGCCGGTGCACGAGATGGAGTTCACGCGCGCGAAGGGCAAGGTCCCGATCTTGCCGGCGTTTAGCGCAGAAACACCGGGCACTTGGATGGCATCGCTCCATGTTCCGCCCGACTCTGAGACGACGATTGCCTGATTAGGCCCGGTGTTCTCCCCGTAGGTGCCCCCGGCGCTGCAATTGCCGTCGGAGAAGCATGAGATGGCGAACAGCGTCGCTGACGACTCGTCGGGAAGCGCCGACGTCGTGGCGACGTCCACGGGAGTGCTCCACGTGCCACCTGACTCGCTGGCGACGAATGCCTGATCTTGGTGCGAACTGTCTCGGTAGCTGCCTGCGCCGGTGCAGGTGCCTCCCGACTGGCAGGACAGCGTCCTCATCACGGCGTACCCATTCGACGCGAGCGCTGCGACTGGCGAGACCTCGGTGGCGTCGCTCCAGGTTCCCCCGGACTCATACGTCACGAAGGGATACGCGTTGCTCGTGCCGTCATTCGCCGCGTACGTCCCAACGAGCACGCAATTGCCCGAGCTGTCGCATGACAGCGCAGATGGGTCCGAGCCGATGCCCGTGTTGAGTGCGCTTAGACCGGGTACTTGGGTGGCTGTTCCCCACGTCCCGTCCGTTTCAAGGTCGACCATCGCGTTGACGACCCCACCTTGCGTCGCGGTGCCTCCGATCGCACAGTTCCCAGGGCTGCTGCAGGCGATCATGGTCGCCGAGTACGTGACGGTGAGGCACGACGTGCACTGGATTGCCTGGGCGCTCTGCCACACTCCGCCCACCTCGTTCACGAGGAACGAACCCCCGTCACTGTTCCCGATCGCGCTGCAGTCACCAGCACTTGTGCAGGACATGTCGGAAACATGCGAGATATTGGACGGCGAGGTCGAGTTTGTCCCAGGGGGCTGGACGGCGGCTCCCCAGCCTTCGCTGTTCGAGGGCGATGACGGCCCCGCGGCCGAAGCAGGCGTGGCAACAGCGGCGAGCATCGAGAAGGAAAGCACCACTGCAGCCAGAGCGGCGGAGCAGTGACCCTTCGCCGGGGCGAGGTGAGCGTGCCGGGACTCGAGGACCTTGGAAAACCCGGCCACGATGCCTCCTCGATAGGTCTGGTTCCACCAACGAATCGGCGATCATCGCACACCTGAGACACAACGACACTCCGTCCACGACGGCGCTAACGGAGCGAGTCGAAGCGACACCCTCCTCTGGGTTTGCCAGATCACCTGCGAACGCGAAGCAGAGCGTCGTGCCGTCAGGACTGAGAGCAACGCTGGTCGAGACGAGAGTGCCAACCTTCTCCACAATGTGCATCCCGCGGTGGGCCCGGCGCTCTCTGATCGTCGTCGTCGACCACAACGGTCGAGCGATCGGGCCAGTCGAGCGATCAGACCAGAGGAGCAGGATTTTGTGGGATGGGAGGCTCGATGTGCCCACATCCGGGAAGTACGGATCTAGCTGATGTGCAGTCCAGATATCGCGATGATCAGCCGCTGGATCTCGGACGTCCCCTCCAAGATCGTGTAGATCAGTGAGCTACGTCCGTCCTCTCCTCATGCTCAGTGTTCGCAAGCGTTTTTGTACGTCGCGTACGTCAAAATCCGTGTGTTCCGTCTGAGTTGTAGGGATGGATTAGGGATTGCCCACTGCCTTCCCCTCGAAGATCCATCAAGGATCCCGGCCTGCAGGGGACCCGAGGCGGCCGCCAGACTGAGTCAGCCGGCTTATGAAAGCGTCTCCGACCCGGCTGTGGCCTAAATCGGTCGTCGCAACGACCTTGGCGAGCACCGCAGCATCGCATCCGTTCGCACCCGGTCTGACGAGAAAGCTCGAAGCCACCGCTATGCAACGCGTCGTGCGAGTCCGCCGATCCAACATCCAGGTACGCCCGGGGCGAGATGGCTCGCTGCGAACGAGAGGGGAGGCGCTGAGCGCCTCCCCTCTCCAACATGACGCAACGGACGAGGTCGGTCGCGTTTCTACCTTTGTGTGTGGCTGGTTGGTTAGCTGCTCAGGAATTCGACCGCCGGAACGAGATTCCCAACGACCGTGGTGTTGCTGTCCTCACCGCAACTACCCATGTAGGTGGTGGGCACGGCACCCCACAGCTCGAAGGTGGTGCTCACGCCCGCGTTACAGGTGACCTCACCGCTCGAGCCGCCTACGTCGTTGTACGAATAGCCCGAGATCAGCGACGCCCACAGCCATCCGGGGAGGGAGTCGGCACCCGCACTCGGAACGCTCGACGACTCGTACGACATATTGACGTTCAAACCGCCATCGACCGAGTTGTTGTTGTACGAGATGCCGTAGATGATGTCGTTGCCCGCCTCGTCCGTCGTGAGGGACGAGAGCGGCACGCTGAACGGGAAGGAGACGTTGAAGGCCGGAGCACACCCAGCGGTGTACGTGCCACCAACGCATCCGTTCGTCGAGGCCGATGGCGTGACCGTGACGGTGCTCGTTGCGATCACTGAACCTGTCGGGTCACCGTTTTGCGGACCGTTGCTGGTCTCGGTCGAACCCTCGTTGTAGAGCGAGAGCGTGATCGAGATTGGCTGTACCGCGGATGCTGCATCCCAGTCACTCATCGACACGATGACATGCCTAAGGGTTCCGCTGTAGCTGGCCAACGTAACATCGTTGCCAAACTCACCCATCTGCACACACGAGAAGCATTGCGACCACTCGTAGTTCTTTGAGACCGTCATGCTGTCGTAGAGCACGTTCGGGTTCACTGCAGGAGCACCTGCGGAGCCCTGCGGTCCTTGCGGCCCCTGTGCGCCTTGGGGGCCTTGCGCTCCCTTGTCACCACGCGGACCAGCTTTGCCCTTCCCGTTCCAAGAGACCTCGGTCAGACCCGATGGACACGTGAGCCCGGACCAGATCGAGATGTCTTCGACGTTGCCCTTAGCGTTGCTGCAGCCGTAGAACTTGGACGGCTGCGACGTTGAGGCTGCATTTGCGCTGGCTACAATGCCGAAGGCGACGACGAGCGATGCGGCGGCCACCGTCAGCACCAGCCGCGACGAATGAAATTTCATGTCGGTCCCCACCATTCTGTTGTGATTCCGTTGTGAATCTCCGCTGGAACATAGGCCTAGAAGAAGGATCTGGCAAACAAGAAGAGACGATCCTCGGGTGAGGAAAACGGAGCGCCGCAGTTAACCGCTGGCGACAGCGGCACGAGGTGCGCGAGTCCGTGGCGGCGCCCAGTGCTCCAGCTGGCGTCAAGAGTCTCGCGTGTCGACGTAGTCGTGTGCGGCTCTAAGTGGGATCGCTGAGACCGCCTCAGAACGCTGCCGGCTATGGGCGCGTTAACTGAGATGCAACTCGCTGCGTGAGGCCGAAATGCTTGCTCAAGTTTGCAGAACATGAGTCTCTTGACTCGATGGTGCGCACAGAGCCGACGACACGGGTTACCCGATCGTGTGGGTTGATGCAGACCGGAGCGGGACATCCGGACGGATTGACCATCCTGTCTTCTCCACCAATGATGTTTGGGACGGGATTACCGAGGAGACGGCAGATGAGTATCTTCACTGAGGCTGAGCTCGACTACCTGGCATCGCAGCACCTCATGCGCTTCGCCACGGCTTCTCCGTCCGGAAAGCCTGACGTTGCGCCTGTAGGCTTTGCAATTGATGGCGATGCCATCGTCTCTGGCGGCTTCGACATCACGCGCACGGTCCGCTTCAAGAATGTGCAGAAGAACCCGAGGGCAGCTGTCGTCATCGACGACTTGGCGTCCGTCGATCCCTGGACTCCAAGAGGTATCAAGGTCATGGGCGCCGTCACAGTCGAAGAAGCCGATGGATCGCCGAGGTTTCGGATTCGGCCAGAAGTCATCATCAGCTGGGGAGTCAACGACACCTCGCCAGGTAGGCCTCAGATGGAACGACGCACCGTCTCTTGACCTTCCTGCGCACAGAGCCAGCGTTCAGGGATGCTCTGGATCCGCCATCGGGGTGCGGTAGTGGAGGAATACAACGCCGCTCCGGAAACGGCGCTCGCTAAGCAGTTCGAGGTCTAGGCGGACGTTCGTGGGCAGCGATGGTTTGCCACCTCCAAGGGCAATGGGCGTCAGAAAAAGCTGGCATTCGTCGACGAGCCCAGCCTTG
>Ga0182024_10000998_pt1 | contig 73435 bp, 71 predicted proteins | sample P32metaG_FD_120480 | JGI IMG/M metagenome (GOLD analysis project Ga0182024, IMG submission 120480) | Permafrost microbial communities from Stordalen Mire, Sweden - P3-2 metaG (Illumina Assembly) | ecosystem: Environmental > Terrestrial > Soil > Wetlands > Permafrost | place: Sweden: Stordalen...
CTCTTTCGCAGTTGGATCGATCCCCTCGTCATCAGCGTCTCGCTGCCGCTCTCGGTCGTCGGCGCGCTGTTCGCGCTGTGGATCACCCACAACGATTTCGGCCTGATCTCGCTGATGGGCGTGATCTTCTTGCTCGGCCTCGTCAACAAGAACGCGATTCTGCTCGTCGACCGCATCAAACGGCTGCGCACGAGCGGGTTCGAACGAACCGAGGCGATCCTCGGGGCGGGCGCGCAACGTGTGCGCCCGATCCTGATGACGACCTGCGCAACGATCCTCGGAATGTTGCCGATCGCGCTCGGCTACGGCGCGGGCGCCGAACTGCGTGCTCCGATGGCCGTCGCGATCATCGGCGGATTGATCACGTCCACCTTGCTCAGCTTGATCGTCGTCCCGGTTGCGTACACGCTCGTCGACGATCTGAGCAATCTCGGCAGCCGGTCGAGTACTCGGCCTCGCGCGTGAGCGAGCAGGATGCGCTGCGCCGGACGGCTTTCGTGACCGGCGGGACCGGCTTCGTCGGCGCTAACCTCGCGCGCGCGCTATTGAAGGACGGCTGGCGCTTGCGGGCGTTGGCACGGCCGCAAAGCGACCGGCGCAACCTCGAGGGCCTCGATCTCGAGATCGTCGAGGGCGATCTGTGCTCGCGCAATCTCGTCGAGGCGATGCGGGGCGTCGACGTCGTCTTCCACGTCGCCGCGCGCTACAGTCTGTGGCGGCGCGACGCCGATGCGTTGTACCGCGACAACGTTTTGGGGACAAAGAGCGTCTTGGCGGCGGCACGCGAAGCCGGCGTACCGCGCACGGTTTACACGAGTTCGGTCGCGGCGATCGGCGTGAAATCGGGTGGGGTCGCCGACGAGAGTTATCAAAGCCCGCCTGAGCGCTTGATCGGCGCCTACAAACGGTCGAAGTACTTCGCCGAGCAGGAGGCCCTCGCAGCGGCGCGCGCCGGGCAAGACGTCGTGATCGTCAATCCGACGACGCCGCTCGGCCCCTGGGATCGCAAGCCGACCCCGACCGGCGACATCTTCGTGCGCTTTCTCACCGGTCACATGCCCGCAATCGTCGAAACCGGGCTAAACTTCGTCGACGTCGCCGATGTGGTGCGCGGTCATATCCTCGCCTACGAACGAGGAAGGTCGGGCGAACGCTACATCCTGGGAGGCGAAAACCTCTCGCTCCGCGAGCTATTGCGGCGGATCGGCGAGGCGAGCGGCAAGCGGCCGCCGCGAATCGCCGTCCCCCTGTGGCTTCCGCTCAGCGTGGCGTGGCTCGGCGAAACCTTCTTCTCTCGCCTCGGGTTCGAGCCGAAAATCCCGGTCGAGGGCGTCCGGATGTCGCGCGAAGCGATGTTCTATGACGCGTCGAAGGCTATACGCGAGCTGGGCTACGAGGCCGGGCCGCTCGATCCTGCGATTCGCGAGGCAATCGGCTGGTTCGCGAGTAACGGGTATCTTTCGAGAAAGAGAACACCACAACAACGATGGCAGTAACCTTGAAACAAGCGGCAGCGGTCGGGAGCTACCTGCTCAAGCAGAAACTCACGGGTCGCAAGCGCTTCCCGATCACCCTGATGCTCGAGCCGCTCTTTCGCTGCAACCTTGCCTGCTCGGGGTGCGGGAAGATTCAGCATCCCGTCGAGATTTTGCGCAAGCACCTCACGCCCGCAGAGTGCTTCAAGGCGGCCGAAGAGTGTGGCGCTCCGATCGTTGCGATTCCGGGCGGTGAGCCGCTCTTGCATCCGCAGATCGACGAGATCGTCGCCGGATTGGTCGCGCGGAAAAAGTTCGTCTACCTCTGCACGAATGCGATTCGCCTCGAACAGAGCCTCGACAAGTTTAAGCCGTCTCCGTACCTGACGTTCTCGATTCATCTCGACGGGCTCGAGGAAGAGCACGATCACGCCGTCGATCGCAAGGGCATCTTTCAAGTTGCCGTCAGTGCGATCAAAGCGGCGAAGGCGCGCGGCTTCCGGGTGACGACGAATACGACGATCTTCGACGGGGCATCGGCCGAGCGCGTACAAGACTTTTTCGACTTCGTCGGGACACTCGGCACCGACGGGATGATGGTTTCGCCCGGCTACCGCTACGAGAAGGCTCCGGACCAAGATCATTTTCTTGCACGCGAACAGACGAAGGCACTCTTCCGCGAAATCTTCGCGCCCTACAAGGCGGGCACGAAGAAGTGGAATTTCAACCACAACCCACTCTTCCTCGATTTCTTGACGGGCGAGCGTGATTACGAATGTACGCCGTGGGGGATGCCTTCGTACAGCCTCTTCGGCTGGCAGAAACCCTGTTATCTGCTCGGCGAAGGCTACTACGACACGTATCAGGAGCTGATCGAGAAAACGGATTGGTCGCACTACGGTCGCAAGAGCGGCAATCCGTCGTGCGCCGATTGTATGGTTCACTGCGGCTATGAGCCGACGGCGGCCGAAGACTCGATGCGTCCCCAAAACATGATCCGCTCGTTCTCGAGCGTCTTCAGCCGCTCGTAATCCCGCGGGTGATCGACGCCATCTTCGTACCCCGCGGCGTCGAGGAGCGCGCGGTGCGTCGCGGGCTCGGACGGCGCGGCGCCGCGATCGCGGTCTATCCCACCGGCTTCGGGGCTTCTTCCGCTCGCGCTGCTGAGGCCGTTCTAGCGAATGGTGTGCGGCCGGAAGGGGCGGTCATCGCAGGGTTGTGCGGTTCGCTCGACCCTGCTTTCGCCTCGGGAGACGTCTTGCTGTACGCATCGATCGCGGCGAGCGACGGGCCGACGATCGAAACCGACCGCTCCCTGACGATGGACCTGCAGCGCGCCGTCCCAGGAGCGCAGAGCGGCGTTCGCGGCCTCGCCGTCGGTCGGGTCGTCACCCGCGCGAGCGAGAAACGCGAACTCGCTGCGAGTAGCGGCGCGCAAGCGATCGACATGGAGGCGTACGCACTCGCGGCGCGCCTTCGCGAAGCCGGCGTCGCATTAGCGGTGCTGCGCTGCGTCAGCGACGGAGCCGACGCAGACCTCCCCGATCTCATCGGGGTTTTCGGGGCGGAGGGTGTGAACGCGCGCGGCTTCGCCCGTTCGATCCTCTCGAAACCGCTCGCCGGGATGCGACTCGTCGTCGGCGGAACGCGCGGAGTGCGTTCGCTCCGTCGCGCCTTTCGCGGCCTGCGACCTTGAGCCGAATCGCCGTCTTTTGCGCGGCGAGCCGCGGCGACCGACCGATCTTTGCCGAGACGGCCGCGTACGTCGGCCGGCTCTTGGCCGAGCGCGGGATCGGACTCGTCTACGGGGGCGGAGGGCTCGGCCTGATGGGCGCGCTCGCCGACGCGGCGCTCGCCGCCGGCGGCGAGGTGATCGGCGTGCTCCCGAAGGCGCTCGCGACCAAAGAGCACGCGCACGTCGGCGTCACCCGGATGCACCTCGTCGATTCGATGCACGAGCGCAAGGCGCTGATGACGGAATATGCCGACGGATTTCTGGCGCTACCCGGCGGTTACGGAACGCTCGACGAACTCTTCGAAGCGATCACCTGGCGCCAGTTGAAGATTCACGACAAGCCGAGCGCCCTGCTCGACGTTGACGGCTACTTCTCCGGCCTCGTCGGATTCCTCGAACGCGCGGTGAGCGAAGGCTTCATTCACGCAAGCGAATGGCCGAAGCTGCGCGTCGGCTCGGACGCCGGCGCGCTCATCGACGAGTTGCTCGGTCGCGCTGAAGGCTCAGCCTAACCCCGCATACTGTTTACCAGCCGACGCGCACGCCGAGACGGTAGTACGGCTGCTGGTAGGGATAGTAGGCCGGATACGGAGTGTACGGCGTGTCGATTTCGTCGGCGACGAATACGCGGCCGGAAGGTTGGCCGTTAACCGTGACGCGGTTGCCGGGCCTGAGCGTCCAGCCCCTCGGGTTGATGATCGTCCCGTCGTGGAGCTTGACGTTGTCGAGGAATCCACGGCTGTCGCGGACGGTAATGTTGTACTTGCCGTTGATCGAGTAGACCGTCCCGCGAATAGTCTCTTGCTGATACGGCTGCGCGTAGGTCGGCGGCGGCTGCCCGTAGTTCGGTGGCGGCTGCCCGTAGCTGGGCGGCGGTTGTCCATAACTCGGCACGGGTTGCGCCACGGCGACGGTCGGGAGAAGTGCGGCCCCTGTGACGGCGAGCGCGAGACCGAGCAGCGCCGCTCGCTTGAGGGTTAGGAAGACGGTAAAAGTGTCCATATCGCTCTATTAAACGCTTTCGGGGGCGAAAAGTGCCCGAGAATTTGCTGAGAATTGCGTTAAGACACCGCACGGCGAGGGAGCCCCGGTCGGGTCACCGAGCAGCGCTGCCGAGCCTCACTGGTTGGAGGCAATTCCCCCGGGAGCCGTCGGCTTGCCGCTGACGACTTTCGCGACCGAGGAGTTCGGCCCGACCGAAGTCACCTCGATTTGTCCATCGGGGACGTTGGTGACGAGCGTCTTCCCGGTCGAGGGATCCTTCGCGGTCACCTGATGATATGTATTGAGGAACATCCCGACCGTAATGCCGTCGGCGGAGCCCTTGTTCAAAATCACGTTCGTTCCGTCGGCGGCGATCATCAACGCATTCATCGCGACGACCGGGACGGCAGTCAGGTCGACCGCCGAGATTTTCTTCGACAAGTCGTCGCCGGCGCTGTTGAGGAGCTGGCCGACGATCGAGCTAGCGAACTGCGCGCTCGAATAGCCGGCTCCGGTGGTCGTGTCGCCGATCGTGACGCCGTGAGCCGTGCGCGTCTGGTCGTAGTTGAAGGCCTTGACGATGCGGCCCGTCGACGTATCGACGATTTGTAACGCAATCTGAAGGCGATAGCGATCCTGCGAGGCGCCGGCGTTTACCATTCCGCCAAAACTCCCGATAACGTTCCCGACCGCGGCCGTGTTCGACGTGATCTTGTCGAGGTGAACGATGCGGCCGACGATCATGAAGTTGGCCCCGACCATGTGGCCGAGTTGGACCGCATTGTTGGCTGCGAAGTCGCCGCTCTGGGCGTTCTTCTGCTCGGCGAAGACGGCATCGATGTGGGCGCGATCGACCATCGAGAGTTTCCCGATGTTGACCAGTTTGTCGGTCAGGATGTCGCCGAATGCCTTCCCCGGATCGAAGTTCGCCGCGAACATCGGATTGACGCCGTCGTCGGCGATCCCGCCGACGGCCACCGATGCATCGGCAAAGACAGGTGTCGGGGCAAGCGGGCAGAGTAAGGCAAGGATCGAGAGCATGACCGGTACGCCAAGGTGCTTCATCGCGGCGCCGCTCCTTTGCGGATAGCGATAGGCTACGCCGGGTCGCGGCAGGCCCCTGTCAGTTCGAGCGAGTCGATGAGCGCCGGGGTGAGCTCCGAGATCGACCCGAGGACCCGATTCGCCAGAGCGAGTGCCTCGGGGACCGGTGGGAAGTCGTGATTGGGGATGCAGATCACGCGCATCCCTGCGTTCTTTCCGGAACGAATGCCGTTGGACGAGTCTTCGACCGCAACGCAGCGTCGCGGGTCGACGCGCAATAGCTCGGCGGCGCGCAGGTAGACGTCGGGCGAAGGTTTGCCTCGCGGCACTTCTTCTGCCGAAACGATCACCCCAAAGGCGTCGGCCAGCCCGGATAGGTCGAGCGCGAGCGTAATGAGCGAACGGCTCGCCGACGACGCGATCGCGAGGGGCCATCCGGCGGCGAGCGCGCGAACGGCCTCGACGGCTCCGGGAAGCACTCCGGGATCGGCCCTTACGGCGGCGCTGACGCGTTCGAGCACCGTCTTGACGATCTGATCTTCCGGTAGGTCGACCCCGAGTTGCGAGCGCAGGTAGTGCGCCCATTCCGGCGCGTTCATCCCCATGATCTCGCGCGCGATCGTGTCGCGGTCGGTGCCGGGCGGCGGGTACGGCCGGCCTCGCTCGACGACGATCGACCGGCGGGCTGCTTCCCACGCGCGCTCGCTGTCGATCAAGACACCGTCGAGATCGAAGACGACGGCAGCAACGCTCATTCGCGAGGGACGTTTTCCTTCGCTTTGATGAGTCGCAGGATCGCCTCGTTGTATGGCGTTGGGACGCCGGCGCGGCGCCCCGCACCGACGATCGCACCGTTGATGTGATCGATCTCGGTCTTCATCCGCGCCGCCAGGTCGATCGTCATGGAATTCCGGCCGTCGACACTCGAAGCGATGACCTCGCGGACGTACTCCCACGGATCGCTGAACGGGAGATTGATGCGCAGCGCCTTGGCCACCGCCGCGCCCTCGAGCGCTAGGCTGCGCGCGAGTTCTGCCGCGTTCGGGTCGCTCGAAATCGCCGAATTGTTCGACTCGAGCAGCGCCGCGACGGGATTGATCGCAGCGTTCGCAATCAACTTTCCCCAGAGGTGCGGTCGAATGTCGTAGGCGGTCGAACAATCGAGGCCGGCGTGCTGCAAGAGGGACGCAATTGCGCGGACCGTCTCGGGCGACGCGCCGGCCGATCCGACCACCGTGGTTCCGACGCTGAGCCGTCGCGAACGGCCGTGCCCGACTGCGGTCGCGCCTTCGTTGGTGATTCCGATGACTAGCGGAACGTTCGCGCCCAGGGCCGTCTTGATCGCCTCTTCGTTCCCGAGACCGTTCTGCAGCGAGACGATCGGCGTCGACGGGTTGAGTTGACCGGCGAACGGCCGGACGGCTCCGAGCGTGAACGGGGCCTTGACGAAGACGAACAGATAATTCGTCGAGAAGCCTTTCGACGGATCGCAGGTCGCGAGAGGCTTTCGAAACGGCTGCTCGTCGATCTGCACGCCGTGGCGGTTGATCGTTTCAACCACGTCGCCGCGAATGTCGATCAGGGTGACGTCGTTCTCGGCAGCAAGATAGTAGGCGAAGAGCGTCCCCATCGCTCCAGCCCCGAGAATCGATACGCGCGGCCGCGCGTTCCGCTCCGAACTCATCTCACGAATGATACCTGAAGATGCGCCGATCGACCTAGCGGGGTGCTAAAGAGTCCGATCAGGATGACGCCGGCCAGAAAGCCGCCGATATGCGTGAAGTAGGCAACCCCGCCGCCTTGGGACGCGATCGTATTGCCGGCGACAGCGCCGAACCCGTCGAAGAACTGTGCGACGGCCCACAAACCGATGATGAGCATCGCAGGAAGGCGCACGAACAGCGGGATGACGACGATCAGGATCAGCGTGTTGATTCGATTGATCGGGAAATTGACCAGATATGCGCCGAGGATTCCGGCGATCGCGCCCGACGCCCCGATCGATGGGACGTGGCTTCCCGGCATGATCGCAACTTGCGCGAGGTTGCCGATGACGCCGCAAACCAGGTAGAGCACCAGATAGCGGATCGGTCCGCACAGGTACTCGATCATCGGCCCAAAGACGAAGAGGAACAACATGTTCGAGCCGAGGTGCCACCAGCTCGCGTGCATGAACTGCGCGGTGATCAGCGTGAGATACGGGTCGGGAGGGCTCGGCGCCGCCAGCCCGATATGGTGCTCGATATCGTACGGGATCGTCGCGAACGCTGCGACGAAACGGTCGGGATCAGGGCTCCGCAATTCGGCAAGAAATGCGACGACGTTCGCCACGATCAGAAGATACGTCATCCAGGGAAAGGCCGGGACGCGCGCTACCTGCCCGAGCGGAATCATCTATAAGGGCCCCCTGGCCAGGGATGTGTGGGTCTCGACCACGCCTTCGGTTTGCCGTCCGTGGCAAACCTCGGCAAGGCTCGCGATGGATGGCGAGCCGCAGACGTGGTCGAGACCGATCATTAGACCGCCTCTCGCGACCACCTATATTTCGAACTGAAACCCAAATATGGTTCGGCGGTCTTGATGCGTGATATCGCGCTCGCCGCCGAAAAGTTGCAGCTTCGGCGCGAGGATCACGTTGCCGTACGCATCGAGCGTCGGGTGGCGCAGATCGTAAGCGGCGGCTTCGAAGCCGAGGTGCGAGCCGTTGATTGCCGTGAACATGCCGAGCCGCGAGTATTCCATTCCGCCGCCGTATTGGAGGCCGCCGCGCCGGCTGAGCAGCATGAAGTTTGCGGTGCTCGTCGCCCCTCCCGCGTCGTTGACGCCGAGGAGCAGGCTCGTTTGACCATGCGGCAGGATGCTGAGGTTGAAATCCGTCTGCGGTCCGCGATCGACCGTGAGCAACGGCGAGGTGTTGCCCAGGACGTTGGCAGACTGCTCCGCCGAGAGCTGGCTGACTCGCACCTGAAGCTGCACCAAATCTTTGGTGAACGCGTTGACGCGCTCTTTGAGTTTGGAGAGCAGCTCGGGCGAGAGCGGACTTCGCGGCGACTGGGTTGAGGCGCCTGACGGGATCAGAACCCCGGGTCCAGTCGGCGGTTGGCGAGCGGGAGGGGCGGTCGCCGTCACCGACAGCGCCGGCTTCGACGTCGGGACGAAACCCGGTGGCAGCGGCGTGGCTCCGCCCGGCGCCGGCGTCGCCGAGCGGTCGACGCCGTAGACCGAACTCTTTCCGCCAAGCTGGCCGAGGAGCGAATCGAGGCGTTCGGCGGTCGCGTCAAAGTGCGCGACCGTATCGCGTAGTTGCGCCTGCGTCTGCGGATTGCCGGTCACTTGGCGCAGGTCGCCGCTCAGCTCGGCGAAGGTCTTGGCGGTAACGGCGAACGAGTGCGTCGTATCGAGCAAGTCCTGCTTGACCTTCGGGTTGGTAGCGAAGTCGCGCAGCGAATCGACGCTTTTTCCCATCGACGCGCTCGTGTGGTTCAAGCTGGCGAGGAGTCCGTCGATCTGAGCCGAGTTGCGCCGCACGGTTTGGTCGAGCTCAGTCGTCAGGTCGACGAGGTTATCTCCCGCCCTGCCGGCTGCCCGATCGAGGTGGTTCATCATGCTGGTCGCCGAGTTCCCGACCTGAGCGAGCTGCAGCTTCGCCGACGTCGTCAGGTCGTTGGCGTTGCGGAGCGCTGAGTCGAGTTCGTTGAGCAAGATCGGTGTCTTGACTTCGAGTTGCGCCAAGATACGGTCGAAACGCTTGGCTTCGCCCTGGCCTTGCTCGAGGAGATCCTGGAGGCTTACCGGTGTGCCGCCTTGCGGCTGCTTATCGAGCGGCAAGATCTCATGCGGGAGCGTCGCGGCCACGGGCCCGTGCGGAGGCTGGATCACCACGCTCGGCTCGCCCGTCAGCGGCGCCGCGATCTGAAACAGCGAACCCTTCGGAATCTCGTAGTAGGGACTGATTGCCAAGATCACGTCGACGCTGTAATCGGGCTCGAGCTGAACGTCGTCGACCGCTCCGATCACGACGCCGCTCAGTGAAACCGGCGCCGCCCGATGCAACCCCTCGGCGGACTTGAAGTGAACCCCCATCTTATAGCCACGCGACCGCGTGCCGATGTCGCCGAGCACGTAGAAGACGGCAAACAGCGCGATCGCCCCGACGATCACGAAGAGCCCGACGACGGCTTGCTTCGTCATCGCCTTTCGCCCGGTCTATAACGGAATCGGTCCAACTTCACTCCCTTCGAGAAACTGCTGGACGATCGGGTTCTCGGATCGGCGCACTTCCTCGACCGTTCCATATTCGATGATTGCTCCCTCGAAAAGCATGGCAACGTAGTCCGCCATCGCAAAGATGCTGGGCAGGTCGTGGGAAACGACGACCGCCGTGCCGTTGAGCTGCTGCCGGAGGCGTTTGATCGTGTTCGTGAGGACGTGGGTGATGATCGGGTCCTGTCCCGTCGTCGGCTCATCATATAGGACGAGCTCGGGATTGGTCACGACGGCACGAGCGAAACCCGCGCGCTTGAGCATCCCTCCGGAGAGCTCCGACGGCATCCGGTCGAGGACGTGCTCCAATCCGACCGATTCGAGGGTCGCGAAGACGGTGCGCCGGATCTCTTCTTCCTTCATCTTCGTGTTTTCGCGGAGCGGCAGCGCGACGTTGTCGAAAATCGTCAGGCTGTCGAAGAGAGCCGCGAACTGGAACGAGAAGCCGATTCGCTGGCGAAATTCGATGAGTTCTCGAGACTTGAGCGTCGCGAGGTCGGTGCTCTTGACGATCACGCGCCCGCTCTCCGGTATTCGGAGGCCGTTGAGCAGTCGCAGCATCGTGGATTTTCCCGATCCCGAAAGGCCGATCAAGCACGTGATCGCGCGAGCCTTGATGCTCAAGCTGCAGTGCTGCAGCACGATCTTGTCGCTGTAGCGAAACGCCACATCTTCGATTCGAGCGAACTCCATCGAACGAGGATCGTTCCCGGCAGCCATTACCATTCTTAGCCGTTACCGGAACAGCACGAGCGACATCATGAAATTCGAGGCAAAGATCAAGATGATCGAAATGACGACCGCTCCCGTCGTCGAGCGCCCGACTCCGGCAGCGCCGCCTCGCGTCGTCAGACCGTGATAGCATCCGACGAGCACGATGATCGCCGCAAAAACGACCGCCTTGATCAGGCCCTTATTGAACTCCTCAAAGTGGCTGTAGGTGCGCACGGATTCGATGAACGTGTCGTAGGGAATGCCCGCTGTCGCATGCGCCAGTGAGGCGCCGCCGACGATTGCGACGATGTCGGCCAAGATCGTGAGTACCGGCATCATGATGAGAAGTGCGATTAAGCGTGGTACGACCAGGATGCGGACCGGGGAGAGGCCGAGCGACTCCAGCGCCTCGATCTGCTCGGTGACGACCATCGAGCCGAGTTCGGCGGCGATCGCGGCTCCGGCTCGCCCGGCGACGACGACCGCGGAGAGCATCGGTCCCAATTCGCGCGAGACCGTGAAGGCAACGGCGCCGCCGACCAGGTTGCTTATGCCGTAGTTGACCGCGTTCTGCGCCGATTCGAATGAAACGACCATCCCGGTGAACAGCGAGGTCAGCAGGACGATCAGCGTCGATTGCACGCCGAGGAAATACGCCTGCGCGATCGTCTCGCCGAAGCGGACCCGGAGGCCGGCGATATATCTCGCGCTCTCGCCCGCGAGCATCGCCAAGCCGCCGGCGTATTCGAAGAATCCAACGGTCCCGCGGCCGACGTCCTCGATGGCCTTCATTCGTCGCGCAGTTCAGCGAGTTTGGAAAGGACGCCTTGCGCGATCTCGACACGTCGCGCCGCGACGCCGCGTTCGGCAGTGAGGTTGAATTGGAGCTGACTGACCTTGGCCAGCCGGCGTTCGATATCGCGCAGATGCGCCTGGGCTTCCCGCGCGAAGCCTGAGAAATAAAGGCGCACTGCCGAGAGGTAGGCGGCGGTTTCCTCGTCGGAGAGGGCGGCGCCGCTCTCCAGTTTCGCCTTCAGTGCCGACTGGCTGCGCCGTAACCCGCGATCGCGGAGATGGAACCGATCGACCTCGACGACGAGGGCGCGCACGAACGCGACGTCAACGGGAGCTGGCATGCATGTAGGTCGTGGCGTCGATCGCGCCTCGTTGAATTTCGAAGAGCCGTTCGATCCCCAATTGAGCGAGCCCGAGGAGCCGATCGAGTTGCACGCGGTCGAACGGCCGGCTCTCGGCCGAACCTTGGACCTCGACGTAGGCGCCGGCCTCGGTCATCGCGACGTTCATGTCGACTTCGGCGCGGCTGTCTTCGGCGTAGGCAAGATCCAGCAACGCGCGGCCATCGACAAAGCCGACGCTGACCGCAGCAACTTGCGCCGTGAGCGGCCAATCCTTTCCGCCGGGCGTAAAGACGCGCCCCAAAGCGAGCGCGAGGGCGACGTAGGCCCCGGTGATCGCAGCCGTTCGCGTCCCGCCGTCCGCCTGCAAGACGTCGCAGTCGAGCAAGATGCTGCGCTCGCCCAAACGTTTCAGGTCGGTAACCGCGCGCAGCGTTCGGCCGATCAGCCGCTGAATTTCGTGCGTCCGCCCGCCGAGGCGGCCTCGCGTTGCCTCGCGCTGCGTTCGTTCCGGCGTCGCCCTCGGGAGCATGGAATACTCCGCCGTGACCCAACCGCCGCCCCGGCCGCGCAGCCACGGCGGCAGTTTGTCTTCGATCGTAGCCGCGCACAGGACGCGCGTGTGACCCAGCTCGATCAGCGCGCTTCCCTCGGCGAATGCCAGCGGGTTTGGCTCGATCCGCACCGGACGCAGCGCATCGTGCTCGCGGGAATCGGGCCGCGTCGCGCTATTCAACGGTGACCGTCTTCGCCAGGTTGCGCGGCTGGTCGACGTCCTTGCCGTCGAGGTCCGCGATGTGGTAGGCGAGCAGTTGCAACGGCACGATGTTGACGATCGGCGAGAGCAGCTCGTCGACTTTCGGAACCCGGAAGACGTGGTCGGCCAGGGCAGCGACTTCGTCGTCACCGTAATTTGCAACAGCGAGGATCTTGGCTTCACGCGCCTTCGCCTCGGCAAGGTTCGAAAGCATCTTCTCCCGGACGCGTCCCTCGGTCACGATGCCGACGACCGGGACCTTCGAATCCAAGAGGGCGATCGGGCCGTGCTTCATCTCGCCTGCGGCGTAGCCCTCGGCATGAATATATGAGATCTCTTTGAGCTTCAGCGCGCCCTCAAAAGCCGTCGGTACGTTGACGTATCGCCCGATGAAGAGCACGCTACGCGCCCGCCGGAAACGACGCGCGACCCTGCGCACGTCGTCCGATGCGTTCAGGCACAGATCGATCGCTTCCGGAAGAAGCTTCGTCCCTTCGGCGATCCCTCGCAACCGATCGAGCGACTCGGTATTCCGGATGCGTGCGAGATAGAGCGACAGCAGCACCATCGCGATGGTCTGCGAGACGTAGGTCTTGGTCGCGGCGACGCCGATCTCGGGGCCGCCTCGCGTGTAGAGGACGCCCTCGGCCAGCCGCGTCAGGTGGGAACCTAAGACGTTGCAGATCCCGATCACCGGCGAGCCTGCGGCCTTGGCGACCTTCACCGCTTCGATCGTGTCGGCCGTTTCGCCCGATTGCGACATCGCGATCGTGAGCGTGTGCGGATCGAGAACGCGATCGCCGTAGCGAAATTCGCTCGCGAGCTCCATCTCGACCGGCAGTTTGCAGAGCGCGCGCAGGAGATACATCCCGACCATCCCGGCATGGAACGCGGTTCCGCAGCCGGTGATCGAAATTTTCGTTATTTCCCGCAGCAGCTTTTCTTCGATCTTCAATTCGGCCGCGAGCTGGACATCGTTCGATTCGTCGATGCGCCCCGCGAGCGTCTCTTTGACGACGCTAGGTTGAACGAACATCTCCTTCAGCATGAAATGCTTGAAGCCGTCCTTCTCGGCCGATCCGGCGTCCCACATCACCTGCGTCACTTCACGTTCGATGGGCCTGCCCTCGAAATCGGTCAACGCGTAGCCGTCGCAGCCGATGACGACCATCTCGTTCTCGCGCAAAATGACTTGCTTGCGCGTATACTTGAGAATCGCGGGGATGTCGGAGGCGACGAACATCTCGCGCTCGCCGATGCCGACGACGAGCGGGCTCGCCCCGCTGCGCGCGAAGATCAGTGCGTCGGGCTGAGTGGACGAAATGACGCCGAGCGCGTATGCCCCGCGCACTTCTTTGAGCGTGCGGCGGACGGCTTTCACCAAATCGCCGTCATCGTTGTTGATCTCGATCAAGTGCGCGATGACTTCCGTGTCGGTCTCGCTCGCAAAGACGTGGCCCTGCGTGAGGAGCCGCTCGCGCAGCGAAACGTAGTTTTCGATGATCCCGTTGTGGACGACGGCGATCTTCCCGGTGCAATCGAGGTGAGGGTGCGCGTTGACGTCTGAGGGCCGGCCGTGCGTCGCCCAACGCGTATGCCCGAGTCCGGTCGAGCCTTTGAGCGGATCGCCGTCGAGCCGCTCGATCAGGCGATTCAGCTTCCCTTCCGCTTTCGAGCCGGCCAGGACGCCGTCAACGTCGATGACGGCGATCCCGGCGCTATCGTAGCCGCGGTACTCGAGGCGGCGCAGGGAGTCAAGAATGATCGGCACGCCGTCTCGATGGCCGACGTAGCCCACGATCCCGCACATACTAGGAGTGCCTTTCTACTTGATGCCCTCGCGCACGCGCCGGTAAGGCACCTTCCCTTGGGCAACCTCGGCAAAAGCCGTGGAGACGGGCTTGTTGGGATTGGCGCCTTCGGTCAGGGGCGGGGCGCCATTGTTGAGTTGCTTGGCTCGCTTGGTGACGACATTGACCAGGGTAAATTTGGAGTCGACGTGTTTCAACAGCCCGTCGAGATCGCCAAAGACTGATTCGCTCATGATTCGTGCACGTTCCTAATGTATTCGTCGCTATAGTGATGAATGCGGAAACGTTCGGCGTGGATGATCGCTTCGAGGTCGTCTACCGCAGGGAGTGCTCCAAGTTGTTCGAGTGAAGCTTGCTCGTTGATGAGGACGTAGTCGAAATGCCGAATTTCGATGAGTTCCTCGTGGGCGATGGCAAGGCGCACGGCGATCTCCTCCGCCGTCTCCGTTCGGCGCTCGGCAAGCCGCTGGTGAAGGTACGAAAACCGGTCCGGGAGCAAGAAGATCAGAACCGCCGCTGCGAAACCGCGCTTTATCTCGAGCGCGCCGTTCACTTCCGGCTTCATGATGACGTCGTAGCCGTCGGCGAGCGTCCGCTCGATGAAGGATCGCGGCGTACCGTAGAGGTTACCGTTGTACTCCTTGGTTTCGAGAAACTCGCCGCGGGCCGCCATCCGGTCGAACTCCGCTCGGTCGAGAAAGAAGTACGCTTCGCCTTCGCGCTCGCCCGGACGCGCTGCCCGGGTAGTCGCCGAAACCGAATATTTTAGTCGCGGCAGCCGCTTGAGAAGTGTCTCGACGACGGTATCCTTGCCGGCTCCTGACGGCCCCGAGACGATAAACAGTAACCCCGGGCCCTTCAGCGCGATCCCCCTTTCAGACTGTGCCTCCAAGGCACGAACCAAGAAAGTTCGGAAAAACCGGTCTTTGGGCCTTTACGGCGCCTCATGTTGACCGATTGGCTCATCATCAGGCGCCTCGCCGCGGAGCTCGACGAACTGCTCGGGGGCGCGCGGGTCTCGGCCGCCGGGGCGCTCCCGGGCGGGCGCTTTGCCCTGCGCACCGCCGCTGGGCTCGTCGCCTTCGACGTCTTTGGTCCGATGCCGGTTGCGACGATCGAGGGGGAGGCGCCGCTCGTCCTTCAACCCGGCTTCCCTCGCGCCGCCTCGGAGGCGCTGGCCGGCCTCCGGATCGACCGCGTGGCGGCCCGGCGGGGAGACCGCCTGCTTGCATTCGATTGCTCGGCCCGCTCGCGCTTCGGGGTCGAAGCGGGGTACCGGCTGGTCGCCGAACTCGTCCCGCGCTACGGGAACCTAGTGCTCTTGAAGGGCGGGACCGTGGTCAGTTCCGCCAAGAGTTTTCGCGCCGGCGGCGCGACGCGGCGCACCGTCACGGCGGGGCGGGCGTACGAGCCTCCGCCGTTGCCGGCGAACGGGGCGCCGCGCATCCCACGCATGGTCGCCGAGTCGCTTGCGCTCGAGGGCCCTGACGGCGGGACGCGGGTTCGGGAGCGCGCCGATGCCGAGCTCTCGGCGGAGCAGACCGATCTGTCGCAACCGGTCTACGTCTATCGCGAAGGCGGGCTGCTCGTTCAACTCCATACCGTGCCGCTTCTTCAATATTCGATGCTCCAGGAAGAGCGCGCAACGCGCCTGCTTCCCCTCCTTGGCGAAGCGCTCGCCGCCGAACAGGCTGGCAGCGCGCAAAGCCGCTTTCCCGCTCGACGCGCGGCTTTGGGAATGCGCATCGAACGTCATGCCGCCGCTCTCGCGCAAGAGCGGGCAGCCCTTGATGCAGAACGCGAGCGCATCGCAGACCGGGATCGACTTCGCCGAGCCGGCGACGCCCTCTATGCGTACGGCGACCGCGTTGAGCCGGGGGCCTCGCAATTCATCGCGCCCGACGAACCGGAGCATCTCATCGAGCTCGATCCGCGGCTCGACTCGAAAGCCAACGCGGCCTCTTATTTCAAACGATACAAGAAAGCCGCGGCCGCGCTTGCGCATCTCGAACGACGTTTCGAGCGGCTGCAAGCAAAGGAAGGTCTCTCTGACGAGCTCTTGTGGGCGGTCGCCGAAGCCGAGGATGAGGCGACCCTCGAGGAACTCACGCGCGACGTCGAACTCGCGCTGAACCCGCGCACACCCAAACGCGCGGCGGCCATACCGACTCGCCGGCAAGCGCTCGAAATATCGATCGCCCCGGATGCCAAAATCCTCGTTGGCCGCTCGCCGCGGATCAACGCCGATCTGACGTTTCGAATCGCGCGCCCGGAAGATCTCTGGTTTCACGCGCGCAACATCCCAGGGGCGCACGTGATTCTGCGCATCGACGGCGGGCGCAAGCCGGCGCCGAAGGAAATCGCGCGGGCCGCTGAGCTCGCCGCATTTCATAGTCGTGGCAAAGACGCCGGCAAGGTCGCCGTCGACTACACCGAGCGCAAACACGTTCGCAAACAGCGCGGCGCCGCCCCAGGACTTGTTTGGTATACCGATGCGCACACGGTCACGGTCGCTCCGAGGGACGCCCCGGCTTCGTAAGAAACAGCGCCGGAATGCGAACCCCGGTCGCCGCGCGGCGTCATCTCCTCGACGATCCGCGCCCGATCTGGCGGTTGCTCCTGCTATTCCTTGGGCCGTTGATCCTGAGCAACGCGCTGCAGGCGCTGAACTCGACGATCGGCAGCATTTACTTGGGCCGCCTGGTCGGAGTCTACGCGCTCGCCGCCGTCTCGGCGATCTTCCCGGTGATTTTCTTGCTGATCTCCTTCATCATCGGGCTCGCGAGCGGCAGCACGGTCTTGATCGGGCAGGCGTACGGCGCCCGCGACCACGACAAAGTCAAGGAGATCGCCGGCACGACGCTCACCCTCACCGCCTTGCTCTCCGCCGTCGTCGGCGTCGGGGGCGCTATCTTGGCGGAGCCGATGCTGCGCGCACTCGGAACGCCCGCCGACATCCTCGCCGTTTCCACCAGTTACTCGCGCATCTTTTTCTTCGGGATGCCGATTCTCTTCGTGTACTTGATCTACACGACGTTCTTGCGCGGAACAGGCGACACGAAGACGCCGATGTACGCATTGCTCTTGGGGACGTTGCTAACGATGCTGCTGACGCCTCCCTTGATCCTCGGGTGGTTCGGGTTGCCGCGGATGCTGACCGACGGAGCCGCGGTCTCCGGCGTTGTTTCGAACGCGCTCGCGATGATCGCGTTGTTGATCTACCTCTCGCGAACGGGGAATCCGCTCGCGCTCGATGCGGCGATGATTCGGCATCTGGGCATACGCTGGGACCTCGCCTGGCATATCGTCCGGATCGGCGTACCGACGGGGTTCAACTTGATCATGGTCTCCCTTTCCGAGCTTGCGGTCCTGTCGTTTGTAAATCGCTTCGGTTCGACGGCGACGGCGGCGTACGGAGCGGTCAATCAGGTGGTCAGCTACGTTCAGTTTCCGGCGATCAGCATCGGCATCGCCGTTTCGATCTTCGGCTCGCAGGCGATCGGCGCGTCGGCTCACGATCGCATCGCCAAGATCGTGCGCTCCGGCGTGATCCTCAACTACGTCATCGAAGGGCTCCTGATCGGCTTCTGCTACATCTTCAGTTGGCACATCATCTCGCTCTTCATCGTCGATCCTAAGACGGTGGCGATCGCTCAAGGGCTTCTGCACATCACGCTGTGGAGCTATGTGATCTTCGGAAACGCGCGCGTGCTGTCGGCGATCATGCTCTCGAGCGGCACGGTGTTCTGGCCGACGGTCTTCTCGATCGCCTCGATCTGGGGCGTCGAGGTCCCGGTCGCCTACGTTCTGATGCAGCGCATCGGCCTCGACGGCGTGTGGTACGGCTACCCGGCGGCGTTCATCGCCGGCCTCATCATGCAGTTCGCGTACTACACGCTCGTCTGGAAAAAGCGTCCGTTGAAGCGCCTGGTCTAGCCTTACGTGGCGACGGCGGGTCGCTTAACCGACGATCGCTTTGAGTTTGTCGGCCTCGACGATGACGACGTGCGCCGTGCGCATGTCGATCAGGTGCTCGTCCCAGAAACGGTTCAGGGTCCGATTGACCGTTTCGCGCGTCGTGCCGATCATGTTCGCCAACTCTTGATTCGTGAGCCGTAACGAAATCCGCGTCCCCGTCGCGCTCGGCTCGCCGAAATTCTGCATCAAGTTCAGGAGAAGCGAGGCGAGCCGCGAGCGGATGTCTTGCGACGTCGTAGCGGCGATCAATTTGTTTGCGGCGCGCAGCCGCTCAGAGAGGGCGATGACCAGCAGCCGCCCGATACGTGGATTACGATCGATCAGCCCGAGAAAGTCGTCGCGCTCGATGACGCCGACTTCGCACTCGGTCATCGTGCGCACGCTCGCCGCGCGAACGGATGTATCGAAGACGCTCATCTCGCCGAAAAAGTCGCGCTCTTTGAGAATCGAGAGAATCGTTTCACGCCCGTCGGAGGCGATGCGCACGACAGCAACCGAACCCGAGAGAATCAAATAGAAGGTTCGACCGGGGTCGCCTTCGCGAAAGATCGTCTGATGTTTGGCATACCGTCGCGTGGTGACCAGGCCCGCGACCTGCATGAGTTCCGTCTCGTCGAAGTCTCGAAAGAGGGGGACGTTGCGCAAGGCGTCGAGACGCACGGTGCGCACGCCCTCATCAACCCTCTGCTTGGGCATGATCATGTTCCGGTTATCGGCAACCAGGCGGGGTTCCGCACTCAGGGTAGTCTCGAAGGACTAGATTCTGGCGCTCCCAAATGTGATGAACCGCAAAACGTGACTCCACGCACTCTTTATCGACCAAATCGGCGCATGCCGTGAGGGCGGCGGGTGCCTACTCCGCTTCCGACGGCGCTCGGCTGGCCTTCACGGACGGCGGGCCCCGTGAGAGCCGTCCGCTGCTCTTTCTTCACGGCTGGCAGGCCGACGCGCGTATCTGGGGTCCGCTCATCGCCGCCCTCGGTGCGCACCTTCGGGTAGTCACCGTCGACCTGCGCGGGGCGGGAGGATCAGCGGAGGCGCCGGGGCCGTATACGCTCGAACGCTTCGCGGCCGATCTGACTGACCTCGTCGCGGCACTCGACCTCGGCCCGGCCGTCGTCGTCGGCCACTCGATGGGCGCGGCCGTCGCGCAACGCTTCGCGATCGACCGGCCCGATGCGGTCGAGGGCCTCGTGCTGATCGCCGCGGTCCCGGCGAGCGGCGTCCCCTTCTCGCCGAAGGTGCTCGAGTTTTTTCGCTCCACCGCCGGCAACCCCGAACAGACCGCGCGTTGGCAGAAATCGTTGACCGTTCACGAGCTTCCCTCGGAGCGGCAAGGGTTGATCCGCGACGCGGCGGCGATGATTCGAGCCGAGGTCGCGCTCGAATCGCTTGCATCGTGGCAAGGGGCGAACTTCGCCGGCGAGGCCGCGACGATCGAGACGCCGACCTTGATCCTTGCGCCGAGCGCGGACCGGCCGATGACGCCGGAGTTCCTGAAAGCGAAGGTCGCCGACCTGATCGCCGGCAGCATCTTCGAAATCATCAACGACTGCGGCCATTACGCGCCGCTCGAACAGCCCGAGCGGCTCGCGGCACGGATCGAGCGCTTCGTCGAGGAGTTATGAGTCGAGACTCTTCCGCATAGTGCGGAGCGGGATGTCTGACTCGGCGCGGGGCGCCGGATGCGCAGGACGCGCCGAGCAGTCAAGCGACGATTTTTTCACGAAGGAAAAATCGTCAGCGCTCCCGCGAGCACATGCGGGAGAGCCTCGATCCTAAAACGTCCCCGGGTACGCGCCGCCGTCGACGAGGACGTTCTGTCCCGTGACGTAGCCGGCATGAACGCTGCACAGGAACGCGCAGATCGTCCCGAACTCTTCGGGCGATCCGAACCGACCGGCCGGGATCGAAGCGCGGCGGCCCTCGAGCTCGGCTTCGAGCGTCGTCCCTTTTGCGGCGGCGGCGTTCGTCGTATTGGCTCGCAGCCGGTCGGTATCGAATGCTCCCGGCAAGAGGTTATTGATCGTGACGCCGTAGCGCGCGGTTTGCCGCGCGAGGCCGGCGACGAAGCCGGTCAACCCGCTGCGCGCTCCGTTCGAAAGGCCGAGCGTCGCGATCGGCGCCTTGACGGCCCCCGACGTGATGTTGACGATCCGCCCGAAATGCCGCTCGATCATCGCATCGACGGTCGCTTTGATCAGCTCGATCGGCGTGAGCATGTTGGCGTCGAGCGCCCGCATCCACGCATCCCGATCCCACTCGCGGAAATCCCCGGGCGGGGGACCGCCGGCGTTCGTGACGAGGATGTCGGGCCGAGGACACGCCTCGAGCGCCGCGTTCCGCCCGTCCACCGTCGTGATGTCGGCAACGACCGCGTTGACGGCCGCGCTGGTCGAGTCGCGAATCTCGTTCGCCGTTCGTTCGAGTGCCTCGGCGCCGCGCGCGACGATCGTCACGGTGACGCCTTCTCGTGCCAACGCCAGCGCGCAGCCGCGACCGAGGCCTTTGCTGGCCCCGCAGACGAGCGCCGATTTGCCGGCAATTCCTAAATCCACCGTGCCGGATTTCTTTGAAGGTTGCTGAATCGAGCGCCCATGTCATCTTCCAATTGGCTCACGATCGGCGTCATCGTCCTGGTCGTCGCGCGGTTCCTCTTTCGCGAGCTACGCGTCCGCCGCATCAAGAGCTCGCGCATCTTTATCGTTCCGATCATCGTGGGCCTGGTCGGTGCGCTCGTGATCGTATCCGTCGTTCTGGCCGCTCCGAACCAAGAGCTCAACTTGATCGTCGGCGGCCTCATCGCCATCGTGGTCGGAGCTGGGGTCGGGTTTGCCGTCGGACATTTTACAACGGTGCAAGTTCAGCAGCCCGGACTCCTCATCGTGCGCGGTTCGTGGATCACCGTCGCAATCTGGATCGGTGCGCTCGCGCTGCGGTTGCTCGCCCGCGCCTTCGTTTCGGGAGGCACGAACGTCGTATACACCGACGCGGCTTCGGCTGGCGGACCGTCGTTGATGCTGAACGCCGTGCTCCTGATCTTGCTCGTCTCCGCGCTGACGACCGTGCGAATTCGAATACTCATGACGGCGCGTAACGAGCCGCCGGGCGCTGCGAGAGCGGCGCTATGATCGCTCGCCGCACGGCGCTTACTTCGGGGCGTCGATCGTAAGGCGCGTCCCGGCCGTGCGCCCGAACTCCTCGGGCGCGTACTCGAGGCTCACCTCCGCGCCCGGCCAATCGAACGAGCCGGGCGTCACCGAGCGCACGAGGTAGTGCACGGCGTAGACGCCGGCCGGGAGATACTGCGCGAACGAGATGACGCGGTCGCTATAGATCGCCTGATAATCGATCTGCCAATTGTCGGCGTTCGCTTGAAAGTACGGCGTCGCGGTCCGGAAGCCGCTGTCGACCGCTTCGAAGCCCGCCGGTAACGGGTCCTCGATCACGACGTGATCGAGCGGATGGTCGGTCGTGATGCGATCTTCGATCTCGAAGACGCGGTCGACCGTAACGTGGGTCGCGTCGGGCGCAACGGACGCGATCCCGAAGCTCGCGATGACCGACGGGTCGTTGACCGGGTGCAAGCGGCGATCGATCCGTATTCCGCTGTACACGCCGGGCGCGACGTCGGGAGCCTGGTAGCGCAGCGCGACTGCGTAATGAAGCGTCCCGCCGTCACCCTTCTTCGCCAGGATCACCGACGTCTTGCCGGCCGGGACGGCGCTTGGACCGATGCCGAACGAGAACGTGTCGACGCGTAGGGCGTTCGTGAACGATGACTGATGGCGCAGCGAGCCGACGGCGGTGTCGGCTTCGAAGGTCGCCGGCTTCCCGGCGCCGAGCGCGTACGTGACGAGTGCATTCATCGCTTCAGCATCATCGCACAGGCACAGCCACCGGCCGTTGCGCTCGCGCGAGCCGAGTAGCGACGTGACCGCTTTGTCGATGCGATCGACGGGAGCTCCGGAGTCGAGCAACAGCCCGAGCATCTGCGACTGTTCGGCGGCGCCGGTCTCGAAACTCGACGGCGTGTTCACGGCGGCGTAGCGAGCCGTTTCGTACACCTGCTGCAGCAGTTTGTCGCGCAGCGCGATCCCCTGCGCGCGCCAGCCCGGGACCTTGAGCAGCAAGCGCGCCAGCTCGACTTGCTCGACGTACGCGAAGTGCTCGTGCTGCGCCCAGATGTCGCTCAAGAAGTCGCTGCGCGTCGCACCGAGCGTTCCGAGGGTCTCGAGCGCTTCGAGCCGCACCTCGGCGCGGCAGGCGATATCGGAGGCGGGGCACGCTGTTCCAGGATCGGCGAGCACCGACGCGAGGTAGCGTTCTGCATGACCGATCCCGATCGGATTGAGACCTCCGAGTTTCGCCTGCTGGAGTTGGGTCGCGACGAACGCGGTCGACCAGATATCGCTCTTCTTGGCACCCGGCCACGGCGCGTAGCCGCCGTCGGGCAACGTTTGAGCTTCGAGCGCGTCGAGATCGGCCGCGAGCGTTTTCCCAACGCTCGCAGTCGCCGCAGCGAGGCCCGAGCTGCGATCCAGGATCAGCGTGTCGGCAGCGACGGCGATGCGGCTCGCGATTCCGACCGCAAAGGCTGGACGATCGTCTTTGAGCACCGCTTGAGGTTCGCTCAGTTCGGCGAGCATCGTGCTCGCCAAGGTGAAGTCGAGGCCGCCGAGCGGCGACTGCGGGACGTCGAGCGGGATGGCCGCGGTCCTGGTCGTCGCACCCGAGGTGGCGACGGTCTCGAGAACGTCGTTCGTCCGGACCTGCAACGGGACGGCGAACGCGTCGGCATTCGAGCCTACTCTTGTAGCGAACTTGACGTTCGCGCTCTGTATCCCGCCGGCCGGCGTCCCGCCCGCGAGTACGTCGAAGCGGTAGGCGGAGGTCAGCCCCTGCAACGGTGCCTGCAGTTGCTTGACCCGCGAGCCGTCGCTGAACGTGAGCGCACCGAGCAGTGAGGCCTGCAGCGATGCATCGCCGCTCGCCTTTCCGATATTGGTGACGGAGACTCCGAGCGAAAAACGGTCGCCGGGCCGCGCAAACTGCGGCAGGATCGGGTCGGTGACCAGAGGCTTCGTCGTGATGAAGGTCGACTCGCCGTTTCCGAAGCGCGCGTCCTCGGTCATCGCGATCGCGAGGACTCGCCAGGTCGTCAGATCGTCGGGGAGCGTGAAATCGGCATCCGCATTGCCGCCGGCATCGGTGCGCAGGGCCCCGTTCCAGTAGGCCAGCGGTTTGAAGTTCGTGCGGACGCGCGTGCTCCCGAGCCCAGCCATCGCGCCGCCGCCGAACCCGAAACCTTTGTTCACGTACTTGTGCTCGGTGATGAGGTTCACGAGCGCACGACTGTCGGCGAAGCGCGTCGATATCGGCTGGTCGGCGTACACGATCTGGACGAGGTCCGGGAAGCGATATCCCGTCAATTGCAAGATCGCATCGTCAACGACGGCGACCGTCAGCTCGCCCTGAACCGGATGGCCTTGCTTGTCGCGCAACCGGAAGCTTAGATGTTGGCGCGTCCCGGGTTGGGGCTGGGCGTTCGCCGCGGCAACGGCGACCTTGACGTATTTGTCGTCGAGCGCGACCTCAAACGGCGCAAAGCCGGCCCGCGCGAGCTTCCCGAGTCCCGGCGGAACGCCTTGGGAGAGCGGCGTACCGCGCCGCACGAGAACGGCTTCAACCGCAGCGTTCGGAAGCATCTGCGGCGTGACGGTGAACCGAATCTGCGGCGCGGGGCCGTGGACGGTTTGGGTCGTTTGATAGATGACGCCGTGGCGAATCACCGCGAAGAACAGGTCGGCGTCGGCGTAGGGGGATTGCAGGAGGGCCGTCGCTACGTCGCCCGGGCGATAGGTCGCTTTGTCGAGTTTGATCGTAATCCGGTTCTGGTCGCCGCCCCAATCGAACTCGCCGGGGCCGGAGATCCACACGTTATGATCGGTCGCGGTCGCGTCGCTCGCCGCGCCATCGAAATTGGCGCGCACGCGGTACGAGCCCGGCTTGAGTGCCTTGAAGGTGGCTTTCGCGGGCGCAGCACCCGATGAAACCGTTACGCTTTGAACGTCGCTGTAGTGCACCGAGGAGCGCAGCGTCTCGCTGCCTTCGAGGAGCTGTGTTGCGTTGGAATAGGTACGTTGCTGGAGCACGAGTTTGACGCCGCGCCCGCTGACGGGCTTGCCGTGCAGATCGAGGACGACTACTTGGAGATCGAACGGCGTCCCGGCCGTCGCGACGAAGTCGCCCCGCACGCCGATCACCGCGTCGCCCGGAAACGCCGTGAAGCTCTTCGAATCGGCGACCGAAAGGTTCGAAACGTCCGTCGTCTCGGAATCGACGCGATAATCCATTGCGAACGGGAGATCGTTCGCGACCGCGACCGCGAGCGAACTTCGTCCGTTCGCATCGGTCGTCGCGTCCTTTTGAACGACATCGCCCTGAATGCTCGGCGGTACCTCGGGGTAGAGCCACGAGCGGCCGAAGTCGTACGCCTCCCACCCCGCCGGCACGTACGACGACTGCTGGCGCGTCACGTAATAGTGTGAGTTTCCGCCTGCGACCGGCGCTCCGAAGAGATACGTGCTCGTCGTATTCGCCGTCACGCTGGATCCGGCGCTGATGGTCTGCGCGCTCAGGGCTAATTCGACTTTGAAGTTCGGCGGTTTGAACTCCGCGACGCGGAACGTGCCGCTCAACGATTCGCCGTTCGGCGCCGTGGCCGCGATCGTGTAGTAGCCGACCTCGGCGCGCGCGTCGATCGAAAAGGTTGCATTGAATGAGCCGTACGCGTCGAGCGCTTTGGTTCCGAGCGCGATCTTCTTTCCGCTCGGGGTCTCGATCGAGAGCGCGTACGACGCGGCGCGACCGCGAACCAGAGCGCCGTTCTCGTCGAAGTACGCAATGCCGGCGAACTGCGCGGTTTCACCCGGTTGATAGAGGCTCCGGTCGGAGACGATCGTGCCGTGCGGGTCGGGTGTACCGGCCGACCAGCCGGCATAGATCCCCGAATCGTACGAGCCGCTGTAATCGAGGGTCCGCACAAACGCCCAATCTTTTCCATCGTGCGCGATGACCAGCAATTCGGGGGGCGTTTGCGCGTCGTGCGCCGTGCTCGCGCAAGCGGCGAAGGCCGTAGCGTCGAGATTCCACGTCCCGCTTGCGTCGCTCGTCCCGCCGGCGCACGGTTGCGACGAGCCGCTCGTCCGCGCGTTCGGGTCGAGCAGCGACTGATAGATGTCGATCCGCGCGTTTGCCAGCGGCCGTCCGTCGGAGAGGTGCGCGGTGCGGACCATGCCGCCGCTCGGAAACCATTGCGCGAAGATCCCGATGTCGGTCGACTGGACGACGCCTTCGATGACCGGGTGCTGCCAGACGAGGTTGCCTTTGTTGTTGCGCGCGCGATAGGTTTTCGCGGTCACGCCGTAGGCGAGCATCCCGGTCGCTCCGCCGAATTTCTCGCGTAGCGCGATCGGCGTGTCGGGCGCCGCATTGAGGCCTGCGGGGGCGTTCTGCCAACTCCAACTTGCCGCCGGCGGCAACCCGCCGTCCCATCCGTCGGGGTCGTTCGCGATCAATTCTTGTGGCTGGACGAGACGGTAGGCGCTCTGATAGCGCTTGTCGGGAAGATTGGTCGTCTCGACGTTCAGTTGCAGGTTCGCATCCGAGGGAAAGACGCTCAACCCGCTCGGAGCCCAGATGTCCGCGATGAAGTCGCTCGTGTCGAAGGTCGCCGTCGCCCCTTGTGCGAGCGTCTGACCGAATTGATCCTTCAGGGTCGGCGCGACGGTAAGCGTATAGTGCGTTCGCGGCCTGAGAGCGTAGGGATTAATGCGAATCGCTTGATCGCCATCGTCGACGCCGGCGAGCGGAACGTTCGGGTTCGGCGACGGTGCGACGCTGACGGCGCTGCGCGCGCTCGCTGCGTCGAGGCCGTTCGAAAAGTTCAAGACGGGCGAGCCGCTGTCGAAACGACCGTCGGCGCCTGTGTCGGGCGTACCGCTCGGCGAGACGCCCGAGAACGTGAGCGGACCATAGGTGCGAAGTTTTCCGCGATAGGAATGCGAGGAAGATACGTTGCCCTGCAACGGCGCGATCCCCGGAGCGGCGGCGATCGTGTAGGTGGTATTGCCGGCAAGATCGGCGTTCGGGCGAAACTCGTAATACTTCGACTGGTCGGCGGCGTTCGGGCCGGTCGCTGCTTCGCCGGCGCTGGGAGACGGGCTCGGCTCCACGACGAGGCTCACGGTGACCGGCTTCGCTTTGGGGTCGCCAGCGGCGACGAGCGTGACGTGTTGCGCGAGCGAGGCTTCATCGAGCGGGACGTTTGCCGTAAATCCGAAGGTCGGCCGCAAGCCGACCGGGGTGAGGTCGGCTGCGCTCGTATCGCTCCCGGGCAGGTCGCCGAGCGCAATCGGGTCGGTCTGAAACGTCCAGGCGTAGTCGCTCGCAAGGGTATTGCCTTTGAGATCTCCCAAACCGGCCGCGATCGTCACGCGAACCCGGGTCGCATTCGGAATCGGCGCATCGGACTCGAAACCGACCATCCGCGGCGTTAAGAAGATGAACCGTCCCGGTAGTGCCGGGACGACTGAAAGGTGGGTCAGCGCATTTTGACGATCCGGCGACTCCAGGGCATCGAGCGGAATGACGTCGTTCTTGAACCTGATTCGAATCTGCGAACCTGCGGCCGCCGTTCCTGTCGGCGAAATCTCATCGATCCAGCTCGGCAGCGGCGCTTTCGGAATCGCGGAGACGGCAGGCGACGGCGTCGCCGCGCTTTTCGGGCCCGGATTCGAGCAGCCGGCCAGCGAAATCGCCCCAACTACCGAGAAGACGATTGCTGAAACCCACCGCATGACGATCCTCCTACGCGCCTCTTCGAGCGTCGCTCGTCGACTCATTGTGACGGCTTTGGCGGTGGTGATACTGCTCGCCGGTTACGCGTTGCGGCCGCTGCGACCGGCGCCGCTGCCGCGCGACGCGCGCGCGCTCGAATTCGTCGATCGCAACGGCCTCTTTCTCGGTTCGATCATCGGACGCGGCGAGGGGCGTACCGTCGCGGTGCCGCTGGAACGCGTTGCCCCGTCGTTCGTCCGCGCGGTGCTGGCGGTCGAGGATGAGCGCTTCTTCGCTCACGGCGCCGTCGACGGCATCGCGGCGGCTCGCGCACTCCTCCGTGCGCCATTCGATCGGCGCCTCGGCGGCGCATCGACCCTTTCGATGCAGGTGGGACGGCTCATCGAACCCGTTTCGCCGAGCTGGCTTGGAAAAGTACAGGAGATCGTTCTGGCACAACGCCTCGAAAATGGCCTCTCGAAGCGCGCGATCCTCGAAGAGTACTGCAACCGTGCGCCGATGGGTTCGAACGTCTACGGCGTCGAGGCCGCCGCCCGGGTCTATTTCGGCGTCGAAGCGTCGCAACTGGACCTCGCGCAGTCGTCGATATTGGCGGCGTTGCCGAACGACCCGGTGCGCCTCGATCCGTACCGCCATTGGCAGGCGCTCAAGGCGCGGCAGCGCTACGTGCTGGGGCGGCTGCGCGCCGTGGGCGCGATCGGTACAACGGCCGCCGAGCTCGCCTTCGCCGAACACGTCGCGCTGCGTCCCGAGGGTGCCGGGATCGTCGCCGCGCCGCATTATCTCTTTCACGTTTTGCCGAGCGTAGCCGACGGGGTCGCCCGCGTTCAAACGACGCTCGACCGTCCGCTGCAGCAGTTCGTCGAAGCGCAGGTCGTTGCGGTCGTACGAGCGCTCGCGCGCAACGACGTCCACCATGCCGCGGCGATCGTGATCGACAATCGAACGGGTGACGTGCTAGCTTACGCCGGTTCGCCGAACTACTTTGCCGACGACGATCTCGGCCGTAACGACGGCGTCCAGGCTCTGCGGCAACCCGGCTCGGCCCTCAAGCCGTTTCTGTACGAACTGGCGCTCGAACGGCGCGAGATCAGGCCGAATACGATCCTCGCCGACGTCCCGACCGCTTACGCGTTGCCGGAGGCGCGGGTCTACGAGCCGGCCGATTATTCGAACCGTTTTCTCGGGCCGGTCCGCGTGCGCGTCGCGCTGGCCGATTCGCTCAACGTCCCCGCGGTGCGCGTCTTGGAGCGCGTCGGGGTCGAGCCTTTTCGCGAGCGGCTCAACGCGCTCGGCTTCGTACATTTAACGAAGCCGGCGGAATATTACGGCCTCGGTTTGACCCTCGGCGGCGGCGAGGTGACGCTCGAGGAGCTCGCGCGCGCCTACGCGATCGCGGCTCAAAAGACGGAGGCGGGCGATCCGGCTTGGGCGCTCGTGACCGACATCCTCGCCGATCCGCACGCGCGGGCCGCGTCCTTCGGCGTCGACTCGATCCTCGCGCTCCCATTCCCCGCCGCCGTGAAGACCGGCACCTCGTCGGATTTTCGCGATACTTGGACGGCCGGCTACACGCGCGACTACACGGTCGCCGTCTGGGTTGGGAACTTCGACGGATCGCCGATGCGCGAGATCTCCGGCGTCACCGGCGCGGGACCGTTGTGGGCGCGGATCATGCTCGAGCTCTACAAGCGCGGCGAACCGCCGCCGTTCGCGCCACCGGCAGGCTACGTTCGCAAGCCGATCTGCGCCGAAACGGGGCTGCGGCCGACCGCCGATTGCCGTGCGGTCGTCAGCGAGTTGCTCGACGACGACGACGTCCGGCGTTGGTCAGTCGCTCGGGTACCGGCGCCCGTTCGGAGCCGCGAGTACGCGGGGTGGTTGGTCAACCAACCGGAGCGTGCTCGAATGCCGACGAGGGTTCTCTTCCCACGCGACGGCGACGTCTTCGTGTACGATGCGGCCGGCGGTTCGAGAGAGCGGCTGCAGTTCGAGATCGCCGGTCCGCACGACGCGTCGCTGGCGGTCGCACTCAACGGCCGCCCGATCGTTCCCGTCGGCGGCGACTACCTCTGGGCGTTGCGACCGGGTTCGTACGAACTCTCGGCGCGCTCCCGCGCGGGATTTTCTCGCGTGCGATTCACCGTCGCGCCGTCGTCGCCGCTGCGCTCGCGTACCGGGTTTTCCGTTATCGCCCCTGGTTAAGCGAGCGCAGGAAACGCGTGACTTGGGTCCAGTTCTGTTCGGAGCCTCCCGGGTCGCGATCGGAGCGCAAGGTCGAGGACCCGTGGATCCCGATCTTCGGGACGTACAGCTTCTTCTGCTTCGACGGTATGACGTCGAAGATGGACTTCGCGGCGGCGATCTCGCTCGGGTCGGCGGCGGAATCGATGAAGACCGGGACGCGAACGTGCGCGGCGGCGCGATGGACGGCCGACTTGTCGCCAAGATATTCACCCGGCGAGAATGCGAGAACGGCGGCGATCTCTTTGGAGTGCTTCGCCGCGAGGACGAAAACGAGCGCCGCGGAGTAACTGCTCCCCCACACGTAGACGGGCGACGTGGGATGCGCCCTTCTCGCCCAATCGAGCGCCGCTTCCAGATCCGGAAGCACGTCGTCGTATCCCGCGACGCTATGTCCGAGGTGAAGAACCGTTTCGTTTTGTGGCTGGTAGAGATCGCCGCCCGAGCGCTGATCGATCGCCAGGACGTTGAAACCGAGATCGACCAGGCGCGGCGCGATTGTGGCGTATTCGCTCTTGCTCGAACCCGCTTGATGAAAGAGCAGAATTACCGGCGCCCTGGGCGATGCGGCGTCGTGCGACTGCGCAAAGATATGAACACCGTCCGATGCGATCAGTTCGATCGACGGCGACGGCGTCCCGAGCGGCGGCACGAGCCCGAGACCGGCGATCAGGGCCGCCAGCAGGATCATGAAATCGCGTTTCGCCCCGAGCGGACGCCGTCCTCGCTGCACGGAATTCTCGTCCGTGATGATTCCAACGATCGATGAAGCGACCGTCGCGCGTATTCTGACGCCGGCCGTCACACGCGATCTGATGCGCTCGACCTTGCGGGCGAGGGCCGGCGGTGCGGCGCACGGTCCGACCCGGGCCGTCCTCCAACTTTCGCAGGGTTGGTTTGCGACGATGCCGGCGACCGTGGCGCTCGACGATCTTCGCGGCCTCGGCGCGAAGCTCGTGACGGCCTTCCCAAAAAATGTAGGAGACGGGCTTCCGACGCATCAGGCGATCGTCGCGATGTTCGACCCGGGAACCGGTGCGCCGATCGCGCTCGTCGCCGGCGAGACGATCACCGAACGGAGGACCGCGGCGGTCTCGCTGGTTGCGACCGAGCGATTAGCGCAGCGACCGCGCGGGACGCTCGCCGTTCTCGGCGCCGGCGCGCAAGCGCACGCACATCTCGACGCCTTCCTCGCCGCCGGACTCGTCGAGCGATTACAACTCTGGTCGCCGCGGTTCGAACGCGCCGAAGCACTTGCAGCGAAGGCTCGAGCGAGCGGTCTGGCGGCCGTCGTCGTTGCCGGCGATCCGGCCGCCGCCGTGCACGGCGCCGACGTCATCGTCACCGCGACCGCAGCCTCGACGCCGCTCTTCGAAGCGTGCGACGTCGCGGACGGCGCTCATCTCAACGCCGTCGGTTCGTGCGTCCCGAGCCGGCGCGAACTGCCAGCCGCCCTCGTCGCCGAGGCGAACGTCTACGTCGACTCGCTCGACGGTGCGTGGCGCGAGGCCGGCGATCTCATCCTCGCCGCGCACGACCTGGGCCACGCTCGCGTCCGCGTCTGCGCCGAACTTGGCACGATGCTCTCCGATCCCGAGCGAAGCGACCCTGTTGCGCGCGTGACGATCTTCGAGTCGCTAGGACTAGGCATCGAGGACGTCGCCTGCGCCGCGTACGTTCTGGCGCAACTCGGTTAGGGCACGTCGAGCGCGAGCGCCGCGCGGAAGTTGTCGCGCCCCTCGGCCAAGATCGTCTGCAGGTGCGTGTAGAGATACTGTACGCCGAGCGCGCGAAACTTTCGGAGCGCGGCCGGAGTCCCCGGCGCGCCCGCCACCTTCCCGGCCGCGCGAATTCGCTCGAAGCAATGCGCGATCGCATCGCGCACTTCGGGCGCTTCGAAGTTTCCGGGATGACCGAACGACAGCGACATGTCGGTCGGCCCTACGAAAAAGACGTCGACTCCTTCGACTTCGAGGATTCGCTCGACGTTCTCGACCGCGTTGCGATGCTCGAGTTGCACGCAGACGAGCGTCTCGCGGTTGGCGGATTCGATGAACTCGGCGGCTTTGAAGCCGATGCCGTACCCCGAGGCACGCGTCCCACCGGCGAGGCCGCGTTCGCCGAGCGGATGGAATTTCGCGGCGGAGACCGCACGGCGAGCATCGTCGGCCGTCTCGACATGAGGAACCTGAATGCCGTGCGCACCGCGATCGAGCACCTGCCCGATCGCTACCGCGTCGTTCGCCGGCGGACGGACGATCGAGGTGATCCCTGCGGCATCTGCGGCCATCGTCAGCGCATCGAGCCGATCGATCGAGATCGCGCCGTGCTCGAGATCGACGAACACCCAGTCGAAGCCCAGGCGGCCGATCATCTCGACCAACTGAATCGACGGAAACATCAAATTCAGCCCGTAGGCCGGCTCGCCTCGCGCGAAGCGGGCCTTCATGGCGTTGGGTCTCATCGCCGGCGCTCGCTTGGCATTCGGCCCGGTTCGGTCTTCAGGCTCTAGTGTCCTGACCCAGACGTGGCCATGACAGTCGCCTTGCGCTTTTGCGCTCCCGCTGCGTTGCTCGTCGCTCAAATGGCGCTGCCATTCTTCGCTCCTCGCGCCTTGCGGAATCGAAAAATTGCCGCGGCTTTGTGTCACGCCACATCTGGGTCAGGACACTGGGTTCCGCGCGCACGATCGGCAGGCCATCGCGGTCGAAATCGGCGCCCGTCAGCCATCGGACGAAGAGCCGATAACTCGCGAAGCCGGCTTTGACGCGATTAGCTTTGAGATAGCGGTCGTAGGCGGCGCGCGACGCGCTCTCGACCTGCGGATTTACTTGCTTGCGGTAGCGCGCGATGATCGCTTGGACGTCGTTGAAGGCCTGACGTTTGAGTCGATGCTTCACGTGGATGTTCGAGGGCAGATTGAACCAGGTGAGCATCCAGCCGGAGTAGCGCATCAACGGGTCTTTCGAGGTCGTGCAGGTCACGACCGAGATGAAATTCGCCTCGGATTCGTCGGCGAAGCCGGAAATATGGGCCCACTCGTGCGCGTAGGTCGCCGGCCGCTCGAATGGGAAGGCCGACGCGTCGAGATTCACTTCGTGCGTCCAGGGATCGGTGAAGCCCGACGTCCCAGATGCCGTGAACAGGGGCTGAAAGATCGTCGGCTTAACGCGCGGTGGGCTGAACGCGGACCGGTCGCCGAGACGGGCGATGACCTTTATGAAGCGCGGGTAGAGTATCGCGGCATTGCTCTCATCGGTCGGCGGATGTTGTCGCAACTCGCGATGGGCGGCCGCCACGTTCGCGCTCAATTCGTCGACGACGTGATCGTCGAAGGCGGCGACTGAGTCTTCATCGGTGCGCTCGTTGTGAACCGGAATCTTGTCGGCGAGCGGAATGCGCGCATAATTGAACGCCCACGACGCATCGAACCAAACGTAGATCAGCGCCGCGAACGCGACCGTGCGGAGCGCGAGGCGAGCCAGAGCCGCGATCTTCCGGCCGGCTCGTGCCTTTCGCAGGCTTCGCACCCACCACGCGATCGATGCCGCGACGAGCCCGAAGAGCAACACGTCGCCGAGTGTGAACGGGAGCGGCCCGGTGACGGCGCGGACGGCGGCATCAATACCCGGATAGACGCCGTTGGAGTAGTGGGCTTCGATCCAGGCCGGCCGCGGCGTCGCGACCTTGATCAGGAGCGCCAGCGCGATCGCGATTCCGTCGAAGATCAGGCCCGTGGGGCGCACGGCGCTCCCTCTCCTATGGGACGGGCGGCCGCACCTTCGCCCTTCCCTGCTCGGAGCGACCGGGGCCGTTAGGCGAGGGACGAAAGCGGGCACATGGTTGGTATGAGTACTTTTTCACGCCTCGCGTTACTCGCCGCCGTACCGGCTCTCATGTTCGCGCTGATTGCCCCGTCGTCGGCGGTGCCGACGGGCAAATCGCTCTTCTACGGTTACGTCGTGCACGTCTCGATGGACAATCTCAAGGTCTACGATCCGCGCAACCACCAGACCCTTAGCTTCATGATCTTGCCGAAGTTCGACCGTATCTTCTCAGGCGACGGCAAGACGACGTATCAGATGAAGGACGTGAAGCGCGACCGTTACGTCAAGGTCTATTACGACCAATCAGTGATGGGGATGCGCCACGCGGACACCATCTACGTCCTCAATCAGTGGAACCAGATCAAACGTCGCGAGTAACTTTCGTCTGCTAGGGACCCCGGCCTGAAGTTGCCGGGGTCTTTTTCTTCGTCCTGTCAAACTGCGCTTCGATGCTGCAGGCGGCCGTCGTGATTCCGATCGTTCGCTATCAGGAACCGGCGGTCGTCTTCATCAGGCGCGCGTCGCACATGCGTCGCAATCCGGGGCAGATCGCGTTTCCGGGCGGAATCGTCGAAGCCGCCGATGGGTCGGACCCCGGAGCGACCGCTCTGCGCGAGTTCGAGGAAGAACTCGGCATCCCGTCGGCCCGCGTGACCATCGTCGATCGGCTCGACCCGGTCGTCACCTTGTCGCTCGGCGTCAGCGTGACGCCCCTCGTCGGTATCCTGGACCCGCCGCTCCAGTACGATCTTGCCGTGAGCGAAATCGCCGCCGTCCACGAAGTTCCGGTCGCCGCGCTCTACGCGCCGGGAGCCGTGCACGAGGGCAGCGAGACGATCCCGCTCGACGGTCGCGACGTGGTCGTGAGCACCTGGATATTCGACCACGACGGGCTCCACGTCTGGGGTGCGACCGCGCGCATGCTCCACGGTTTGCTCGCGCGCTATCCTTCGGTCGTCGATCTGCCTCTTTAGCGAAACTGGGAACCTAGGACCCGCCGTTCTCGTACTCGATCGCCTTGACCGTCACCGTGTGATCGCCGGCGGGGCGCTTCCAGACGACGGACTCTCCGACGTGCGATCCGAACAGCGCTTGCGCCAGCGGTGATTCCATTCCGATGCAGCCGTGGGGGATGTCCACGTCGGCTTCATCGACGATCTCAAAGGTCTGGAGTTTGCCCGGCCGCGCCTCGTCTTCGACCTTGACGTGCGCGCCGAAACCGACTTTGGTGCGATCCGCCGGCGCGTCGACGACGATCGCGGAATCGATGCGCTCCTGGAGATGCTTGCGGCGCTCGACGTCGCCTTTCGCGCGCGCCAAGTCGGCGCGCAGTCGTTTCAAGCGAGCCCGCGTGACGCGCTGCGGCTCGACGTGCGAGAGGATCGTCGGCTCGGGGGCGTCCTCGAGTTCCTTCATAAAAGCCCGGCTCATGCACGCGTCCTACCAAGACGACGAGCAGGCATCCTCTTATTCGAAGCAGGTTGCCGCCGTCGCCGGCCCTGAAGCGAGCGTGAAATGAGCGCACGAACGATCTGTCACGTCGCCGACTACGGCGGGACGTCCAGCGGAAGCTTTATTCCGACAATGCTCTCGCTGTCGCGTGCCCTGGTCGCTCGCGGCGATCGCTTCGTCGTCTTCGCGACTGAGGTCCCGGGTGCGACCTGGCCGGCGGATCTCAAGGCGGCCGGAGTCGAACTGCGATTGATCCGGAGCAATCGCGAGCTCATCGAAGGTCTGCGCGCGCTGCAGCCGGAGGTCGTGTTCACGCATTATTCCCGCTACGATCTGCCGGTGCTCCTTGGTGCGCCGCGGGCGCGCATCTTCTGGCACTACGATACGCACCGGGAAAACACGTCGCTCTTCGCGCGCATCAGGGCTTTCATAAAGTACCGAGTGCTCGGCAGACGCGTTGAAGGGATCGTCACCGTCTCCGAGGCGATGCGTGCTGAGTGCATCGCTTGGTTTGCTCCGCCCGGTTGCGTTCGCATGGTCTACAACGGAATCGATCCCGGGCGTTTTCGTTTTCCGACGCCTGAAGAGCGCTCGTCGGCCCGCGCGCGTTTCGGCATCGCGCCGTCAGATCGCGTCGTCCTGTTCTTCGAACGCCGCCCCTATAAGGGCGGCGCAACCCTGCGCCGAGCGTTTGCGAAGCTTCCCGAGCATCGGCTGCTCGTGCTCGGCGGCTCCGAGGCGGCCCGCGACCTTTTCGGGACGCAACCCCGCGTGATCGCGAGCGCTCGCATCGCCGACGCGCGTCAGGCCTATTGGGCCGCCGACGCCCTCGCGTTTCCCAGCGAGATCGAGGCCTTCGGTGTCGTCTTGATCGAGGCGCTTGCCTGCGGGCTGCCGATTGCCGCGAGCGACATCCCGGTCGTGCACGAAATTTGCGACGGCGTCGAGAGCGTCTTCATCTATCCGACCGGCGACGCGCAAGCGTTGGCCGATGCTCTCGAACGAGCGTCCTCGTGTACGAGCATCGAAAGCGGACGCGCGCGCGTGATCGAGCGCTTCAGCCTCGAAGGCTGGACGCGCGACGTGCTGGCCCTTTACGACGGAGGCTAGTTTTCGGGGCTGCGTTTTGACTCATCGTACACTTGCAACAATCGTTCTCGAAATTCAGCTCGCATATTGGCAAACGTCCATGTCAGGGGCAAAGCGATGGCTTCTCGGATCGGTCTCGCCATGAACGACACCTCCCGGGGCGCTGCCTTACTTCGCGCCTTTTCGCGTTCCAGCGTCGCGACTGCCCTCCGGGTAAGAATTCTTCCGAACCACCGTCCTAGCGCTCCGAAGGCCCGCGGAGTCACGATCTGACGCGCCTCCCCAGAGCGACCTGGTTGCGAAGCAAACGTCGACGGATCGTCCTCGACGACGCCGAACAGCGAGCGTAGCTCTGCTGGAAACTCCGGTAGTTCTGTTGTTAGCTCGATGGAGTGAAAGCGTTCGGCTACTGCGAGATCGCGGAATGCGATGATTGCCATTTCCGCGATCGGTTCACAGAAAATGCACCAGCGGAAGGAGTCACCGGCACACCCAAGAGTGGACATATTGGGAATCCACGGCGACAGCGCGGTCCAATATTCTTCCTCCGTGCTGGTCGCGTCGAATGACACCGCGCAATCTTCCGCTTTTGTCCCACTGGCGAGTTCATCCAGATTAACGACGCAGTAGTTTGCCCCGCCGTCGATCTCAAGAAGTCTGCGGAGGACGTTACTGAACTTTCTATCGCGCATCCAATGGTCGTCGAAAAACAAGAAGCCACCCCAGCCAGCCTGGAAGACCTGCTCGGGCAGTCGCTTCGTCGTGCTAATTGCAGCAAGCAGATTTTCGCGCGCCCGGATCGCGGCAGGTTCCCAATGAAACGGGCCGTGTGCGCCGCCGTAAACGCTCATCTCACCCTACCCTCTGCAGTTCAAGGACCGCATCGAGGAAGCGGCTAGGCCGGCATGTCCTTCGGGCGGTCGGCGTAGACGAGCGCCGGCTGTTCTTTCTTCTCGACGACCTCTTTGTTGATCACGCACTTCTTGACGCCTTGCATCGACGGCAGGTCGTACATGACGTCGAGCATGATCTCTTCGAGGATCGAACGCAAACCGCGAGCGCCCGTCTTGCGCGACTGGGCTTTGATCGCGATCGCGATCAGCGCTTCCTTGGTGAAGGTCAGATCGACGCCGTCCATCCCCATGATCTTTTGGAACTGGCGGACGAGCGCGTTGCGGGGTTCGACGAGGATGCGGCGCAGTGCGAGTTCGTCGAGGGCTTCGAGCGTCACGACGATCGGCAGGCGACCGATGAACTCGGGGATCAACCCGAATTTCAGCAAGTCCTCAGGCATCAGTTGCTGCAGGAGACGGCCGATCTTGGCTTCCTTCTTGGTCTCCGGTATCGAGCGGAAGCCGAGCGAGTTCGACGAGACGCGCGATTCGATCATCTTCTCCAAGCCGTCGAAGGCGCCGCCGCAGATGAACAACACGTTGGTGGTGTCGATCTGGATGAATTCTTGATGCGGATGTTTGCGGCCGCCCTGCGGCGGGACGTTGGCGGTCGTCCCTTCTAGGATCTTGAGGAGTGCCTGCTGCACGCCTTCGCCGGAGACGTCACGCGTGATCGAAGGATTCTCGCTCTTGCGGGCGATCTTGTCGATCTCATCGATGTAGACGATGCCCTTCTCGGCGCGCTTGACGTCGTAGTCGGCGGCTTGGATCAGTTTGAGCAGAATGTTCTCGACGTCTTCGCCGACGTAGCCCGCCTCGGTCAGCGAGGTCGCGTCGGCCATCGCGAGCGGAACGTCCAAGATCTTCGCGAGGGTCTGCGCCAGGTAGGTCTTACCGGAGCCCGTCGGCCCGACGAGCAGAATGTTCGATTTCTGCAACTCGACGTCGTCGGCGGTCCCACCGGAGTTGACCCGTTTGTAGTGGTTGTAGACCGCGACCGCGAGCGCTTTCTTCGCACGTTCCTGGCCGATGACGTACTGGTTGAGGATGTGATTGATCTCTTTCGGCTTCGGAATGTTGCGAAGCCGAAGATTTTCATCGACGTTCTTGTAGAGCTCTTCTTCGATGATCTCGTTGCAGAGCTCGATGCATTCGTCGCAAATGTAAACGCCCGGCCCGGCAATCAGCTTGCGGACTTGCTCCTGCGACTTGCCGCAGAAGCTACACTTCAGTTGACCTTTTTCGTCGCCGAATCGAAACACGCGTTGCCCTGCGTTACGTCAGCGCGCCCTGGCTGGTGCGCATCTCTTTGCTGAAGATCTGGTCCACGATCCCGTAATCCCGCGCCTCCTCGGCCGTCATGTAGTAGTCGCGATCGATGTCTTTGAGTATCTGGTCGATCGGTTTCTTCGTCGTTTTCTCGTAAATGCCCGCAAGCATCAGCCGGGTGGCAATCAGGTCGCGCGCGGCGATCTCGACGTCGGTCGCCTGCCCGCCCACTTGCGAGACCCAAGGCTGGTGAATCAATATCTTCGAGTAGGGGAGGGCGAAGCGTTTTCCCGGGGTGCCGCCCGTCACGAGAATGGAGGCCATCGACGCCGCCATCCCGGCGCAGATCGTCGCCACGTCGGGCTTGATCAGCTGCATCGTGTCATACATCGCAAGCCCGGCGGTAACGCTCCCCCCCGGGCTATTGATGTACATATCGATATCCTTATCGGCGTCCTCCCGCTCCAGGAAGAGGAGCTGGGCGATGACGAGGTTGGCCAGGTGGTCGTCCATCGGCCCCCCCACGAAGATGATGCGCTCTTTGAGCAAGCGCGAATAAATGTCATAGGCCCGCTCGCCGCGCGCGCTTTGTTCGACAACCATTGGGACGAGATGGCCCATCCTACCCTCCTCGGACTAGTACGCCCAGCATGAACTACTTAGGCGGGACGTTGGTTGCTTCCGCGGCTGCCGGCTGGGTTTCGGTCACCTTGGCGTGGTCGACCAAGAAGTCGAGCGTCTTGCTCCGGACGATTCCGTCGATGAGCGACGGCAGGTTCGGGCGCAACATCTCGATGAGCGCTTCGCGCGGCTGGCCGTACTGCCGGCTGAGCGCGCCGATCTCGGCCTCGATGTCGCCCTTCCCCGCCTCGATGTTCTCGACTTTCGCGATCGCTTCGAGCAAGAGGGTCGATCTCACGCGCCGCTCGGCTTCCTTCTTATACTCGTCGCGAATCAACTCTTCGGTCCGCTGTTGCTGCTCGAGGTATTGCTCCCACGTGATGCCGGCCCGCGCGACATATCCCTTGGCCTCTTCGACGAGGCTCTCCGTCTCGCGCTCGACCATGACGCCCGGCAGCGCGAAGTCGTGCGCTGCAAGCAGGCGATCCATCGCAACGCTCGCAAGAGCGCGGCGCGAGCGAGCCTTTGCCGACTTCTCGAGCCGTGTCCGAAGATCGGCGCGCAGCTTCGCGAGATCGGCCTCGGGTTCGAATCGCTTCGCAAACTCGTCATCGATCTCCGGATATTCCGGCACTTTGACGTCGTGCACCGTGACCGTGAAGACGGCGGCCTTGCCGGCCAGCTCCTTGTTCGAGTAGTCGTCCGGAAAATTTGCCGTGACCTCTTTAGTTTCGCCGGCTTTCATCCCGACGATGCCGCTTGCGAACCCCGGGATGAAGCGTTCTTCGGATATCTCCGTCGGTTGGTTCTCGGCTTTTCCGCCCTCGAAAGGCACGCCGTCGATGCGGCCTACGTAGTCGAGCGTCGCCACGTCGCCGAGTTCGACCGGCCGGTCGACCGGGACGAGCGTCACGGCGTCGCGCCGGAGCGAATCGAGTGCACGATCGACTTCCTCTTCGTCGACGCCGATCGGCGGACTGGTCAATTCGATTCCCTTGTAATCGCGGAGTTCGATCTCTGGTCTGACGTTGACCGTCGCGCGCAGCCGAATTGGCCGGCCCTCTTCTTCGGGGAGCAACTCCATCTGGGGATGGTCGACAGGTTCGAGTCCGGCCTCACGAATGGCACGCATGTAGACGTCGGGAACGACGCTGTCCATCGCCTTCTCGTCGATGATCTCCGTGCCGTACTGGGCTTCGAAGAGTTTGCGGGGCGCCTTTCCGGGGCGAAACCCCGGGATGCGCACGTTGCGCACCAATTGCCGAAACGCGCGCTCGCGCGCTGCTTCGAGCTGCTCCGGCGAAATCGGAATCTCGATCTCGACTTGCGTGGGGTCGAGGCGCTTGACGGTAGCGGGGGTCACGTCGGCGCTTCTCCCGTCCGTGACGAATACAGACTGGAGCGGAAGACGAGATTCGAACTCGCGACCCTCGCCTTGGCAAGGCGATGCTCTACCACTGAGCTACTTCCGCATCCGGCGGGGCTGGTGGGCGAGCAGAGACTCGAACTCTGACGGGTTGCCCCACTGGAACCTAAATCCAGCGCGTCTACCAATTCCGCCATTCGCCCGCCAAGAACGTACTGTACCCTCGGTTCGGCTCCGCCGTCAAGCGGACCTTACCATAAGGTACCGTCCGCGACCAACAGATACAAAATCGGACCGAGCCCCCAGAGCAGGCCCGCGAGCGCCCAAGCGACTTTCTCCAAGCCGGTGAGGTCAGTTCTTCTGATGACGTTGATCCACATCAGAATCATGGCGATCGGATGGAGGATCAGCGAGATCAATATCTCGATGATGAGTTTCATCGTGCTATCCGGAGCCGCGCGGTTCGAACGGAATCACGCCTTCGGGACGTTCATCGAGCTTTCGATTTCCCAGATCTCCGGACGGACGTCCGCTGCCAAGCCCTGCTTTTGTGCGATCGGGACCATACGCTGCGCGAACTTTTCGAATTCTTCGCGCGAGCGCCAAACGTCGAGAACGCGAAAGCCGGTCGGCGTCGGCCCTGCCGTGTGGAAGACAAGGCCCTCAAAATGACCTTGAAGCTGCAGTTCGTCGTTAGAGGCGTGGTACGCCTTACGAAGCGCGTCGGTATCGCCTTTCATGTCGAGCATCATCGCGATCATAGATATCCTCCTGGGCAAGCAATTGGGTGAGGGGGTCAAAAAGGGCCGCTCAGTCGATTCGCTCTAACGAAACGGCGGCCTTTCAAGGGGCCGCCGTTTGAATCTGGTGCACCGCGAGGGACTTGAACCCCCAACCAATTGATTAAGAGTCAACTGCTCTACCATTGAGCTAGCGGTGCGATTGCTTGGCGCGCTCTTCGCCCCCTCGGGGGGCCTTTCCCGGATTGCCTCGGGATAAAACTAGAGCGGCGCTTCGCGGCGCCGCCCGAGAAAACTGGTGCGCCCTCCGGGACTCGAACCCGGAACCAGCGGATTAAAAGTCCGATGCTCTACCATTGAGCTAAAGGCGCTCGTTTGCAAAATTGGGGTGGCTGACCGGACTCGAACCGGCGGCCTACGGGACCACAACCCGCCGCTCTAACCAACTGAGCTACAACCACCGCGGAGCGCTAAAATCTTTCATCAACAACGAAATACCCTGCTTCTTCGTCTTCCGGTAGCCCCGGGACGATGCCGTACGGCGACGATGGCAATTTGCGTATCGCACAAAGCATTTGGCTATCTCGGCAAGATGACGGCGATTGCGCGTCCTCATACCGCAACGATAGCGCGTGCCGGGAGCATGGCACACTGACAACGGCAGCATTCGCCGATAAGAAAATGCGCCCGGAGGGAATCGAACCCCCATCTTCGAGTTTAGAAGACTCGTGCCTTATCCGTTAGACCACGGGCGCGGGTCGGTTTCGGCATCGACCACCTTCGGGACTATCGGCACTTTTCTTTGCCCGCCAAAACCGAACGGCACCCGCTTGGAGTGCCGTTCCGGCTTGAGGCACAAGACTGCGTTTCCGCGCCGGCGCTTGGCCTTCTCGCGCTCGTGGTCAGGTCTTGTCGCGCAGCTCGCGCTTCGACTTATCGATCTCGGCGGCGCCGCGATTCTTCAGCTCGTTGACAGCCGACTTCGCCTTCTCGCCTAACGGCATCTCGTCACCGAGCAGATCGCGTTTGGTTCGTTCGCCCTCGGCGATAACTCGGTGCTTCGCTTCGTTCACCGCATCTTTGACATCGTGTCCGGTTTTCTCTAGGCCTTCCTTCAAGCTCATGGAGCCTCCCAGCATAGGTTCTACCGAACTCTCGTGATTATCAAACGCGGTACTTGAGCGACCGCTCGGCGCTGAAGATTGCCGGCGAGGGCTCGCTCCGGACAAATCGGGATGACAGGAATTGAACCTGCGACCTCACGCTCCCAAAGCGCGCGCTCTACCAAGCTGAGCTACATCCCGGAAATCCGCCCCTGTTCTTCCATGATCGGTTGCGGCAATCCGGCAGTCAGCGCCGCTCGAGCACTTCGACCAGAGCCCGGGCAGCTTCAGCTCGATGGCTGACGGCGTTCTTCTCCCGCTCCGTCAGCTCGGCGAACGTACGGCCCGCCGGCGGATATTCGAAGATCGGGTCGTACGAGAATCCGCCGGTGCCGCGTTCGATCTCGGCGACGACTCCCCAAACATCGCGCTCGACCGCTAGCTCACGGCCATCTTCATCGATGAAATGCAGCGCGCAGACGAACCGCGCGCGCCGATCGTCGCGTCCGCTAGCCGCGAGTTCGGCGACGAGGTTACGACGCCGCGTGGGCCAATCGAGGTCGGCGCCGCCGTAGCGCGCGGAGTAGACGCCCGGCCGCCCGCCGAGCGCCGGAACCTCGATCCCCGAATCGTCGCCGAGTACGGACGCGGAGATGCCTGCGGCAACGAGTTGATGCCGCAGCGCGCGCGCCTTCAATGCGGCGTTTCCGGCGTACGTCTCGGCGGTTTCGTTTACGTCTGCATAGCCGGCGAACGAGAGCAGTTCCCAACCCAGCGGCGAGAAAATCGCCTGCAACTCGCGCAGCTTTCCGGCATTCTTCGTCGCGACGAAGGCTGCGAACGGCTCGCGTCTCGGCACGCGCGAACGTTAACGACGCGCCGCCCGCGCACCCGCCGAGCGCGCACCCTCCCCCTACCTCGCGGGCGAACCTCCGGCCCTGGGCGTGGGGATGTAGACCGGCATCGGATCGACACCGTGGATCGCGAGGTCGCCGCCTTCAACTTCGGCTTCGCTCGCCCGCAAGGGAACGAAGAGTGCGACGATCCGCAAGACGACGTACGTCATGATAGCGTCGTAGACAATGATGACTCCGGCTGCCATCGCCTGAAACATGATTTGCTTGGGGTTGCCATAGAACAGGCCGGTCACCGCAACGGCATCGGTCTTCTTGTCGGTGCTGAGATACTCGACCATGGCGGGGTTGGCGACGAGCCCCACCATCAAGCCGCCGACCAGTCCCGCGACGCCGTGCGTGTGGAGAACCCCGAACGTATCGTCGACGCGCTTGAGGAACGAAAGTTTCCCGATTTTGTTGAGCGAGAACCAGGAAATGCATCCGGCGACGAGGCCGATCGCCATCGCGCCAAATCCGTCGACGTAGCCGGCGGCCGGCGTGATCGCGACAAGGCCGGTGATCATTCCGTTGATCATCGATACCGCATTCGGTTTCCCGATCGCGAACATGTCGAGGACGAGCCAGCTCAAGAGTGCGAGCGCAGTAGCGATGTTCGTGTTGAGTACCGCGGCAGCCGCATCGGCATTGGCGAAATACGGGTCACCCCCGTTGAATCCGTTCCATCCCAACCAGAGGATGCCGGCGCCGGCGAGCGCCATGATCAAGTTGTTGGGTTCGAAGTCCTTTCGATCTTCGAGAAGGCGCGGTCCCACGACCGCGGCCGCGACGAAGCCCGAGACGCCCGCGGCCAAGTGGATCACGTATCCGCCCGAGTAATCGACGGCGCCGAGTTGTGAGAGCCAACCGCCGCCCCACAGCATGAAAGCGCCGACCGAATAGACGAGCGTGGTCCACAAGGGCACGAAGAGCATCCACGCTTTGAAGTTCATGCGTCCCAGGACCGATCCCGCGATCAAAATCGGAGTGATCGCTGCGAATACGAATTGAAAGAAGATCATCGCCGAGCCGGCAAAGCGCAACGGCGGCATCCCTCCGGCCGCGAGCGGAATGTTGGCTTGGCCGATCTCCGATCCCGCCATCGCTGCAGGGTGAGGAATGCCGACGATACTCGAAAGGATTCCCGGTCCGAGCTTCGCCGCGTCGCCGAACGACATGTTGAATGCCCAGAGCATCCACACCATCAGGACGATCGAGAACGCATAGAAGCACATGACCGCCGAATTGAGCGCCCACTTCTTCTTGACTAGACCGGCGTAGAGGATCGCGAGGCCCGGAATACTCTGCATTCCGACAAACGTCGCGGCGGTCAGTTGCCACGCGGTGTCACCGGAGTTGAGAAAGCCCGGTGCCGGTATGTACGGGTTGGCGTCAGCCAAGAGAAACACGCTTGTCCTCGCTTAAACTAACAACGGGCGCGCGCAATGCGGCGCCCGCAGGGATCGTTGAGTTCAGACTATCGCGGGCAGCGGGGCGCTGGCATTCGACAATCGGCGAGGCTCGAGCGCGTGGCGTTGTGCATTTACACGTCGCGGCAAAAGTGGTCCCCGGCTTATGCTATGGTTGAGGGCGTATGCGGCTCGTCGCGATGATCGCGCCGCTACAACGAGCCCTAGAAGACCGGGATGATGTCTTCGGGACCGATATCCCCGACGTCTACGCCGTCGAGATCGAGTTCCGGGATCGCCGGAAATTCGATCCCCCACTTTTCGACCATCGCGCGCACCCGCGCCAGCGCAACCCGCCAATTCTCGGCCTGCTCGTCGTAGGTGAGAACGCCGAGGCCGCCGTCGCGCGCGTACTGCACGAGTACCCGATGGTTCGCTAAGAAGTAATCCGGAATCTCCCAGAACTGGTTAGGCGGCTCCCACAAGATCATCGAAAGAAAGACGAACCCGGCGCGTAGCTGTTTGGTGATGAGCGTCTTGTGGGCGTCGGTCAGCCCCGGCCAATCCTTCTCGAGAATCGTGAGACAGATTGCGAGGTGGCGCGCCTCGTCTTGCCCGACGCGTTTGAAGATCTCGCGAAACACGGGGTGCGTCGCCTTCTTCGACATGCCGAAGAAAAGCGTCGAGCTTGCAACCTCGCCCATCATGAAGGACGTGAACAGAACCGAGAGCGGGTACTTGTGGAGCGACTCGCCGTAGCCTTTCCAATACCGGCCGCCGTTATGATACAGCCACTGGATGTTATTGACCGCGGCTCGCTCGAGATCGGTTTTCGGCGCAAAATCGAGGGGTCCGCCGGGGACGAGTTTTTGAATGACCCGCTGACAGCACTCCTCGTGGTTCATCTCGTCGCGCGTGATCGAAAAGAAGCACTTTCGAATGGGATCCTCTGTGTGCTGTTCGAACGCATGGATCGTCGCCTTGGCGAAAACGGCCGGCCCCGAGCCGTCGAAATTCGCTAGCACCGCGTACCAGTACATGATGCCGATGCGCTGCTCCGAGGTGAAATCTTCGGGCCTCAACTCGTCCCACGGAAAATCCGACGGGTTGTAGATGTGGCGCTTCGAGCGCTCGTAGAGGTCGGCGAGCGCCGGCGTTTCGACCCGCCACTCCATCGGATAGATGTTCGGCTGAGGAACAGGCGGCGCAGGATGTAGGCCGCCCGCGGGGATGATGACGGTAGAATCAGGGGTGCGAATGGCCATCGTGCTGGAAGAACTCCCTACCAAATGGTAAGTTCAAGGGTAGCACGGCGCTCGGCGAGGGTCAACGCGGGCTTCCCCGCGCTGATCTCAGTCGTCGTCTGGTTCACGCTGCTCCCGGGGCCGGTTTGCTCGGCGCCGACGCTTCCGTCGGTCGATGAACTGCGCGACCGCATCGCGCAAGCCGCTGGTCCCGAATCGCAGAACCAACGCGATACGATCGCATTCACCCTCGGCGAGATCCAAGGCGTGCGGCACACGGTCCGCCGCGGCAGCGACTTTCGCAGCACCGTCGACGAGGGTCCGCTGCACTCGGAGAGCGGCTACGTCGGCGGCGTCTTCTGGCATCAAAATGAGAACGGCGAGACGGTCGTCGACACGCGAGAGCCGGGTCGCGCTCAGCCGGAAGCCACGACTACGATGGTCGAGCGCGGGCCGCCGCCGTTCGTCGGCTATGTTCTCGAGACGCTCGACGCCCAGGGCTATGGAACCAAACTCTACGTCGACGCGGCGACCTGGCGCGTCGTTCGTCGCGACGTCATCGCGCGCAGCGGGATCGCAACCACGTTGTACGACGATTTCCGCCGGGTCGGCGGCTTCGAACGCGCTTGGCATTGGGTTACCGACGACGGGCATCCCGAAAATCGCGCCGAGTACCGCTTTCTTTCCGAGACCGACGACACCGCCGCCGACGCGGAGCTGGCGATCCCGCCGAACCGGCACAGCTTCCTCGAATTTCCGGCCGCGACCCGATCCGTTGTTCTGCCCGCGAGCTTCAGCGGCGGCCAGATTTACATTCGCGTCAACGTCGGCGGCCGCGGGGTCGACTTCTTGCTCGACAGCGGCGCGAGCGAGATCGCGATCGACGAAAACGTCGCTCGGGAACTCGGTCTCGCCGTCTACGGCGTCCACTCGTACGCGGGAAGCGCGCGCCGCTTCAGCGGCGGCCGCGTCGTCATCCCCGAGATGCGGATTGGATCGCTCGCGATGCACGACGTCGTCGCGATCACGGTCCCTTCGGTCAACGTCAGCTCGGGAAAACGGCGCGCCGTCGGTTTGCTCGGTTTCGATTTCATCGATGCACTGGGGTTGAAGATCGACTACCTGCACGGTTTGGTCAGCGCCGTCCCCTCAGACGCGTTCGTTGCGCCTACCGGCGCGGTCGCTGCGTTGGAAGCAAGACTCGATGGCGGCTCGCCCCTCGTCGACGTGCGCATCAACGGTGCGCTTGGCGAACGTTTCGTCATCGACACCGGCGCGTCGGGTACGTTTCTCATCTTCGACTACTTCGCGCGCCGCTATCCCGATGCACTCCTCGATCTCGGCGGCGGCGGCGGACGCGACCGGCGCTTCCGGGGGATAGGCGGCTCCGTGCAAACGGAGCCGTACCAACTCGAGACGATCGAGTTCGGCGGTTTCAAGCTTCACGGTTTCGTCGGATACCGAGTGACTGCGAGCGCCCAGTTCGCGATCAACGACGACGGCTTGATCGGCAGCGACCTCTTACGCTACTTCGATCTCTACACCGACTACGCACACTCGCGACTATATCTCGAGCCGAATGACCTCGGCCGCAGCGTGCTCGGCATTCCTTAGCGTTGCCTCAAGCCCTCGAACGCGAGCCGTTCGACTGCCGCCGCGATTTCGGACGGACCGAGCGCTCCGCCGGGACGATACCACTCGACGACGGAATTCGACATCCCGAAAATGAGACGCGACGCCAACCCGGGTTCGACCTCGGAGCTGAGCGCACCGTCGCGCTGAGCCTGCCGTATCAGGTCCGCGATCCGGCGATCGAAGACGCGGCGCCGTTCGAGGGCCTTGCGAGCCGCCTCGCACGTCGGACGCACGCGAAAGAGCACGCTCAGCTCGGGGAGCAGCGTGAAGGTCGTCTCCGCTACGCGACGCACGATGTAGCGCAACCGCGCATCCGGATCGCCGCGGTCGGCGCCGGGCTCCGCCAGGATCGCGAACAGGGCGTCAAGCGCGCCGTTCAAACCTCGTGCGAGCAGCTCTTCTTTGCCCGACACGTGATGGTAGATCGCGGCTTTGGTGATCCCCGCCTCACGGGCAACGTCATCCATCGACGCGCCGTCGTAGCCGCGCTCGGCGAAGACGCGCAACGCGACGGCGGTGAGTCGATCTATATCGTATGGCAGACGAACAGCGCGCCGATCTCCGCTCGAAAGGGGCTGGGCCGCGATTCGCTTGCTCGCGGGCTCGGTTGCACCCTGCCCCAAGCGCGAACGCCGTGCATGTGCACGGCGTTCATCGTCGGTTTTTCTGGAGCACATGCTGGCGTCAAGCCGGAAAACTTCCGTGCGGTTCGCGCCCCGCGCTGCAACGCGCGGTCAGGCGGTCAACCAAGCGCCTCTACAGGCTCCGCGTTCTTGCCCCGGTGGATCTTCCGAGATTTTCGTCCTCCTCCGCGGCTGCGAGCTGTCTCGAGACAGTTCGATTGTACTCCTCATTTTCGGCGTTGTGAAGCCGCCCGGGCAAAAAGGAGACCGGATGCGGGCGCGGGAGTTAGCAGGCGCATGGCCGAGGCTTTTGCTCGAGCCCGCGACGAACGTCGCGACGAGCGCCCTCTTACACTCCTGCGCAACATGTTGATGCAGCGCGCCGTCGATACGCGCGGCTTTCAGCTCACTCGCCAAGGAAAGATCGCGATCGCGATGGGCTCAGAGGGTCACGAAGCCGTTCAAGCGGGGACAGGCCTCGCTTTCAAGCGCGGACGGGACCTCTTATATCCTTACTACCGGAACACCGGGCTCATCTTGGCCTGCGGATTCTCGCTCAAGGATATCTTCCGTTCGCAGTTCGCGCGCGCGACCGACCGCACCGGCGGCCGTAACATCATCAACCACATCACCGGGCGGGATCTCGGGATCGCTTCGATCAGTTCTATCATCGCCGCGCAGTGCACCCACGCGGTCGGCGCAGCATACGCGCTGCACTACGCTAAGGAGCACGACCGCGTCGTCTTCTGCCAATTCGGCGAGGGCGCGACGAGCGAGGGCGAGTGGCACGAAGCCGTCAACTTCGCGGCCGTCAAGCGCCTGCCGATTGTTTTCATCTGCGAAAACAATCGCTGGGCGATCTCGACGCCCCAACTCAAACAGATGAAGAACCAGGACGTGGCGGCGCGCGCCGCCGGCTACGGCATCCACGGCGTCATCGTCGACGGTTTCGACCCGCTCGCCGTCTACCACGCGGTTGGAGAAGCGCGCGAGCGCGCGGCGGTCGGGGGCGGCCCGACCCTCGTCGAGGCGAAGTGCTACCGCTTCCTCTCGCATACGACCGATGACGACGACCGAACGTACCGCTCGCGCGACGAGGTCGCGCTCCAGCGCGAGCTCGATCCCGTGCCGCGCTTTGAGCGGCGCTTGCTCACCGACGGCGCGATCACTGAAGACGAACTGGCGAACCTGCGCGCCGAGATCACCGCGCTCGTCAATGCAACGACCGACGAGGTCGAAAGCGAACCGTTACCGGCGGCAACTGATTCATATACCAACGTCTATGAGGGTTCCGCATCGCCTTGGCTGTGAGTGCGAGCGCTGCGGCTAGACTCGCGAGTTACGTCGAGGGACGCCGACACGTTGCGCGCGACGGCTTCGTCGAGCTGCCGAGCGCGATCGACGACCACATCGTCGCGCTTGCCTCGAGTTCCGGCGTCGACGCCGGCGCGATGCTCCGGTATGCGCGCCGGGTAGGCGGACCGAAGCTTCGCGCGCTCACGTTTCACGAGCGCGCCGCGCTGTTACGCGAGCTTGGGGGCTATCTTCAGGCGCGTAAGGCGGCACTTTACGAGGTCTCGTTCGATACCGGTGCGACGCAGCGCGATCACTTCTTCGACATCGACGGCGGAATCGGCACGCTTTTCGCTTTCGCCTCGAAGGCGCGCCGAGAACTGCCCGACGAGAGATTTGCCCTCGATGGTTCGGTCGAGCGACTCTCAAAAAAGGGCACGTTCGTGGGGCGGCACGTGATGCTGCCGTTGCACGGCGCCGCACTCCAGATCAATGCCTACAACTTTCCGTGTTGGGGGATGCTCGAAAAGCTGGCCCCGGCATTCCTCGCGGGCGTTCCGGCGATCGTGAAGCCGGCGACCGCGACCTCGTACGTGACCAGCGCCGTCTTCGAAATGATGATCGAGTCGCAGATCTTACCGGAGGGCGCGGTGCAGCTCCTGATCGGGAAAACGGGCGACCTCCTCGATCACCTCGACGGCCAGGATGTCGTTTCGTTCACTGGGTCGCTCGAGACGTCGCTGCTCCTACGCAACCACCGGACGATCGCCGAGAAGGCCGTGCGCTTCATCGCCGAGCGCGATTCGCTCAACGCCGCAATTCTCGGACCGGACGCGACGCCCGGGACGCCCGAGTTCGAGCTCTTCGTTAACGAGGTCGTCGGCGAGATCACTTCCAAGGCGGGACAGAAGTGCACGGCGATTCGTCGCGCATTCGTTCCGAACCAATGCTACGACGCGGCGGCCGGAGCGTTGACGGAACGCCTGCGCGGCGTGATCGTCGGTGACCCGCGCCTCGAGACGGTGACGATGGGCGCGCTGGCATCCAAGGAGCAGCGCAGCGCCGTTCGCGCACACGCGGCCGAGCTCGCCGCCGAAGGCGAGATCCTCTTCGGGAGCCTCGACGACGTCGCGCTCGTCGGCGCCGATCCCCGCAACGGCGCGTTTTTCTCGCCTCTCTTGCTCGGATGCGAGCGGCCGCGAAGCGCGACGAAGGTCCATTCGCTCGAGGCGTTTGGTCCGGTCAGCACGCTGATGCCGTACGAAAGCCTCGACGACGCGATCGAGTTGACGCGACGCGGCGAAGGGAGCCTCGTCGCCTCGCTCTACACCCACGATGCGCAGATCGCTGCGGATCTCGTTGAGGGGATCGGATCGTTCCACGGCCGCATCGTTCTGATCGATCGTGACTGCGCGCGCGAGTCGACCGGCCACGGCTCACCCCTACCGGCGCTGATCCATGGAGGGCCGGGCCGCGCCGGCGGCGGCGAGGAGATGGGTGGGATGCGGGGCGTTTTCCATTATATGCAGCGCGTCGCGCTACAAGGCTCGCCGAACCGCCTCGCGAGCTTGACGCACGTTTGGAGTCGTGGCGCCGACGAGCTTCCAACCGCGAGGCATCCGTTTCGCCAAACCTTCGACGAACTGCAGATCGGCGAAACGATCCGCACGCCGAGGCGGACGATCGCGCTCGAGGACATCGCGCACTTCGCGGAGTTCACCGGCGACACGTTCTACGCGCACATGGACGATGAGGCTGCGAAGGCCAACCCGTTTTTCCCGGGGCGCGTCGCGCACGGCTATCTCGTGCTCTCGTTTGCGGCCGGCCTGTTCGTCGATCCAGCGCCCGGGCCGGTGTTGGCCAACTACGGGCTCGAAAATCTCCGCTTCACCAAGCCCGTCGTCCCCGGCGACAGCATTGCCGTCCGCTTGACCGTCAAAGCGAAGACGCCACGCACCGCCGAGTACGGCGAGGTCCGCTGGGACGTCGAGATCTCGAACCAAAACGACGAGGCCGTCGCGACGTACGATCTCTTGACGATGAACGCGATGCGCTAGGCCGACAGCGACTCCATCGATTCATGGGTACGCTAGAGCGCATGAGCCTCCAACAAGCGCCGTTGCGGACGCTACCGCTTCTTTGCTTGCTTCTCGCGCCCGCCACGACCGGCGCGCAAAGCGATGCCGCTGCCGCTGCGGTTCCGAGCCTCGTTCAGAAGGCGGCGCTCGCCTACGCGGCCGAACTCCGCGGCGCGATCGGGATGCAGCGGCACTTCTCAACGACGATAAAGGCCGGCCCCGTCCGGCATAGCGAGACCAGCGAAAGCGGCATCCTCTTCAATAACGGCGCCTTCGTAAAGATCAAGTACTATCGGATCGCCGACGACGGCAAAGCTTTTTCGACGGCGCAGATCCTTGCGCGCGAGTCACAAACGAATACGGATTGGACCGCCGGGAAGATTTTCTTCAAAGAGCCGTACGACCAACGCTACACGGATGACTACAGTTTCTCGCAGCCGCAAGCGTGCTCCGGTTGTCCGAGCGGCCTGCTCGCAGTCAACTTCACGAGCGCGATGCATGACGTGCAGCATGGGAAGGGCATCATGTGGATCGACTCGGCGAGCGCTCGCGTCACGGAATTGATCTACACGCCGAACGTGCTTCCCCCGCATGCCACGTCGGGAAGCGTTACCGAGGTCAGCTCGAACCCCGCGCCCGGCATCTGGTATGTAACGCGGATCGACGAAACCTATGGGGGTAAGGAACTCATCATCAAGGGGACCGGGACGTTCAGTGGGACGTTCGATCAGATCCGTCGTTTTTCGAGCCTGGCGGAAGGCCAGGCGGCGCTGGACGCCGGCACGATCTAGGGAACGTCTGAAGAACTTGCGGAGCGGGATTTCTGACGAGGAGCAGAGCGCCGGATGCGCGAGCGCGACGAGCAGTAAAGCGACGATTTTTCCAGGATGGGAAAAATCGTCAGCGGTCCCGCGAGCAAATCTTCAGGGGTTCCCTACGTTTGGCGCCGCTAGAGAGCCTCTAGACGTTATGAATCCGACAGGCGCAGCACGGCCATGAACGCCTCTTGCGGGAGGTCGACCTTGCCGACCCGCTTCATGCGTTCTTTTCCGACCTTCTGCTTCTCCAGCAGTTTGCGTTTGCGCGTGATGTCGCCCCCGTAGCATTTCGCTAGGACGTTCTTGCGCATCGCGTTGACGGTTTCGCGCGCGACGATCTTGCCGCCGATCGCGGCTTGGATCGGAACGTCGAACATCTGCCGCGGAATCAACTCCTTCAACTTTTCGACCAAGGCGCGACCGCGACTCGCAGCCTTGTCGCGCGCCACGATGAACGAGAGCGCATCGATGGGTTCCTCGTTCAGCAATATCTCCAATTTTACGAGATCGCCTTCGCGGTAGCCGATGAGCTCGTAGTCGAGGGAGGCATAGCCTTTGGTCCGCGATTTCAGCTGATCGAAGTAATCGACGATCAGCTCGGCGAGCGGGAGTTCGTAGGTCAAGATCACGCGGCCGTCGGCGAGGTACTCCATGTTCTTGAGCGTCCCACGCCGGTTCTGCGTGAGCTCCATGATGGAGCCGACGTAGTCCGGCGGCGTGATGACCGTCGCTTGGACGTACGGCTCTTCGATCGATTGCAGTTTTTCCCGAGCCGGCAACTTCGCGGGATTGTCGATCGTGTCCACCGTGCCGTCCGTCAACGTGACTCGAAAGACGACCGACGGCGACGTCGCGATCAGATCGAGATCGTAGTTCCGCTCGAGCCGCTCCTGGACGATCTCCATGTGCAAGAGGCCAAGGAAGCCGCATCGGAATCCGAACCCGAGCGCGATCGAGCTCTCCGGTTCGTAGTGCAGGGCGGCGTCGTTGAGCTTGAGCTTCTCGAGGGCATCGCGAAGCTCGGACACCTCGTCCCCTTCGTTCGGATAGAGTCCACAATAGACCATCGGCACGATCGGTTTGTAGCCGGTGAGGGGCACGGTCGCGGGGTTGTCCGCCTCGGTGATCGTGTCGCCGACGTAGAGATCGCCGAGCGAGCGGATGTTCGCGATCACGTAGCCGACGTTGCCCATCTCGAGGGCGTCGGTGCGGCGCATCTCAGGTTTGAACACGCCGACTTCGGTTGCTTCGTAGACGCGCTTCTGCGCCATCGACATGAAGCGCGTCCCTTGGCGCAGGTTCCCGTCGACGACGCGGACGTACGCGACGACGCCTCGATACGAATCGAATTGCGCGTCGAACACCAACCCGCGGAGCTGATCGAGGCGACCCTTCGGCGGCGGTATGCGGCGGACGATTGCCTCGAGTATCTCGTCGACCCCCGTCCCGTCTTTCGCGCTTGCGAGGATCGCTTCGCTCCCTTCCATGATCAGCAAGTCCTCGATCTCTTTGCGCACCCGCTCCGGGTCGGCGGCGGGAAGATCGATCTTGTTGATGACCGGAATGATCGTCAACCCGAGGTCGAGCGCTAGGTGATAGTTGGCGAGCGTCTGCGCTTCGATCCCTTGGGCGGCATCGATGACGAGCAACGCGCCCTCACAGGCCGCAAGCGAACGCGAGACCTCCGATGAAAAATCGACGTGCCCCGGCGTGTCGATGAAATTGAGTGCGTACTCGACGCCGTCCCGCGCTCGGTAGGAAAGCGTGACCGGATGCATCTTGATCGTGATCCCGCGCTCGCGCTCGAGATCCATCGCATCGAGCATCTGCTCTTCCATCCGGCGCAGCCCGACCGTCTTGGTTATCTCGAGCAGCCGGTCCGACAGCGTCGTCTTTCCATGATCGATGTGGGCGATGATGCAGAAGTTGCGAACGCTAGAGGCGACGCGCACGGATGCGCTAGTGTCGACCGGGATCACGGACGATCCTCCAGGTCGACTACGAAGCCGCCGAGCGATTCCGAAGTCATGGTCTTACGGCTGTTGCTAATAATAGGCTTGGCAGGCAAGGCTTGGGACCTTGCCCATCAGCCAGCCGACCAAGATGATCACGACCAAGAACGCCAGATCCAGGCCTCCGACGGGCGGGATGATCCTCCGCACCGGCAACAGTACCGGCTCGACGATGCGCGCCACGTAATAGGTCCAACGCCCTTGCAGGCTCGGAACCCACGAAACGACGGCGTAGACGAGCATCAGGATCCAGAAAACATTCAGCACGAGCCCGAGTGCTCGACCGACATCACAGGAAAGGCCGCTCACACCGCCATCATTCGGCAGGGAAGCCGAACAATCACTTCAGTTCGGCCAAAACCTTCGCGGGGACGCCGTTGAGATACGGCGACGGATCGATCGCGGTTCCATCGAGCATGATCTGATAATGTAGGTGCGGACCGGTCGAAGCGCCCGTCGACCCGACGCGCGCGATCGTTTCCGCTTTGCGGACGTACTGACCGGGGCGAACCGTGAAGCTGGAAAGATGAGCGTACCACGTGTGATAGCCGTTGCCGTGGTCGATGTCGACCTTGTTGCCGTAGCCGCCGTCCCATCCCGCAAACACGACGGTCCCGGCTGCAGCGGCGCGAACCGGATCGCCGTAATTCGCATCGAGGTCGAGCCCCTTATGAAATTCGGGCCAAGGATCCCAGCGCCAACCGAACCCCGAAGCGATCCCGCCGTCCCCGGCCGGGTTGAGCGAGGGAATCGCCGCGAGCAATTGCGCGCGCGCGATGTCTTCCAAGCGCCGCATGTTGAGAACGTGCAGCGCGACCTCGCGCAGGCGATTTCCCTCGGAGCGCAAGCGCTTCGAATCCGCCTGCAAGCGCTCCACGCGCAGAGCGACTTGCCGAAAATCGTCAGGGAGCGCCGATTGGCGAGCATCACGCGAGGGCGAGATCGTCTGAATGCGTTTCGCCTTGGGATCGGCGCCGATCATCTTCCGGATCTGTTCGTTCTGTTTCTCGAGCGCTCGCATCTCGCTGTCCAACTCGCTCGCCGCGGCATCGATCCTCTGCAGGCGCTCGTGCTGTTCTTCGGTCAACGAGCGTAACTCGCCGACTCTCGATTCGGCGTGATGGAGCCGATAGTAGTAACCGCCGCCGATGCCGCCGGCGACGATCGCGACGAGGGCCGCGCCGAACGCGATGTGACGCGCCGTAAATTCCAAACGAAAAACGCGGTAACCCCAGGGAGGCACGATCTTTATGAGATAGCTGGTTTTCATGCCGCGTTAGCTCGCGCTTCCGGTCCGCGCCATGTTGATCGCAGCCTGCTCTTCTTTTGACGCGCCCTGCTGCGGGACGAACTTGCGCACGGCTTTGCCGAACGTTCGCGTCTCTTCCCGGGAGTAGATGCTCGTGAGAACGACGCCGTCACCTTCGTTGTTGAGCAGTGCCAGAGTGAAAGAGAGGTCGGATCCCACGTCACTAAAAGAGTTATAACGCAAGAAGCCGACGCGATGAACCTCGCGGCGCGCGATGCGTTCGAGTTCGGCCAGCCGCTCGTCGGTCCTCTTGGCAAATTGCGCTTGCGACGCCCGCAGCTTGGCGACGCCGTCGCCGTCTTGAGCGTCCAGCTCGCCTTCGACCTGCTGCAGCAAGGCGTGCAGGCGGGGGCTGATGATCGCCCAGTGATAGAGGCTAATGGAAAGGACGGCGATCCCAAATGCGAGACCGGCCAGAGCGCTCACGGGCATGCCCGTGTGCTTTGGCCCTCTGCGTGAGTTCCACCCTCGCCCAAACAGACCGTACGACTAGTCTTAAAGTCCCATCTTGCAGCCTGGGACCCCGCCGGAGACCAGATCGTCGGCGGCGCACGCTAGGGCCTACGTACCGTTGCTACCTTCCGGTCCTGGCGGGGTTGATAGGGTAACGTCGCGCCGAGGCCGGTCCCCGGCGAGGCGAAGCAGATTATACCATCTCCCCGACGGTGGTTCGGAAACATCGCGCAGAGTTGAGCGTAGATGCGGGCGATGGCAACGCCCTCGAAGGTATCCGCGACCTTCACGCGCCCGCTTCTCCATGCGGCGTTGATCGCCGCACTCTGGTCGCTTGGTCTATGCCTCGCGCCGCCCGCGTCGGCCGACGGCGAAAACGATGTCGTAAAAGTTCCGGTCCTCGCATCGGCGCCCGAGATGAGCGGCGCCCTCGATCCGGCCTGGTCGCAAGCGGCGAAGCTCGCGCTCGACTACGATTTCACGTACCGTCGGCCGGCCGAAGAGCCGACGCAGGTCTACATCGCTCAGGAAAAGGGCGCGCTCGACGTCGCGTTCGTGATAACGCAGAAAGAATCAATGCTTGCCGCGCAGGTGACGAACGGTTCGAGCGTCACGAGCGACGACTACGTCATCGTGTACCTGTGGCCGCAGGGAACGCATGGTTTTCAATACGCGTTCGCGGCGAATCCGCGCGGGACGCGTTATCAGACCTCGAGCGAAAACAGCGCCTACACGCCGCAGTGGGAGGCGGTCGGCCACGTAACGCCGACCGGCTACGTCGTCACGATGCGCATTCCGCTGGCCGCGATTCGAAACGGCGGATCGACGAGCTGGCGCGCTCAATTCGCACGCGCCACGATAGCGACGAACGGCCTTTCGGTTTGGACGTTCTCGCCGCGTCAACAAAACGCAAACGACCCCGCATTTGCCGGAACCCTCGAAAACGTCGGAGGCGCTGCCGGCGCCACGCGGCCGAAACCACGCGCGCAGATCTACGGGCTCGGGGAGCTGACGACGCCGGCCTACGGCGGAAGCACGTCGCGAATGGGCGGCGATGTTTCGCTTCCGATTACCCGCACAGCTTCGTTCGTCGCGGCGATTCACCCGGATTTCTCAAATGTCGAGATCGACCAGCAGACGATCGCGCCGAACCCGTTCGCCTATCAATACCAGGAGGTGCGGCCGTTCTTCACCCAAGTCGCGCAGGGGTTCAACTACAACTTCTCGTGCTCGGACTGCCCGCAGTTGCTCTACACGCCGGCGATTCCGACGTTTCGCGAAGGCTATGCCGTCGAAGGCACGCAGGGCTATTCGACCTTTTCCGCGTTCGACGCCGTCGGCTTCGGCCGATCGGACGCGGCTCAAGCCTTCGACTACAACCTCGAAACCAAGGACAACATGTACACGGTCAACGCCCAACGCGTCGCGGTCGACACGCGCGACGGCCTGCATGACGACCTCACCTCGGTGACGACCGGGCTCTCAAATCAGAAAACGCACTTCTTCATCTACGGCAACGCCGCAATGGAGCGCGGGACGCTCGTCACGAACCCGGGCCTCGGCAACTATCTCGAAGCCGGCGGAGGGTATGCCAGCGCGACGACCGTCGCCGTCGCGAACTACCAGGAGATCGGTGCGCAGTTCAATCCGCTCGACAGCTTCGTCTCGCAGAGCGATCTCAACGGATACGAATTCTTCGCGAAGAGGATACTGAATTTTTCGCCCCACTCGTTGCTGCACGACATCTCGGCCCAGACATTTTTCGCACACTACACGAACCGCTTCAAACAGCGCGACCAGGACCAAGCGGGCGAACAGGTTTTCTTCGATTTCAGAAACCTGATGACGCTACGCCTCTACGCTCAGTACGCGGCCGTCGAGACGGCAGACGGCGAGTTCCTGCCCTTCGCGGGGAATCAGATCTACCTTGGGTATAAAGTCGCAACCAACACGCCGAGCTACATTTCATATGCCGCGGGACCGTTCTATCACGGTAAACTTGGCGCGCTCACCTCGGTCACGACGGTCCCGCTGCGGCGCAGCATTCGTCTCCGCCTCGAAGCGGACGAAAATCGCTATCTGACGAGCATGGTCGGCGAAAACTCCGGCACGCAATGGCTCGAGCGTGCGACGCTCGACTGGCAACTCAGTCGCGACGCTTCGTTCGACGTCGGCGTCCGCAAGATCATCGGTCAGAATCTTCCGAACGCCTATTCCCTTCCGCCCTTCGGCAACGTGAACGCCTCGAACGTCACCCTCGCCTTTCATCTCCTCGCGGCTAAAAGCGAATTCTACGTCGTCTACGGCGACCCGAACAGCCTCGCAACGACCCCGGCGCTCTTCCTGAAATACATCCTCTATGTCGGCGCCCCAAAAGGGACGTGATCCCGCGTGGCCTCTAAAGCGTTTCCCAATCGAGGCTCTGGGGCATATGCTCCGCGGGAGCGCTGACGATTTTTTCCATCCGGGAAAAATCGTCGCTTTACTGCTCCTCGCTCTCGCGCGTCCCGCGCTCCGCTCGTCGTCAGAAATCCCGCTCCGCAAATGCCCCAGAGCCTCGAACTCCGAGAGCCTCGAACTAGTGTGGGCCGATCACGTTCGAGCTTTGCGGGAACGGGGTGACCGTCGGGAACGGCGTCGGTCCGCCCGGCGCACCGGGCGCGCCGCTGGGACCCGGGGGTCCAAGCGCGGGATTGTTCGCCGCCGGATACGAGCCTTGCGGCGTCGGGGCCGGACCGATGTCGTCACCATAGAGCACGAAGAAGTACCCGACATGCTTTTTCAGTGTGATCGGATCGTTTTCGTTCATGACGCTGACGACGTTGCTCGATAGCGAGGCGGTGCCGTCCCAGGCGATTACCTTATTCTTGCGGTGCTTCTCCGATTGGAACAACACGATCGTGAAACCGCGGTTCTTCGTCTGCTCGGAGACGGGGATCGTGAATCGCGCGGCAGCCAACGAGTACAACTTGAGGTCGACTGCCGAATCGACCCAACCACGCGCGAGCGCGATGCGCTTTCCGTAGCTCTGCACGTTTCCCGTCGGTTGCGGCGTCGGCGCGACGGGGGCGTCATCGGGATAGATCGTCGTTTTGGTCGTGACCTTCGGACCGGTCGGCGTCACCGCATTCGGCCGGGCCGACGACCCGGCGCGCAGCCCGGTCATCGGTCGCTCAGAAGCTTTCGGAAGCGGTGTCGCGCCGCTGGGGAGGGGTGACGGAGCAGCCGAAGGAGCGCCGGTCGGAGGCGCCGCCGTTGGTCCCGCAGTCGGCGGCGAGAGCTGAGAGACCCGGCTGCCCGAGAGCAGGTGGTCCGGAGCCGACGCGACGGCTCCAGGCGCAGCGCCCGGCGCGCTGGGGGCCGGGGTCGGCGCGCCCAAGAGCAAGGTCAGCCCGAAACCGCCGGCCTCCGGAAACGGAATCTCCGTCGTGTCGGCTGCCATGAAGACCGCGCCCTCGGCCGTTCGCACGCGGCTCTGCGCCCCGACGCCGCCGGGCGCAACCGGTGCGCCGGGGGGTGCTGGCAAACCGCCGCCGGACCCTATGTTCCCTTGGCAAGCTACTCCAGCGAGCAAAACCAACAGCGCCGCGCCGCTCGTGACGGTGCGCGAAATCGAAAGCGACATTAGCGCTCGGTTCGGCACTCGGACCGCCGTTTCCGCGTCAGCGCAGCTCGCGCGCGAAGAGATAGGCGCGCTTCCTTGCATCGCTTGCGCGGCGCCGACGCGCCGCATCCGGCGAAGGTAACGATTCGCCGGGCTCTTCGATGAGCGGGATGCGCTCTCGGTTGTCGAGCGTCGGAACGACGGAGTGAGCGACGTCGGCGAACGTCGCGGGGCCACCGAGTGCAATCGACTCGATCGGGCCGGTCGCGGTCCAGCGCGGACCCAAACCCAGGCGCACGATCGTATCGACCTCTTCCGCCGTCGCGCCGCCCTTCTCGACGATGTGCAGTGCTTCACGCAACATCGCAAACTGCAGACGATTGATGATGAAACCGGGCAGCGGTTTCGAGAGCCGGATCGGTTCGAGCGCGAGTTTCTCGATCCACGCATCGAGCGTCGCGGCGGCGAACCGATCGACGTCGGCGCTCGGCTCGACGATCTCGGCGAGCGGGCAGAGCGTCACCGGATGGACGAAGTGAGCCACGAAGACGCGTTTAGGAAATTCGAGATAGAAGCCGAGCTTGTCCGGAAAGAACGTCGACGTCCCCGAGACGATCGGGACGTGATCGTCGATAAACGCCTCCAGCTCCGAGAAGAGCCGCTGCTTCTCGGACAGGATTTCGGGGATCGCCTCGTAGACGAATTGAGCCGAGGCGATCGCACTCAGATCGTCCCGGATGGTAATGCCTTCGAGCGCGGATCGTTCGTCGATTTCATCTGCGGCGGCCTCGAGCGACGCGCGAGCGCGCTCCACGGAGCGCGCAACGACGATCGTCTCACAGCCGCGTTGCGCGCCGCGCAGCGCGACCCGCGCCCCCATCCTCCCGGCGCCGACAACACAGACGCGCATGGATGCGCCTAGTGCGACGGACAGGGATGTCCTCGTGCGCGGGGAGCCCATCAGCACGTAGTTGCATAAAGTTACGAAAATGACCCTCTGGTCGGGCCGTCGTACGACGAGCCTCATGAAAAACGAAACGAAGATCGGGTCGATTACCGTTGCAGGCCAGCCGACCGATGAAGAACTGCAGACGCTCGCCGAGCGGGGCTTCACGACGGTCATCAACAACCGCTTGCCGGAGGAACTTCCCGAACCCGAGGCGGTGAAGATTCCGTCAGGGATCTCGTATGCCGAGATCCCGTTTACCGGCGCGACGCTTTCGCGACACGAGATCGAACGAACGCGTGCCGAGCTTGCAAAAGCATCCGGCCAAGTCCTCATCCATTGAGCGGGCGGGACGCGCTCGGCGGTCGTCGCAGCGATCATCATCTCTGAAGATGTCGGCGAAGGCGAAGCGGGGGCGCTGCGCCGCGTCGCGCAAGCCGGGTTCGACCTCGAAGGGACGGCGTACCCGGCCTTCGTCCACCGCTACTTCAGCGAATAGTTCCGCTGACTTCGCCGAGCCCGATATGCACGGCGCCCCGGCGATCGCACGATCCGCGCAGCGCGATCGCGTCGCCGTCTTCCAAGAACGTCCGCGTGCTGCCGTCGGCAAGGACAAGCGGCCGCGTTCCACGCCACGTCAACTCGATCAGGCTGCCGTAGCTTCCCGGATCGGAACCGGAGATCGTCCCCGACGCGCAGAGATCGCCCGGGCGAATGCGCGCGCCGTTGCTGGTCAGATGCGCGAGCTGTTGTGCCATGCTCCAGTACATCCCGCGAAAGTTCGTCCGCGAGATCGTCTGCGGGAATATCCCCGCGCCCCGCATCAGCGCCGTTTGTAATTCGACCGACAAGCCGATGTCATAATTGCCGGCCTCCTCGCACGCGAGGTACGGTAGAGGTGCCTGATCCTGCGCCGGGCCTGCGACGCGAAACGGCGCGAGCGCTTCGAGTGTCACGATCCATGGGGCGAGCGACGTCGCGAACGATTTCGAAAGAAATGGGCCGAGCGGCTGATATTCCCACGCCTGCACGTCGCGCGCGCTCCAGTCGTTGAGCAACGTGACTCCGAAGATATGCTCGCTCGCACGCTCGAGCGCAATCGGCGTCCCGAGCGCCGGACCCTCGCCCGTGATAAACGCGATCTCCAGTTCGAAGTCGAGCATCCGCGTCGGTCCGAACCCAGGCGCCTGCGCGCCGGGATCCCTCGTTTGACCGCGCGGCCGAGCGATCGGCGTCCCCGAGACGACGACCGAGCTCGAGCGGCTCTGGTAACCGACCGGCAGCCAGCGCCAGTTCGGCAAGAGCGGATCGCCGTCGGGGCGCAACATCTTCCCCAGGTTGCTCGCGTGCTCGCGCGAGGAGTAGAAGTCGACGTAGTCCCCAACATCGAGCGGAAGCACGAGCTGCACGTCGCCTATCGGAACGAGCGCGCGCTCGGCGATACCCGCATCGCGCAGTTCGAGGTTGCCGGCGGCGAGCAAAGCCGAGATTCGACGGCGCAAGTCTCGCCAGGCCGGCCGTCCCCGTCCGAGAAACGCGTTGAGCGTCGGCGCGCTCAAGACGAGCGCCGCGTCGGGCAGCGCTTCGTCGAGGAGCCCGCTGCGCGCGAGGATCGAAAGATCGAGGACGCGTTCGCCGATCGCGACGCCGAGGCGCGTCATCGCATCTCCCGAACGCCGAAACGCGCCGTACGGCAAGTTCTGGATCGGAAAGTCGCTGCCGCGCGGAACGTCGATCCACGAAAGTAGCGTCGGGTCGGTCGTCGCGTCGAAGTGGTCAGTCAACACAGAGGTGCCCCGGCAGGGTGCTTGCTGAAGCGAGAGCAAAGGGCGGCCCATCGCACAAGAACAGTCGACACAATCAACTCCGGAACTTTACGTTTCCACCGACATCGAAGCGAACGGCCCGTGTCCGGGTCTGTTTTCGATGCTCAGTTTCGGGATGGCGGCGTTCACCATTGACAAGCAACTGGTGGGCTCCTTCACGCGCAATCTCGAGCTGCTTCCCGGCGCCGGCCTCGACGAGCGCACGATGGCGTGGTGGGCGCAGACCGAAAACAACGCGGCCTTTCATAAGTCGCGCGAACGGCCGGTTCCGCCCCGCACGGCGATGGTCGAATGTAACGAGTGGCTCGAATCGATGCGACGCTTCGGCCGCCCCATCATCTGCGGGGCGCCGTCCGGATTCGACTTCACCTTCATCTATTATTACTTCCAACTCGAGCTCGGCGAAAGCCCGGTCGGCTTTGCCAGCCTCGATCTGCGGACGTACGCCGCCGCCGTCATGAAGCGGCAGTACCGTCAAGTCGGCAAGCGACAATACCCGGCCGACTGGATTGACGAAGGGCTGCCCCACACGCACGTAGCGCTCGACGACGCGATCGAACAGGGTTGCATCCTGATCAACATGATGCGCGAGAACCTAGGCTTGCCGCACGTTTCGGCTTACGACGATCTGCGCTCGGCCTAAGGGCTCCTAAAAGCGATTACTTCGGGATCACGCGATACGCGCCGACCTTGCCGCTCGGGTCGAAGCGCACTTCGACGAGCATCGAGCCCTTTGCAAACGTGACGTCGTAGGTGTACCGACCCTTGTCGGGGTCGGCATCGTGCTGCGCGATCGTTGCCAGCGCGCCGAGGCGATTCATCCGGTCCGAGAGCGCGCCGAACGTTCCCCGCGTCACCGTCGCCCCCGTCGAGTCGTCGAGATAGCTCGTGAACGCAGCGACGTCGTTGGCATAGAGCGCATGCGTCATCGCATCGGCAACCTTCTGCGGGTCCGACTTCGGCGCGCACGCCGCGAGCACGACGAGCGTGAGCAGCGCGATTCTCAGAACGTCCCCCAACCGTAGGACACGACCTGGGGAGCGGCCGGCGCCGGCTTCGCGCCGAGCGGCGCGTTCTGAACGAAGCCCGTCGCCGGCGAAACGCCTAACTGCCCGAGCTGCGCTCCCTGCTCGACTACGACCTGGTGCTGGTAGGCGACTTCTTTCTTGTACTCGTTGACCAGCGCTACTTCGTGGAGGTACGCCTGGCGCTCGGAGTTGTAAGCGGACTGCATATCGGCATTCTGCGCCTGAAGCGCCGCCTGCTGCTGCGCGTCGGCGGCGTACTTGGCGTGAACTTGTTTGTTATGGTTGATGAGGATCAATGCACCGGCCGCGGCCGCAGCGCCGCCGATGATGATGTTGCGGGTGCTCGCCGCGCCGTCGGCCGAGACCGGCTCCGGGATCAGGAGGGCAGCGGCGAGAGCGAGCCCGGCCGTGGCGGCGATGATTCGAGCGAAGCGCATCATATGATTGAAACTCCTCGCTGCGTTCTTCCCCGTTCGGGAGCAATCCAATACGGCTCGGCTTGTTTATGGAACAGGCAACCGGCAAGGGCTGAGCTTCGCGCTCTCACGAACGGTCGGGGATGCCATCCTACGTTCGAGCGGGCTCCGTCCCGGCGAAGCGTCACATCCAATTCCGCCGGCCGGACGGCGGCCTGTACGCCGAGGAACTCTTCTCGACCAAAGGCTTCGAGAGCGCGTACTCGTTGCTCTATCACCTGCGGCCGCCGACGGCGACCCTCGAGGTTCGCACTTGGAAGCGTCACGAACCCGACTTCGAGCCGAACCAGCCGACGCGCAATCGCCACTGGCTGACGCGTCGTTCCGCGGTCCGCGGAGATGCCGTCGACGGCCGCGTCGCGATCCTCGGCAACGAGGATCTGGTCGTCGCCGTCGCCGACGTCGATCGCCGGATGGACTATTTCTATCGCAACGCCGGCGGCGACGAGCTGCTCTTCGTGCACGAAGGGAGCGGGACGCTCGAGACCGCGTTCGGCGAGATCCACTACCGCGCGCACGACTATCTGGTGATTGCGTGCGGCACTACCTACCGCTTACAGCCGGCAGCGCCGACTCGGTTGGTCGTGCACGAGTCGCGCGGACACATCACGATCCCCAAGAAGTTCCGCAACGAATTCGGGCAACTCGCCGAGCACGCGCCGTACTATGAACGTGACTTTCGCGTTCCGGTCTTGTCCTCGCCGGTCGATGCGCGGGGCGAGTACGAGGTCCGTGTCGCCAACGCCGGACGGCACGCCGTCTATGTCGTCGAGAACCACCCCTTCGACGTCGTTGGTTGGGACGGGTACTGCTACCCCTACGCGTTCAACGCCGACGAGTATGCGCCGGTGACCGGAAAACTTCACCAGCCGCCCCCGGCGCACGCAACCTTTGAAGCGCCGGGCGCCGCGTTCTGCGTGTTCGTGCCGCGCTTATTCGACTACCATCCCCTCGCCATTCCGATCCCATACAATCATTCGAGCGTCGACTGCGACGAAGTGCTCTACTACGTCAGCGGCAACTTCATGAGCCGCCGCGGCGTCGAGGAGGGCTCGATCACCTTGCACGCCGCCGGCGCGCCGCACGGTCCGCAGCCCGGCGCCGTCGAGGGCAGTCTCGGCAAGACGGCGACCGACGAGCTTGCGATCATGGTCGACACGTTCCGACCCCTCGAAATCGCTCGCGCGGCGCAAGCGCTCGAAGATCCCGAGTATTACCGCTCGTGGATCGAGACTCCGACCGGCGTGTCGTGATCGAGCAGATGAGCCGGAAGGTTTAATGGAGTCTGCCAAGGGTCTCCGAGCGCCGCGGCCAATTTTAGGACCGTTTTGGCTTCCACTCACCCGAGCCCGGCGAGAGCTGCGCTGGAACGTCTCGACTGGGATCACCTTGAATTTTACGTCGGCAACGCCAAACAGGCCGCGCAATACTACGCGACGGCCTTCGGCTTTACGATCGAAGGCTACGCCGGTCCGGAAACGGGCGTCGAGGGTCGCGCGTCCTACTACCTCGTTCAAAACGATCTCCGCTTTGTCTTGACGACGGCCCTGTTCTCCGACGACCCGATCGCGCTGCACGTCGCGAAGCACGGGGACGGGATACGCGACGTCGCCCTGCGGGTATCGGACGCGCGCGCCGCCTTCGAAACGGCCGTCGCCGGCGGCGCCATTGCGCTGGCCGAACCGGCGCGCCGGTCCGATGCAGACGGAGAGGTCGTCACCGCTACGATCGGGACGTACGGCGACACCGTTCACACGTTCGTGGAGCGCGGACGCTACGCTGGGCTGTTTCTTCCCGGATTCAAGGCCGTCGCGGCGGGCTCGCGTGCGCCGCATGCTCCCGGCTTACGGGCCATCGATCACTGCGTCGGCAACGTGGGCTGGAACGAGATGGATCGCTGGGCCGAGTATTACGCGCGCGTGTTCGGCTTCACGCAGCTCGTTTCGTTCGACGACAAGGACATTTCAACCGAATTCACGGCCTTGCGTTCAGTCGTCATGACCGACGCGCGGCACGGCCTGAAGTTCCCGATCAACGAACCCGCCGCCGGCCGTAAGAAATCGCAGATCGAGGAATATCTCGACTTCTACGCTGGCTCCGGCGTCCAGCACGTTGCGATTTCGACCGATGATATCGTCGCCGCGGTCCGCGCGCTACGGGCCAACGGTGTCGAGTTTCTTTCGACGCCGGCGACCTACTACGACGCGCTCGAAGCGCGCGTCGGCCGAATCGACGAAGCCGCCGACGTTCTGCGCGAACTTTCAATTCTCGTCGATCGCGACGACGCGGGTTACATGCTTCAGATCTTCACCAAGCCGCTGCAGGACCGCCCAACGTTGTTCTTTGAGATCATCCAACGGCGTGGGAGTCTTTCGTTCGGCAAAGGCAACTTCAAAGCGCTCTTCGTCGCCATCGAAGAAGAGCAAGCAAAGCGGGGCAACCTCTGATCATGCGAATCTCCACACCGGCCAAGTTTCCCGCGAGCTTGCTCGCACTCACCGTCATGGCGCTTCTTCTTTCCGCGCCGGCGCGCGCGCAGAACCCGGTCACCGACGCCGCCGCCGCTGCGGCAAAAGCTGCGACCGCCGCGGCCTCCGAACTGAATTATGAGAAGTTCACGCTCGGCGCCAACAAACAGACCGGCCTCTTCACCATTTGGCGCAAAGCGGGCAAGGTCTACATCGAACTCTTGCACGACCAGCTCGACAAGGAGTATTACGAGCACGCCACCACGGCGAACGGACTCGGCGGCTACGGAATCCTTTCCGGCGACGACTTCCAAATGTCGGCGGTCATCGTCAAGTTCCTGCGCACGTCACCAACAGCGGTCGCGGTGGTCCTTCCGCAGATTCGGTTTCAGTCGCAGCCCGGGACGCCGATCGACACAGCCGTCAAGGCTTCGACCGCCGACTCCGTTCAGGCGGTTGCCCCGATCGTCGCCGAAGACAAGGACGCCGGCAGAATCGTCATCGACGCAAGCTTCCTCCTCAGCGACACGCTCGATCTCGGCTTGACGCTGAGCGACACGCTCGAGAAGACCAACCCGCTTGGCGGCTATCACCTCGATCCGACCAAGACCTACTTCGGGCCGGCCAAAGCCTTTCCGAAGAACGTCGTGATCGAGGCCGATCAGACATTCGTCTCCCTCAAGCCCATGACGCTCAACACCGTCGTCGATCCGCGAACCGTTCAGTTCCGCGTCAAGTACAACTTCGCCGAGTTGATGTCGACGCCGGGCTACATGCCGCGGCTCAAAGACGACCGCGTCGGTTTCTGGGATGATCCGTTCATTCAATTCGACAAGGACAACCGCTGGGACAACCAGGTCCACTACATCCTGCGTTGGGACATCGAGGCATCCGATCCGAGCAAACCGTCGCCTGCGAAGAAACCCCTAGTCTATGTCTTGACCAACACTATCCCGACGCAGTATCGCCCGGCGATCCGCGACGCGGTCCTCGAATGGAACAAGGCCTTCGCGAAGATCGGGATACTCGACGCGATCCAAGTCGTCGATCAGCCGACCGACCCGAGTTGGGATCCCGACGACATTAGGTACAACACGATCCGGTGGCTGACCGAGGCCAACGGCACCGGCTTCGCCGAGGCCCAGATCGAGTGGGATCCGCGGACCGGCGAGATCTTTCGCGGCGGCGTGCTCATCGATTCGGACATCGTGCGCTTCAGCAAGCTGATCTATGCCGATGAGGTTGGGCCAACCGTCCTCGACCCCGATCCCGCTTCACCGCTCTCCCCGGCACAACTTGCCGATCCCGCCTTGTGGGATCCGACGAAGATAGATCCGACCGAATGGGGCTTCGCGCCGAAGCACCGCGCCGGCACGTTCATGCATCGCGACACGGGGATGCTCGCGCAGGCACAGTTCGGCGCGCTCGCTTTGCAGCTGTACGGTGAAAACGTCCCCGACGACTACGCCTACGGCTACCTCAAGTCGATCGTTCTCCACGAAGTCGGCCACGACTTCGGTCTCGGCCACAACTTCGTCGGTCACGACGCCTTCAGCGCCGCCGAGGTACGCGACAAGGCCTTCACGAGACAAAACGGGATCGCATCGTCGGTGATGGAGTACGCGCCGATCAACATCTGGCCCAAGGGCACGCAGAGCGGCGAACTGTTCCCATCGACGATCGGCCCGTACGATTATCACGTCATCCATTGGGGCTACGCCCCGATTCCGGGCGCAAAAACCCCGGATGACGAAATCGCGACGCTCGACAAGTGGTCGTCGGCTGCGGTCGACCGGCACTATGCTTTCGCCTCGGATGAGGACGTCGAGTACGACGGACACGCCGTCGACCCGCGCGTCGCGCAATTCATGCTGACGGACGATCCGGTCTCGTGGTGCGAGACCCAGCTCGGCATCGATCGCGGCCTGATCAAAAGTCTCGACGCGCGCTTCCCGCACGCACAGGAGCCGTGGGAAGAGGAGCAATTCGCGTTTAGGATCGTGCTCTCGCAGTACTCGCGTTGCGCGAACTCGATGACCCACTACATCGCCGGGGAATACCTGACGCGCAGCCGTCAAGGCGACCCCGGCGTTCGGACGGCGCTGACTCCGATACCGCGCAACCTCGAACGGCGGGCCTTCGGCAATCTGAGCCGTTTCGTGTTCGCGGAAAACGCCCTCACCGTCTCGCCGACGATGCTCGATCGCATGGTCTACACCGAGTGGGCACCGTTCGCGAATTTCTACTACGACCCGACCCCGCGCCACGACCTCTCACTCCAAGCGATCTTGAACTCGGCGCAATACCGGGCGCTAGCCTACATGTTCTCGCCGCTCGTGCTGCAACGCCTCGACGACATGTCGAGCAAGGCCGCGCCCGGCGCGACCATGAGCGTCGCAGATCTGTTCGCCTGGACGCAATACAGCATCTACGGCAAGCTCGCGAACGGCCAGATTCCCGCGACGCCGGCGGCCCGCAACCTCCAGCGCACGTACGCGCGACTGTTGATCAAGCTGAGCAACGCGCCGTTCCTCGGGACTCCGCTCGACGCGCAAGCGCTGGCCCGGCACGAACTTGGAGCGCTCTCGGGCTACCTCAAGATGAACCTCATGCGCGGCAACCTCGATCTGCAGACGCGGTCGCACCTCGAAGCGATGAAAGCGGAGGTCGGGCGCGCCCTCGACGCCCACAACGTGATCGTCCCCACGTAAAGCGTCGCCGGTCACAATCAACCCCGACTCGAGCCCGGTGTGAGCGACCTTGCACTTGGGCTCGGTCGCTTTCGGAGCGGGCCCCGGGCGACGATACTCAGAGTATGCTCGCCGAACTGCTATTGCTCTCCGGTCTCATCGCCGCACCCGAGATCACACCCGTCGCGAGCGTACCAAGCGCCGAAACGCAACGCGTCGTCGCGATCGACGTCGGACGCGGCAGCCTGCAGGATCGACCCCGCGACGCGCAACTCTTGCTCCGCGATCTCAACCTCGTCCGCGCCGCCGGCGGCTTGACGCCGCTCGCGATGGAACCGCGTTTGTGCGAACTCGCGCGCGAGCATGCGCTCGACATGGTCGCCCATCGTTTCTTCGGCCACGCCTCATCGGACGGCGCCAGCCCCTTCCAGCGGATGCGCCGGGCCGGCTACGAGTATCGCGCCGCGGGTGAGAATCTGGCCCTTGACGTCGACGAGCCGTCCGCGCACGCGATGCTCTGGCGTTCTAACGAACATCGTGCGAATATGCTCGAACCGCAATTCGGACACGTCGGCATCGCCGCCCTCGAAACCGCGAACGGCGAGATCTTCGTCGAGGATTTTTCCGACTAGGCGTTAGCGCACCGACTCGATCGCGAGAACGCCCATGTCCTCGCCGCCGTGACCTTCCGCGAGCAACTCGTCCATCCGGGCGGCGATCGCGGGAAGAACGTGTAGCGCGACGCCGCCCGAGGCGGCGCTCTCAAGCATCAACCTGGCATCCTTTCGCGCCATCGACAATTCGAATGCCGGCGGAGTGAATTTTCCTTCGGCCATCGCCTTGCCGCGCATCTCGATCGCGCCGCCGGGCTTAAAGTGGGCGAAGAGCTCGTGCGCCTCTTGCGGGCCGATGCCGACGCTGCGCATCAGCGCGAATCCGTCGGCCAAGCCGGCGACAATCGCGAGGAGCATCTCGTTGCCGAACAGTTTGAGTGCCGCCGCCTTATCGGTTCGCTCGCCCACATACCAGAGCGTCCCCGTCATCTTCTTCAACTCGGATTCGACGCGCATCAAGCGCTCATGCGGGCCGCTGCACAACATGAGCCCCGTGCCGTCGCGACATGCCTGCGGCGACATGAAGACCGGCGCGTGCAAGAACTCGATGCCGCGCTCGGCGCAACGCTCGAAGCGCGCCGCCGTCGGCCGCGGCGCGACGGTCGTATGATCGACGACCGGTGTCCCGGAAGCGATCGCGCCGTCGAGCCGATCGAGCATCGCGTCTACGCTCGCATCATCGGAGAGAATGCTGTGAACGCGGTCGACTCCTTTCACGGCCTCGCGCGGATCGTCGACGGCGCGCGCTCCGAAGCGCTCCAGCGCATGCGCCTTTTCCGACGTCCGGTTCCAGACGACGACTTCGTCGCCGCGCCGGCGCAACGCCTCGACAAAACCCGACCCCATCATCCCGGTCCCAAGCCACGCAATCTTTGCCATGTCTACCTCCTTCGTCAGTTCGCGCGCGGATCCATCACGACGATCGGCGTTCGCCTCGGCTGCGGGATTCCCGAGAGAGTCGGCTTCGGCGTCTGAACGGGTTCCGGAGTAAAGGTCTGGAGCGGTCCCGGCGGCGGCGTCCACCTAACGTACGGCGTCATGGTGGCGAGCGGAACCGGTGGGTTCGCGATCGACAACGTGCGGGTCGCCGCATCGTAGTTGACGGCCTCGCCGAGTTCCCGTGCCACGAGGCCCAGCGGGATTCTCACGCTGCCGTCGCGCAGGAAGGGGGCGTTGATCGTTACCCTCGCCGAACCGCGCTCAAGTGTCACGACTCCACGCCGCACGTCGACCACGATGCGAGTCGCGATGAACCGGCCGTACGGAACGAGCGGCGCGCTGACCGTCCCCCCGCTGAGCACGGCGGGCGACGGCGCGACGACCGCGTGTCCATCGACGAATACGGCGACCGAGGGAAGGGCGATCATCGCCGGGTGCGCGCCCTGCGCCGCGTAGCCGCAGTCCTTCGCGCGGCCGCGGTCCGTTTCTCGCAGGACGGCTGCGGATTCTTCGCCCAGGCCATCGCGTTCAACGCACTGTTCGCCGTCTTCCCGATACTCATCTTAGTCTTCGCCGTGATGGGCTTCATCTACGGCAATCGCGGTCAGGCGATTGTATCGTCCCTCATCGACCAACTCGCGCCGAGCGTGCAGGGTCTCCTGCTCGAAAACGTTCAGCATATCATCGCGTTCCGCGGCGTCTCCGGCGCGATCGCCATCGTCGCGCTGCTCTGGGCCGGGAAGAACTTGTTCGGGACGCTGAGCTACTCGCTCGACCGTTCGCTCAGCATCCCGAGGGGACGTCATCCACTTCTCGAGATCCTGATCGCGAGCGTGACGTTGCCGGCGATCACGGCTGGACTGCTCGTCGCAACCGCGGTTCCCGGCGTCATCAAATTCATCGCTCACTTGGGCGGGTTGAAGCACGCCCATCTCTGGATCCAGCTTGCGGGCTACGCTGCGGGCATTTTGCTGGTCTTTGCCGTAACGATGGGACTATACACCTTCCTACCAAACCGGCGCTTCAGCCTTCGCTTCGGAATCCCGGGAGCGATCGTCACGACGGTCCTCTGGGAGCTTTCACAAATCGCCTTCGCCGTCTATTCATCGCACATCGATTTTCGTCACGTCTACGGTGCGCTCGCCGCCGTCGCGATCCTGTTGCTATGGTTTTATTATATGGGGACGATCTTCTTGTTCGGCGCGCAAATTAGCGCACAGTGGCTCGCCTCCGAACCCGAACCTCAATCATTAGGCCTCGAAGTCTCCGCACCGCCGGTGAGCGCATGAGCGAACAGGATGCGAGCGCGCGCTTGCGCATCCTCTTCGCGCTGCTCGCAGCGTTTTCGGTTTTCCCGCTGATCGGCGCGGTCAACACCCTCGCCCCGCCGGTGCTCGTCATCTATCCCTTGACCGTAGGCAGCGGGATCGACCCGGAGACGGGCGCCAGCATCGCCGTGTTGCTCGCGCAAAAGATCGCGCAAACCGGCGATATCGTGGTTAAACCGTATCCGCCCGGAACGAAGCGCCAAGATTACTTGACGGCCGCCGTCGCGCTCGGCGCCGACTACTACGTCACCGGGTTCTTGACGCCGCTCGGCGATCAGGTTTCGCTCATCACTCAAGTGGTCTTCGTCTCGAGCGGAACGGTCGTCACGAGCGCAACCACGGTCGTTAAGACCTTTGCCGATGCCGGCGGACAGGCCGATTTCCTACACGACGCGATCCTTCACCACGCAGGACGTGCGCTCGCATCCCTCGACAAACCGCCGACGACCGACACGCCCGCCCCGAAACCGTCTTCGAAGGACGAAGCGAACCTGAGCGGCTTGTTCAAACGCAAGAAGAAAGCGCCGGCCGCGCCGACCGCGTCGCCTTCGCAAGCCGTTGCGACGCCGCAGGGTGCGGCTAGTGTCGCAGCGCGCACGGATGCCGCCGCGGTGCGACCAACCCCGCGTTCGACGCTCCCACCGGCGCCGCGGACCCCGCTCCCGACGCCCCGGCCGACGGCACGTCCCACGCGGGCTCCGTCATCGACCGCCGTGCAAGTTGCCGTCATCGGCGCAGAGAAGCCGCTTCCGCTCGGCCTCCCGGTCGCACGTCTCAAGACGGGGGCGACGGCACTGGTTCTGGACGTCACCGGCGGCGTCGATGCGGCGCTCGACGGTTACGCGCAGGACGCGCTGGTCGCCGCGCTGCAGCGCGGCGGAGTCGCCGCGGCGAGTTTGCCTGCAAATCCCGCCGAACTTCCTACGCGGGCCGGCGAATACTGCGCCGCCGCCTTCGGCACAAAGACCCTTTACGTTCCGAAACTGACGGTCGATCGCAACGCCGACGGACATCCGAACGGCGTCGAATTAGACGTCACCACGTATGACTGCGGAGGGGCCCCGACGGGACGCCAACAGACCCGCGCGCGGGCCGGCCGAGGCGGAGTGAACGCCGCGCTCGATTTTGCCGCGAGCGCGGCCGTCAGCGGCTTCACGTTCGCGAACCAATCGCGCTGAACGGAACCTCTGAACCCTACGTTATGCACGCCCGCCCGCAAGCGGGCGAATATCTTGACTCATTCATAACCCATGGGTTATTGTTTCTGCGTGCAAGCTACCGCGGATGACCTCTTTCGGGCACTCGCCGACCCCACACGGCGGGCAATCTTCGAGCGCCTCGCCCTCGAGGAGTTGCCTGTTCACGCCCTGACCGAGGGTGCCGGCGTCTCGCAGCCCGCCGTGTCAAAGCATCTCCGCGTTTTGAAGCAGGCCGGGCTCGTGCGCGACCGCCATGAAGGACGCCAGACCCATTATAGCGCGCAGCTCGGCGCGCTTGCCCCCCTGATCGACTGGACAAGCCAGATGGCCGGGTTCTGGCAGAGCCGGTTCGACCACCTCGAAGCCCTGCTCAAAAGGATGGACCAATGAGCGAAGAATCGACCGAAACGCTCTCCGTCGTCGTCGAACGTGAGATGCCTCATCCGCCGGAAAAAATCTGGTGCGCTCTCACTCAACCAGACCTGATCGAGGAGTGGCTGATGAAGAACGACTTCGAGCCTGTCGTGGATCACCGTTTCAATTTTCGCGCGGACTGGGGCTCTGTCGACTGTCAGGTCTTGGCAGTCGAGCCGAACAAGACGCTATCGTACACGTGGGGGGCCTTTGGTCTCGGGAGCGTCGTCACTTGGACGCTCACGCCTACGAGCAGTGGGACCCACGTGCGCATGGAGCAGTCGGGCTTCCGGCCGGATCAGCAGCAGGCGTACCACGGCGCCAAGGCCGGGTGGCCGCGGTTCTTTGCGGCCCTGGAGCAGGTATTGGCGCGGATAGATTGACGCCGGCACAATTCAAAGCTACGCCCTGTCGAAACGGTGCCTGCCCGCACCACATTGTTGCGCTAACCACGAATAGCGATACTCACGACTGGAACGGCCAGACCGTCTACGGCCTCTTGCTGCTTGCGTCTCATTTAATAATGTAGTCGCGACATTACTATTGCGGTCGCATGAAACGGGACCAGAATTCGAGGCATAAAGATCCAATGAATCCATCGCAACGTATTGACCAGCTGATCGCAGAACTCACAGACTGGCGTGGCAAAACGTTCGCCAGCATCCGCAAGAGCATCCTTCAGGCCGACCGGGAGATAATCGAGGAATGGAAGTGGATGGGAAGCCCGGTGTGGTCTCACGACGGAATAATCGCGGTCGCCAACGCCCACAAAG